>VFQN01005336.1_pt1 | contig 15841 bp, 15 predicted proteins | sample 3512371 | NCBI WGS metagenome assembly VFQN01 (sample SAMN10412370, study PRJNA504923) | tailings metagenome | isolation source: Replicate 2 from Balatoc abandoned mine | place: Philippines: Itogon, Benguet | collected 2017-08-28 | reverse complement strand
ACCTGCTCGCGTCGGCCGAGAAGGTGTACATCCAGACGCACTTCAACCACCCGCGCGAGATCACGCCCGAGGCCGCGCGCGTCGTGAAGTCGCTGCTGAAGGCCGGGATGCCGGTGAACAACCACTCGGTGCTGCTGAAGGGCGTGAACGACGACCTCGGCACGATGCGCGAGCTGCTCCGCGGGCTGCTGCGGATCAAGGCGCGGCCGTACTACATCTTCCACTGCGACCCGGTGACCGGCGCCGGCCACTTCCGCACCAGCGTGTGGAAGGGGCTGGAGATCATGGAAGGCCTGCGCGGGCACATGAGCGGCATCGGCATCCCGACCTACGTCGTGGACAGCCCGCACGGCGGCGGGAAGATCCCGATGATGCCGAACTACCTCGTGAGCATGGCCGACGACGCGGTCGTGTTGCGGAACTACGAGGGGATGCTCATCCGCTACCAGGCCGAGGACAAGCCCGGCCTCGCGGCGGCCGCCGGCCCGCGCACCCGCGGCGTGAGTGCGCTGCTCCAGGGCGACAAGACGCAACTCGTGCCCGAGGGCAACGAGCGGATGGCGCGGCGGCGCAAGCTCGACGTACTCGACCCCGGCTACGAGGTCGGTTGCGGTGGCGGGCCCGAGGTGCCGCCCGGCATCCTCCCACTGCCGACGGTGAACGCCGCCACCAACTGCGGCTGAGCACCAAGACCTGCAACCTCAAAAAGCCCGGGGACCACGGTCCCCGGGCTTTTGTCATGGAGGCGGCGATGAAGATCGGGATCGCCTGCACGCTCAAGCCCGACGGCCCGCCCCCGCCCGGCGTCGGCGACGACTGGGCCGAGGAGTTCGACTCGCCCGCCACCGCCGAAGCGGTGGCGCGGGTGATGCGCGACCTGGGTCACGAGGTCCGCACGCTCGGCGACGGGCGGGCGTTCCTCGAAGCGGTCCTCGGCGACCCGCCCGACCTTGTTTTCAACTTCGCCGAAGGGCAGGGCGTGTCGCGGTCACGCGAGGCGCGGGTGCCGGCGGTGTGCGAGATGCTGGGCATCCCCGTCACTGGCTCCGACCCACTCGCGCTGGCGGTCGCGCTCGACAAGGACATGACCCGCCGCCTCGTCGAGGGCGCCGGCGTCGCCGTGCCGAAGGGGTTCACGCTCGCCCCGCCGCCCGGCGAGTACGACGGCGACCACGCCGAGTTCCCCGCGCTGCTCGACGCCGCCGGCCTGACGTGCCCGGTGATCGTGAAGCCGGCGCTGGAGGGGTCGAGTAAGGGTATCCGCAACACGGCACTGGTGCGGACGGCGGCGGACTTCGGCCCCGCGGTCGTGGCGCTGTGGCGCGAGTACCGCCAGCCGGCGCTCGTCGAGGAGTTCATCGTCGGCGACGAGGTGACGGTCGGCATGGTCGGCAACGACCCGCCGCAGCCGCTCGGCGTGATGCGCGTCGTGCCGACAGAGCCGACACCGGACTTCGTGTACAGCCTGGAGGTGAAGCGGGCCTGGGACGGGGTGGTGAGCTACGAGGCGCCGGCGAAACTGCCGCGCGACGTGTACGCGGCGGTGGAGGCCGACGCGCTGACCGCGTTCGCGGCGCTCGGCTGCCGCGACGTGGCCCGCGCCGACTTCCGCGTGCGCGACGGGGTACCGTACTTCCTGGAGATCAACCCGCTCCCCGGGCTGAACCCGGACAGCGGCGACCTGTGCTACCTCGTCTACCGCATGGGCCACACCTACGCCGACCTAATCCGCCTCATCCTCGACGCCGCCGTGACGCGCTGCGGGCTGGCGTGACGTCGTGGTAAACTGACCCAAACCACGCGGAGGCCCGCCGTGAGCGCGATCCCGAAACGGAAACTGACCGAGGCCGAGTACCTGGAGATCGAACGCGCCGCCGAGTTCAAGAGCGAGTTCTACGACGGCGTCATGTACCCGATGCAGGGGCCGGCGGAAGTCGTCGGCATGGCCGGCGCCACCCGCGACCACAACAAGATCAAGGAGAACGTGGCCCGGGCACTCGGGAACGCGCTCGAAGGCGGGCCGTGCGAGACACTGTCCAGCGACATGCGGGTTAAGGTGCGCGCCACGGGTCTTCAGGCATACCCGGACGTAGTCGTTTACTGCGGCCCGGCCGAGTATTTGGACAACGAAAAGCAGGATACCTTGCTCAACCCGACGCTCATCGTCGAGGTGTTGTCCGAATCGACCGAGCGGTACGACCGGACCACGAAGTTCAAGCACTACCGGCGCATCCCCTCGCTCCGCGAGTACGTCATGGTCGCCCAGGACCAGGCCTTCATCGAGCGGTATGTCCGGCAAGAGAACGGGCGGTGGCTTCTGACCGAGTACGACGACCCGACGGCCGCTCTCGACCTGGAGTGCCTGTCGATCGAAATCCCTGTCGCGGCTGTTTACCGCGGCGTCGAACTGACCGAGAACCCGCCGCTGCGCTAGCCGCGGTCCGTTCGTGCCGGCTGTGCGGGCAGCTGGTGCTTGCCGCCCGAGCCGGATTCGTCGGGTGCGCTTCCGCCCGCGGCCCGTACCCGCGATAAAGACGGGATGCTGAAGACGGCCCGGCGGAGCCGCAAGACTGCGATGCCCCCCCGAATCCTCGTCCTCTACAACGAGCCGGTCCTTCCCGCGTCGCACCCCGACGCCGGGGCCGAGCACGACATCCTCGACACCGTCGCCGACACGTTCAAGATCCTCGTCGCCGCCGGCTTCGAGACGCGCAAGATCGGGATCAATCACGACCCGCGGCCGCTCCTCGACGAGGTTCGCGGCCATCCGCCGGACGTGGTGTTCAACCTGTTCGAGGGGATTCCGACGCAGCCCGGCACCGAGGTGTCGGTGGCGGCGCTCATGGAGTGGCTGAACCTGCCGTTCACCGGCTGCCCGTCGCCGTGCCTCGCGCTCGGGCGGGACAAGGTGCGTGCGAAGCACTTGCTCACTGCGGCGAAGCTGCCGACGGCGCCGTACCTCGTGGTGCCGGAGGGCGATCCGGTGCCGCGCTGGCGGCGCGGGTGGCCGGCGATCGTGAAGCCGGCGGCGCAGGATGCCAGCGTCGGCATCGACCAGGGGAGTGTCGTCAACTCGCAGACCGAGTTGGTGGCGCGCGTCGAGCACGTCCGCCGGGCTTACGGCGGGGAGTGCCTCATCGAGGCATTCGTGTTCGGCCGCGAGCTGCACGTCAACGTGATGCAGGTGGACGGCGCCACGGTTCCCGAGGTGCTCCCGCTCGCCGAGATCGAGTTCCACGACACGCGCCCGGGCCGCTGGCCGGTGTACACGTTCACCGCCAAGTGGGACATGGAGAGCGACGAGTACAAGAACGCGCCGCTGAAGGCGCCGGTGTACATCGACCCGCCGCTGTTCACCAAACTGGAGACGATCGCCCGGCGGGCGTTCCGCCTGTTCGAGTGCCGCGACTACGCCCGGCTGGACGTGCGGATGACCCCGGAGGGGAAGTTCGCGGTGCTGGAAGTGAACCCGAACCCGTACCTGAACAGCCTCGCCCTCGTGAACGGCATGATGGCGACCGGCCGCACCCACGAGTGGACGGTCACGCACATGGCGCTCGCCGCCCTGGCCCGCGCCGGGAAGTCGCCGGCGGCCGGCGAGGTGCGGGTGCCGGTCGGCGTGGTCACCGGAGTGTAACCGATGCCCGCCGTCGCATTGCCCGTCGTCAACGCCGACGCCGCCACCTTCGACTGCACCTTCGGCCGCGGGTGCGACGGCATCTGCTGCCGCAACGGCCGCCCGAGCGTGGACGCCGCCGAGGCGGCGCGCATCGCCGCGCTGCTGCCGCGGGTGCTGCCGCTGTTGCGCCCCGAGGCGCGGGCGGTGGTCGAGGCCGACGGCTTCCTGAGTAACCGGAAGAAGCTCGGGCAGCCGATGCTGCGCGTCGCCGGCGGGTGGTGCGTGCTGTTCAACGCCGGCTGCACGCTGCACGGGATCGGCGCCGAGGACGGCGACCCCCTCGCGTACAAGCCGAGCCAGTGCGCCCTGTTCCCGCTGGAGAGGGGCGACGCCGGGTGGTACGTCCGCCAGTGGGGCTACGAGGGGGAGCAGTGGGATCTGTTCTGCCTGAACCCGGCGAACACGGCGCGCCCGGCGGTGGAGACGCTGGCCGGGGAGCTCACCCTGGCGGCCCGGTTTGAGGTTCCGGCGGAGCCGGCGGAGCTACGGTAAATCGGGCGGGCCGGCCCTTGACAGTGGGCGGCCATCCTAGAATGATGCGTGGTAATTCTTTGTGCGGACTCGTCGCGCGCCGTACCGTGAGTCGACTCGCGACGGTCGGCGGGCGCGTCCCCCGGAGGTCTGAGATGGCGTCCCAACCCGCCCGCCGGCGTCGACTCGAAGTCGAGGACATCGGGGACATCGCGGTCGTCAACTTCGTCGACAAGAAGATCCTCGACGAGCAGAACATCCAGATGATCGGCGACGACCTGTTCCGGTTGGTGGACGAGCTCGGCCGGAAGAAGGTGCTTCTCAACTTCCAGAACGTCGAGTTCATGTCGAGTGCCGCACTCGGCAAGCTCATCACCCTCCACCGCAAGCTCCAGGGCGCCGGCGGCAAGCTGGTGCTGTGCAAGATCGCCAAGGACATCCAGGACGTGTTCCGCATCACCAAGCTGGACAAGATCCTGGACATCAAGCCCGACGAACAGTCCGGGCTGCAGGCGTTCTGACCCACCCGCCCCTGGTGCCCCGATGAGCGGCGACCACCCCCCGGGCGGGTACGGCGTCCATTACGAGTTCTTCAGCGATCTGGGGGAGGTCCGTCTCCTTCAGGATCGGTTGGAGACCGCCCTCGCCACCGTCGGGTGGAACGAGTCGGAGCAGTTCGCCGTCAAACTCGCCGTCGAGGAGGCCGCGGTCAACGCGATCAAGCACGGCAACGAGATGGACCCGGACAAGCGGGTGAAGGTCGGATACACGGTCACGGACAAGCAGTTCGACATCCGTATCGAGGACGAAGGTCCGGGGTTCAACCCGGCTGACGTACCCGACCCGACGACCGACGAGGGGCGCGAGCGTCCGTGCGGTCGCGGCCTGTTGCTCATCAACGGGTTCATGGACGAGGTCAAATACCACGGACGCGGCAACATCGTCATCATGATGAAGCGTCGTGGCTCTGAACCACCCGCTGACTGACCACCTCCCGCTTTTCCGCCTAGCGTGTTGACACCCCCGCTGCGGTCGGGTACGGATCGGGTATCCCCACCCGCCGGAGCCCCGTCATGCCGCGCCACTCCCCCTCGCGCCGCTCCTTTCTCGCGTCCGCCGCCGGCACCCTCGCCGCGCCGGCAGTCCTCTCCGCGCGCCGACCGAACGAGCGGCTGAATATCGCGGTCGTCGGTTGCGGCGGGCGCGGGGCCGCGAACCTGCGCGGCATCGCGGCCGAGAACATCGTCGCCCTCTGCGATGTGAACCGCGCCGCCGTCGGCACCGCCGCCGCGGCTCACCCGCGAGCGGCGCAGTTCACCGACTTCCGCCGCATGTTCGACGAGAAGGCGCGCGAGTTCGACGCCGTCGTCGTGAGCACCTGCGAGCACACGCACGCCCACGTCACGCTGCGGGCGCTGCGCTCCGGCAAGCACGTCTACTGCGAGAAGCCGCTGACGCACAACGTCTGGGAGGCCCGCCTCATCCGCACCGAAGCCGCGCGGACCCGGCTCGCCACGCAGATGGGCACGCAGATCCACGCCGAGAACAACTACCGCCGCATCGTCGAACTGGTGAAGGCGGGCGCGATCGGCGCCGTGACCGAGGCTCACGTCTGGGTCGGCCGGGCGTGGGGCTTGCAGTCGGCCGAGGACGCGAAGACGAACGGCGACATCGTCCACGTCACCGACCGCCCGACCGAGGCCGTGCGCCCGCCGGCCGACCTCGACTGGGACTTGTGGATCGGCCCGGCGCCGATGCGGCCGTTCAACCCGGTGTACGTGCCGGGGCCGAAGTGGTACCGCTGGTGGGCGTTCGGCAACGGCACTATATCCGACCTCGGCAGCCACTGGAACGACCTCCCGTTCTGGGCACTCGACCTGAGGGCGCCGACGAGCGTGGAGGCGAGCGGCCCATTGCCGCCGCACCCCGAGATCGCGCCGGCGTCGATGCAGGCGACGTACCGCTTCCCGGCCCGCGGCGCGATGCCGGCGGTGACGATGACGTGGTATCAGGGGGCGAACAAGCCGCCGCAATGGGCCAGCCGCGCGATCCCGCAGTGGGGGAGCGGCGTGCTGTTCGTCGGCGACCGCGGGATGCTGCTGTCCGACTACTCGCGCCACGTCTTGCTGCCGGAGGAACGCTTCGCCGGCTTCGCCCGCCCGCCGCAGTCGATCCCGGCGTCGCGCGGGCACTACGCCGAGTGGATCCACGCCTGCAAGACCGGCGCGCCGACGACCTGCAACTTCGAGTACGCCGGCTGGCTGACGGAGGCGAATCACCTCGGCAACGTCGCCTATCGCGTTGGCAAGCGGCTCGACTGGGACGCCGACGGTCTGAAGGCGCCGAACTGCCCCGAGGCCGACCCGCTCATCCGCCGCGAGTACCGCCGCGGCTGGGAACTGGCGTGAGGACCGCCGCGTGTTCACCGAAGAGATCGTCCCTACAGCCGGCCCGCGGCTGAACGTGGCGAGCGGGCCGCACAACGGCCCGCCGCTGTGGCTCGTCCACGGGCTCATTCGCCGCTGGCAGGACTTTGGTCCGCTCCTCCCGGCGCTCACTACCCGCTGGGCCGTCCGCGCCATCGACCAGCGCGGACACGGCCTCTCCGACCGTGCCGCGTCGTACCTCGTCCCCGACTACGTCGCCGATACCGTCGCCCTGCTGAGCCTGGAAGAGACGCCGGCGGTGCTAGTCGGGCACTCACTCGGGGCATTGGTCGCGCTCGGGGTGGCGGCACGGCTGCCAGCGGCGGTGCGGGCGGTCGTCATGCTCGACCCGCCCGGCCCGGGCTTCCTGGCGCGGGTGACCGAGACGGCCTACGGGCCGACGTGGACCGGGATGCGGGCACTCGCCGGCCACCCGCGACCCGTCGCCGAGATTGCCCGCGACCTCGCCGCGATCCGGGTGCCCGGCCCGGCGGGCCGGCCGGTCCCGCTCGGCACGCTCCGCGACGCGGCCGCGCTGCGGTTCGTGGCGAAATGCGTCCGCGACCTCGACCCCGCCACCCTGACGCCGGCGCTCGACGGCGGCTGGCTCGGCGGGTTCGACCCGGTGGCGGAGGCGACGCGCGTCCTCTGCCCGGTGCTCCTCGTCGTGTCCGACCCGGCGTGCGGCGGGATGCTCCCCCCGGCCGACGCCGACCCGCTCGCCGCCGCGCTCGCCAACGTGGCCCGGGTCGACCTCCCCGGCGTCGGGCACCTGCCGCACACGCAGGACACGGCGGCGACGCTACGCCTGCTCCACGCCTTCCTCGACTCGCTCTGACCCGGCGGACCCTCTCCCATGAAGCTCGCCCCCGGCACCACGGTCATCTCGAACGGCCAACTGCTCGACGGCAACGGCGGGCCGCCGGTCCCCGACGCCGCGGTCGTGGTGCGTGACGGCCGCATCGCCTACGCCGGCTCGACCGGCGGCGCGCCACCGGTCGAGCCCACCGCGCGCCGCATCGACGCGGCGGGCGGCACAATGATGCCCGGGCTCGTCGAGGCGCACTTCCACCCGACGTACTTCAACGTCGCCGCGCTCGAAGACCTCGACATCAAATACCCGGTCGAGTACGTCACGCTGCTGGCCGCCGCGAACGCGAAGCTGGCGCTCGAGTGCGGCTACACGTCGGCCCGCAGCGGCGGCAGCCTGTTCAACATCGACGTGTGGCTGAAGAAGGCGATCGAGAGCGACATCTGCCCCGGCCCCCGGCTGGCCGCGAGCGGGCGGGAGATCTGCGGCGTCGGCGGGCTGATGGACTGGAACCCGGACTACCGCAAGATCGGCATGGAGGGGCTGGTGCTCCTGGTGAACGGCCCGGACGAGGCGCGGGCGGCCGTCCGCAAACTCGTCAAGGACGGCGTGGAGTGGGTGAAGACGTATCCGACCGGCGACGCCGCCGCGCCGGACACGAACGACCACCACACCCTCTGCATGACTTTCGAGGAGATGCACGCGGTGGTGGCGACGGCACACAACCACGGGCTGAAGGTGACCGGCCACTGCCGGGCGACCGCCGGCATCAAGAACGCGCTGCGGGCCGGGTACGACGCGATCGAGCACGGCACGTTCATGGACGCCGAGGCGCTGGACCTGCTCCTCGCGCGCGACGTGCCGTGCGTGCCGGCGCTCTACTTCGAGTGGGCGAGCGTCGAGCGCGGCCCGGAGTTCAAGCTGCCGCCGCGGGTGATCGACGGCCACAAGGAGACGTTGGAGGGCGGCGCCGAGAGCGCGCGGATGATCCTGAGGGCCGGCGGCCGGCTCGGCATGGGCGGCGACTACGGCTTCGCGTGGAACCCGCACGGCGACTACGCCCGCGAACTCACGTTCTTCGTGAAGTACGTCGGCCTGTCGCCGCTGGAGGTGGTGCGGTGCGCGACGCGGACCGGCGCCGAGATTCTCGGCCGCGCTCATGAACTCGGCGCTCTGGAGGCAGGGAAGCTGGCGGACGTACTGGTGGTGGACGGCGACGTGGCGGCGGACATCGCCGTACTGGAGGACCGCTCGCGCTTCGTCGCCGTGATGCAGGGCGGCGCCGTGAAAGCGGGGCGGCTTGCTTCGGTGCCGTAGTGGTCCGTCGACCGTTCCGTGTCGGCCATTTTGGTCCAACTTGGTGCGGTACAGCGTTTCAATCGCCGCGCCGGAGGTCGAAACGGGTTTTTTCAAGGCTTTTTGGTTTGGGTCGTGTGAAGTCGGGGCATTTTTCGTGGTCCAAGTTGGTGCTGTTTGGGGCTCGCACCCAGACGCGCCTCCATGCCACTCCTCGACGCGGGTCGTAACGCCCACGCGGCGGCCGTCGGACGCGCGGTGAGGCGCGACCGGCGGTCGCCGGTGGGCGGGTGTCGGGTTCCGGCAAAGTGCCCCCAGTCCGGCCGCTCGTGCCCTGGGGGTTGCAGGTGGTGCCTGCTCGGTCGCCCGGACGACCGCCCCCACGGTCGCACCATAACAGTGCTTGGACCGCGCGGCTAACGGACTGGAGGAAATCACGGCCGGGTGTGATGCGCCGAACCCGAAGTTCGCTGCCGCGGTCCGGGCCGCGGGCAGAGTCGGTGGGGCCACACCCGACACCTCAACCGCATTCTAGGGTGACGCGTGTCCACGTTTCAAGTATCGATGCATGAATTCATCGATCGACGTATCGCATGCGACGCCGATCGGCAGACGGGGGAGGATGCCTACTTCCCCGCCTTCAGCTCCTCGATGTGCACGTCCTTGTAGTACACCTTCGCCTTCGCGCCGCCGTGGATTTGCAGGCCGATCACGCCGGTCCGCTCGACCTTCTCGTCCGCCTCGGTGTAGTCCACGGTGAGCGTGCCGTTGAGCCACAGCCGGACACGCGGACCTTCGCAGCGGATCGTGTACTCGTTCCAGTCGTCGTGCTTCACGGCGGCGGCGAGCAGCTTCTCGTCCGGCTTCGCCAGCACCTTGTTCCGCCGCGACTCGTCGTACAGCGCCCCCCAGTACTGCTGCCCCACGTCGGCCTGGTAGCCGCTGACCTCGTGGTGGTTCGGGATGCGTTTGGTGCGGAACTGGACGCCGGCGTTGGCGCGGGCCTTGTCGCCGACGAGCTTGAACCGCACCTTCAGCTCGAAGTCGCCGTAGGTCTTGGTGGTGCAGAGGAACTCGTTCCGCGGCACGGTCACGTCGAGCGACCCGGCGGTGATGGCGCCGTCTTCCACCGCCCACGTCTTCGCCGTGTCGCCTTCCCACCCGGCAAGCGACTTCCCATCGAACAGCGGCACCGGCTCGGCGACGGCTGGAACCGCGAATGCGGCGAGGAGGAATACGGCGGGGACGTAGCGGGGCATGGGAGAAGTGCTCGCAGAATGATTGTGGGTGGCCCTTAGGTAACACTGCCGAGTCGATCGCTAGCCGGGTGAGATGGACGCGCCTCGGTCCATCGACCGAGGCATCTGGCGATCGATCGACGCGTGGGCGTATGCTCCCTAAGCCACAAATCGCGGGTAGTTGCAGAGGGTCATCGCGAGGGTCACAAAGTCCGCGAGGTGCTGGTCCGTGAACCAGGATTTCTCTTTCATGTGGGCGATCATGTTGATGAGATCAGCCGGTGTCTGGATCCGATCGAGAGAGATCGGCGACGCGGTGGCGGAGGTTCCCTTCACCGCCTCGAACGTAATGCATCTGGTCGACTCATCCCACACGACGAGTCCCCGCTGCAAGGCCGAGTTGGGTGCCGTCGACTGGCTGGTTACCAGACTCATGTTCGCCTCCTGCACCTGGAATGATCACCTCAGATTCTAGCGCCACGTCTCCTGCAAAGAAATGGGGCAGGCGACATTCACTTCTTCCCTGTCGGCGCCGCCCGCACCACCACCGTCACCGGCCGGCTCGGCGTCGTCACCAGCGTGTTCGGGCGGGTGGCGGCCTTCGCGTCCTTGCTGAACGGCACCTGCCCCTGACACTGGAGCGAGATCGTGTGTTCGCCCGGGCGGGCATTCGCGGCCACCTCCAACGTCACCGTCGCCTCGGTCTGACCCTCGGGGATGGATGCGGTCGCCGCCTTCAGCCCGTTCGGTAGGGTCAGGCCGGTCAGGTTCACCGCTGCCTTGAAGTCCGGCTGGCGGCGGTCGCACTTCACACGCAGCTCGGTCTTCTTGCCGGCCTCGACCTCGATGCGGTCGGCGAGCGGGGCCACTGCGAACGGGGCGGTGTCGGCCACGGCCACCACCAACTCGCGCGTCGGCCGGCTGCTGTTCAGGTCGGTGCTGTTCCACACGCGCGTGTGCGGCCGCACCTCGCGCACGAGCGGTTCGTCGCCGCGCCTAGCGGTCGCGGTCAGCGCGAGCGGGCCGGTCCAGTCGGGAGCGTCGGCGTCGGCCCACAGCGCCAGCACGCCGCGGTCGCCGCCGGTGATCGTCGTCGGCGCCGCGTGCAGCCCTTTCGGTAGCCCCTCCGCGGTGATCGTGAACGGGCCGTTGAACCCGTCCTTGTTGTGAACCACCACGTCGAGGTACGCGGTGCCGCCCTTGCGGACCGTCGTGCCGCCGGGGCCGGGGTTCTGGTGGTGGATCACCGCCGGGTAGAAGTCGGGCACCGGGCGTCGCACCGTCAGCACGTACTGGCAGCGCGGGCCGCCGCGGCGGTAGCGGTCCTGCACCAGCACGCGGTACTTCTGTTTGGCGTTCAGGTTTACGGTGCCCGCCGGGTCGCGGAGGTGGCCGTCGAAGGCGTTGGTGCGGATGCCGAAGTCGTCGAGCTCGGCCACGCGGTTGTCCTTCTCGTCCAGCACGACGAGGTACGGGTCGGCCCGCCCGGCGATCCGCTCGCAGTACACCTCGAAGCTGTGCGGGCCGCCCTCCGTCGGTTCGAGCTGGTACCAGTCCGCGTCGCGCTCCCGGTCGAACCGGCCACTCACGACGGCCGGGATCACGAGCTTCTGCGGCGCCTTCGGGTCGTCGTTCGGCTCCTGTTCGAGCGACACCGGCGTGTCCGTGAGCAGGAGCGGCACGCCGCGGTGCTGGAAGCCGGTGAGCGTACACGTTGCCGCCGTCGGCAGGACGCTGTGCGCCGTCGGGTGGTCGGTGAAGCGGAAGCGGCCGCGCGTAAAGATGTCGCGCAGCGGATCGACCGTCTCCGGGATCACGTCGAGCGGCAGGTCGTTGACCACGAGGCCGGACGACTTGCCGCCGAGGTTGCGGCCGAACACCTCGACCAGCGCCGGCTGCCCGACCTGCACCGCTCGCGGGAACAGGTTCTCGGTGTGCTGGCGGTCGGTGACGACGAGCCGGTACGGGTGCCCGCCGCGGAACGACAGGTCGTTGAGCGTGACGAGGCAATCGCCGTCGTCGGGAGCGACGAACTCGACGAGCGGGTCGCGGCCAAAATAGTCGCCGTTCGACGCGACCGGGCGGCCGTCGGCGGCGGAAACGGTGAGCGTGGCGTCGAGTTGCGAGTCGAGCCGCTGCGCGAAGCACTCGACGACGACGCGCTGCCCCTTCCGCACCGCGACGCGGAACACGTCCTCCTTCCCCTGGTCGGATGTGCCGTTCACCACCGTGTTCACCGGCACCGGCTGCGCCAACATCGGGTCGTCGTTGGGTTCCTTCTCGGCGAGCTCGGTCAATCCGGTCGAGACGGCGAAGAGACGCGGGTTGGTGATGCCGTAGCGCCCGACCAGCCGGGCGTCATACGTGCCCGGCGGGACTGCGGCGGCGACCGTCACCTTGAACTTCTTGTCCTTGACGTGCTCGGCGGTGATGCCGGCGTGGTCGAACAGGAGCTTCGTCGCGTCCTCCAGGTCGGCTCCGGCGACCTCGACTTCGACCGTCGAACCGACCGCGGCGCCAAGCGGCGCGAGGCGGTCGAACCGCGGGGAGGGCAGATCGGCTCGGGCGGCGGACACGACGACGAGGGCGCAGAGGAGGGCGGCGGGGCGCATGGGAGGCTACCGGGACGTGAGGTCGGCGGCGAGGAGGTCGTAGAGGGCGTCGAGGGACTGCACCATGACCTTCGTGTCGGTGAGGACCGGCATGAAGTTGGTGTCGCCGTTCCAGCGCGGCACGACGTGCCAGTGCAGGTGCCCGGGCACGCCGGCACCGGCCGCGGCGCCGAGGTTCAGTCCGACGTTGAACCCGTCCGGGTTCATCCGCTTCTGGAGGACGTCGAGCACCGTCCGCAACACGCGCTGCTGGTCGAGCAGCTCGGCGTCGGTCATCTCGTCGGGCCGTGCCTTGTGTACCTTCGGGGCGATGAGCAGGTGGCCCGTGTTGTACGGGAAGCGGTTCAGCACCACGACCGACAGTTCGGAGCGGTGGACGAGCAGGTTCGCCCGGTCGTCGCTGGCGGCGACGCCGCGGCAGAGGAAGCAGCCCGGCGCGGTGTCGTCCTTCTTCGGGGTCGTCACATAAGACATCCGCCACGGCGCCCAGAGCTGATCCACGTCGTCCCTCCCGTCGGCCGGGTCAGGATACGCGGTCACATCACCGGCGACAGCAGCCGGGCGGCGTTCTCGGCGAGCTTGGCGACGAACGGGCGCCGGGCGAATTGTTCGGGGTCGATGCGCACCGCCCACTCCAGGTCGCGCAGGAAGTGCTCCTCCATCTCGGCGACGACGGTCGGGTCGTACACCATCGCGTTCACCTCGTAGTTCAGGAGCAGGCTGCGGTTGTCGAAGTTCGCGGTGCCCACCGACGCCCACTCGCCGTCCACGAGCATGTACTTGCTGTGCATCATGCCGCGGCCGTACTGGTACACCTTCACCCCCGCCGCCATCAGCTCCTCCCAATAGTAGCGCGCCGCGAGGAACGCCAGCCAGTGGTCGGGGCGGAACAGCCCGAGGTAGCGCACGTCCACGCCGGCCCGCCCCGCCAGGATGAGCGCGTCGCGGAGGCCGGCGTCCGGCACGTAGTACGGGCTGGCGATCCACACGCGCTTGCGGCCGCGGAGGATGCCCGCAAAGTACGTCTCGCGGATCGCCTTGTACTCCGCGTCCGGGCCGGAGTGGATGATCTGAACGAGGCTCTTCCCCGGGTGTGTGGGGTGGTCCGGATAATACTTCGGCCCGCGGACCGGCTCCTCGGTGGCGTAGTGCCAGTCCTCCAGGAACACGCGCTGGAGCGACTCCACCGCCGGGCCTTCGAGGCGCAGGAACGTGTCGCGCCAGTAGCCGAAGTGCTCGACCTTGCCGAGGTACTCGTCGCCGACGTTCAGCCCGCCGGTGAAGCCGACGCGGCCGTCGGCGATCACGATCTTGCGGTGGTTCCGCAGGTTCACCCGGAACCGGTAGATGGGGTTGAGCAGCGGCAGGAAGCCCGTCACCTTACCGCCCGCGTCCAGGAGCTCGCGCACGAGCCGGCGCGACATGCCGTGCGACCCGAGCGAGTCGTACAGGAACCGCACCTCCACGCCCCGCCGCGCCGCGGCGACGAGGGCGGTGATGAACCGCCGGCCGGACTCGTCGCCGCGGAAGATGAAGAACTCGATGTGGACGTGGTGCTTCGCCCCCTCGATCGCCGCGAGCATCGCCGCGTAGGCCGGCTCGCCGTGATGGTACAGCTCGACGCGGTTCCCGGGCGTGACCGGGTAGCCGTCGGCGTGGTGGCCGAGCTTCGCCAGCACCTCCCACCGCTTCGGCACCGCCACCGGCGTCGCCCCGTCGCCCGGCGTCGCTTCCGGCGGGGCGTCGGCGGTCATCGAGCGGTACGCCTTCTTGCGGGTCTTCCGCCGCGCGATCGGTCTTGTAATTGTCTGGTAGCCGAACACGAAGAACAGCAGCGGCCCGACGAGCGGGAGGAGGATGGCCGTGAGGCACCACGCGATCGCCGACATCGGCTCGCGCTTCAGGTGCAGCACGGCGAGCAGCGTGCCGACGGTGACGACGACTTCGATCAGGAGCAGCCAGCCGGCGACGTCCTGCCAGAAGCGGTCGAAGAAGGCGTCCATTGCAGCCCGTGAAGGGGTGAAGGGGTGAGCGGGTGAAGGGGTGACGGTCGGGTGCCAATCCCCTTCACCCGCTCACCCCTTCACCCCTTCATGCGGGTCGTTGTAGCCGTGCGGGCACGCCCGATACAACACCCCCACCACAGGAGCCGAAAGTGAACGCCGTCGTGTTCGACCGGACCGGCCCGCCCGCCGAGGTGCTGGGGCTGCGCGAGATCCCCGCCGCCGAGCCGCGCCGCGGCGAGGTGCTGGTGCGCATGCTCGCCTCGCCCATCAACCCGTCCGACCTCATGTACGTCGAGGGCAAGTACGGCCTCAAGCCGGCGTTCCCCGCCACGCCGGGGTTCGAGGGCGTCGGCGTGGTCGAGTCGAACGGCGGCGGCGTGCTCGGGTGGCTGCGGAAGGGGAAGCGCGTCGCCGTCATCAACGACCGCGTCGGCAACTGGGCGGAGTACGCGGTCACGAAGGCGCGGCAGGTAGTGCCGGTGCCCGACGACCTGCCCGACGACCAGGCGGCGACGTTCTTCGTGAACCCCGCCACCGCCGTCGCCATGACGACCGACGTGCTGAAGGTGCCCGCCGGCGAGTGGCTGCTGCAAACGGCGGCCGGCAGCAACCTCGGGAAGATGGTGATCCGCCTCGGCAAGCGTGGGGGCTTCCGCACGCTCAACGTGGTCCGCCGCCGCGAGCAGGTCGAGGAGCTGAAGGCGCTCGGCGCCGACGCCGTGATCGTCGAGGGCGACGGCCCGATCGAGGAGCAGGTGCGGGCGGCGGTGCCCGGCGGCGTGCGCTACGCCGTCGATCCCGTCGGCGGCGCGACCGGCACCGCGGCCATCGCGTCGCTCGCGCCGGGCGGGCGCATCCTGCTGTTCGGGTCGCTGTCGGACGAGCCGATCAGCGTCCACCCGCGGCGCATCCTGAGCGGCGAGATTGCGGTCGAGGGCTTCTGGCTCGGGAACTGGGCCAAGGGACAATCGATCCCGCGGATGTTGCGGCTGTTCAAGCAGGTGCGCGAGTTGATCCGCGACGGCACGCTGCACAGCCCGATCGCCGCGACGTACCCGCTGGCGAAGGTCCGCGAGGCGGTGGCGCACGCGGCATCGGCGGGGAAGGGGGGGAAGGTGTTGCTGACGATCGGCGAGCGGAACTGACGCAGGAAATCGTTTCTGTGACACCGCGGGCGTGGTTCCCGGGGCGTTGCCCCGGGAATCACGCCCGCGGTGTCACAGAAACGATTTCCTCCCTCAGTTCCGCCCGCCGCGCGTCCGGACCACCTTCCCCCCCTCCCCCGCCGAGGCTCCCCGCGTC
>VFQN01005335.1_pt1 | contig 15842 bp, 10 predicted proteins | sample 3512371 | NCBI WGS metagenome assembly VFQN01 (sample SAMN10412370, study PRJNA504923) | tailings metagenome | isolation source: Replicate 2 from Balatoc abandoned mine | place: Philippines: Itogon, Benguet | collected 2017-08-28 | reverse complement strand
TTTGTATCCAGTCGGCCGACATATTAAACGGAATAATGGCATCAAATTGTAGCGTTGATGCAGCCGGAACGTCTTTGATAACTGCAGTTACCACCCTTGCTCTACTATTATTTTGTGTAATGTTTTTGCCAAGAACATCTTTAGAATTAAATAAAGCCATGGCAGTACTTTCTGTGAGTACAATGCCATCCATATTTTGTAAAGATTTTTCATCACCCTGAATAAAGTCATAGTTGAAAACCTGGAAAAAATCTCCTTTTACATTGATAGTGTTCTTATTTATTTTTTTATCCTCAACCCCCAAAAGAGTAGTTTCACCAAATGAAATCAATGTAGCCTGTTCAATTTCAGGCAAATTCTTTTTCGCTGATTCAGGTAATGGGAACATCATATCAGGACCAGTAGATAGCTCCCCATTGAAATTGCGCGTGATTAGCGACTGATAAATAGAGGAATAATTTTTCTGACTTTGATCCCAAGTTTTTTCATTGTGAACCCACAAAAAAATCATCATGGTACAAGCCATGCCAATACCAAGTCCGGCAATATTGATAAAAGAAAAAATTTTATTCTTTATAATATTTCTCCAAGTGATGATTATATAATTTTTAAACATTCTTTTAGGTATTAATGTAGGATTGAGGGATTGTTATTTGGATATAATTTTTAATAGTATTGATCATATATAAAATGTAGATAGAATCTTTACTTACTATAAATGCTACCCAATCTTATAATTCCGTTTTATACAAGTATATTCTCAGTTACAGTTTGTCCATCTAGCATTCTAATAATTCTATGGCTGTATCTGGCATCGTGTTCTGAGTGCGTAACCATTACTATGGTAGTGCCTAGTTCATTCAATTGAGTTAAAAGTTCCATCACTTCGTTACCATTCGAAGAATCAAGATTACCGGTTGGCTCATCAGCCAGAATAAGTTTAGGACTATTTACTACTGCTCTTGCTACTGCAACACGTTGTTGCTGACCTCCCGATAATTGTTGCGGATAATGATTACGACGATGCATGATTTGCACTTTTTCAAGTACTTCTTCTACCTTTTTCTTTCTTTCAGCTGATTTGATACCTGTATAAATCAATGGTAGTTCTACATTCTCAAAAACTGTCAATTCATCAATCAGGTTAAAACTTTGAAATACAAATCCAATATTATGCTTACGTAAGTTGGCACGTTGACGTTCATTGAAATCGGCAATCTCTTGTCCATTGAACATGAAACTTCCGGCATCAGGGTCATCCAATAACCCAAGGATATTCAATAGAGTTGATTTTCCGCAACCGGATGGTCCCATTACTGCCACAAACTCTCCGGCTTTGATTTCCATAGACAATTTATTCAATGCAATGGTTTCTACTTCTTCAGTACGATAGATTTTTTCGAGGTTTGATATCTTGATCATAGTAGTTTAGGTGTTTATTTTTTAGAAGTAAGTTATTATTGTTTTTTTAAGATCAATTCTTGCATATTTCCGTAGTTCTCATAACTAGAAGTGATTACTTTTTCTCCCGGCTGTAATCCACTCACCACTTCGTAGTATTCTGGATTCTGTCGACTGATTTGTATATCTGTGCGATACGCTTTCGTGCCATCAGCACTTACTTTGAAGATCCAGTTGCCACCTGTTTGTTGATAAAATCCTCCTCTTGGAATCATGATGGCCTGCGTTTCATCACTCAATGAAAGTCCGATCTGGAGTGTTTGTCCACGTCTAATGCCCTGAGGTACATCCCCTTCAAACTGCATATCTACTTGAAAACGACCTCCTGTAACCTGAGAGTATACTTTGGTGATTTTTAACTTGTATTGTTTGTTGGAAAAACTAAACTCACCTGCAAGTCCGATGAAAACCCGTGAGATATAATGTTCATCAATATCAACACGTACTTTATATCCGTTCAATACATCTATCTGGCCCAGTCTTTCTCCTTTATTTTTATTTTGACCTATTTCAGCATCCAGAGAAGTCAGTTGTCCATCTACCGGAGCTCTTACAATTAGGTCGCCTACTTTTTTTCTGGTAAGCTGTAAGGCATTACTAGAACCATCGAAAAGTTGTTTGGCTTGCTGAAGGCTTTGTTTAGTAGATACAGAATCTTGTTTTAAGATTTGATCAGCTAGTTTCTTTTTTTCCAATTGGTACAAATAATTATTTTCTGACTGTTTGAATTCCTGCACACCAATGGCTTTTTGCTCGTATAAATGTTTGTTGAGTTCGTATACTCTTTTAGCTTCTTTCAGTAAGTTATCAACATCAGTCATTTGATTTAATCTGGTCACAGTATTTTGTTCAGCAGCGTTACGGGCAATCTGCATTTGTGTTAATAGATTAAATACTTGTGTTTCTTGGGTTACAAGACTCAATGCCAGATCAGTATTCGATAATCTCATGATAGGTTGTCCCTTTTTCATCATGGCACCATCTTCAGCATATTTCTCTTCCACTCTTCCGCCTTCCTGTGCATCCAAATAAATAGTAGTAAGGGGTAGTACCACACCATTAACAGGTATAAACTCTTTAAAAGCTCCTTTGGTTACTTCACTAATACTTAGTCTTTCGCTATCAATACTTAGTTTAGGTTTCCCAGAAGTGTAATAATAACTAGCACCAATAAGTAGTAGTAACACTCCCATGCCCAGAATGGTGAATACTTTCTTTGAATTCCATTTTCTTTTCTGAATAACTCTGTCCACGTTTATTGTTTTAATGTATTAGATGAGTTGTATCTGAAACAGTGGCGAAAAATCACTTTGTTTCTTGTTTTCATGGCTACTGCACAGATGTGCCAACAAGACCATACTAATAGTAACTGTCACCAGTATAATACTTGTTTTTATTGCCTTATCTGATGCTGTTGTTTTCATATTCTGTTTGTTATAGTATTATCTATAAGGACAGTGCCAATTTTTTCAGGAATTGTAAATCAATGGGTTAGAAATTTTAGCCCATACATGACTGTTCGGTTTTGACACAAAAACTGTTCGATTTTGATACACTGTGTCAATAGACATGAATTATAAAGACTTCTCTTTCAGATTCTTATTGATCCGGTATATTTATGGCACAGAAGAATTGATAAAACAATACTTTTCATGAATCTGAAACAATCAAGGATACTAGTGGTAGATGATGATACAGATGTACTCACCGCTGTTCGTCTATTATTGCGAACAGAAGTAAAAGAAGTAACAATAGAAAAAAATCCGGAACAGCTACCTTCTTTATTAGCCCGAAATGAATATGATTTGGTATTGCTTGATATGAATTTCAATGCTTCTATCAATACAGGCAATGAGGGTATTTATTGGTTAAAACGTGTAAAAGAAATACGCCCCGCTACATCAGTTATCATGATTACTGCTTATGGCGATATTGATTTAGCGGTTCGCTCACTCAAGGAAGGCGCTGCAGATTTTGTTGTGAAACCTTGGCACAATGAAAAATTGCTGGAAACGCTAGAAACGGTAATCGCGGGAAAGGGTAAAAAGACTGCTACTGTTTCCGGACAAATCACCAATATCAAAACGAAGCTAGTAGGAGACAGTGAAGTGATGCAGGAGATTTTTTATAAAATATCCAAGATTGCTCCTACAGATGCAAATATTTTGATTCTAGGAGAAAACGGAACCGGCAAAGACTTGATTGCAGCAGCTATACATGAAGAGTCTCACAGAAAAGCGGGGCCTTATATTAAGGTAGATGTAGGTGCATTGACAGAAAGTTTGTTTGAGAGTGAACTCTTCGGACATAAAAAAGGTGCTTTTACAGATGCGCGTGAAGACAGAACAGGACGATTTGAAGCAGCGAATGGTGGAACTGTTTTTCTGGATGAAATCGGTAATATTAGTTTACAACAGCAAGCTAAACTCTTGAGCGTATTGCAAAACAGACAAGTGACCAAATTAGGTGCTAATGAATCTGTGCCGTTGGATATTAGATTGATTTGTGCTACCAATTTGCCATTGTTAGAATTAGCCAATGAAAATAGGTTCCGAAAAGATTTGATTTACAGGATTAATACCGTCGAAATTGTGGTACCGCCTTTGCGTAAACGTAAAGAAGATATCCCTTTACTGGCCGAACATTTCGCAAGTATGTATGCAGATAAATATCTCAAACCAAACATTCGTTTTGATGCATCTGCCATTGAGAAATTACAGCAGTACCCCTTTCCTGGAAATGTACGAGAGCTTCAGTATACAATTGAAAGAGCCATCATTATGGCTGATTCAGAAAAGATAGAAGCGAAGGATTTATTATTTTCTCCATTAGAGTCGCCATTAACAGAACAAGAAGAACAAACAGATCATAAGTTAAGTACAATGGAGAAGAACACCATTATGCGTGTTATTGATAAACATAATGGTAATATCAGCAGGGCTGCAAAAGAACTGGGTTTAACACGAACCGCCTTATACAGAAGGTTAAGTAAATACGAATTATAAATTAAGATTGAGCAAATAGGCATGAAGCATAAAGCATTTCAATGGAATATATTGACAAGGGTTGTTTTATTATTCTTGTCACTTTGTGCAGCCTCTTTTCTGCTGGTGCAAACTTTGTATTTCTACTTATTTCTTTTATCACCTGTAATCATCTATCAGGTAATTGATTTTTACCGGTTCCATAAAAAGGCGGAAGATGAAGTAAATCAGTTTGTAGAATCTATTCACTACCGTGACTTTTCCAGAAATTTTAATGTTCAAAATGCTCCCCATGAGCTAAAACCTTTGCGAAAGGGGTTTAATGATATCAATTCAACTTTCAAGCTCATTACAAAAGAAAAAGAAACCCAGTTTCAATATTTGCAGAAAATTTTAGAGTTGGTAGAGACCGGAATTCTTTCTTACGATATAGAATCAGGTGAAGTAGTATGGATGAATGAGTCATTAAAAAAAATGCTATTGATTCCTTATCTCAAAACCATTCATTCTCTTGAGAAAAGAGATGTGCAATTGTATCAGCAAATTATTGAAATTAAGCAAGGTAGTGGGAGAGTTGTTACGATACAGCAAGAAAAAAATACTTTAAAAGTATTGGTATCTGCTACAGCTTTTCAAACAGATAATAAAACTTTTAAGTTGATAGCATTTCAAAATGTGAATGAGGCGCTGGATGAAACTGAATCTAAAGCATGGCAGCGATTATTGAGTGTAATGACACATGAGATAATGAATTCCGTTGCACCTATTTCATCCTTAGCGGATACGCTTAAAAATAGATTACAGTCTTCAGTTGCATTGCTTGATAACAGTAATGCAGTAGTAGAAGATCTGGAAGTGGGTATCAACACTATCAAGAAAAGAAGTGAGGGACTGCTAAAGTTTGCAGAAGTGTACAGGAATCTAAATAAGATTACTCAGCCAACAGTAAAGCCTGTATATGTAAGAGATATATTTGAAAACATGCATCACTTAATGGCGCCAACACTCTCTCAAAAAAATATTGAGTTAGATATCGTCTTAAAAGAACCTGATCTCATTATTGAGCTTGATAATAATCTTATTGAGCAGGTATTGATTAACCTTATCGTAAACGCTATGGATGCTGTCAAAGAATCTATGGAGCCGCGTATTGTACTTTCCGCTTATGAGTTGAATAATAAAAAAGCTGTTATTAAAGTTGCTGATAATGGATCTGGCATGAGTGAAGAAGTGATGAATAATATCTTTATTCCTTTTTTTAGTACAAAAAAGAATGGAAGTGGTATTGGATTGAGTTTATGTAAACAAATTATGATGTTACATAAAGGGAATATTTCAGTACAATCTGTGGAAGGAACAGGAACAGCCTTTTTGCTGCATTTTTAAAGAGAAGTTATTTTATAATAACAGTGCCAAGTTGATCAGTAATTTCCTTCTCGATATCTTTCAGGTGTTTATGTATTTCAAGTAATTTTTTGAAATCATCCATAGAAGCGCGTTCTATATCACGCTGATTTTCATCAATCATTTTTTTAATTCTTCTCAGCTTATAAAAGCGAATACTCATAATTACATCCTGTCTGCTCGTATCTCTGTTTACAATGTTCATACCTTCTAGTACTTCATCCCATTTTTGACTTAACTCAAAAGGCGTTACTGAAATACTGATGATTAAGTTTCTTATGTTTTCATCTTCATGATACAGCATAGACTTGGTAGTAGGCTCAAGTCCTTTTTCGTAGGCGTCTTTGTAGGCTTCAAATAATTTTTCAAGAATAGGTACTTCGAAATGAAAATGTTCTAGTTCTGAAAAAATATAATCGGCTACATTGGTCGTTTCGTCCCAAGAGCGCAAACCATATTCTAGTAAGACACGGAGGATATTTCGTTCATGTGCTTCGTCTTGAAGCAATAATCGACTGGTATCATCCAATACATCTTCCGGTTGTTCTGCTTGTTTGACTTGTTGATTAAACTCTTCCTGGGCCAGTCCTTTCTTTTCTTCTTTTGCGATTTTATCTCGCTTGTATTTATTGACAAGATTGGTGAGACCTGCTTCATCAATCTTTAATAAATCAGAACATTGACGGATATAATCTTGTTGTCGGGTAAAATCTTCTGCTTTATTGATTTTACTGAGGGTTTCTGCTACCTGATTTACTACCGCACTTTTTTTACTTACATCAGCTCCAGCTTCTTTTAACATGACTTCCAACTGGAAAATGATAAAGTCTTTTTTTGATTTTGCAACAAAATCATTGAAAGCACTAACACCTACTTTATGAACATAACTATCTGGATCTTCATTATCGGGGATTAATACCAATCTTACATTAAGTCCCTCTTCCAATGCCATATCCAAGCCACGTAAAGCCGCTTTTACACCTGCACTATCCCCATCATAAATGATCGTCAGGTTATCTGTATATTTTTTGATTAGTCTAATCTGATCTGTAGTGAGAGAAGTGCCACCACTTGCTACTACATTTTCAATACCTGCCTGATGTAAGCTCACCACATCCGTATATCCTTCTACTAGTAAACATTCTTTGGCTTTGTCAATCGCCATTCTGGCTTGGTAGAGTCCATATAGTATTCTGCTCTTGACATAGATTTCATTCTCCGGTGTATTGATGTATTTCGGTCCACGATCACTCTTACCAATAACACGAGCTCCGAAGCCAATGATTTTACCGGTGTTGCCATGTATAGGGAATATGATACGGTTGCGGTAATTGTCTACCAATTCATCATTATTTCTAAGCGCGCTGAGTCCGCTTTTAGGCAATAATTCCCGGTTGAACTGATTTTCCAATAAAGCTTTGGTGAGTCCATCCCTGTGATCAGGATTGTAACCGATTTGGAATTTATGAAGGATGTCTTCACGAAAGCCACGCTCTTTGAGGTAACTGAGTGCAATCATTTTACCTTCATCCGTATCGAATAGTTGTTGTGTAAAAAATTTCTGGGCGAAATTATTGATAGCATACAGACTCTCAGAAGTGAGTTGCTGCAGTTTAATTTCCGGACTTGTTTCCGTTTCTTCAATTTCAATATTGTAGCGAGCTGCGAGCCATCGTAATGCTTCCGGATAGCTATACTTCTCATGCTCCATCACAAAGTCAATAGCGCGACCACTTTTACCACAGCCAAAGCATTTATAAATTTCTTTGGTAGGGGAGACTGTAAACGAAGGTGTTTTTTCGTTATGAAAGGGACAGTTGCCGATATAGTTAGTGCCTCTTTTCTTAAGTTTCACGAATTCCCCCACAATATCAATGATATCGACACGATTGAAGATTTGTTGTATGGTGTTTTGGGAGATCATGGTGGTCAAAAGTGAAAAGTCAAACGTGAAAGGTGAAAAGTGAAACGTTAATAGATCATAGACAATAGTCCATGGCGTCGTTTCGCTTTTCACTTTTCGCCTTTCACTTCTCTCGTCTTTCGGGACGAAAATACAATTTTGGGGCAATGGAAGTTTGGAATTGAAGCATTTCCTTATTTTTATCTATGCTTAAGAAAGAACGACAGGCTTATATCATACAGCAAATCAATATCCATAATAAGGTATTGTCATCTGATTTGAGTGTGCAACTGGATGTTTCAGAAGATACGGTTAGACGGGATCTTCAGGAATTGGCGGAAGAGGGTAAGCTCATTAAAGTACATGGTGGAGCCTTATCCAAGTCGTTTCACTTTACGTTAGAGACGAGTAGTATCTATTCATTGCCTGAGAAAAAAGTAATTGCATATAAGGCTGTTGAGCTGATCAAAGATGGTATGTTCATCTTATTATCTGGAGGTACCACAATCCGTGAATTGGTAAAAGCGCTACCGCCTGACTTAAGTGCCACTTTCATTACGGTGAGTGTCCCCATTGCCTTAGAACTGCTTGAACACCCTACGAGTGAAGTTATTTTCTTAGGAAATAAATTATCCAAAACAGCACAGATATCAGTGGGTGCTGAAGTGATTCAGCGACTGGCAGGTATTAAGGCAGATTATTGTTTTCTCGGTACCAATAGCATGGACGCTACAATTGGTATTACAGATTTGGAGTGGGAGATTATCGAAGTAAAAAGAGCGATGATTCAAGGTGCTCAAAAAACAGTTTCTTTAGCTATATCAGAAAAATTGAATACCACTCAAAAGTTGCAAGTCTGCAAGCCTGAAGAAATTGATATTCTTATTACTGAATTAGATCCATCTGATCCTAAATTATCACCTTACGTTCAGAAGGGAATCATGGTACTATAAATGGATCCATTAGTTAGCTGAACATTTATTACAACCTATTTATACGTTTTTTAGCGGTTTTGTACCTTTTAATAGGTGCAAAATCTGTGTTTTTGCCAGTAATGCAGCTTTTTGCGGAAATAAATATATTCTGAGCGAAATGTTTAAAAAAATATGAATAAATATATTCGAAAATGTCAAATAAGAATTTTAACATTGCTTTATTATTCCGCTTTTCGATAATCAGGGCTATTTTTTGCAGTTTTTTGCGGCATTAAAATTCTTAACTGATGCATTGTTTTGCCGGGATTGCTTGTCTAACCAACATGGGTAGTAAAACCCTATGTGTTTAATAGAAAACCAAAAACAATGAGAAAATTCGTAACCATGGTGAAGGTACTTTTGCTATTTACCTTTACTATTCCTCTTGCAATCTATGCACAGAGTCAGACGGTAACAGGAACAATCACTGATGCCGCTTCTAAATTACCATTAGCAGGTGTTACTGTGAAAGTTGTCGGGGGCTCTGCAACTGCACAAACCAATGAGCGAGGTGTTTTCACCATTCGAGCAAACAATGGACAATCGCTTCAGATTTCTTATGTAGGGTATGAGGGTAAGCGTGTTCCGGTAACAGGAGCACAACTGAATATTACCTTGTCTGCTGAGGTTTCTGAATTGGAAGAAGTGGTGGTAGCTATGGACATCAAACGTAAACCTCGTGAATTGGGTTATTCTGTTCAAAAGGTTACAGGTAAAGAAATTGCTGAAGCACAAAGAGAAAATTTTGTCAATAGTTTACAAGGAAGGGTAGCGGGTTTATCTATTACTCCAACAGGTGGACAAGCGGGATCTTCTTCATCAATTGTATTAAGGGGATTTAACTCAATGGCATTAAGTAACCAGCCACTTTTTGTAGTGGATGGTGTTATCGTTGATAATGGTTCTGTTAATGAGAGTGGTGGCGGTGCAACCATTGGTCTGGCTTCTGATCAACCCAATCGTGGACAAGACTACACTAACCGTATCTCAGATATCAATCCGAATGATATTGAATCAGTAACCATCTTGAAAGGCCCTGAAGCTACCGCCCTTTATGGTAGCCAGGCTAGTTCCGGTGCTATCGTAATCACTACTAAGAAAGCAAAAGCGACCGGTAAAATTAGTGTGAACTATGATAACAGTTTCCGTATTCAGAAACTCACACGTACTCCGGATGTTTCTAACAAGTACAGTCAGGGTAATAACGGTATATCTGATAATAACGTTTATTCATATTTCGGTCCTGCTTATGGTACTGATGTACAGTTATATGATAACGTTAAAGACTTTTTTGAAACTGGTTTTGCGCAAACACACAATATCAGTGCTGATTATGGAACAAAAAATGCATCTTGGAGATTTTCGGGATCAGCTTTTGATCAGAAAGGTGTAGTGCCGAGTAATAAATTTTCAAGATATAATCTTCGCATCTCTAATAGTACGAAAATCAATAAATGGATTGATGTAGCACCTTCTATTAGCTACATAAGAACAACCAACTTTAAACCACAACGTGGTGCAGGATCTTACCTGTTGAATTTATTGACTTGGCCATCAAATAATGATGCAAGTCAATATCTAACAGATGATTCCAGAAAGTTGCGTTTAGGTAATGATGAATTTGATAATCCATACTTCAATGCTAATTTCAACAGAGGTTACGATGTGAACGATCGTTTCCTGATGACATTAGGTGTTAACTTGAATCCTTTCCCTTGGTTAAGTATTGCAGGTCGTTTTGGATACGATACTTATACCAATGATGGTTATTCTGTGATGGATTCCGCTTCATCAGCGAGACTCCCAACTACTTTTGGTGGTGGTATTGTAAGAACCTCAAGAGGTTTTCAGGATAATTTCTATCGTAAATACAAAGGATACAACCACACAATTACTGCAACTGCGCGTAAAAGTTTAGGTAAATTCAATGGACGATTGATGGTTGGTACGATGTGGCAGGATTATCGCACAGAAATGTACGCAGTATCTGGCTCACAGTTAAAAGGTAATCACCTCAATGGTATGGATAGCAATAATACCAATCCGGCTACTCGTATCCGTTTGAACAATGCAATTCGTAATGGAGGACCGAATTATGTATTGAGTCGTCAGGTTGCCTTCTTTGGTGAATTTGCTTTGAACTATAAGAACCTTGCATTCTTGACTTACTCTCATCGTTTTGAAGAGTCTTCTATTTTCCCTAAACAATTTAGAAGCTATAATTACCCTGCGGGTAGTATCAGTTTCATTATGTCAGATATCCTTCCGTTTATTAAAAGTGGTAATGTGTTAAACTACTTTAAACTTAGAGGATCATTGGCGCAAACTGCAAGATCTAGTGCACCTTATGCTAACCAGTCTGTATTTAACTTTGTACAATCTAGTGGTGGTGGTTATGCGTATGGGTTCTCTAACAATAACTTCTTCTTAGAGCCTGAAATTCAAAAGACGTATGAAATAGGAGCTGAATTCAAGTTCTTTAATAACAAAATCAACTTGGATGTTACTTATTATAACACTTTGAATGAAAAACAAATCGCAGAAAACTTTAGAGCTAGTTATGGAACCGGGTTCGTATTAAACACATTGAATGTAGGTTCTACCCGTAATACAGGTATTGAGATTGCATTGGATGCAACACCGGTACAGACCAAGGACTTCAGCTGGAGTACGCGTTTGAACTTTAACAGAATGCGTAATAAAGTATTGAGTTTACCTGCAAACGTTCCGGAATTTTATATCTCTGATACTTGGGTATTTGGAAATGCTCGTGGCGGTTTGATCACAGGCGGTCCAAGTACTTCTATTACCGGATTTGGATATCAGCGTAATAATAAAGGACAAATTCTCATAGAGCCAACAACAGGTCTTCCATTAGTTGATCAAAGATTCTTGGTACGTGGAGATAGAAATCCTGATTTTAGTATTGGTTTCAATAATAACTTCCGTTATAAGAATTTCTCATTGAGCTTCCTTTGGGATGTGAAAATTGGTGGGGATATTTTTAATGCCAATGAAATGTTCCTAACCGGTAGAGGTAAAAGCTTAAGAACAGAAGATAGAAAAACACCAAGAGTAGTAGAAGGTGTATTGAATGATGGATTACAAAATACTGCCAACCCAACTAAAAATACCATCGCTATTACTCCATACAACTTGCAGACCTATTACACTGCTAGAATGCCAGAAGAGGAATTTATTGAGAAGGATGTTAACTGGGTACGTTTAAGAGATATTACAATCAGTTATATGTTCCCCGCTAAAGCTATACGCAAAATGCAGTTCCTGAAGGGCTTGAGCTTGTTTGCAACAGGAAACGATTTAATTCTGATCACCAATTATACCGGTGCAGATCCTGCAACTAGTGCCAATACTTCTGCAACCAGAGGGGTAGGTGGTTTTGGATTTGATTATGGAAACATTGCCACTCCAATCAGTGTAAACTTTGGCTTAAGAGCCGCTTTTTAAGGAGCTAATAAATCGTATAACCACAAAGTCAATTTTATGAAATATACATTCTTTAAAAAACTACTAGTCGGAATTACACTCACCAGTGTAGTAGCCGTTTCTTGTAGTAAAAAAATAGATGAAGCTTACCTAAATCCTAATGCAGATGTTAAAGTGCCACCTGAGCAATTACTACCAGGTTTGTTAGCTAGTATGGTAGGTAATGGTGCAGGACATGGTACTGCTAATGATGCTCGTTTTGCAGGGCGATATATACAAAACTGGCATTCAATCAGTGCCGGTTCTGCAGCTGATGCTTATGATATGATGGGAGGAACCACTGGTGCCAGTGATAACGCGGCATCAGTATGGAGGACTCATTATTACGATCATGGACAAAATTTATTGCGTATGATCGATTGGGCAACTGAAGAAAAAAAATGGGATTATGTGGGTGTAGGGCAAGCCATTTTCGCATGGAGTTGGTTGACATTGGTAGATTACCATGGTGAAGTAATCTTAAAGGAAGCTTTCAACACCAACTTGATCACTTTCAAGTATGATGAACCACAGGAAGTATACACATATGTTAGACAACTTTGTCATACAGCACTAGCTAATCTGAATAAAACAGGAGATGGTGTAAGTCAAGCTAATCTAGCTATCGGTGATCAGTATTTTTATGGTGGCGATGTCAATAAATGGAAAAAGTTTGTATATGGGGTTCTCGCTCGGAGCTTCAATCATTTGAGCAATAAAGCTTCTTATAATGCTGATTCAGTTATTGCTTATGCAAATCTATCTCTTGCTAGTAATGCCGACAATGCTGCATTGAAATATGCAAATACAGGGATATCTGCGAATGCTAATTTCTTTGGTCCACAGAGAGGCAATATAGGTACTTTACGTCAAGGAGCTTTTTCTGTAAATCTTTTAAATGGTGCTAATCCTCACCCATCATTTTCAGGTGTAGTAGATCCTCGCAGATGGTATTTGTTCAGGACGAATCCAAATGGAACTTTTGTAGGTCTTGAACCCAACCGTGGTAATGCTGGTATCAGTAACGTAAATGATCGTCCAGAAAATTTTTGGGGTGGCGCAAGTGGTGTTACAACGGGTTCAGCAGCAAATGAAACAACAAACCGTTTCATCTTTAGGAATGGTGTCGAATTCCCTGTAATGACTGCCAGTGAAATTCAATTCATGAAAGCAGAAGCGGCATTTAAAAAGAATGATAAAGTAACTGCTCTCGCTGCATTTCGCCTTGGCGTAAGTTTACACTTTGATATGCTGACTGATAAGTACAATACCAATGTGCCTTCAGCCAATCAAATTACGCCTGCTATGAAAACTGCATATATGAATAGTACAGCTGTTCCTGCAGATCCACTTAATTTGACATTAAGTCATATTATGTTGCAGAAATACATTGCATTATGGGGTTATAATACCCTGGAAAGTTGGGTTGATATGCGTCGTTATCATTACATAGATATTGATCCTGCCACTACTTTACAAGTATATACAGGATTTACACCCCCAAGTGGTGTAAACATGTGGGTTGATAATGCCACCAAATTTGTTTACCGAGTTAGACCTCGTTATAATTCCGAATATGTTTGGAACTTCAATGAACTGGTTAGAATCGGTGCAGATAAATTAGATTATCATACAAAAGAAACCTGGTTTTCACAGAAATAATTAACACCCTCAAAATTTAACCGATGAAAAAATTATTATCTTATACTGCTTTGCTCGCAGCGGGAATGATGGTGTTTGCTTCCTGCGAAAAACAGGCAGATCGCACAGCTGAATTCTCTACCGTTGAAGACAAGGCTTTTATTCGTGTGATACATGCTTCGCCTTCTTTTAGACAGGTATTTAATGCACCAGACTCAATCAATCTCTATGTGAATAATGCAAAAGTGAATGGACCATTGATTACTTATGGTGGACTCTTTCCGGCTGCCGCTACTACCGGTTTTGGTTATTTCGCAGTACCTGCCGGACTTCAAACATTGAAAGTAACTGTGGCAGGCAGGGTTAATCCTGATTCTATTCAGCTGGCATTGTTTACCAATTTGGCTCTGAAAGGACAACGTTATTCTGTTATCTTAACAGATGAAGTAAAATCAACTAGGGATTCTTCTAAGATGATTTTACCAGACAATATCATACAACCTAATACCGGAAACTATCGTCTTAGATTTGTAAATGCTATTGCCGCAGATACTGCTGGTACCACTGTTAGTATTTTCTCTGCAAGAAGAAACGGTAACATCTTTAATAGTGTTGCACCCGGTCAGGTTGTTGATTTCCAAACTCTGCCGTATAATAGTCAGTTAAGTGATACACTCTACGTACGCAGACCAGGTAGTACATTTAATCTAGCAGTTCTGAACAGTGTCTCATTTGGTAATCAACGTTCTTATACCATGATTTATCGTGGATATGGTGGTACTGTAACCACTGGAACTAAAGGAAGGATTTTGGTGACTTATTTAGATGAATGATTTTTTAGAATATGTAAAAAAGCGCATCTTTCAGGTGCGCTTTTTTTATGAGCGATAGATAAGGTAACATATCAAGATTGCAAATAGTAATGCTAGCGCCATTTTATATTTCTCCCAGTAATAATTACGTTGGTATGTTCGCAAAAACTGATTGATGTTGTATTGAGCTTCTGAACCAAGTCCATTTATGGAATGCATAACAGTCGTCAATCTCAAACAATCTGATTTGTTGACATATTGCATACAATACAATAAGTCCTCTACAAATAGTATGTTTTGTTTTTCATCTTTCCATTTTTCCAATAACTGAATATGATATACCGAAAGAATAGCCTCAATATCTAATAGCAACTTATCACGATTGATCCTATCTGGATTCATTATCTTAATTCTTCTAGCCAATTCTTTACTCATTTCTCTGACTTCCTCCGGGGTATTAGCAATACGAATCCTGCTATACGTTTCTGAAAAATGAATGAAGTCATACCTTTTTCTTTCAGTTGGATTACTTAGAATAGCATAGGCTTCTTTGATTAACGTGAACTGCTCAGCAGCACGAATATTGGGATTCTTATCCGGATGAAACTCCATAGCCAATAACCGATAAGACTTCTTGATCTCAGCAAGAGTTGCACTTGGTAAAACTCGTAATATCTGGTAATAATCTTTGTCCGGCATATTATATGTGTGATGTCAGATCGCAGATGTCAGATGTAATTTACATCTGACATCTGCGATCTGACATCTTAAATACTTTACTCGGGTTTGTCAAATTCAAAGTCATCACCATCCATGAGCTCTCTTTCAATTTCTTCCATTTGCACAATATCCCAAGCTTCGCTTTCGGTAGGAGTAATATTCATGAAATCCAATAATTCTTCTTGTTCAAAAACTGCCTCGATAGGTTCTTTCAGATTGCACAAAACAAAGGAAGCGCTATTTTCATAGAAGTTTTGTTGAAGCATAGCCAAGGTTTTGGCTGCCTCAGGTTCAATTTCTGTAACCGGTTCTAGGTTCAACACGATGTTGCGTACTTCTTTGCTCAAAAATCCTGAGCAGGTTTCAACTAGACCTGCTGCTATATTGGCAGAAAGTGAGGGTGTGACCGGTGTTACAACGGTGAATTTCTCTTTGGTATCAATTTTGACTTCCATTT
>VFQN01005334.1_pt1 | contig 15842 bp, 22 predicted proteins | sample 3512371 | NCBI WGS metagenome assembly VFQN01 (sample SAMN10412370, study PRJNA504923) | tailings metagenome | isolation source: Replicate 2 from Balatoc abandoned mine | place: Philippines: Itogon, Benguet | collected 2017-08-28 | reverse complement strand
CCAACGTGGTGCTGCTGGTGCTGTGCTGCGCGGTGGTGGGCGGCTTCCGCGACACGGTGTCGCTGGGCCGGGCGTACGGCCTGGCGGTGATCACTGTCATAATCACCACCACCTGCCTGGTCACGCTGGTGGGTATAGCAAGCGCAGGTGCAGGGCTGTGGGTGCGTTGTGATGATGGGAACAGTATGGCAGCAGTGGGATGCGGAGCTACACACGTGGCACAAGACATGACGTCCCAGCGTACACATGGTGTCCCAGTGCCGAGATTCCGATATGCACTTGGACGCGACATGACAGCAGGCACGATGTGTCACGATAGCCGGGATCTTGCGGGTGCCAGTGCTATGGGGAGGCGCGTGCGTGTGGCGCCCTCACGTCTGTGCCTTGCCGCTCACGACCGACGTGCATTTTGCCTATTGCCTCAGGTGATGGTGTGCGTGTGGGAGGTCGGCGTGCTGCTGTGGCTCCCCTTCTTGGCAGTGTTCCTGCCCCTGGAGCTGGTGCTGTTGTCCGCCAACCTAATCAAGGTGGGCGCGGAAGCGCAAGTTCACTGAATAATGCATCTCAGGGGTCCATCTTCTTATGCTTTACGCTTTCTGCTAAGCTGCACACGCCTGCGCCACAAGGCATGTTGATGCGTACACAATACCGGCAATCCACTCGTGCAGGTGCCCGAGGGCGGCTGGTTTGCGTTGGCTGTGGCCTTCGGCGTGTCGGGCGTGATGCTGGTGTGGTGGGGGGGCGGCAGGCGGCTGGCGGAGCAGCTGCAGGGCAGCACACGCGGCGCCAGCGTCAGGAGGGTGGGGGGCGACGGTGGGGAGTGGCTCGGGGGCGACGGCGCGGTGGCAGCAGTGTGCGGGGGCGAGGGCACTGGGGAGAAGGAGGAGGCAGAAGCAGTGAAGACAGCTGGTGCCGTAGCTGCAGCAGAGCCGGGTAAGGGTGCGGTAAGCAGACTGGGAGGATGGGCGGGGGAGCTGCGGCGCTGGAGTGTGGGGCGGCTTAGCAGGCTGACGTTTGGACGGGGCAGCGGATCAGGCGGCGGCAGCGGCAACTTGGCAGCTGACGGCCAGAGCAAGAGTGGCGGCGGCGGTGGTGGTGGTGGTGGCTGTGGTGGCGGAGAGGAAAAGGATGGCTCGGGGGCGGCTACTGGCGGGAATGCAGGCAGCTGCAAAGAGGTACAGCTCCTATCTACTGCTAGCGGGAACCCGAATGACAGGAGTGGTGGTGCCTTCACAGGCCACGTCACCCCAGAGCCAGTGGCAGCTGCGGCGGCGCCAGAGGCCGGCGCCCGGAGGCCGCTGCCGCCCCGCCCCGCCTCACCCCACCTTCCCCATTCCCCGCGGCACGGGGGCACCCCACTCCACCCCAAGCGGCTGTCTGCCGCCTCCACCCCAGCCGCCCTCCCCTCATCTGAGCTTCGCCGCCAGCTGCAACCCCTACCACAGGCTACATCGGCTGCCTGCGCCGCCGCCGCCTCCTGCCTGCCGCCCGGCGCGCTGGTGCTGGTGCTGCCGCCGTCTGCAGCTCAGGCTGTTGCTGACCCACACTGCTCAGCGGCATTGCCCAAGGAACTCCTTGCAACAAGCTGCGGGTACACGTCCACCACCCCACCGGCTGACCCCGCGCCAGACGCACCAGGTGCCGAAGGCGCCACCCACACCACCATGGCAGTCACTATCCCACCAGGCCCACACCCGGCTGCCACCGGCTCGGCAACCCGCGCTGCGCCCGCGCCCCGGCAGCCGCCACCGGGCCCCCTGCTGGTGCCGCTGTCACGGCTCCCCGGTGTGGGCATCTACTACACCACCGACACCAGCACAGACCGCGCCGCGTCTGTTGCTGCGCACACGCCCCAGCTGCCCGCCGTGCTGCTGCACTTCCTGCGCAACGTGCAGGTGGGCGGGAGGGCATGCGAACGATTGCCGAAAGTATGGGGCACCGTACGCTTGCTTGGCCTGCAGCAAGCACCGGTTGGCAGTCAGGCAGGCAAAAATAAGGCGTTGTCAAACGCGCTGTTCAGGGAGCACTGCATGTCGTCAAGTGACGCATATACGGTAACCCTGTGCTCTTTGGACAGTGTGCCTTATCATCCCGCACCGTGCATTAGCTGCCTGCGCTGATTCTCGTTATTTTTCTCAATGCACATGCATCCCCGACTACGGGTATGCCATCCCTCCCAGCCTCATCCGTTCCATCCCCACCCCCAGGCCCCATGCCTGTTGTGCGCCTCACCTGTTTCCTTGCCTTTCGCCTGTCCTCCCTTCGCCTCCCCACATACTCCTTACCAACAGTAGCCCTATTGTTCTTGCCCTTTAACTCCCTGCTCCCGCGCCTCGTTCGTCAGCCGTCCTCCCGCCCGCCCCAGCCCCAGCCTGCCTTCGCACGCCTGCTGCACCCTGCTTTATTGTTCTGTCCTTCTTTCTTTCCTATAACAACTAACCGTTCGCTGTTTCCTGCTTTCTTCTCCTGCTGCTTTCAGGTCAGTAACGTCGGGGATGGGCGCGCGTTGGGGTCTGTGCCGGCTTGCATCTGTTGCGGGACCATAGGCACGAGGTCGCATTCAGCATTTCAGCTGCTGGTTCAGCATCAGCTCGCAGCCTCCGCCTCAGCGGGTTATTTCGGGTTGGGTCGTGTTTCGCAGCCCGCCATTCGCAGGGCAGCGCAGCGTTTACTGGGACGAGGTAAGTATCCACCGTTCTTCGCTTCTGCTTGTCAACCCATTGCCTCTTCGCGTGCAGGCACCAGTGTTTCCGTGATTCCCTGACGCCTCACACGGTTTCTCGCGATTTACGCGTATCCCCAGGCCTTGCACGAGGTGTGCGTGTTCCTGACGGTGCGCAGCCTGCCCACGCCCCACGTGCCACGCGCCCGCCGCCTGCACGTGCGGCCGCAGCACGCCGGCCAGCCGCCCCTCATGTTCCAGGTGTGTGACAGCTTGGGGGCTGGGGGTTGGGGCCCAGGAGACGACAGCGGTCGGAAGCCAGGAACACATACGCAGGTCCACATGTGCTTCGGGTATGGGCGTACCTCTCTGTTCCTCTGTGCTGCCCACGCACTGGGCATCCTAAGGTGTCGATCGAGATCAGCTACACGCCCGGACTGATTACCTGCAACCATTCCAGCATGCCCACCTTTCACCATGCCCTTGCTGTACGTCACTGTACGGCAGGTGGTGGCCAGCTACGGCTACCTGGACAGGGTGGAGCACGGCCCCGCCTTCGTCAGCGAGCTGCTGGACGCCGTACTGCGGTACCTGGTGGGCGCCAACCACCGCCGTACTCGCCCGCCGGGAGCGGGAGCGCTGGAGGCGGCAGGCGCGGGGCTGGATGAGGCGCATGGGCTTCCCGTGGAGGTGCTGCACGAAGGCAATTCAGAGGACGAGGGGGGTCTGGACAGCACTGAGTCAAAGCACCAGTACCAGCAAGGCACAGACGAGGGATCCGACGGCCAGGATGTGGGTGGGGCAACCGACCGCGACCAGGAGCTGGGGCCCTTTGTTGGGGGCAGGGAGGACCATGGGGCCGGTCAGGGGTCCTTGGGGCCATCGGTAGCCCGGCCGCGTTCCCAGGCGCCCCTGGCACGTGTGGGTCAGCATGACCCGGGCGTGACCGTGCAGAGGCGAGGCGGTGCGCACCACCGGCACGCGGCGTCGACGGGTGGCAGGGGGGCGGGGCGGCTGAAAAAAGCAACGTCACATGCAGCAACCGCAGCAGCAGCAGACGCAGCGGCAGCAGACGCACAAGCGCAGGAGCCTGTCGGACCGACGCATGCGGTGGCTTCATTTGCTACTGCAGCCAGTGGAGCATCCACGGCAGGAGGGCTCCCAGCGCCCGACAGCACGCGGGCAACGGGCGCTGCGGGTGCCATGCCGCAACCCATGTTAACCGCGCCGTCTGGCGCCACGTCTCTGTCCGCTGTGTCGGCGGCGGCGCGGCGGGAGGTGGAGGACACGGTGGCGGCCTTCCTGCAGGCGCAGCTGCACGGTGGGTGGAGACGGGTGCGTGGGGTGTGGGCGGGTTGATGTGGCTGGGCGCGTGGGAGGTGGCAAGTGAGCGAGGTGTGCGTGAAACGGCAAGCTGACGCAGCGGCACTGATGCTTGTGGGGCGTTTGCTGACGGAGAGGTTACCGGTACAGTTGCAGCATTAGAACATTAGGTGCCAGTATGCAGGGTACACTCGGCTGACCACCACATTTGCCGCAACGTTCAGCACTGTTGCACCTCTCCCCGTCCCCCGGCCCACATCCACACCGATACCTGGACGCCACTGGCCTCGCACCTTCCCGTGTTCTTAAAAGGAACCAAACAATACTTGCCACTCTCGTATGCTTCCAACAGGGGTGGTGTACTACGTTGGGCGCGTGCTGGTGCGCACCCCCGATGACGCCTCCCTGGCCCGCTGGCTGGTGTACGGCCTGTCGTACCGCTGGCTGGCGGCGCTGTCGTACACGGAGATGGAGGCGTGGGAGGTGCCACGAGGCCAGCTGGTGGAGCTGGGCATGGTGGTGGAGCTGTGACGGTTGAGGGGGCGGTGCTGTTGCTTGCTGGATGGGTGGCGTGCAGTGTGGGCAGGCGCGGGAATGTGTTATGTCGTACAGGCAGTGGCCTGGTTGGAGTGGGTCCTGGGTTGGTGGGTCCTGGGTTGGTGGGCTCAGAGGAGGGATGGAGTTGCTGGCGAACGAGGACTCGGTAGATGGCTGGGAAGTGACTAGTGAGGCGAGACGGGGGGCAGGCACAGACCCAAGCTGGGCGCAAGCCGTCCCGGTCTTAGTGTAATCAACACAAACAAAGTCAAGGCATGCAGTTTACAGAGCCACTGCTGTACGAGCTGTGTCTTGAGTGGATACTGGTGGACGTTGGCCCCTGGGCTGCCGTACCTGCCGCACGTGTACTCGCCAACACCCAACAGCCGCATCGCAGCAGCCAATGAAGAATGCTCCAGTCCTGCTGGCGCCTATCGCGCTAGACCTTCAAATTCCACAGCCGGGCTTGCATTGTGGACCAGTCTATGCAAAGTCGTGCCATTGACTCAGCTGCAGCTACCGGCAGTTGCATCACGGCGCCCTGCGATACGCTCAGGGACCTGCAGCTTTTACTACAACACCTTCAGACCCCTCGGCGCGTCAACAGCCGTCTCAGAGAAGTAGCCTCGTTGTCTGGCAGCGGTGACCGAGCCACGCCAGGACTCTCATAGCTACCAGCCAGGGCAAGCTGCGCGCACTGCCCTTGTGCCCCATGCATGCCATTCACTTGGGCGCAGGTCAGGGCTGGCAGGGGCTGGTATCTTACATACATAATTCGGGTGCGCTGCACCCACCCGGAGCAAACGTTTTTGTGGTATGAGGGAGGTAAAGGTTGGAGCGTGGGGTTTTGCGAAGGACAGGGAGTTGCAAGGGAGTTGGGTTTCGGAGCGGGCGGGCCCCCAGCTCAGTCGATCCGATGGTCCTCCGTCTTTGCGTTCAGCACAACCCTTCGGCAAACCACTGAAGCCGCGAGTATGTCCATGCAGGCGCCAAGCCGGGGCCCGGCCCCGGTTCCGCCAAGGCCACCGGGGCAGCTTCCTCTACCTCCTCCTCTCCCGTGGCCTCGGGGTTGGACCTGCGCCAGCTGTGCATCCTGGCGGGCAAGACGGTTTGGTGGTTGTCGATCGGTTGACGACGCGCTGGTGCTCAACGAACGACGACGGCAACGTCCTAACCGCCATCCGCGCCGCCACGCTGGTGGCCTTGCGGGACACGCGCGTGCCCAAGGTGTGGGTCGGGAGCTGGAGGGAGGGCACGGGATGGGGAGGAGCGGGGGGGTTTGGAGGGCACGGGATGCATGGGGAGGAGCGGGAGGGCTGGGAGGGCGCGGGATGGGGAGGAGCGGGAGTGTTGAGAGGGCGCGGGATGGGGAGGAGCGGGAGGGGGGGGGGGGCGGGGGAGGGGGAGGAGCGGGAGGGGAGCGAGGCGTGGGCGGGCGTGGGATGGGGAGGCAGGGAAGGCCCTGGGTGGAGGCGGATGGTGCGGGGTGGAAAAGGAAGGCGCGTGGTGGACCCAGGGCTGGCGGGGATACTGTGTTGGGGGCTTGTTGGTTCCAGGGCTGCTGGGGTCTGCGCCTGCGTGCTGGGTTGGCCACACGGGATGGCCCTGCGGCATCCATTCACCCCTTGTGTGTCGTGCAGCTGGCTGCACGTGCTTGCAAGCATACGCCACGCTTTGACGCGGGTCGGGGTCGTCCTTACTTGCCAGTCAGGGTCATGCTGTGGTGTGTGGTTTCCGCCCCGCTGACCGCCTTGCTGCGCCTTGTGGCGTCCACCCCGCCGCTGCAGGTTGAGGTTGTGACGGACGGCGGCGAGGAGGAGATCGAGCTGGACGACAGCCCGGGGGCGGCGTGGCGCCTGGACGTGGGGCCGGTGCCGCTGGTGCTGTCCGTGTCGCAGGTGGGCGGGTGCGCGTAGTTGCGTCGTGTGGGCCTTCCTGCGTGTGGGCGCCAACTCGTCGATTCGTGTAGCACAGGGGCCTGGGGGGGCTGGCCTCCATGTACTTGCCCATGGTGAGGACTATTGGGAACGAATACGGAACTCCACTAGGGTGCTAGGGGCGGCGGGCGCTTGAGGCCGTGTAGGCCCACTTGGGTTGTTGCTTGTCGGCCGCTGTGCCGCACGCTGCGACTCGTGCAGCACATAGCATGTGGAGCTGATGTCACCTTGCTGCAACCCTCTCTACTGCTGCTGTCGACGCTGTCGCTGTTGCTGCCGTTCCGTCTCCAGGTCGGCTCCCGGTGCGTGGTGGACCTGACGGCGGCGGAGGAGCGCTGCTGCTCCAGCGTGGCGCACGTGGCGGTGGGTGCCAACCACTGCTGGTGCACTTGCAGGATAGTGTACCGGGTATTCCGTTGCCCCTGCTTCAGATCAACACCGCGACTGCCCTTCGAGCCGCGCTGAGGACTGCCATACCACTTTCTCACCACATGCACCATCACCAAGACCCCGCAGCCTCGCTAACACCGCCACCACGTACCCTTGCACATGCAGGTGAACGCCAACGGCAAGGTGTGCGGCGTGAGCACGGAGGGGCGGGGAGGCACGGAGGCGGCCACGCTGCTCATGATGCTGGAGTCGGCGCAGAAGCTGGGGCCGCAGCTGCTCAAGGGCATCAACGCATTCCTGGACGCCCGGTAGACATGCGACTTGGCAGTGTGTGAGGGTGGCAGGTCGTGGGAGGAGTTGGGAGGGAGGGTGCGGTGCCCGCTTACCAGCAGCAGGAGCGGAGGCAGCAGGAGCATGGAACGTGGCGTTGCGCTGTCACGATTGCGGTGCACAGGCGAGCCGGGGCACAGTGTGAAAGAGCAGATGTTATGTTGAGGGTACTTTGGACATGGGCCATAGGCGCCGCAGTTCTAAGCACTACCGTTGGCAGTGTCAGGCTGATGGAGAGTGCCCCAGACGGTGCAACGGGATTCACAAACACTCAAAGCGTTGCACTGCCCGTTCGAGGCCATAATCTTTACGCAGTGACTTTGCGTTGACACTGTATACTCTCTGGTACTTACAATCCGATGGATTGATAGGGCCTGTGGCACTTGCCCTGAAGGACTCTGCTGGCCTGGCGTGATTACGGCGAACCCTGGCCGAAACCCTAGTTGCGGTGAGAACTGCTTTGCTTTGGGACCTCATCGCGGCCTGTTGAACCCATTGCGCGGCATCGTATGCATTAGTAGTTTAGCGACTTCACCTGTCTGTTTTCTGGTCACGCGCGATTGCGCAAGCAAGCCTGTCCCGGAACCTTGACGGCCAACGACTGACCCATGGGCCATGGTCAGAACTCTACGAACCCTATGGCAGACCAGGGTCTTTACCTTGCATGGTGTGTAAGTATCCTCGAGCGTTAGCGGTATCAAACATACAACATATCGGCAAAGGGAGGGTCTTGAGTTGCCATGTACTGAACCAAACGTCCCTAACGCCCGGTCGGCGACGACCACTGACTGCTGTATGTCGGCAATTGCGATGCTGAGCACGTACACCCAACGCCTTTCCGCAACGCCGTCGGGTCGGGAGTCCAGCGCGCCCGGCGGGCCCGACGCAGCTGCAACGCCAAGCGACGCTGACCTGGAGAGCGGCCAGTGCAAGCAGCAGCAGCCAGGACAGCAGCAGCAGCTTGAGCAGGTTCACGGCGTACACGACGGGTCGTCCGCTCCAGACTCCAAAGCCACCCTGCTCCAAGATGACTGCTGTCGCACCGAGGAGCGGTTGGCGAGGCATGGCCAGCAGCAGTGGTCCCGCGGCGGCCATTCACCGGACGCCTCTGCTCCCAACCAGCTCCAACCAGAGACTGACCCAACAGGAAAAGTTGCAGGCGCCACACCGTCGCCGGCCCCCGGAGGCCCAACTAAGCCTGCTCCAGCAGGGCGCTGGCCCTGGCCCTGGCCCTGGCGCCCCTCCCGCTGCTGCTCCCCGGTCCGCTGCTCTCCCTCCCGCTCCCCCTCCTGGCCCGCCCTGAGCGCCTTCGTGCTGCTGACGTGGAGCAGCCTGGGGGTCATCTTCGGCGACATCGCCACCTCGCCCCTCTACGTCTTCACCACCGTCTTCGCGGAGCTGGGCACGCAGCAGCCCAGCAAGGTGCGTGGGGGCCGTATCCCTTACCTTCTGTTGGGTGCCTGGTGCCAAAACTTGTTTTAAGCATACGGTACGTTTTGTCAACGTTAAGCACATGACATGGTGCCTGCAGCTCTGTCACCGTACGAGCAGCTCGCGCGCTGCAGGGCGGCAAGAGCGGGGTCTGGCGGGGTCCGACAGCTCACAGCTAGCTGGTGTTGTCCGTCTGCGCACGCACCTGACTAGCTGCTGTGGCGTGTTCGGCACCAGACGGACATGACTGCTGCCATGCACGTGCGCGCGCCTCCACCCCTGTGACACCAGGAGGACGTGCTTGGTGCCGCCAGCCTGGTGGTGTGGACCCTGACCCTGGAGGTGCTGATCAAGTACGTGGGGGTGGTGCTGCGGGCGGACGACCACGGAAACGGTGGGTGGGCGTGCTGCAGCGGTGGGTGCGGCGGGTGGGCAAGTGTAGACCCTGTATTCGCCTGACTTCACCGAGCGCACGCTCCCGTCCTATGTGTCCTGCCACTGCGAGGTTAAGGCACTAAGATGCAGGGCATACACGCGGTACACATCACATCTGCCCACCCGCACGCAGGCGGCACCTTTGCGCTGTACTCGGTGCTGTGTCGCCGCCTGCGCATCCGCCCGCACGACCCACGGCCAGTGACAGAGGGCGGTGCGGCAGGGCGGAGCGTTGCTGCAGCTCGGGAGGAGGACGAGTGCGTGTGGGGCAGTGCCACCCACAGCGCCTCACGGGGGCAGCAGAAGGGGGCTGTGGCCGCGACGCGGCGCAGGCGACACGCAGGGGCGCGGCGGGATGGCGGTGGGACATCCGAACACATGCAGGAGGGCGACTATGCTGGCCCTGGGGGCCGGCTGGGGGTGCAGGGCGGCGGGACGTCTCGGGACCAGCAGCAAGGCGTGAGGGGTTGCTGGGGCCGCTGGTGCACGGGCGGGGCAATAGGCGAGGTGGTGCGGCGCTTCTTCCGCCGCAGCCGCGGCGCGCAGGTGTGACTGCGCGCAGGGCATCTCCTCGTACTGAATGGCTTGCACGCCACTGCTTACCTGGCAGTTGGCATGCATACATTGGCTTGGTGCCGCAACACCTGCATCGCCGCGTATACGCCTGCGACAATACGGCCAACGAAAGCACCTTCCGGACCGCCTGCGTGCGTGGGCACGCTAGATTCTGCCTAGTAAGAGGCTTCCAGCCATCCACTGTTGGACATCAACCTCTCCACCTTGAGCGTCTCGCACCTGTTGCCTCACCCCCCACTGCCCAGGTGGCGCTGTGGTGGGTGTCCGTCATCGCCACCTCCATGCTCATCGGAGACGGGGTGCTCACGCCCGCCATATCGGGTACGCACAGCCCGTGTTGCAGACGCATGCGCCCAAGTGCGCCTGCATGCATGAATCCTGTCATCCACAGCATTGGCATAACTGCGTCTGGTTCACGTCCAATCCCTCGTCTTTAGATGTTTAGTCCTGGTCGGGCCCCCAGCCCACTCCCCTCCCGTACTTGCACTGTCTGACCAGCTGCTTGGCCCCTGTCCTGCAGTGCTGTCCGCGGTGTCGGGACTGCGCGTGGCGGTGCCCTCCCTCAGCCAGCAGCTCATCGTGGGGCTGGCGGAGCTGGTGCTGCTGCTGGTGTTCGCGCTGCAGAAGTACGGCACGGGGCAGGTGGGTGGGTGCGCCTGCTCGGTGTAGATGCTGCACGCGTACGACATGGCTAAGTTGTACGGTAGTGGTGCGGTTGCAGGTGAGGGAGGAGAGTCCCGGATTACGAGGCGAGAAAGTCGCCCAATGTGCCACAATGTACCGTTTGTGTGTTTGCGGATGCGCAGGTCAGCGATGGGGCCGTTTGCAACCCTGTGTTGGACGCATAGCGCAAACCAACCAACCGCCCCCTGCTGGAAGCACTGCGCGCACGACCCTCACGACGTCATCTCAACCCCAACAGGTGCTGTCGCCCGTAAATGTTACGTGCCCAGGCATCAAATCCCTACATGTAACACACATCCCAACACCACACCGCACCCCCCACCAGGTGGGCTCGCTGTACGCCCCCGTCATCGCTCTGTGGCTGACGGCCAACGCGGCGATAGCCGTCGCCAACCTGGCGGCATGCGGCGGGGCCGTCTTCTCAGGTACCGGACCTACCTGCAGCAGGCCGCTGGGCACCCCATGGGTACCGTGTGTAGTTGACGGTCGAAAGCACAGGAGGCCAAGTACCGTTACAGGCGCATTGTTGTGTACCTGGGCGTTTCAAGGGCAAGCCAGCCTTAGCTCCCCACCGTACAGCACGCATACTTAACCGACTGTGTTCCCAGGTACACAGCGTGCACCTGCCCTGATGCCCTTTCGCAAACCGCCCACCGCCCGACACGGCCCTTCACGTACCCAGCGGTAACCCGTCATAATCTTTCGCCCATCCCTACCCTGCGTGCCCCTTGCCTCTCCTGCCTCGCCCAACGCCGCCGCCCGCTGGCCCCTGCGCTGACCTGCCACGGCAATCCAGTACATCGCACCGGCACCGCCCCAATACACACGCCACACAACCCCATTAGGTCATATCCCCTGTCGACGTCCTCGCGCCCTCCACCCCCGCGTGCCCCCTACCCACCAGCCCTGTCCCCGCACCACATCGGCTCCTTCTTCGCTCGTCACGGCGTGGGCGCGTGGCGCTCCCTGGGCGCCGTCATGCTGTGCGTGACGGGGGTGGAGGCGCTGTTCGCCGACCTGGGGCACTTCTCGAGGGGCACGATCACGGTGGGTGGCGGGTGGCTGGCGGCGGGCAGTGGGGCAGGGGCAGATGTGTATGTGTGTGCCTGGTGGGCTAGCAGCTGCACCTTCCGACGCCCGCAACCCCGTTGCGCGTCACCAACTTACCGTACGGTACACCAAGCTCACGGCGCCGGCCTGGTCCCTGCGCTCACTCACATGTACATCCACTGCTAGTCCGTCAGTCCACCTTGCCTGACGCGTCCTTGCCCCCTGCCGTACACACGCCGCTCTACCTCTCGAGCCCACATCCCGCGCCCGCCCCACGCCCCCAGGCCGCCACGTGCCTGCTGGCCTACCCCTGCCTGCTGCTCACGTACCTGGGCCAGGCGGCGTACGTCATGGCGCACCCGCAAGCCACCGACACCTTCTGGGACTCCCTGCCGCGGAAGGTACGGCATGACCGTGAGCTGCACGTGCCTGTGCGTTCCCGTGCGTATGGCTGTTGGGCAAATGAGGTGCACGCCTAAGGTGCTCGGACTGTGATGTACGGTATCGCAGGGGCGTTGGGAGCGTCCGTTCGTTTGTGTGCTGACGAGGCCCTCCACCTGTATAGCAAGTCGTGGCGCTGCGCCGATAGACAAAGTTGCCTGAGTCGCTGGGGCGTTACGTGAGTGTGCTGCATTTCCCCAGCGTGTCCCTTAAATCCTGACCCGCCTCCGTGCCCATGTCAACGCACACGCTCCCCTGTGCACTCCTACTCCCCCTCTCCCCCTGGCCCGCCCCCAGCTGCTGTACCCCATGCTGGTGCTTGCCACCCTGGCCAGTGTGGTGGCCTCACAGGCCCTCATCAGCGGTGTGTTCTCCATCGTACGGCAGGTGGGCGCGGTGTAGCTTATGGCCTGTGGAGTCGCGCTGAAACGTTGCAGCGACGTCGTGGAGTTGGGCCGCATGAGTTGCTACAGTTGTGCAACATGCACGGGGTACGTTCCTTTGACGAGTCTCCTGGCCTTACCTCCGCAGGCCATGGCGCTGGGCGCCTTTCCTACCGTCAGAGTGGTTCACACGGGGGGCACCACGCCGGGCGCACACGGACAGGTAATGCGGCGCGGAAACGGGCGTTAGCATGAGCACGGACAGTGCAGCGCTGCAACCGACGTTGTAGCACGCAGAACCACTACTTTTGTCTGCTGCCGGTATTCAAGTGCATGCAGGGGAGGCGCACGGAACGACATGCATCCCCGCGGCTCCTCTCTATTGGTCGCCGTCCTGCCGCACTGCACCCTTACCCCTCAACTGCCAACCCACCGCACCGCATCCCCGGGCCCCTCGCAGGTGTTTGTGCCCCTGGCCAACGTGGTGCTGCTGGTGCTGTGCTGCGCGGTGGTGGGCGGCTTCCGCGACACCGTGTCGCTGGGCCGGGCGTACGGCCTGGCGGTGATCACGGACATGATCACAACCACCTGCCTGGTCACGCTGGTGGGTATATTAAGCGCAGGCGCAGGGCTGTGGATGTGTGTGGTGGTGATGAGAGCAGCATGACGGCTCTGGGATGAGAGCTGACGCGGCAGGTAGAGCTGCTGCCAGGATCCCCCTATTGCCGGTACTGCTGGGAGGTGCGTGCACATGCATTTGAGGGCCTCACGCACGTGCATTGGCGCTCACTACGAACATGTATTTTGCCTATGTCCCCAGGTGATGGTGTGCGTGTGGGAGGTGGGCGTGCTGCTGTGGCTCCCCTTCTTGGCGGTGTTCCTGACACTGGAGCTGGCGCTGTGGTCGGCCAACCTAATAAAGGTGGGCGCGGAGGAAACGCCATGCAGCCGTACCTGTATGTAAAGCTAGACGGCTGACTCTTGAGTAACTGTGCCGGCTTCCAGGGTGATTGACGGGAATTCTGTAACTGTGCGTGCATCCAGGTGCCCCAGGGCGGCTGGTTTACGCTGGCTGTGGCGTGTGGCGTGTCGGCCGTGATGCTGGTGTGGTGGGCTGGGGGCAGGCGGCTGGCGGAGCAGCTGCAGGGCAGCACACGTGGCACCAGCGTCAGGAGGGTGGGGGACGGTGGCGGGGGAGGACTGGGGGGCGACGGCGGGGTGGCAGGGGAGTGTGGGGGCGAGGGCACTGGGTTGGAGGAGCAGGTGGAAACAGTGAAGACAGCTAGCAGCACAGCGGCTGCAGCAGAGCCGGATCGGAGTGTGGTCAGCAGGCTGGGAGGGTGGGCGGGGGAGCTGCGGCGCTGGAGTATAGGGCGTTTGAGCAGGCTGCCGCTTGGACGGGGCAGCGGGGCAGGCGGCGGCAGCGGCAACTTGGCAGCTGACGGCCAGAGCAAGGGCGGCGGCGGCGGCGGCGATGATGGTGGCGAGGGAGCAGGTACTGGCGGGGACCCAGGCAGTGGCAAAGAGATACAACTGCTGTCTAATGCCATCAAGAGCCCGAATGGCAGGAGTGATGGTGCCTCCACAGGCCGCGTCACCCCAGAGCCAGCGGCGGCGCCAGGGGCCAGCGCCGGGAGGCCGCTGCCGCCCCGCCCCGCCTCACCCCACCTGCCCCAATCACCTCGGCACGGGGCCGCCCCACTCCACCCCAAGCGGCTGTCTGCCGCCTCCACCCCAGCCGCCCTCCCCTCATCTGAGCTTCGCCGCCAGCTGCAACCCCTACCACAGGCTACATCAGCTGCGTGCGCCACCGCCGCCTCCTGCCTGCCACCCGGCGTGCTGGTGCTGGTGCTGCCGCCGTCTGCTGCTCAGGCTGTTGCTGACCCACCCTTTCCACTGGCACTGCCTGGAGGACTCCCTGCACCAGCTTTCGGGCCCACGTCCACTCCCCCGCCGGGCAACTCAGCGACAGGAGGCGCCACCACCACGACTGCGCTCATTGTCCCACCAGGCCCACACCCGGCTGCCACCGGCTCGTCACCCCGCGCTGCGCCCGCGCCCCGGCAGCCGCCACCGGGCCCCCTGCTGGTGCCGCTGTCACGGCTCCCCGGTGTGGGCATCTACTACACCACCGACACCAGCACAGACCGCGCCGCGTCTGTTGCTGCGCACACGCCCCAGCTGCCCGCCGTGCTGCTGCACTTCCTGCGCAACGTGCAGGTGGGCGGGAGGGCATGCGAACGATTGCCGAAAGTATGGGGCACCGTACGCTTGCTTGGCCTGCAGCAAGCACCGGTTGGCAGGCAGGCAGGCAAAAATAAGGCGTTGTCAAACGCGCTGTTCAGGGAGCACTGCAGCATGTCGTCAAGTGACGCATATACGGTAACCCTGTGCTCTTTGGACAATGTGCGTCTCCATCCCGCACCATGTAGTAGCCACCTGCGCTGATTCTCCTTACCTTCCTCATCGAACACGCGCATCACATACACGTGCAATGTCCCCAACCCCCACCCCAGGCCCTGCACGAGGTGTGCGTGTTCCTCACGGTGCGCAGCCTGCCCACGCCTCACGTGCCACGTGCCCGCCGCCTGCACGTGCGGCCGCAGCGCGCCGGCCAGCCGCCCCTCATGTTCCAGGTGTGTGACAGCTTGGGGCTACGGGGCCGGGAGACGCCAGCGGCCGGCAGCCAGAAACACTCGTCCAGTCCACATGTGTCTCGAGTATGGGCATACCGCTCTGTGCCTGCTCGCGCCCGCCCACGCACTGAGCATCACAACGTGTTGGTCGTATGACAGCCATACGCACAAAGTGATTACTTCTAGCATGCCCTTACTGTACGTCACTGTACGGCAGGTGGTATCCAGCTACGGCTACCTGGACAGAGTGGAGCACGGCCCCGCCTTCGTCAGCGAGCTGCTGGACGCCGTACTGCGGTACCTGGTGGGCGCCAACCACCGCCGTACTCGCCCGCCGGGAGCGGGAGCGCTGGAGGCGGCAGGCGCGGGGCTGGATGAGGCGCATGGGCTTCCCGTGGAGGTGCTGCACGAAGGCAATTCAGAGGACGAAGGGGATCTGGATAGTTTCAAGCACCATTACCAGCAAGGCACAGACCAGGGAGCCGACGGCCAGGATGTGGGTGAGGCAACCGACCGCGACCAGGAGCTGGGGTCCTTTGTTGGGGGCAGGGGGGACCAAAGGGCCGATGAAGGGTCCTTGGGACCATCGGTGGACCGGCCGCGTTCCCAGGCCCCCCTGGCACGTGTGGGGCAGCACGACCTGGGCGTGACCGTGCAGAGGCGAGGCGGTGCGCACCACCGGCACGCGGCATCGACGGCTGGCAGGGAGCTGGGGCGGCTGAAGGAAGCATCTCGGCCACCACAAGCAGCGGCAGAAGCAGCACAGGCGCAGGAGCCTAGGCCTGTCGGACCAGCGCATGTGGTTGCTGCACTTGCTGCTGTGTCCAGCAGGGGAGCCTTCAGCACAGCAGGAGAGCCCTCAGCGCCCGACAGCACGCGGGCAGCGGGTGCTGCGGGTGCCATGCCGCAGCGCCTGTCGACCGCGCCGTCCGCTGCCACGTCGCTGTCCGCTGTGTCGGCGGCGGCGCGGTGTGTTGTAGCACAGAAACCTATGATACATAGACATTAACGTATGTTAAACTAGAAA
>VFQN01005332.1_pt1 | contig 15850 bp, 28 predicted proteins | sample 3512371 | NCBI WGS metagenome assembly VFQN01 (sample SAMN10412370, study PRJNA504923) | tailings metagenome | isolation source: Replicate 2 from Balatoc abandoned mine | place: Philippines: Itogon, Benguet | collected 2017-08-28 | reverse complement strand
GGGCCGGAGCGCGGGGCGCGCGGCGATGCCGCCGCGCGCGGCGGGGGGGGGGGGGGGCGGGGGGGGGGGAGGCGGAGGAGGAGGAGGAGGAGGAGGACGATGGCAGCTTTGGGGATGAGGAGGATGGGGAGGAGGAGGATGGCGGGGAGGCGGGCTATGGACATGAGGAGGAGGACGGGGAGGGAGGCGGGGAGTGGCCGCCCACGTCCACAGAGGCGCTGGCGGCGCTCAGGTGGGTGCGGCTCCCCGGCGTGTACTGGCGTGTACGGATGTGTACGGTAGAAGTACAGCACGATGATTGTACGGGCACGGTGAATGTAGGGGTGCTGAGCTTGCACGAGATGAGGGCCTTATGCTACATGTTATGCAAGTTGTCAGTTGGACACAGCAGGGCCGGGTCGTGAGTAGACGGGGGGGGGGCGCCGTCTGGTGACCCGGCACAGCTGTCTGGCGCGCAGGCCTCGGCACGTGGCACTGACACGCCCAGCATGCAGCCTTAGTGTCAACCGCACTGCCATCACAGCCACGCCGCCTGCCAACCTCGCTCGCCAGCTGTCCCACACACGCACACCTGTATATGGCAGCAGCTCCCCACCCCACACCCCCTCTCATCGCCCTGCCCCAACACACGACCCACCTGCAGGCACCAGAGGCAGCAGGGAGCTGCTGGTCCCGGCGGCCACACCCTCCCGCAGCACCAATCCTCCTCCCTTGCCCCCGCCGCCCGCTCCGTCATCCTGAACGACCTGGCTGACGCGCTGAGGGAGGAGCTGCCCACCCAGGAGGAGGCGCTGGCGCAGCTCAGGATGCGGGTGAGAGAGGGTGTAACCGCAGAGGGGCACAATGCTTAATAACGGTACGGGTGCGAGGGTGGGTGAAGCCCTGCTGGCCCTGCGCAGCGGGGTAGTGATCAGACAGGGATAGGGGCAGCAGCCAAGGCAAGCGCAGGGGCAGTGTCAGAATAGTCGCACGGTCCAGCTGCTGTGTATTGAATCTGCGTTCTGCAGGGAATTCAATGCTGTATGCGTCATGACGCGTCCCAGACCTTGTCGTTGCACCACTAGCCCTGCCATACTACTGTACTCCTACCCCTGGCCTGCCATGTCTACTTTTCCCCTCGCCCCCACGCTACACAGTTGTCCTATGCAATAGCTGACCCCAAAAGCCCCCCGCCCCCTCGCCCCGTGCTCCCTCCCCCCGGCCGCAGCAAGGGCACCTGGCCACCCGCCTACAGTGGGCACGTGCCGCGAGGTCCCCCGGCCAGCGCCCAGGCGAGCGGGCCTACGTGCGCACGCCAGGCACCAACGGGCTGCTGCAGCGGGCGCAGGGGCTGCGGGCCATGTGCGACGATATTGTGGGTGCGACGTAGTGTGGTGTGCGGGGAGCTGGAGCTGCTGCCGACCGTGTGTATTAAGTCGCTGTGGCCTTGCTGTGGCGCTGGAAGGAAGCTGCCCCAGATGAGGCAGGGACACTGACTGCGAGCCTCCGTTGTGGCGCAACACCAGAAGCGTGCAAAGCACTGACGCTCCGTCCAATTGCAAAAACGGAACGTCATTGTCCTCATTGTCAGTCAAGCTGCACTGCTCCCGTCCCCTGCCCTTCTCACCCCGTTCCCTCCTCCTACCCCTCCACCCTGGCCCCACCCCTCCCCACAGATCGGCGGGCTGCTGGACGAGGCCCTGTTGCGCATCGCCGCCCGCCCCTCCCGGGAGCAGGTGGAGCAGGAGGTGGGCGCGTGGCGGGCGGCCCAGCCGGCGGCGTTGGCGGGCGTGGCACGGCACGTGGCGGCGGGCGTACTGCACGAGGTGGTGGACGAGCTGATCGCAGAGGTGGGCGCGGGCGGGACACACGTCGTACAACAGCTTTCGTAATCTAAGGTGCAGGTGTATGCAGTTCCAACCCCATCGGCCGTGCAAACGCGTCCCTGCACACTGTGCCGTACATGCCGTGCAGGTGTACGAGGAGGTACGGCACCTTCACCGCGTGGCGGACTCGTTCGCGTCCGACCTGCTGCTGGAGGCGGTTGCCTTCTCCACCCGCAAGTACGACTTTGGGGTTGGGCGGGACGCGGTGCGGGCGCGGCTGCGGGACGCGGCGGCGCAGCAGGAGGTGAGGCCCCGGGGTGGCAGGTACCCTGTATCGGGATTGACGCAGGAGAGACCTTGCCCGTTGTGGTAGTGATGGACTGAAGCGCTGCCTTGGCGCGTCGCTGGCCCTACTGTATGCCCCTGACCCCTGCGCTTCACGCACAGCAGCCAGGATCCCAGCGTGCCAGCGTCCCCCTGCCTTCCCTGCTGGCAAGCCCAGTACTGGGCTCCATATCTTGCCGCTCCTCCTCTCGTCCCCTTCACTCTTGCCGCTCCTCCCTTCCTTGCCCTTTGGCAGTACATTCTGGCGCATAGCGTAGCAGCCAAGCGTGCCGCGACCGTGGCCCGCAGCCTCAGCCGCGCCGCCACCTTTGCACGCAGCCGCCAGCAGCAACAGGAGCAGCAGCAAGGGCAGGACCAGGAGGATGAGGATGGCGAGGGGCGGGGCGAGGGAGAAGAGGCGGGCGGTGGCGGCGCGGCGGCGGAGTACGACTACGGGGCGCACTACGACAGCGTGGCGGCGGCGTACGGCAACGGGCAGTACGGGGCACTGGGGGCCAAGGAGATCAAGGTGGGTACGGGGTAAGGATGCCGAGGGCGTGTCTCTATTACTGGCGTCAGCAGCAGCAGTGTAGGGGTGGCTACGGTCACCGGGGAGACGGGAGCACGGTCGCAGGACGCAGTGTAGGGGTGGCTACGGTCACCGGGGAGACGGGAGCACGGTCGCAGGACACAGGCCTGTGGGGCGTGGCCTCAAAGCCTTAGGGGTCGCAGTCGCGGGAACGTACAGCGGCAGACAACAGCACGTGTTCCCTAGCAGCATCTTACATTCGCACATGCTTCACCCGGGGTCCCCTCGGTACTTGCACCGCCCCGCGCCCACTCCATCTGCACGTACGCTGGTGCGACACGGTCAGTCCATCCACGCGTAAGCTGTTGCGGCACGGTCAGTACTGATCTGCGTTTCCGTGCTTAAACCTGTCACTGTGTACGGCCCGCCCGTTTGCGCCCATGTCGTACAGGTGGGCGCCGTACTTGACGAGGAGCTGGACGAGGAGGCCATCTACGTCATGCACCGTACCTTCGACGACAGCGGACTGCGGCGGGACGACAAGCAGCTGTACCTGCAGGGCCTGCAGGTGCGTGGGTTAGCTGTGTTGCTAGTATGTATGCGTATTACCAGACAGGGCGACAAGCAGCTGTACCTGCAGGGCCTGCAGGTGCGTGCATCAGGTGCAGTCGGATGCGGTGCGTGCACGGGGCGTGTATTAAGTATGTGTGTGCAAACGACGAGAAAGACAGTGGTGGTGAATGAAGGACTGTTACATTAGGTAAGCTGCAGCGCTTGTTGTTTTTGTGTTGGTGTTGGCTGCGCGAAAACAGACTGTGCACGTGATGTTTGCCTGCTGGCATTCCTGCCAGCGGACACCCGCGCTTGTCGCCAAGACCTCCACCTCCCAACAGCGTCCACCTCTTTCCACCCCAACACCTCCTTGCTCCTTCCCGTGTGCGGCACAGGGCATGCTGGCTGAGATGCGGGCTGCCCGCGGCAGTGCCCCCTTCGGCCACACGCAGCCCCTCACGGTGCACTGGCCGCCCTACGTGCGAGTCAGCAGGGTGGGTGGCCAGGGTGGGTGGCCAGGGTGGGTGGCCAGGGTGGGTGGGGCCAGGGTGGGTGATCAGGTTTACCAGGGTGGCCAGGGTGACGAGGTTGAACGGGGTGGGTGGCCAGGGGACAGGCGGTCGGGTTGATCGGGTGGCTGGGCGGCTGGGGGCAGGCATGGCACGTAAACTGGCGAATGACCGTTAAACTCGGTGGCTGAGCGGCGGGTCGGCGGGGGCAGCTTCCGAGCATCGCATCAGGCCCGGGGTGCGCGTTTGCAGCTCATGGAATATCCGTAAACCTGCTGTGTTGTCCGTCGCCAGCGCCCCCTTTTGGCAGTGCTCTGATTTCCATCGTCATGATCACTCGCCAGCAGCCAGCCACGTCAGCGCCCACCGCCTACTAGCCGCTACACCGTTCATGCCACCAAACCTGCGCACCCGGCCCCTGCACCATACCCACCCCCCAGGCCGCCCGCTACGCCGCGCAACACATGCGTCCCCCCCTGGCGGCTGCCAGGCGCCCCCAAGCCGCCTCCGGAGCCCCCGCAGGCCCCTTCAACCCCGGAGCCCCCGGCCCTACTCCCGGCCCCGCCCCCGGCCCCGGCTCCGAGCCGCCCCCCCCTGTGCGAGTGCCGCACGCGCCATGGCCCGGCCGTGAGCACGCCGCCGCCGCAGCAGCTACTGAGCGGGCCTTCTGGGGCCAGGTGGCTGTGAGGCCCAGCTACCGCACGCAGAAGGGGCAGCCCATGGTGCAGGTGCGTCCTGATGCAGATGCAACATAGCACATGGGGGTTCATCACTGAGGACAGAACTGCAACGCTGCTGCATTTGGCTGTGCAGGCGGGGCGGGGCCGGAGGGTTGCGCGTGGCTGTCCGGACCTTGCCCTGTCCCTCAAGCCGTACTACGTAGTTGTGGGCAACAGGCACACGTTTTGCATAATGCTCCGCCCCTTGCAACGACTAGCAAGGGCCATGCCGGCGTGCTCCACTTGCTCCGTGGAGTTGTCCCCAGAGCTGTACCCCTTCTCAACACAGCACGCCACACAGCACTCGGCACATCAGGGTGTAGCCAAATGATCAGTAGTACGTAGTGTTCTTCCCCCCCCCCCCCCCTTACGCCCCCGTCTTCCTGCCCCTAACAGGTGTTCCGCGAGCTGGGCCCCATCAGCTGTGTGTCCGCCTCCCCCAGCGGCGCCTTCCTGGCGGTGGGCACAGCGCCGGGGGCCATGCTGGTGTTCGACGTGCGGGGTAGGCCCACCGCCCCCTGGTTCCAGGTGGGTCGCGGGGGCCGAGGGCGGAGGTGCCAAGCGGGGTGGGAAAAGGGAATGGGGACGTAGCGGAGTCTTCAGGTGGGGCTGAACCACGGATTTGAGTGTCATTAAAAGTGCCAAGCGGGATGGAGGGGAGGGGGCGCAGGGGAATGTTCAGGCGCCCCTCCTTCCAGGCGACGCCGAACGTCAAGTTGGGTGCTGTTGGTGCCTTCCCACAACCCCATTCCCCCACTAGGTGCTTGGCGACGGCCACACCTACAAGCGGCCCTGGTTTCGGCGCCGCAAGCCGCGCAACCCCGCCATCGTGGCGCTGTCGTGGAGCGCCGACGGCTACCAGCTGGCATCCCTGGACGCCTCATCCACACTGCGCCTGTGGTGGATACGGCCAGAGATGGGTGCGTGGGCGTGCAGCCCTAGTGGTACAGTATCACGGACTCACCGACGGTGCCCTGTGGTTCACGGTACACCGTTCTCCCTTGCCTGGCCACCACCACCACCACCAGGGTTGTCCTTCCAACTGCGGGCTGGCAGCCCGTGGCCCCCGAGCTCTATCGCTTAGCCCACGCCTTAACTCAGACGCCTATCTCGCTGGCTGGCCCGCCTTGTACCTTATCTGCATAGGGCTCTGCATATCCAATCCTCACCTACCCCACACCTTATTCCACACCGTGACCCACAGGTGCCGTAATCAAGGAGGACCCGGGCCGCCAGCCCGTGGCCCCCGACCTGGCGCTGTCCCTAGGGCCCCTGGGTGTGGCGCTGTCCGGCAAGGCCCCCGCCCCTGAGCCCATGCTGGAGGACGAGCTGGCGGCGTGGGGCGTGGCGGGGGCGGGGGCGGGAGGGGGAGGGGCAGGAGCGGGAGGGGCGGAGGGCGCGGCGGCGCCGGGTGCGGCGGGGCGGGCGGCTGCGTCCAGGAGGTGGAGCGTTGCGTTCCATTCGGAGTTCAACATGGCGGGGGTGCAGCCGACGCTGTTGGTGCCGCAGGTAAGGGGGGAGTGGGTGGAAGGACCTGAGTGGGCGGGGGAGGGTTGGGGGGACGAGGGCTGGTCGCCGAAGGGGCAGGGCCTGACTGCATTAGGGGGTGCAGGCGGGCAGCAGACGCCGTTGGTGCCGCGTGTGGGGAGCGGGGGGTAGGTGTATTGGTGGTGTGGGGATGCAGTATGTTGGTGGTGTGGGGTTGCGAAGAGATGGGGCTGTAGGGAAGCAGAGCAGGGACAGGAGATGCGCACCTACTGCGGCCGTGCGCACATTCGCACACCACCACGACCCTCCAGCACCAACCCAGCTGTGCTCCGCTGCGCTCCACCATTGCCCGCCACACAGGTCACGGGTGACGTCACCCGACTGCACACCCATGTGTATTACCAACTGGTCCTTACCCACAATGGCTCACCCACAAACAACACACAACCCCAGGTCACGGGCGACGTGATCCGGCTGCACACCCACGCGGGCGGTGTGCTGCTGCCTGCGCCCCTGCCGCGCACCCGCCTGCGACCCCGGCCGCTGCTGTCCCAGCGCACAGTGGACTACCTGCTGCCGCCGCAGGTGGGGAGGGGGTAGGCAAAGTGTGTGTATTAGGGATGTGCATGTGGAGGTGGGGACGGCCAGCAGTTGAGGTGGGGGCTGCTATCCCAACGCACAGACTACCTGCTGCCACTCTGGTGGCAGGGAGGGGTCTTTGGTGATGCGTATGCTGTGTGCATGCGACCACCTAAAAACAACAACAAAACTTGCGGGTCCCTAGCCAAAGTCATGCACCCATCCACTGTGCCCCGGTGGCGCCCAGGTCCTTACTTCGTAATTCCTCAGTACACACCTCCTTAATACACATGCCCCTGCTCCCCCCTGCAGCTGCCCCACCCCGAGGTCCGCACCCAGGCGCTGCTGCGCGGCCACGGCGCCCCTGTGGTGTTCGTGGGGGTGGCGGGGGACGGGGCCTCCGTGCTCAGCGTGGACGCACGAGGGGAGGTGTGCATGTGGCCGGTGGGTGGGGGTGGAGGGTGAGGGTGGGTGGATGGGGCGAGTATGGGGAAGTTGTGCATGTGGCCTGTGGGTGGGGGTGGAGGGTGGGGTTGGGAATGGGGTGGCGCAGCTGGGGTGTTACGGTGATGGACGGGAGGGATGTGGACGCAAACGCAGGGGCAGCGGCGCAGCAAAACAAATCGGGTTTGATCCCCGTCGCGATCGCTTCCCGGAGCACGTCCATGGCTGCATCCCACCTGCCCTGCCCCACGCTGGGCATTGCCTGGCGTCCCGCCATCATTACCGCCGTCAACACCCCTTGCCTCGACCCCATCCCCGCGCCCCCTCCCCCCCCCCTCACCCACTACCGCCTCAGACGTGGGAGGGCGACCGCAGCGGCTACGGCTGGTTCCGCCCCCGTGCCACGTGGCGCCTGCCGCGGGGGCTGCGCTCGCTGCACGCGCGGGGGCCGCTGCACCCCGTGTGGCCACGACTGCCCGTGCCGGCGCTCAGGGTGAGGGGGAAAGGGGGCTTTCCTACAGCGTGGCACCAATCTAGTCCATGTGTGGCTTCCGAGTGTGCTGCTACATGCCGAGTTCATGTCAGTGCGGCCTTAATGAATGAGAGTGCTATCGGTACTTTTGTACCAAACGGCCGGGCACTACAGTCTTTTCCCTTGACACGCACACACCAATGCACCCACACGCGCGCCCCCAGGGCCTTATCTACAACCCCCCTCCGCCCGCCGTGGCCACGGGAGTGGCGGGCGGTGGGCTGTTGCGCGCCCTGGGGCTGCGCCGCGCGCCGCCCGACCCGGACGACCCGGCGGTTGGCGAGCGGTTGGCGGCGGCGCTGGGCGGGCCGCCGCCCACCTTTGACGACCTGCTGGCGGACGCGGGTGGGTGTGCCGGTGTGTGGGAGATGAGTATTCGCAGCAGACGGTGGATAAGGGTGTGCGGGTTGAAGCCGGGGACGGGGCACTGGTGATGACCTGCTGGCGGACGCGGGTGGGCGGAGGGGGGGCTGCATGACGTATGTGAGGCACGTGTACTAGCAGCCTGTTTGCAACTTAGCAGGTTGTGGTGTTGCGGTACAGGCCGGGCACATTCGGCGCATTGGTGTTGGTCGCAGGCTGGGGTGCTGGGCGCGTGGGAGTGTGACTTAGCCGCGTGTGTTGGCCTTTTGTGTGGCGCCTGCTGGTTTGGGGTGTGGTGTGTCACGTGGCTTGCTGGGGGCCGCGGGCTACTTTGCCAACGAATACGAGGAGCCGCTAGCTGCACTGTAAACCTGCAGACCCACACCCAGGCTTTGCACGCCCCATTGTTTCATGCCCCCACTGCTGCATGCTTACCCCCCACCCCCACCCTCCCCACACACACACACCCCTAACCCCCGGCGTCTGGTAATGGGTTGGGCTGGGTTTTACTTTATATGCCTCATCATCGACGGTCTCGTCGATCTACAGACTTCGTCTGTCGTCCTACCGCCAAACGCCCCTCACACCCTAGGCCTGCTTGACGACGAGGCCGAGGGTGCGCTGCTGGACGAGTTCCCCATGGGGGACTTCCTGCTGCACAGCAGGACGCTGTGGATGGTGGGTGGGGGTGACGGGGGCTTGACCTTGCGATGGAACCCCGCGATAGGGAGAGGGGAAGGGGGCAGGGGCATCACAGCGAGTACCGATGTGCGAGGTATACGTCAGGCGCTTGGCGGGTGCATAGGACTCCCGCCTGTGGGCGTTGCGGCCCAAAAATTGCCGTATGTCACGGTGTGCCGCAGCGGGACTCTATGCAACGCAAGCGCACACGCACTGCACGTCTGCTTTCGGGCTCCTGGGGCATTGCGCCCAAGAACTTCAACTCGCATGTACGGTAACTACCGTAACACCAGATGTTTAACTTCGAAGTTGGCACGTCCTTTTCCCCCGGCATGGCTATCTCAACGTACGGTACTTTCCCCCCTCACCACCCACCCCACCCAACTACCGCCGCAGGTCCGCTTCATCACGGACCGCAAGGGCCGCGTGCTGCGTGAGTCCGTCCACCGCCCCTCCGAGGGCTCCCCTGGCCGCCCCCTGCTGGTCTCCACATACACCCTGGAGGGGGAGCTGGTGCGCCGCGCCAAGCAGTACGTGAGTCCACGGGTGCACCAGGAGTGTGGCAGGAAGAAGTGCCCCCCGTGGCAGCACCTGTGGCCGCTACCTCCGCACACCCGGGCCAGTGCCCGCGCCCCTGCCCACACCCCTGGTCCGGCTCGCGGCTTGAGGTACAGCAGATGCGTTGCATTGCCCCGACCGACCTAAAACGAGCAACCACCTGCTAAAATCCACACACAAACAACACGTCCGTGCACCTGTCCGCCAACTCGCCTTGCCGTCCCCTAACCGTGTGCGGTACATGCCGCCTTGTCGTGCCCACATCCAGCTGCTTCCGATCCCCGCCTAACGACCAAGTACTTGCTAACCCACCACAACTCACTCCCAGGCCGTACACGCCGCCCTGCCGTACCGCGTTGGGGACGCATGGCCTGTTGATCCACAGCGTGATAACCGCTGAGCTGACTCCCAGCCGGAACCAATTCTACACCCACACCCATCTGGCTAACCCACCAGCCAACCCTTCTATCTCCCCAGGCCGTACACGCCGCCCTGCCATACCGCGTGGTCGCTGCCGAGCTGACCCCCAGCCGCCGCGACCTGCTGCTGTGGGCACACGTGGCGGCGCAGCCGGGGGACACACACAGCTTCGGGTACCACTCCGTGCACGTGGGTTACCGGGGCGTGGGTTAAAGGGAGGTTTGGGTGGGGGGCTGGGGGCATGGGGGACACACACAGCTTCGGGTACCACTCCGTGCACGTGGATTAACGGGGCGTGGGTTAACGGAGGTTGGGGTGGGGGCACAGGGGATACACTGCTTCGGGTACCACTCGCTGCACGTGGGTTGACGGGGCGTGGGTTTAGGGAATGCGACTGCGGGCAGGGGGATACATGTAGCCTCGGCGCCATTTTGCGCATGTGGGTTAACGGGGCGTGGCTTAAGGAAGAACGGTCGCGGGTAGTGGCACACACAAAGCTTCGGAGACCATTACGCGCATGTTGGTTTAGGGGGCATGGGTTAAGAGGAAGTTGTGGGTCAACGATACTTGGGCAGCTTCCGGCAACGCCCTGTGTACCAGGGCACAGCAACACGAGCTAGGCAGTAGGCCAAGGCAGGGTGTATACATGCACATTCTGCTGGGCTGGATGTGCACATACGAGGGCGGCTGCACGGCGTCTGGGGCAGTTGGCATGGAACTGCCTCAGGTGCGTCGTGGTGGGTTCGGCGCGGAGCCCACGGCGCTGCCGCGTCCCCAAGTACCTTGGCTTCATTCCCCTTATCCCTATCCCTATGCCACCGCCAACCCCCAAACCACGCCCGCCCCCACCCCAACTCTCAGGTGCTAAACATCGAGGCCGGGATGAAGCCTACCACGCCCCGCATTGACATCTACGACCACTCCAGGTGAGAATGGATGGATATCCCACATGCCCCCTGGTAGAGTTGGCACCTGCGCCTCACCTCTCTCCCCCCATACACTCTCGCGCCATGCACTCTGGCCTTGGAGGCGGCCTCGCGTACAGTACTGCCCATTGGGGTACTTCACAGCTCTGCGGTCGAAATCCCCCTCCCTGACCCACCGTACCCGCCCCCTACATTCCCATCCCCACCCCTGAACCCGCCGTACCCGCCTCCTACATTCCCCTCTCCACGCCCTGCAGGGGCACCTCTCCCCCCGCCTTCGCCGTGACACCCCGCGTGCCCGGCCTGGGCTCCGAGTACCTCGTGGTGGGGCTGGGCCACGGCATGGTGGCGATGTACAGCCTGGCCACGGGGGCACTGGCTAGGGCGGTGCAGCTGCCGGGGGTGCCGCCGGGTGAGGGTGGGATGGGGTGGGGTGGGGTGGGGTGGGGTGGGTTGGGGCGTGTGGGGTAACAGAGTGTGTAGCGGGAAATGTGGGTGAGGTGGAGGGAAGGGGAGGGAAAGGGAAAGGGGGTCGGATTGCCCAGAGCAAGGCGCCGGAGGCCTTGCGGTTGGGTGTAGCAAGGACATGCAGGGGGCGTGGTTTCTGCGACCGATGGCATACAGGGCACGGGGCTACTGGTCTGCGTCCCAGCACCATTTTTTAACTCATATCCTCGCCCGTTATGCTCTGCCTTCCTCCCTCTGTTCCCCCTCCCCTGCAGCCAGCCGCTACTTCTCCTCCCTGGCCCTCTACACCGTCTCCCCCGACCTGCCGCCCTGCCCCAACGCCGGCAAGTCCTTCATCGCCGCCACCCCCGCCGCCTCCGCCGCCACCCACATCTTCGAGCTGGACGACGACGCCGGCGTGCAGGCTGCCGTACAGGTGGCGGCGGCGATGGGGCCGCCGCCGAATGCCGTGCAGCCGCCGCCGGCAGAGGGCCCCGTCCTGCCGCCAAGCGCTGAGGCGCCGCCGGTCGGCGGCGTCAGCCGCTGGGTGGCGGCGGGGGACCTGGCGGCGGGGAAGGTTGCGGCGGTGGCGGCGGGGGTGGGCTCGCCGCGTCCGCCGGCGGGGGAGAGGGAGAGGGAGAGGCAGGGCGGGCGGGCGGCGGGGCGGAGTGTGGCGTTTGCGACGGGTTCGGGGAAGCGTGGGGCGGTGGCGGCGCAGGCGCAGCCGCAGGGGCAGGGGCAGGGGCAACAGGGGCCTGGGGTGCAGGGGGCAGGTGGAAATGTGCCGGGGGATGAAGGGGATCATGGGCGGGAAGACGAGGAAGAAGGGGATGATGAGGACGAGGAGGATGGGGAAGAGACTGAGGAAGAAGAGGAGGACGAGGATGCGGAGAGGGAAGGGAGCAAGACCAGCGGTGCGGGTGCGGGGCAGCAGGCTGGGCGGGCGCCGCGCACCCTGCCACGTGCCCAGACCGACGCGTCGTCGTTCGGCGGCTCGGCAGCGGCGGCGGCGGCGCAGCGGGCGGCGCAGGAGGCGGCACGGCTGGCACGGGGCAGCGGGGGGGCGTAGGTACCGGGGTCTGCGTGAGCATGAGTGAAGCAGTCGGAGACGGTGAGCAATTAGAGTTGGTAGGGCTATTAGGGTGGATGAGGCGCCGCTGCTGCTGCGTTCTTTTCCTCGGGCGCAGGACGGCGTTGGCAAGGGCTTTGCGCGCGTTATGGAGGTGCTGGGGATGGGCAATGGTGTTGTGTCCAGAGGCCTGTTCGGGCCTCCAGCTCCGAGGGGCAAACTACTTGTGTATCCCTCCTGGGATGCATATTATTCATCACAAACCCCTTGGGGATGCAAGTTTGGCTGCACATGCTGTGGGCGTAGCGCAGGCGGCTCCTGTTGTTGCTGGGGCTTAGGAACTCTGCCGTACGTCGGCGAATATGATCCAACGCGCTTGGTCAGCAGTACGGTTAGTGCAAGGGCAGGAGGGATTGGTGTTGTCCCGGAGCAACCCGAACAGATGCGTGCGTGGGAAGACACGTGGCATCAGGGAAGGTGCATCTTCCCTGCGCGGCAATCCTGTGCGCCTCTGTGCCAACCCGGCGTACGCATGTTAGATGTTACTGGTACTTCCATGTGAGCCTGAAGGACTGGACGCCTCTTGTGTGTTTGGTAAGGGTTCCTTTCGGTGGCCTTGGCGCTGCATTACAGATTGGTCACAGGCTGCCTGGCTGCGGTCCTCCAAGCGCCAAGACGATTCCATACTTGGCGTTTAAAACTACTAGACGCCAATTGTCGACTCGGAGTTCTGCGTTCTTTTTATGTAGGCCGCAAACCACGACAGCTTTAGGAACATGCTGCGACAATAGTGTTCCTACTGTTTGTAACTCTTCACCACCCATTTATTACTTCTAGAATAGCATCATGGGGAAGCGGAGAGGTCAAGGAGAGGGCCGCGAGGACCAGTTTGGCGAACTGGGGGGCTCCCAAGACAAGCACCAGTTTTCGGGTTTCAACAGCGGTCGCGGTTTGACCGGGGGCGGCAGCGCGGGGGGGACCCGCAAAGGAGGCGATGTCAGCTACCAGCGACAAGTACCAAAGTTCTTACAGAGGTACTCCCACCTTCTCGGCAAGACGGCCGCGGATGAGGATGAGCCAGTTGTCGTTGGAGGCCCGAAAGGCGCAAAGCCGGATGACGAGGAGGAGGACGACGACCAACAGGAGGATAACCTGGAGGTGGTGAGTTCGAGGTGGGTCGTGTATGCGCCTTGTAGGCTGCAGGAGGAAGGGGCGGGGAGAGGGGGGGGGGGGGGCAAGGTGTGGGGTTTGGGCGGCGACAGCACGTTGCAAGGCGCTCCACCCCTGCAGCGGCTGGAGCTCTCCTGAGCTCTCTTGAAAGGCAATGCACACAAAGTGCAACATAGGAGGCGGCCGCTGTGCAGCCATGTGCGACCGGGCGGCTGCTTTCCCCTGGCACCTGACTTCCGCCGGTCTGAAGCCCAGGCTAGCAATCTCCTTTCCTGTCAGGATGCCATGCCCTTTCCTTTTTCTACTTCGGCCGCATTGTGATGACACCGTTCAGGTCCGTGTAAGGCTTAGCAGTCACCTGCTCCCCTTGGCCTCGCAGGACGCCCTGAAGCGCGCCATTGCAGACAACCCAGAACTGGCAGCGGAGTTCCAGGGCCAGCTGGACACACGGGTGGGTGGCTGCCAGTTGTGTTGCTGTGTGTATGTGTAGGGGGCAGCAACCTTGGGCAGCAACCACAGCAGGGTTCCAGGGCCAGCTGGGCACGCGGGTGGGTGGCTCTCAGAGTTGGGGGTGCAACGAGGGACTGCTGCATGACAGCCGGTGTGCGTGTGCACGCAAGAGGGCAGCAGCTGGCAGCATTGGGGCGCAGTGCATCGCAGCAGCAGAAGCAGTGCAGTCCATAACAGCAGCAGCAGTGCGCTTTCAAGGCCTGCTCGGCCAGCGAGTGGGTGCCGGTAGGCAGGCTGATGCCCGCACTGCCAACGTGCGTCCGGGGTTGGGCATGTGTGCAGACCTCATGGGTGCAGCACCTGCACGAACCTAATAAAAAACAAGGAACCCTCCTCCCTTGCTCCCCGGTTCTCCCGCCCTGCAGCTGAAGCAGGCCGAGGCTGCGGAGGAGAAGGAGCGCGGCAACAGCCTGTTCGCTAAGAAGAAGTTCGAGGAGGCTGCCAAGTCGTTCAGCAAATGCATAGAGCTGGACCCGAGGTGAGGGGCGCAGCGGCAGGGTAAAGGGAGGGAAAGGAACGCGAAGGGAAGGACAGGAAACGGAGCGCTGTGTAGCACGGGACAGGATCGGGCCGCAAGGGAGGGGAGGGGAAGGGAAGGGGTTGGATGGCAAGGGAGGGAAGGCAAGTGAAGGGAAGGGGGAGGCAGCAAGCCCAAACGCCAACACATGCCATGTCACTCTATGGCACAACGACGCCCCGGATTCAGGTTGCGGCCGGCTGCAAGTGGCATGAGGTGGACCCTGACGACCCAGCAGGCTGCATCGATGTGGAGCAGGCGGTGCAAAGGTAGGCCAGCGTCCAATGCCGCGCATCCACGCCACGTGCCCTCCCACCTCTTCCCCCTGCAGTTGTGAGGTGTACTGGTCCAACCGCTCCGCCTCCTACGCCTCCCTGGAGCGGTGGGAGGAGGCGGCGGCGGACGCACGCAGGGTGGTGGCGCTCAAGCCGGGCTGGGCCAAGGTGGGGGGAGGGCAGGGGGGAAGGAGGGAGGTGTGCAAGGGGGTGACTGAGGACGGTCTGCGCGGTGGGGTGCGTGGGGTCGCGGGGACGGCGCGGCTGCGGCGACAGCAGCGGGGCGGAGGGAGCGCAGCAGCAATAAGGGCGCTAAGGATGGAGTGCAGCGGCCAGCAGGAGCTCGACAGGCGTCAAGCTCTGAGCAGGTCACCGCGGTGGGCTGCCCCCGTGGTGCAGTACATGCGGAAGGGAGTAGGGAAGGTGGAGCTGGAGGGCCACGAAGCAGTCATGGGTTGCTGCTGACGGCAGCTTACCGGTACACCTGCCTCCGTCGATGCTCGGGCCACATGTGCGCCCCGGGGCACCCGAGCCGCAGGCACGGCACTTGCACACCTCCACTGCTCTAGTCTTAAGCTCCAGCCCTAAGCGCGGGGAGCCGCTCACCGCAATGTCTATTTCCCCCGGCACATGTGCAGGGCTGGGCCCGGCTGGGCGCCGCGCTGATGGGCCAGAAGCTGTACGGCGACGCACGTGAGGCATACGAGAAAGCGCTACAGATAGAGCCGGACGACCAGGCGCTGCGGAAGGCGGCGGAGAAGGTGCGTGGGTGAATGGGGTGGCGGCTCGGTAGGTGACTGGGCGCGGAAGAGAAGAAGCCTGGGAGCCCTGCACAAGGCGCCATGTTTAGGGGGACCCGGGTAGCTCCGCTGGTGCCAACGCTGCAAGCTGCGCGTTGCCGCTGGTACCGGTAGTGCGGATGCGAATCGGGCCCTCCTGCGGGGCCCAGCTGCTCGGTGCGGCCTCCTGACGGCGGCTTACAAGGGGAGCCTACCCTTCGTGGTAAATCAACCTGTGGTGTACGGACCTTGCCTTCACCCCACGTGCCGTACGTCGATAAGGATAAGGATGCGTACCGGTGCCCTGTGCGCCCCAGGCTGAGTCGATGGAGCTGCAGCAGATGCGGGACGGCAAGCACACGTTCAAGAAGCTGCGGACGGAACGGGCGGGAGCGGGGGGCAGTGGGGCGGAGGGCGCGGGGCGGGCAGCGGGGAGGAGGGAGGCGGGCGCGGCGGCGGCGGCGGCGGCAGGACCGGCGGTGGCGGGGCCCAGCCTTCAGCTGAAGAACAACCAGAACAAGAAGATACTGTCGTTTGCTGAGGACGAGGAGGAAGCATGAGGAGGGGCAAAGGGTGGGGAGCAAGGGGCAACCGGGTTCCACCTCCCCTGACCCGGGCAGACGTCCGCTGTCCTCGGCTTTTAGGCCGCCCGAC
>VFQN01005331.1_pt1 | contig 15855 bp, 20 predicted proteins | sample 3512371 | NCBI WGS metagenome assembly VFQN01 (sample SAMN10412370, study PRJNA504923) | tailings metagenome | isolation source: Replicate 2 from Balatoc abandoned mine | place: Philippines: Itogon, Benguet | collected 2017-08-28 | reverse complement strand
GTCAGTTACCCACCCCGCCTGCTGCTGCCCTTCCCACCCCGGCCTCCCTGTCCCGACCCCCGCCCACCGCCCCTGCCCCCCTGCCCCCCACCCCGCCCGCCACCCTGGCTGTCCTGCTGTGCGCCTCGTCCACCGCCGCGACCCCCCTGCTCCGTGCCGCGCCCGCCGCCGCGACCCCCCTGCTCCGTGCCGCGCCCGCCGCCCTGCTGCGCACCTCGTCCGCCACCCCGACCCCCTTGCTCTGCACCCCGGCTGCCCTGCTGCGCACCCTGCCCGCTGCCCATGGCTTCCTCCACTACGCCGTGCTCACCGCCCTGCTCTGCGATGCCGTCTGCCGTGCCACGTGGAGCGTCAGCAGCCCGGCCCAGCTAGAACTCCACCGCCAAGGGCAGGATCGTGGTGTCGAACTCCTTGAAGGGGTAAATGTCCAGCTGCCTGCTCTCCAGTTTGATCGGCGGCCCAACAAGGCGGATGCGCATCAGCGCCTCCAGCAGCTCGACGCCCATCCCCGCCCGCTGTGGATCCTTGACGGCACGGACCTCTGCGAAGCCCCGCTCCACGTCGGCCGTATGGGGCTGGATGACGAGCATGATGCGGACGAGGGTCGCAAGGTTGGGGCAGCGCTCCATGTCCAGCATGTCCTTGTGGCCGTTGTAGAAGGTGCGTCTGCTGACGACCTTGCCCACCGCACGAGCAGCAAGTAGAGCAGGCGAGGGGCGGAAGGTGACAGACCCTGGCGGAAGGCCGTATCGCCTGCAGGCCTCCTTCTGGAGCGTGCGCTCCTCCTCCTCTGCCTTGTTGGGTGCTGCGGCCGCCTCCAGCACCATCCTCTTGGCGTCCTGTGCAAGGCGCCAGGCTACGCGCTGAGGAACCAATAGCCGCCCATCAAGCAGGGGCGCCAGACCCGCCCTGGCCTCGCCGAACTTCCGGCCCAGGCGCTTCAGCTCTGCGTGCCCGGTGTCAGCAGCAGCACGCTCGTCCAGCCGCGCCAGCACGTCAGGGCTCAGGACGTTGAAGCACGCCGCCAGCGCCACCTGGCTGGGGTCAAAGCAGGACCGAACGTGGTCGTGCAGGCCGCAGGCGACCTTGCTGAGCATGCCCTCCTGCCGCAGGAGGAGGTTCTTGACGGCGTCGAAGTCGACCTCCTCCTGCTGGCCGGGCATGATGAGGGTGATATGGTGCCCCTTCCAGAGCCCTTGCCCCTGCCGAAGCTCCTCCTGCAGCTGCTTGACCTCGTGCGAGAAGGTGGGCCGCAGCGTACGGGTGGCGTCGGTTGGGCTCACGTGTTGCGTCCAGTGGGTCTTGAGCTCGTCCAGCTTGACGTTTAGCTGGGCGTGCACGTCCGGGTACGCAAGCTCCCGGTCCTGGAAGTACCGGGATAGGTCGGTGGTGATGGACAGGATGTCGGCGATGGCGTACAGCAGCACCATGGTGTTGGCGTTCCTGTTTAGAGTAGGGGATGCAAGTAAGGCGGGCACAGTGTTACGACCAGAGCTGGTATACCTTTTATGTTATACGGCACACATGAATTGCAAGTCTTCACTTGTAACGTACACACGCTGCACCCGCTCAGCACCCAGCATTTGGCAGGCAAGCAAATGCAGTGTCAACCATTGGGCCCGCGCTACTTCAACAAGCCAACCCACAGCGCCCTTTGTACACTTACGTCATGCGGTCGTACAGCTTCTCCGCCTTCTTGGTTTTGCCGTCGTCCGCTTCGGCAAGTAGCATGTCCAGCAGGGCCCGGTACTGGTCTCGCAGGCGCTTCACCACTTCGCCCCGTGACAGCCACCGGACGCTGCAACCACACCGTAAGAAGGAATTAACACGGACTCAGCAAGAAACCCGCTGGCTTCCACGCGCACTCTCATGCAGCACACCGTGTGAGCTGTGGTGCAGAAAGGTTCACTTCATCGTTTGCATGGCCGGTTCGATCACTAGGTGGCTACAGCTGAGCCAATGTTGCAAGCTGTCCTGACAGCACCTCTAAACAAATAAAACTCACAAGTGGATCTTGAGGACGGCGAGCGGCTTCTCCCCAAGCTCCACCAGCACGAACTTGAGCTTGGCCTTGCGGCTTGGTGACAGCTTGAAGTAGCCGCAGATGTCCTGCAGCAGCTTGTCCAGGTCCACCAGCTCCTCGAAGCCCTTGAACAGGTCCGCGCACGCGAGGGCCAGCTTGTGCGCCACGCAGTGGAACGACAGGGTGACGCCACACAGCTGCTTGACCCGCTGGGCACGGCCCGTCTCGTGGCCCGTCATCACGCTGGCGCCGTCCGAGGTGAAGCTGACGACTTGGCGCGGCTCCAACTCCAGCTGCGGTGGACAAGGTCACAAACGTGTAAAGGGTGGCCTGCAGTAATACTGAAGCACAGCTTGTGCTGTTCCTGTAAGAGGTTGCGCGGTGCCCCACAGAGGCGGGCAATGAGGGGGATGCAACCGGTACATACAGGGCATAGGTGAGCTATCTGGCCGCCTTCCTGCCTGGCAAGAGTGGTGGCCGGCCCTGCAGCGCTACCACGTAAGGAGCGGAATGCTTGATACCGTCTGCTGTTTGTTGTGTTTGTGGTTGTTGTGTTCTGCCACGTCACCAAGCAATGCGTAGCCGCCATGCGGTTGCAATCCCATCCACTCCCTGAGGGCTGGCTGTTGCCCGAGCGTGCGCTTACCTCCATGTCTAGGCGCACAGCGTACCACTCGGCCTTGTTGGACTTGACCCAAACGCGTCCATCGAAGCTGCGCTTGAAGTTGTACTTGCTGCAGTGCGGGAACGGTGCGGAAGCTGTCATGTATCAAGCTATCAACAGGAAGGCTGACGCCTGGGCTCTTGCCGGTGCCCCCCGGGTGGCACGTGGGAGTTGAGGGAATAGGCCTGCCCGCCATACACACCTCCGTAGCGACTCGACCACCTTCTGGGTCAGCTTCCCGCTGTCCAGCAGCTCGTCGTAATCAACCAGGCCGCGCCTGACAAACTCATGGTCGATCGCTTTTTGGAGCGGTACACCAGCGGTACACCAGCGGTACACGAGTCCGCAAGCTCGGCAACGAGCAGCGATCTACGAGAGCTATCAAGGAGACGTCCACTAGTGCTGCAGCCTTGCACGTCGTTCTTCAAAGAGCACTGTGCATGTACTGGTCGCGCCGCCAGCTTCGCGGCACCCCTGGCACGCCTGTTGACATGCCCAGTGCCTTTCAGCTGCTTACAGATAGCTGCCTGCATGGTACTAGGGCGAGTGCCTTGCTTGGACTTGCAAAGAGCAGTGGAAGAGCGGGGCGACCCACAGGACACTGTTAAAAATATATCACGAACACCTGCATCAAGTACCACTTCTTAACAGGTGACTGTAGTAAGCAAATTGTGGCAGTTGGCCCTGGCTCTGCCCCGGCGAAAGAAAGCCACAATTGCAAAGTAAGACTCGCAAGATGCCTCGGCGAGTCACCTTTACTAGGTACGCCATACAATGCATACGATCATTATGCTTCTACAACAATCATGAATACACAATACGGTGACCGTCTCCTCTGGCTGTGTTCCACATAGCCCCTTACTTCCTTGCTGACAAGGGAGGATGTCGAGCAGCAGCGACGACGACCTTTTTGGGCCCAGCAAGTTGCGGTCCTACCTGGCCTCTTGCGCAAGGGAGCGTGTGAGTCCTTGGGAGCGTCATTGCGTTGTTGACCACGCTAGGCTCTCCCCTGGAAGCACTGCTGGGCCTCAAGACTGACAGGGGGCTGTTATCTGTTCACTGATAGGCACAAGCGGCTCAGCGGGGACAAGGAGCGGGTCCGCACCAGCGGCAACATCCTCGCTCTGCGAGCAGCAGTGACAATGAGGACAGTCGCGACCCGCGCCGGCCTACCAACTGCAGGCGACAGGCAGAACCTTACAAGGCAGCACGGGTCCATGTCAAGGTGTATCCAACACGTGAAGCAGGCGACTCCGTGGGGGCACATGCTGCTGCCACGCTGGGCACAGGCGCCAAGGCAACGGGCAAGCAGCTGGCTTCCCCCATTCGCAGTGTCATAAGCAGCAACAGCAGTAGCGAGGATGAGTCCGTGCGCTTCAAGGCATCCGTCTTGTCCACGCTGTCACACCGGCGGAGGCAAGCGGACAGCGATGCAGACGATCAGCCCTCAGCGCCCAACCCACCTGCGCACACAGGCAGTAAGCCTGCACCTGCAGCCACTCCGGTCCAGCCAAGGGAGCAACGCGCCGACACGTCCGACAGCGACGATACGCTGCCACGGTGGACGCAGCTTCGTCGTGCGGCGCAGCAGGCTGGCGAGGGAAGCGCAGCCAGCAGCAGGAGCAGGAGCAGCAGCACTGATGCACCCAAGCGGCAGCCTCAAGGCGACCGCACCCTAACCGCTGGCGTGCCCAGTAGTCGTGACAGGCATGCTGCGGACACAGCGCCCCTATCCCAGGTCGCCGCACAGGAGGTCTCAATCTCCCCACGGAGTGGCCTAGGTGGAAGGGGAGGGCGGACAGGCCCTGCGGTGATGCCTGCTCGGCCTGGGCGCTCATTCTCTTCGCGGCAGGTACAGCACTCAAGCTCCCTGCCAGAGCGCAGAGTCACTTGACCGAAGCTGCGCCGTTGGCCGTGCAGAGCGCCGTTGGCAGTTCGCCCGAGGCCCGTTCCAGACCGGCATTGGGCAGCCGCCCTCGACCGGCGAACCCGGGGCAGCACAGCCAAACGCCCAAGCAGCAGGCCAGCGCCCACCTAACACACAGGCAGCCGAGCACGCAGGAGCAGCCCAGCTCGCCCAAGCAGGGCCCATCCTCACACGCGAGCCTCGAGGGCTTAGGGGGGATGGCTGGCCCTCCTGGGAGCCCGCGACAGCGGCAGCAGGGGTCACCCGACGATGGGTTGGTGGCCCAGTTCCTCGGAAGCCCCTGGGCAGCACGAAACGCCACCGGCCCCCCGGACTCCCCGGGGAACGTCCACACGGCCCACGGCAGCCTGGGCGTCCACCCGGGTCGTTCCAGCACTGACGGAGCGCTGGGAAGTTATGCGTTCAGCCCTCGCGGTGCTGTCGACCCCGGCACGACGCCGCGTGCAAGGGCCAGCTACAGCGGCCGTGACGCCCTAATTGAGCCGCCGCAGCGCAGCTCCAGCGGTACCCCCGAGCCGTCCAGTCCCGGCAGAACCTCGAACCTCGAAACCTCTGTGGGTAGGTCTGCTGATGACAGCAGCGGTGCGAAGAGCGCACGCGCTCTGCTGCCCAGAGTGGACCCATCAGGCGCACACACAGGGCAGCCACTACATCCACGCAGCTCGCTCTCTGGAAGCACGGGACCGCCATCACCGCACCCTTCGAAGGGGCCCGGCCCAGCCCGCCCTCCTGACTCCCTCAATGGGAGCGGGTACCAGCAGCAGCAGCAGCAGCAGCAGTCGGACCGGCAGCACAACCTAGAAGCTTACAGCGTCGGTTGGGCTGCAGAGGAGCCCGGCCCAGGGCTTGGGCAGCAGTGGCGGGCAGCACGGAACACGAGCGCTCATGCAGGAGGTTCCACCTCAGCTGGGGGAAGCTTCTTGAGCCCACAGGCCTACACGCCTTCCGAGCAGCGCAGGGCGCAGACGTATGGCGGCGACTCGTCACCTTACTCGCAGCTGTGGCCAATCCGCGCAGATGCATTCACCCCTGGCGGACATGACCTGAGGCAGCAGCAACCCACCACCAGCGCTTCGCTCCCACTCGTTCGACACACGGCAACAACACCGCACTGGCAGGCCCCTCTGCCGGCGGCCACCCCAGCGGCAAGGCCGGCCACCTACTTCACACCCGCTCCCCCGGCCTACACGCCCCTGGGTGCGATGTCGACGCCAGACCTGGCAGCTTGGCCCTTCCACGCCTCCCCGGCTCCCTCTTCCTCAGCGGTGCGGCTGGGCACCCAAAGCAGGACTCTGGCAGTCACTGACGGCGAAGAGGTGGGTCTGCAACTGCTACCACGTTACCCATCGGCGAAATGTGACTTGATTGACCTGCCTTAGCGCAGCTGTTGGCGTATGCCAGCTTGAAAGGTGCTAGCGCGTGCATCACAGTATTAAAGCACGCTATGCCCGCGTATCCCGGCAGGAGTCGGCGCCCGCAGCCTCAGAACCGGATCTTGGCGCGCTCTGGCCCGCCCCCCTGGCAAGCGACCCGGCCGCCCCGTCCAGCCCCCGCGCCGACTACCTCCCCGCCATTCCCCAGATCACACAGCAGCTGGACGCTCTCATGCGGCACGTGGCAGCACTGCGGGCCGCGTCCAGCCCCCCGCCCCCGCCCCTACCCACCGCCTCCCGGGACCGTAGGGCCAGCAGCGGCGGCAGAAGGACCACCGCCTCGCTGTCCCCGCTTGTGTCGCCCCGGGCTCTCCTGTATCTGGCCGCTGGGCCTGTGAGGATGTCGCCGCCGTCCTCCGGGGGAGCGGGAGAAGGGCTGGGGGTGCACCGGCGTCTGAGCAGCAGCCCCAGGCGGTCCTCCGTGGCCGGTGTCGCGTCGCGGGTAAGCTAGTTAGGGCCGGGGAGACCGCATCTAAGGCATTGTTCACTCCTTGCACATGCAGAGATAGGGCTCTGTTTCTTACTCATTGCAAGAGTTGCATTTACACCTGTGCTTGCGCCCTTGAAGCACATGGTGAGAGAACTAACGCTTGGTAATCCCATGCCTCCTGCCTCCACTTGCAGGCCACCAGCCCCATGCACGGTGCGCCTGCCCTGCAGCAGCCACCATCCCATGCCCAGGTCCAAGGCCATGCAGCCCGCACTAGAACACCTCCGCTCCTCCCTACGCCCCCGCGGGCTCAGCCGCCCACCCAAACGTCGAGCCCGCCGCCCACACCAGCACCACCTACACCGCCCAGCCCACCGGCCTCACCCACCCCGCAGCAGCCCACCTCACCAGCTTCCTACCACCCCCCTCCTCTCCTCCTGCAGCAGACCCACGCTCCACGTCCTCCTCCCTCTCCCTCTCCCCCCACCGCACCTCAGACGCACACACCAGGACATATGCCCCGCAGACCCCTACTCCGCCCCTTCCTCCCTGCGCCTTGCCACCCTCTCCGCCAGCCGCAACAACGTTGCCCCCGCCCCCGCTGCCGCGAAGCTCCTTACCCCCGCGGCCTCACGCCCCATGCGGCCGGCACCGCTGCAGCCTCTGGAGCTTATCCGCACCCTCCCCAGGGTAGAGGTCACCCAGGCCGGCCTGCGCCCCAGCCAGGTCCTCAGCGGCTTCTCCTCCCCCAACAGCCCTGTGGCACAGTCCACAAAGCCCATTGCAGGCAGCGGCCCGGAGGAGATGGCAGCTGCCATCGCCACCATGCGGTCCGCGCGCACCAGCCGGAGCACCATCTCAGCCGGGGGCGCGCCCCCGCCCCCCACGCCGTTCGACCAGCTGCTCTTAGCCCACAGATCAGGGGAGCCCTCCGTGACACACCTGGTCACCAATCGTTCGCCACATGTCGCCTATGACACGTGGCGGTACCACGGCGAGGCGGTTGACTTAGTCCGCAGGCACACAGAAGCACAGGAGCATAGCGGTGGCCCGCTCCGCCGGTCGCAGTCGTACTCCCCCAGGTCATGGCCGGGGCGTGACAGCCGCGGATTGGAGCAGCGGTCCCTTGGGGGCAGTGACCTCAATGGTGGCGGCGGTGGCGGCGGCGATTCTCCGCGGGCAGGAAGGGACTCCCCTATGCTGCGTGCGCGGCCGTTCTCGCCCCCTAGGTGGGGACGCTACGGCGAGGAGCCCAGGTCCCCCGGGGGGCACGCCCAGGCCCGGGCTGAGCGCGATGTGGAGAGGGCGGCCGCCATCTGCTCCCCGCGCGCGGGGATGGACTCCCCTGGCCGGTCGCAGTCGCATTCGCCGCCGTGGTGGGGGCGGTACCGCCACGAGCCCGGCAGCGGTGCGGATGGGCCCCAGGCTCGGGCAGAGCACGACAGCGGCACTGCTGCTGCAGTTGTGCAGCCTCAGTCCCCACTCGCGTCGCCTGGGTAAGGAACAGCGCGGGGGCGCGGCGCTGGGAGCACTCGGTCGCCTGGGCGCGGCAGCGGGCTGCGGCGGTTGCGGCCGTACTCGCCCCCGCGGCGTGGGCGTTACGCGTGGGTCCGTCAGCCGGTCCGGGCAGTCGCCGGCGGCGGCAACGGAGGCCCCAGCCGGGAGGTCGCCAACATCACCGACAGCTCATGACGGCACTGGACGACACCGTGACGAGGTTAAAGCAGCTGCCCGGTGGTGACGCTGCTGGTGGTGACCGCAGGGCAGCAGCAATCTCCCCTGTGCGGTCAAACATAGCCGTACACAGGACGCCGGCCTCTCCCGTTGCGTCGCCGTCGGTGGTCCGCGTCCTGCGCCTGACACCGCAGGCCACCGGGGCCGCTGCCCGGGCACGCAGCCCACCGCCACGTACGCCCATGCCGGCGCCTGTGAGAGGCGCAGTCGACGCCGACATCCAATGCCCTGTCACCGGCCTGCTGCACAAGGGCTTGCGCTACCAGCAGCACCAGCGGCTGGGCAGCTCCCCGCACGCCTCCCCGACTCGCCCCACCAAGGCAGGCAGCACATTTGCCGAGCTCCAGACGCGGCCGTACGGCCCTGTGGAGAATGTCCGCAAGGCGACAGGGCCGGGAGCGGAGCCAGCCACCGTTGCCGCTGTGGACGCGGCAGCCTCTAGGCCAGGGGGTGACTACACCAGCCAAGGCAGGGTACAATCTGCAGTGGAGCAACGCAGCGGCTGTGTGATTGGTGTGGGCTTGGACGCGTGGCAGGCAGAGCCGGCCGACGGGCGGCAACTGTCCCCAGTCAAGGTGCAGCCTAGCGCTGGTACGGAGAGCATCGATTTCAGCAGCCACAGCAGCAGTGCAATGCAGCTGCAGGAAGTCCAGGCTGCTGCAGGGCCCGTGGAGAATGTCGCAGCGCCGGCTGGGCGACTGCGGACCGCCCCGCGCCCCGTTCCATTCAGCGGTGCGACGGGGCTCGCCACCCTGCCTGCCGTTGCTGCAGCAGCTACCGCTGCCGGCGGCCCTACGGCCGCGAACGGCAAGGCAGCTGGCCGGCCCCGGCTCGCGCCTGCGTCTGCCATAACCGGCGCCTTCCTCAGCGCGCTACGGCAGGGGCCCACAGAAACCTGGTCATCCCACGGTGCCCCACCTCCTGCCACGCCAGACATGCTCCACTCCACCACCACCTTCCTGTCCACGGCGGCGAGCGCCAGCAGCCCTCGCCCGTCGTCCCCGCCACGCCCTCCCGCTCCACTACCATACCCCACCACCTCCACAACCGCTGCAGCTGTCGCCTCAGCGCCTGCCACTGCGCCAGGCGGCCCCTCCCCGCTGCGCTACCAGCTGCGCACCACCTCCGTCCCCACAGCCGACGGCGTGGACAACATCCAGCCGGGCAGCATCCCACCTCCCCCACGCCAGCCCACGGCCCCAGCCAGCACCCCACCACAAGCTGCACCAGCCTCCCATGACGCAGGTGTACCTGCTGGGCAGGCTACCCACGTGCCGCAGCGACTCAGCCTGGAGGCCCTGCTGCAGGGTCTAGTGACCGGGCCAGGCCTCAGGACTGCGCAAGCTCAAGGTAGCAGCGGCGGCATGAGCAGCAGTAGCAGTCGATCACCCCTAGGCCCCTCGGCTTCCCTCAGTGTGTCTCTTAGCGCAGGCAAGCAGGCGCTGCAGTCTTCGGGTCAGTCCAGGCCCCTCATTGGGTCGGTGCCAATCACAACTGGGACGGTTGTGGGAAGGAGAGACGCTGTGATGGATGTCAGTGAAAATGCTGCGGCGGGCAGTGCGACGGCAACCGCAGGGAGCGTTATCAGCCCGCTGAGTGCTGAGGCGTTGCTCCCCATCCACCGCCAGGCGAGCAGGTGCGTGGGCCCTTGCACACGTGCACGTTACAGTGAACTGCATCTGCTCAAGTTGCATTGGGTGTTGCTAGTCATGACTGGTAGCACCAAGACGAAGTGGCGAGAAGCTGCTGTCTTCAGGGCCCGGCCCAGTCGGGTGCGGGAAAGAGGGCCCAGTGGACAAGTACAGTGTTAGGCACTGGTGCAGTAGTGAGAATTGTCACCTCGGCACTACTGGGCCTGCAGAGCTACGAGGCCAATAGGGGCCGATGCGTAGCCACCACAACATTTCGCCCTGTAAGGAAAAGACGGACCTTGGGATTAACTGTGCTGCCGACTCTTATGCCCCTCGCAGGAACCAACGGTCTGCTGCGCAGCAGGCCGCGCTTTTGGCGCATACCCCTGAGCCAACATCGTCCGGGAGCCTCCGGTCCTTCAATCCGCAGGCACGTGTTTACGGGTGTATACCGTACGGGTATCCTGCTCTAGGTCGTGAGACGTGCATGGCAGGCCTGTTTGGCTGTCCGCCACACCGTGTCTCCACTCAGCATTGCACCACAGCGCGCAAATGGGAGCAACGTGCAAGCGGTTGCACGTGCTGGCCTATAGCCGAGTGAAGTTGGTATGCTGTGCGCCCTCAACGCCTCTCTGTTGATCGTACCCCACTGCGCACTGTTTCGTTTAGTATGCCGCAATAAGTTGCCGCGCAGCGGTTCCTCCACTACGCCTCCTTGCACAGCCTACACTCCCGGCCCGGCCCCCGCCCCTGTGTAGGCAGGCCCCGGGACGCCACTGACGGCAGCAGCTGCACGCCGGGAGGCAGGGGAGGCGGAGGAAGAAGAGACCGGGGATTCACAGAGAGAGCCGGCGCAGCAGGACGGGCCGGAAACAGAGCAGGAGGAGGAGACAGAAGAGGAGGGGAAAGCGCGGACAAAGGACGCGCAGCAGGGCGAGACGGTTGTGAGTGACGGCAGCAAGCGCAGCCCAGCGGCATGGGACGAGGAGTACGTGCAGGGCTGGGCAAGGAGTGCGGGGACCATCAGCAGGGGAGTGTCGTTCAGTGAGGGTGCAGACGTGGGGAGGCAGATGCATGTGGAGGACAGCACGGCGGCAGAGGGGCAGCCTGGATGCGGTGCGCCTTGGGGGGGCTTTCGGTTGACGGGGCACGATGAAGGTGTTCGGACTAGCAGCTCGCCAGTGGACAGTGCTGTTGATTGTGGAGGCGGCCAAAGCGGTATGGGCCAAGCATGGGCTACGCGGGGTATACGGGGGACGATGAGGCCTATAGCGGCGGCTGCAGTGCCTCCAGCGAGGAGGCCGTGGACACGTTGCCATGGGAGCAGCGGACACAGCAGGGGCAGTGCCTCACACCGGTGGACACGGACGGTGCTGCGCCCCCTGTCGGCCTGGGCCCCGCTGACTCTTACGGGCGCTTGAGCACCCACACCCGCACCAGCCTGTCCGGGGAGCCTCTTGGCGCCTTTTGCAGGCCGCGGAGGCCAGCAGCGACAGAGGCAGCCAGTCGCCCGATAGCAACAGTGCCACGCCTGCAGCCAGCGCACAGGGAAGTGCGCACGGCGACTCACGGGCGGCTATGCGCGTGGCTGGCGGGGAGCCGAACCTCCTGGCCGCCTCAACACATGCGGCACAGCACCACACAGCGCCTGTCACCTCACCGCACCCGCAACAATGCCGGCAGCAACGGGAGTCAGGCACCCTGGACCCCGACCCCCAGCTGGACCTCAACCCTGCCCTGGACGTGGAGCTGGTTCTGGAGCTGGGGCTCAGCAACTGGACGGAGGTGCTGCGGGGGCAGGCGAGCCTGCTGCGGGAGGGCGGGGCCCCGGGTGTGGGGGCGCTGTACAGTTCCGAGGGTGGCGGCGCTGTGCCGGGTGGTACCAGAGTGGGCATGTCGACTGGGGCTGCTATTTAAGCGGTGGGCTCTGGGCATGTGGGATCGGGGAGAAGGGAGGAGGGGCTGGGGTCTAGCAGAGAGCTAGGTGGGCTGAGGTGACGGCCAAGCTGCTGGAACGGAAGGAGCTTGCCGGAATAGCCATGGATGCGGGGAGCGGGGGGGACACTCGTACGGCTGCGGCTGGAGCTTTTGCATCAGGGGGTCTGGTTGTTGCTGGGGCTGTTAATGCGGTGGTGGCGATGGCAGCGGAGGTGGCCGCCCCAGCAGCCACGGTGCGAGTAGCACGTGTTGGAAACAGCAGCGCCAGTGGCGGCGGCAGCACCAGCAGCGGCGGCGGTGGTGGCGGCGGAGGCAGCGGCAGCGGCGGCGGCAGCACCAGCAGCCTGCAGGAGCTGGCGGCGGTGCACCGGGAGAGCACCTCGGACCAGGAGCAGCGGCGGCTGGCGGAGTGGCTGGGCAGCGGCATGGTAGGGAGGGGCGTGGAGGCGGCGCAGGGCGCGGGGCAGCAGCTGGAGCAGGAGCCAACGACCGGGGCTACTGAAGCAGGCAGCGACGGTGCCCTGTCGGTTGTGGCGCTGGAGCGCGAGCTGCAGCAGGCGGAGGCGCTGCAGTCGCTGGTGCGGCGGCTGGAGTTCCAGGAAAACCCCCGGGCGGGGGGCGTAGTGCAGCGGTGGAATGCGCTTGGCGGCCAGGGCTGCGACGGCGGCGTGCTTGGAGAAGGGCCGGAGGCAGCAGAGGCGAGGAAAGCGAAGTTCCGGGAGGTGTATTGCGGCCATCGCCTTTTGGATCCCCTGCTGGTGGTGGCGGAGGGGCTCTTAGCCTTTTGGACCTGCTTTCTGAGGTGCGCGCTTCGCTCAAGGGCTCGGACTCGCGCCAGGGGAGTAGCCTGGCGTCGCAGGGAGGAGGCGTGCCGGAGGTGGTGCAGCATGGCTGGCTCGGGGGTGACAGTGAAGACGGCGGGCAGCAGCCCGGGGCCACTCCCATCAGCAGCCAGCCGGGCGGCGCTGACCTGCCATCAAGCCGCCAAGACCGCCTGCACCCCGAGCTCACGCCTCCCAGGCAGATGCCGTTTGGCAGCTTTGTGCGTGGTCCGGGGGGACTGCCGGCCTCCGCGGTTGTGCCGGCCGCCGCCAGGCCCCGGTACGGCGCCACGCGGGAGAGCCCCGAGTCGCCCCTGCGGCCGCCCATGGCCGCCCCTGCAGCCCAGCCTGCCTGCAGCCCCGGGCCGGGCGCCAGGCCGCAGACGTGGGGTGGAGCGGAGCAGCCTGGCGCCGCGTTGACCTCCCGGGGAGCGCACTCGGAGGGAGGAGCGTCAGTCGCAGCCAGCCAAAGCCGTGGGCAAGTGCAAGATAGTGGGGTGGAGGGCGTGGGGCATGCTACGGGTGGGTTAGGGCAGCCGTACGTGCACACCGGCACGCTGCTGAGCCCCAGCATGCGGCCGCTGCGGGGGGCACCGGCAGGAGCAGGGGTTGGCCATGGCAGCAGGGCCCCTTCCGCTGTAGCTGCTGCCAGCGTTGGCGTGCAGCCCTCAGGCCTTGGCGATCCCGCTCAGGCAGTTCGCCAGGGTCGGTGTCTGACGGCGGGGCGGGAGGAGGTAGCAGCACTGCACGCAGCGCGGAGGGCAGGGCAGCCCTGGGCAGCACAGGCCAGGGAGGGAGTGCGCCGGGCGTCATTGCAGCACCGCATGCCGCCTGCGGAGCCGGAGCCGGCCTGAGCTTCACGGCCATCGCACACAGCGCAACCCCCAACCGTGTCGAGGGTGGCGGCGCGGGCGCCGGAGATCTCCCTGTCGCTGGCGGCCAGGGCCATGCACGCAGCATTGGCAGTGGCGGCAGTAGCGAGGAGCTGCGTGCTGCGGAGTTTCATGCTCCCGGCACCAGCATCACCCCAGGAACGCTCGCGGCTGCACGCACCCCTCCAGCAGCAGGTGCACGGCCAGTGGGTGCAGACAGCCCGCCGTCGCCTGACGCCTGGCTGGTGTCGCCGGAGGCGCTACAGCGCCCGCAGTCCTCCCAGGAGCTCCAGGTGGCTACTCCCGGAAGCCTCGCACCCCACGGGGCTCTGCAACCGCTCTTTCAGCAGCAGCAGCAGTATGGTGGCGCTAATACTGACGCATCCCTCCTCGGCAGCAGCCAGGTGTGGGGCGTCATGGCCACGCCCCCGCCCGCTCCGTACCCGGTCTTCGGCGCACAGGCGCAGTCCCCTGCACCTGGCAACCCGGAGCCCCCTGCCGCCCCGCCGGAAGCGCACTCTGGGAGCATGGGACATTGCGCACCTTACTTGCATAGTATTGTATGGCCTGGCGTGTTGTATCATAAGTACAGAAGGGCGAGTGGCTGAGCATAGTGTGGTGTATACGGTATGTTGTAATTTGAGTGTGACTACGGAAGTCTTGCTATCTTGCTTTTCCAAGGACACGCACGCATTGTGGCTCCTGTAGCTCAAAGCGGCTTATGGCATGTTTTAGTTGGACTGGCCGTGTACGGACATGCACATGCGGTATATTATCGTCCTCAGCTTTACTCAGCATGCGTGTCCAAAGGTCTGCTGCCACAAGGCACGCATATTGCTGCAGTTGCCTATGCATATGGTGACTGGTGCGGCTGGGTCCATCATGTGACACCTGAGCGATACCTGCCATGGCGGCAAAGCGGACAACATACCGTACACTTGTAGCTACTGACAAAGGATTACTGCTTGGGTGCTGTCAGTTCAGGACGTCGACAACCTTGCGTCTAATGCGCTGCACAGCACAGCAGAACAGGGTGGGATTGATCCCTGCGGCTAGCTACCACCAAGTCCAGGTCGTCCGTGTGTGCACCACGCCTTAAACAGCTCACTGAATGCAAGTGTAGCCGAGTTTTAAATGAAAGGGTACAACAGGGTACACGTATACAAGTACACGTCCAAAGAGGCAAAGGCATGCCAACTTGCCAAGCCAGCGCCAGGATACCCCCATAACCCTTCTGGAAAAAAATGCGGTATGAACGGGTTGGGCTTTGGGTACTGTGTAATGCCCATGGGCACAAGCTACTGCCCGGCCATGCACTGGGGCACGCTGGGCTTGTGCAGCGCAGTCCTTCCCAGCCCTCCAGCTGCAAGGCTGCTAATGAATCCGCACTGCTTGGCCCCTCTTCCAGTCAGTCAGTCAGTGTTACACGGCGAGGGTTCTCGCTCCCCTCCGCAAGTGCAACGACCCATGTACAAGCCGGCCGACAAACTTGATACCAAGAATTTGACTTCGTTTAACCAAACCTTCGACAGTAACTCTGCTAGCTTTGCCTGATCACCTTCCATCATGATATCACGCATTTTGATATTATGGCACCTTCACAAAACTCTGCAGCAACCCGCAAGTCAGCGTAGGCAGGGCACTCGAGCAAGGCATGGTATTCGTCCTCGAAAACCCCCGTCCTGCAGACTCGTTGTTCCCTGGGTACAGACGCACACAACCGGTTGGCTGCCGGAGGCCAACAGCAGAGCCTGAAACGCACCAATTGCCTGTGTTGCGCAGTGGGGATGCCAGCCTTAACATGCGGTAGCCAGGACGCAGCTGCCGCCCTAAGTGCAACGCCGCCCATCCAGTGCTTGTACCTGGAGCTTGACATGGGTCATCTAGGCACGCTTCAAACCACCCGGGGACGCCCAGGCTGCCATGCATAACGGAACATGCCGTCCTCGACGGTGACGTCACCGCCCTGGCGCCCTCACCCTCCGCCGCGCTCTTTCCCGGCCTGCCCATCGCCAACGCCAGCCGTCAAACCGTCACACTCAACGTCAGCTGCACGTACAGCGGCATCCAGCGCAACATGGTCGGCGGGGCACCGGTGTGGCGGTGCACGGGACTGTACGCCCTTTTCAGGCCCCAACGCTGGGGTGACACAAGACCGCCACTGGGGTGGAAACTCCCGGGCTGGCTGTGTACGAGGCTGTGCTGGTCTGGAAGCGCGCAGCCGACGGAGCCCAGAGCAAGTCGCTTGGCTGTTGCTGACGCGGCAGGGGAGACCCAACCTAAGCTACCCTCCGCACGAGCGGCACCTAGCTCGGCTCTAGGCTAGAGTTATAGAGAAATGCAGTATGCTGGTCAGGGCAAACGCGTTTTGCCAGGTCAAGT
>VFQN01005330.1_pt1 | contig 15862 bp, 25 predicted proteins | sample 3512371 | NCBI WGS metagenome assembly VFQN01 (sample SAMN10412370, study PRJNA504923) | tailings metagenome | isolation source: Replicate 2 from Balatoc abandoned mine | place: Philippines: Itogon, Benguet | collected 2017-08-28 | reverse complement strand
CAGCGGGTTTCGTACGAAACCAAGACGCCTACGTAAACGGCTTGCATGCTCGTGGTCCGGTTCGGCAGCCTCAGCCTCTGCAACACAGTAGGCTGGTGCACCTAACAGCCTAGGCAACACCTGACAAGCACGGCCTATAATGAACCGCAAATCCCGCCACGTCTGGGACTCATATGTGCTTAGCGTGTCTTACTGCTCGCAGATGCGTGCGGTAGTTGGAGAACCGACGCACCTTCGACGACATTGCTGAGTAGACAACCGTCGTCAGAGCGCCCGCCTTGGCGTCGCGAGCGCCATTGTTCTCCACCAGCCTGCGGAGATACGCCGATAAAAAACGGTTATTAGGGGCCAAATGCTGGGTTAGGCACGAGTGCGCTTCGGGACCGCATGCCCCGCGAATTACGGGCCGGCGTTTGGCAAAAGGCTTCCCACAGCCTCCCGACCTCCCCAGGGCGCGTCATATATTTATTGAATGATTTTTAGGGCCGGCCCAAGTGACAACGGCGCTGTTCCTCAAGAAGCAACCGACAGCAGTGCCCACGCCTTCTCCAGGCGCAAGCCCGCGAGCTGCCTCTCACCTGTCCCTACGGGCGTTGCTGTTGGCCTTCTTAGCGCCCTGGCGCCTGGAACGGCTGCCCTTGCGGCCCATTTCGCGCAGGAAGGATGGCAAGGGGTTACTGAGCGGCTTGGAGAGTGTCTATGGCGCCAGGAGGATTAGTAAATGACAGTTAGCAGGCAGTAGCAGTATATGTGGTAATCTGTATGCGTGGTTGAGTGCAGTAGGGCCGCAATGCCTAACCGACTACTGACCCCAGAGCCCGCCCCGCACCCCATTGCGGCACGCGATGATGCTTCCCCGCTCGTCGCCGGACATCCAAAGAAAAAGGTTGCACATCATATAAGTTTGTTTGTGGCTTGTAGTTGCAACCGCGGTGTGGAAAAAAGCAAAGAGCGGGCCGATGGGCGGGCCGGTAGCGGGTAGGCAGGGCTTCGCCGTCGTCCGTTGGCATGCTTCTGTGCCTTACGCTTGTGCTCTATGGGCCTATATGCAGTAAACAAGTCCAAGTTTCCCGCTCACGTGCAAGTCCTGGAAAGGGGTGTCCCGACATGGCTCTGCGCCCCGATGGCGTTCACCGAGCAACGCCCTCGAGTATCACCGTGCATGGGTATGGAAATGCTTGTGAGATAGCATATTTTTGTAATCCATATGTTGCCCATTCAAGCCTGCACCCGCGTTTCAGGTGTACGGTTTCCATAAGAAGACCTGGCTGGGGGCAACGAGGGAATGGTGGGGTTCTAGACTCCCAATGGAGCATTTAGTCAGGGGCACGTGAACCCTTTCTGCTTTCCCTGCATCCATGCACCCATATCAAGTCACGTTAACGCCTTGGTTGATGTGGCTTGCCGCTACTAATCCCTATACAGTGGGCCCAAACAGCCCATGTAACGAGTGCATTGGGTGTGTTGTACACCGGTCTTGCGCTCCCGTAACCGCAAGCCTAACAGCTTCATAACCGGCCAACTGTGTGTTATACCAGTAGGACTCGTGCAGGCGTCGTGCTGCCCCATTCAAGGGCACCAGGGGAGGTTTTCCCATCACTTCAACCTCAAAAGAGTCTGCGTGCCCCAACGCTATGCGTACCACCGTGACCGCCAGTACAGTAGAGGCCAAGAATGCCCCAGTCAGACACCACCAATACATGCTCAATGACAGTTTGGTGATCCGTTACTGACCCACATGGTTGCGGCGTGTGCGCTGCCCAGTCAATGTCCCAGCCCAGCCCACAAAGCCCAGCAGCACGTGCCCGCTACAAGGGCTAGCAAGCACATGTGCTTAGGAGCCTCCTTCCCGCACAACCAGCTCCAATGCCTTTCATAAGTTATCCCAGTACTCACCTAAACGCCCGTCCTCCGGCCAGGGCTGCTCCGCCAAGTCCCCGAGGCAGGCCATGCGCAGGATGAGGCTGCTCTCCCGACGGTCACCGCAATATGGTCACATGATAGGAGTCACAGGCTCTAACGCTTGCATAAATGTAGACGTGGAATCTGGAGGCTTACGGCGGCTGGGCAGAGGAAAGTTTTGGGACAGCCGGGGAGTTGCACTTTGTGAGGCATGTTCAACATAGCAGTTAGTATCAGCTAGCATCTTGTTTTATGATATGTGACTATACAAGGATGCACGCAGCTGTGGGCGGAAAAAGTCGCTCGCATCGGACCTTGGACACTCAAGGCTTCGGAGCTGTCGGTGCTGACCGCAAGGCGTCCCGTTACGCGGCAGTGTCCTCCTGCAGCTACACATACCATGTGTTCACAGGCAGAGGGCTGTGGGAAATGAAGCAGCCAGTGCGTAGCAGTGTTTGGGCGCGCCGGCAACAGACACGCCTGTACTGGCTTGGCTTGGCTTGGCCTGGCCGGACCGTGGGCCTGCACTGTTGCCCCATGCAGTTGGACCTGAACACGAATCGAGGCATTATAGGTTACACGCAGCAATGCATATGATACGGTATATGGCGAACCGGCTGCCACTTGCTGCCCTGCCCCACCATTTAGACCAACCTGGACCAACAGCACCACGCGCTTCGTCTCACGCTGGACTGGGCAGCCCCACCTCCAGCCACGTGCTACTTGCGGACAGCAACTACAATTCAACAACGTTGCCCGTTGACCCCTGACGCTGAGTACATCCTCACTGCCCTGGTGGGTGAGGAGCATCACACAAGAAGTCCCTCGCTCTCTTCCCGCTGCGTCCCCTCCTGCCTGCCGCTACGCCGAGCTCCATGTCATGCGGAAGCCCTCCCCCGCCGCCAGCCGCAGCCCCGTCACCCTCACCCGGTGCGCCGGCCCGTCCACCTGCACCTGCTCCCCGGGCACCGCCACACCGCCCACCTCCACCGCCACACCGCCGCTGCCCGGCCTCAGCGCCGCCCCCACGACCACCACCTCGCCCACCAACAGCTGACCCACATCCACGTCCGCAGCAGCACCCCCACCGCCCGCATCACTGATGCCCCTGCCGCAGCCTCCGTGCCTCAGTTGGACCTCCGGCCCACACCTTGGGCGGACACCACCTCAACACCCTGCACGAGGCCCTGGCCCTCCCGGCCAAGGACACGGAACAAGCGCCCCTTGCCGCCAAGCCTAGTGTGCCCTCCCGCCATCGCCGCATGGGCACATGCTGATGAGTAACCCTGACTCCCCTTGTCCCAACGACCGACTGCCTAACCCAGCTGCCTACCCGGCCCACTCGACGGCCCTGTGCCTGTCCCCACACGCCCGTCGCCCTCCTGTACAAGCATCTCATGCTTATAGCGCCTCCCATCACGAGCTAACACGAAAGGGACCGTAACTTGCGAGTTGACCAATATGCGGTGAAGCTCACAAATGCTTTGCCCTTCGCCCCCACTCCAGCGTCCTTGCTCTTGGTCTTCAACGCTGGACCTCCAGGATTGCGCCATGTCCGCTCTCTCTCGCCTGTTGCAGGCGGCGCAGTACCCCCGTCAGCCCCGTCATCCCCGCAGGACCCGGCCCCAAGAGAACCCGAAACCGCTGCCCGCCTGCCCCGGCTTGCCCCCTCGCTTCCCGGCCCCTCAGGCCTCCGATCAGCAGCTCCGTTCCCAGCTGCTGCTCGCCCTGAACCCCTCACTTTTTGCTCTCCACCACGCCGTACTTGGTCATGCGCAGCGTGCCCTGCTTGATCTCCACGTCCGTCTCGCCCGCCAGCCACATGCGCATGCTGTTGTGCAGCTCCTCGGCAAAGTCCTCCTGCGGCGTGCACACACGGGGTAGCAAGGGGATGAGATCGCAACAGGAGTCCGTAGCTGTCAAGGGAGCTGCAGGCAGGACCGGGCGGTGCGAGCGGCGACTTGGGTGATGGTAGGGGGGGGCATGCTTTCAACCTCGTGTCTGCACCCTTCACATCAGCAAACAACAACAAATGATATTATGCCCGAACCGCCGGCACGCACAACAAGAGCTACTTTGTCCCTTCCCGTGCTCCTCCGCGCAAGGGTGTGGCCGGCGCCCACCTGCGGCATGTGTCCCAGCTTGGCGGGCATGGTGAGGCACTTCATGTTGGTGCGCTTGGTCTCCAGGAACTCGAACACGGTGGCCACGTCCACGAAGGGGTCGGAGGAGCCGAAGAGGCACAGCGAGGGCTTGCGCCACGTGCGGTAGCCCTCGTCCACCCTCTTGAGCAGCTTGGGGAAGTCCAGCTGGAAAGCAAAGGGTGGGAGAAAATATAGTAATAAGGTTACCGGTGTCGGATAGGGGCGGGGCGGGGCGGGGAGGCGCTGCTGACGGCGAGGAGCCAGGGGGCACACCCTCGGAATGCTGTAAAACCAGAGCTGCTGGGTTGTTACGTTTCCAGAACGACCCAGCGCGCTTTCAGCCCATTTGGGTCAACGGGCACCGCTACGTGGGGCGGGTCCGCCTATGGATGCCCAGTTTACAGCGCTGAATTGGAACACAACTACATCACGCAAAGCCCAGTTGGAGCTCCAGCTCGCCGGGACCGATATCAATACTACTGCGTCCCATAAGTTGTTTCCATCCCAGACCAGGTCCATGGTCCAGGAGTTGCGGCTCAGAGCCGCGGCCCTTGCTGTCCCCCCCGCCCTTTCCGCACCTGGTCCATGGTCTTGGCCACGGCGGCGGTGGCGGCGGGGTCGCTGCCCGGCCTGCCGTACGCCAGCGCGTCGCGCTCCTGCATGGCGTACGGACTGCCCGACATGTTGTACGTCATGAAGTCGAACGGCTTCTGCAGGGGCCAAAGTGAGGAGGGCGACGGCTTAGTTGCAGCCTGCACGGATGGACAGCACTGCACGGCGGTGCACGTTCACCGTGTGGCGTACAAGGCCTAGCACCGCATGGCTGGCCGCACACGCCGCAACAGCTGGCCGCCTCAAGGGCGTCACGTACTACCAATTGCCACCCTGGCTGCTCCACCACCATCACCACGCAAATCCGAATCCTCAAAAGCTGCACTGACTGGCGCAACAGCGTGCACGTACAGCCAGCGCCTCGACGCGCTGTCTTGCCCCAGGGCATCACACGCACCTCAACAACATCCTCACCAGCAGCATACGCACCTGGACGCACCATACGTCCAATACGCACGAAAGCAGACCTGCAACGGTGCGACCAACATCGCACAAACACACACCCAGCTACGTACGCAAGCGCACAACGCACGTTGCCTGGGCGCATGAAGGGCAGCGGCGCCTTGTATGCCGCCAGCTCGGGCCGGAGCTTGGCGTTGAGCGCCAGGGGCGTGTTGAGGATGCACAGCCGGGCCACCTGGTCGGGGTGCTCCAGCGCGTACAGCAGGCCGTACTGCCCCAGCACGAAGCCCTGCGTGCACGTGCAGTACGCAGCGTGTACAAGTACCGTCAGTTGGGCGGGAGGGCCTGGTTGCGGAGTTTGTGTAAACGCAGGCAAATGGTGCAGCGTGGAGGGGCACAGTACACTGACGCTGCATACGTCGCACGCCCGCAGCGGCGCACAAGGCGGGCAGGCGGGTTTACGCAATGCAGGCCCCGAAGCAACACTCACACCCGCCCTGCCCCGGTGGCCAGCCCGGCCCCACGTGTTCCTCCCACCCCAATCCCAAAGGCTGCACGCCCGCACCTGCACCACCAGCGCAAAGGGCTTGTTGATGCCCACCGAGTCCACGAAGGCGCGCAGGGCGCTGACGTAGGCCTCCTCGCTGTAGGCGAAGGCCCCGGCCGCCGGCTTGTCGCTGTCGCCGTGGCCCGGCCAGTCGGGGGCGAAGGCGCGGTAGCCGTCGCCGCCCAACAGCCCCAGCGTGTTCCTAGGCGGGAGCACGAGGTGCCAGTAAGGTGGCGAAGAGGCAGTATCGTATCACGGCGGGAGACGGACACGGGGGGGGGGGCAACAGGGAGGCGCATGGGGTACGGCGCAATCAGAGGCGTGTGGGTGCAGGAGGCATGGGGTGAACGTGGTATACAAGAGGCGCAGCAGTCATGAAATTGAGTGAGCTGGGCAACCAGGTGGGGCGGGTGCGCTCGCTGCGCCAGTTCCGCCCTGACCCGTGTTGCGCCACGTCGCATGCCGTGCCCACAGCTGCAGGGCGCACCATGTGGCACCACCTTGTCCATGACCCCCCACCCCACACGCCCTACCTGTAGCTGTAGGAGGACGAGCCCAGGCCGTGCAGCAGCAGCACGTCGGGCTTGTCGGGGGAGGCCTTGGCGGGGTCGGGCTCCGAAACCCGGTACGACCAGGTCAGGCCGCCGGCCTTTACCTGGTTGCTGCGGTGGGGAGCAGGGCGAGGCGCGGGAGGGCGGGACAGGTTTAACGAGGAGGGTGCAACAGGGTGGAGCAGGGGATCCTGGGAGGCGGAGTTGGGCGACGCAGTAGGCTACTACTACAAACGCCAACTGTAACAAGTCGTGTGGTGTGCCTGGTGGGCTTCTGTAGAGGCAGGACAAGCCCAGTGGGTTGACAGGAAAACCACACGCATGCGTGCCAAGCAGAGTCGTCTGGTGCCCAGACACCTACCCCGCGACGGGGCTGGTGAGGGCCAGCTTGCTGATGGGCTGTCCAGTGATGGGGTCGATCTCTTCAAGCTCCGCTTGCTGCGCCTGGGCTGCCACGCGCAGCAGCGGACGCGATGATCGCGCCACGCGCTGCTTGCCGACCCGCATCGCCCCAGCGACGGACACGCGAGAGCCAGGCGCTTGCCGGAGAAGCATGCTTCGTGGCATGGTTATTGCTACCTATGTGATAAGTGACTTCTCTAGGATATGCGCAAGCTGCTTGTTGGTGGGTAGGTTTGTATGCGCCCGTGGCCACTCAATAAGCTTCTAATTCTTTTTCGCCGATGCCTGGAATAGAGATTCGACTGTGTCGCGAGTATGTAATTGTACTGATTGTATTTGCAGCTGTGACAGCTATGGGCTTGTGGTGCGCGTAAAGCGCAACACTATGTAACCGTTACAATGGTTGCACGATCGTTGAGGGCATGGCAGCATCGATGGAAGCAGCATTTGGCGTAGGAATTAAAGGAAGGGCTCTGCTACTGTTACTGCTTCACAACAGAGCCAGCCCGGACATCGGAACCGTGGGTCGTTGTTCGCTTCTGGTCGCTAGGTCCTGCTGGTCAGACCACGTCGAGCGCTGTAGCCTGTGTAGCCTGTGCTCCTGCCCTTTAAGAGTCAGAGCGGATATGCCAAAATACTTGGGGCATAACGGACAGTATGCAGACGTGCAGAGCTCTTCCATCTTCTGTCTGGGTGCGTGCGCCTACTCCACAGGGCACGACTGCCCCCGCGTCCCACGGTCAGGTACAGTACGTGGACCTGCGTTGACGGTAGGCACAGCATGGCAGTGCTTTCCAGTGGAACCTGCGTGAGCCTGAAGGCGCAGTGACTGCTTTACTTCTCACGAAGCAACTAATACAGCATGTGAGACCCTGCGCCTGCCATGTCAGCTACCGCCGGGTTTTTACATCCAGGGCTACCAGCTACCATTCATCCATTCCAGCAGCCGCAGCAGGCCCGTCGGCGCGTGCAGAAGCGCAAAACATGCGTCCAGTGTGCACCCTACCTGCACCTATCTACCCACATTCCTGCTCCAGCGGTCAAGACATTGACCCATGCATCACCAAGACGCATGACACCGCCATACAGCACACCACTCATTAGTACAAAGGGGTACACACCACCGCCTGCCGCGTTGTGCAGTGCAAGCCCCGTGGTGCCAGCAGGCAGGCCGTACAAAAAGCCTGCGTCCTTCTGCATGTTATGGCACGTACCGTAGACGTGGGGTCCGAACCTTCTTGGAGCGCATACAACGGCCAGGGGCTCGTCTTCTGCCGGCTGCTTGGCAGCGCCCCACGTGGCAAGGCGCACCGGTCCCACCAGCTCCACGCACCGCCGCCCGGCCTAGGTGCCCTCCGCCGAACCCCCACCACCGCTCAGTGACTGCCGCCAGCAGTACAAGGATCACCACTCAGTCAGCTGCCGCTAGACTCTCTTCCTCTGCTGGCTGCTTTCGCTGCGTCCCGTGTGACCCCACGGCCATACGTGCGGCCCCAGAGTCCTAGGGCCCTAGGGCGTGCACCACCACACGCGTCTACTGAGCGCCTTTGTTCGTGCACTTGTCCGTCCGTGTACATGTTGCAAGCCCTATCCACTGCACCCCTCACGCGGCGGCCACGGGCTACCTGCCCCTGTAAACCGTGTACTCCAGCCTTCGCAGACCCGCACATGGGCCCTATAGCCGGAAGTCCCTAGGGAGTGCATACACGCACGCACGCACGCACGCACGCACGCCGCAAACCCCGTGTCATCCGCCCCCTCATCCACCCCCGCCCCCTCACGCTGCGGCCACGGGCTCCTTGCCGCTGTCCGTGTACTCCAGCCGGTCCCTGTCCCAGTTGGAGTCCACGGCGCGGAGGAACTCCCACGCGCCGTCGCCCGAGCGCAGGAACAGCGCGCTCTCGCGGATGGTGCGGGGGATGGGCCGCTCCAGCTTGCGAGCCTTGTCGTCCTGGGGACAGCGCGCACAAGGGCGAGGGCAGAGAGGCGGGTGTAATCTTGAGAATAGGATACGGATGAAAGTGCCCAAGGGGAGCGAGGTGCAAGGTTGGGCGCTCCAGCTTGCGTGTAGTGCCGTCCTGGGGGACAGCATGTGGGAGGATGAACCGCGCAGTGGGAAATAGATTCGCGGGATGAGGTGCTCAAGGGAGAAAGATTGCGGGAATGGGGCACGGCAACTGGCGCACAACCTCTTCCTGGGGTTATGGCATGGAGTACAAAGTTGTCGGGTGTAAGGGTTGAGGGCATGGGGTCATGGGGCCATGGGGTCATGGGGCTATGGGGTCATGGTGCGGGTGGTGGCAGGAGGCAGAAGCGAGGGGCAGGGCGGTGAGGGAAGCAGGAGCCGGGAAACGCAACCAGTCAACGGTGTGTGCCGGGGGTCCTGTGCTGGTGGCGAGGCCGGGGTTGCAGCCGTGCGCCAGGTGCGTTTTAATGCCCAACGTGATGATCCTGCGTGGCTTGCGATACCCTGCTGTGGCCATGAGTTGAACGGCGAAGCGGTACATACACACACCCCAGACCCCACCGCCCTCCTGAAAAAGCACGCACAGGCACACGGTGCCTTGATAGTATCCCTGCCTGCCTCCCCTCCACACCCACCAGCTTTTGCTTGATGTCTATCTCGAAGTCCACCACCGCCTCCCCAGGCGAGCCGCTGGGCCCCGGCCCGCTGCCCAGCACCCGCAGCGCAACGAACTCCATGTTGTACATGGTCACCTGGCGGTTGGGCGGTTGGGATGGTCCGTTGTCAACGGGTAGATCCTTTGTTTGGTTGGAAAATGGCTATGACAGAACGGCACGATACACTTCGTACTCAACAGCTACGACATCCTCGACCACTTGCTCCACACCTGTGTCGTATGTACAGTGCGGTGCAGTCGTGAAACACGGCGCCACGATGGTGGTTCTCGGCCGAGCCTGCGCATCAGTTTGACCCCGCCATCTTATCCCCGACCTCCACACCCCCAACTCCGCCTAGCCCACCCTCATGCGTCATGCCCCGAGCACCACCCCGCCGTCACCCGGGCGCCCTTCCCCGGTGGACCCCACGTGCACGTGCTGCTTCTGACGCCCGTACAGACAGGAGCATCACTATGTGCTGTACCTGGACGGCTTCGCACATTCATGCATCAATTTTACGGAATAGTGCATGGCCCATCCTTCCCCGCACTTACTTGATGTACTCCGTTCCTCCCCGCCTCCTGTCTGGTCCTTCGGCCCCCCTGCCTGTGACCTTGCCCTCACCTTGACGTCCTCCTCGAAGGCGGTGCGCACCTTGCCGTCCGCCGACACCGTGCCCTTGGTGTTGGGGTTGTCGGGGTGCGTGCTGCGCACAACGTACTTCCACTCCTGCAGGCGGAGAGGGTGGGCGGAAGCAGACGAGGTTACACTTTGACGGCTTCGCTTCATCACACGAGGGTATTGCAGGCGCCCACATAACATTTTCAGTCCTTGGGGGGCGGAGGAAAGGGGCCGCACGGCTGGCCCCCGTACGGGGTGGTCAGGGCCGATTGTCAGCGGGACGGGTGCGGTGGGCCCTCTGCTGGTGCCTCGCTGGCAGGCTGCATGTGTCTCGCCATGCTGAAGGTGCACGTGGGCTAGAGGCCGCTGGTGCGGCCGTGGTGACCAACATGGCGCGCACGGCTTGGCACCTCCCATGCCATACCGGCACACCGCCATGGTACGGTATAAACCGTCCCTCTGCGCAGTGCTGGCCCAAAAGCCGCCCACCAGTCGTGGAGCGCCTCTGCCTCTTCCTCAAAGTTCAAACCCATACCATGATACTGAAAGCATGCCGGCCCCCAAAGCTTCCCCCCAGCGTGTGCAACCCCACGAGGCTAACCGCCTTGCAGTACCTCCCACCTCCCACCTCCCACCTCCCACCTCCCACCTCCCACCTCCCACCTCCCACCTACGGCATCCAGCTCTCACCAGCCCCCAGTCGTAGGGCCACCGCGCCAAGTGTGCCAGGCTGCAGCACGTAACCCTCAACCCTTGACAACCGCCCCAAGGAAAGCCCCCAGACCCCCTTCCACCCCACTCCACCTTCTTGGCATATGCCGAAAAGCGTGCCCGCAGCACCGCCTCCGGGGTGGGGGCCTGGATGGTGAGGCTGCGGTGGTAGCGCCCGCAACAGGACTGCGGTGGTAACAGGGAAGGAAGGGGTTGGAGACACGGGGTTGGCAGCGAGCATGGGCGGTATGAGAGGACAACATAGGTAATAAGTGAGAGCTTGGCCCGCCGGTGAGGGGGCTAGAACGCCTTTGCCACCTTGCGGACCCTTGTTGGGGCAGTGCGCTTTGCCCACTTGCCGGCACATGGTAGACTGGGCTGGTGGCGCGGCGCTAGTGCTTGGCTGCTGCAAGGCCTGCTGGCCTGGTGCGTGCGCAGTGCAGCAGCATGATGTATTGTTCTGTTTGTCTTGCACCTGAGAACGGCGGGCGGCGACTGCGGCTCTAGGCCACGCCCAGTGCACAGGGGCGTACTCCCTGCATCGGGGCCTGCCCCCCCCCCTCCCCCCCCCCCCCCCCCCCTTGCGGCAGCTCCGCCTCTCCTCGCTAGCGAAGTACGTCGCAGCTTAGCTGCACTATTCTGCAGCGCTTTGATGTTACCTGATAGTCAGAACCGCTGCCGCAGGGGCAGTTCTTGTCCTTCGTCTGCTTGTTGCCGAACCCGAAGCCAGCAGCCGTCACTACTAGTCGAGCTCGGTTACTGCGATGCGCTAAGGACGTTGATTGTCGCACATGATTCTGTCTTTGTAGCTGCATCTCTGTCGCGTACTCGAAATTGAAGCTGCGAACAGTCTGCTTGCTCAAAAGCAGTAAAGGGTCAAGGCACGCTCAGCCGCTAGCAACAGTAGCTGTAACGGAGGGGTACTGCGAGGAGTGGACGCAAGCGTTTAAGCATGTGCTTTTGCGCTGACCCAAATCGGGAACGGTTGGTCGTTTGGAGGAGCGCTTCGCAGGGTCGCGAGTCCTCCACCCCGCCATTAGCCACAGATAGTCAATCCACTGAGTCAATAAATCAAACACATTGCATATTCACTATTGCCGCGCTAAGGTTCGGACAACCAACATCCCCAGACAAGCAATTCACACGAGCCGCAGGGCCACGGGCTTGCCAGCGCCTACCTTGAAGCACTGTACACTGTCATGCTGAGTAGTCAAAGATCGCACCCACGCTCTGGCGCCAGGTGCTCCCCTGGCTCGAGCACACCCACCTGCTCACTCCCGCGCCCGACTTCCCCTCTACAACCCTACCAACCCCATGCCGTCCGCCAGCCCCAGCCCCTTGCCACCGCCTCTTCCTCTCCACACACCACTAAAACATCCGCAAGGCGTAGCACCCGCAGCTCCACCACCACCACCTGCCAAGCCCTTCCCGGCGACCTGTTCACCGCAGTCGGGGCGGTGGCCCTGGGCCTGCCCGCAACCGTCATAATTGACGAGGCCCTGGACACCGCCCGCCCACGGGTCAACGACATAACGAACGCAACTACTTACGGCGGTGTACGGCTCTTCGTGGCCCGCCCTAAAGACGGCGGCCAGCACGGTGCTGGCGGGGAGGCGCAGGCAGCTCCAGGGACGGGGGATGCCGGTGACGTACGGCAGGCCGTACGGCGGCCCGGTGTCGTACTGATCCACCAGATCCTGGGTCTGCAGCGGCGGGAGGTTGAGCTGGCGGTGGAGGTGGCGCAGCAGGAGGGCGTGGTGGCGGTGGCGCCTGACACGTTCAAGGTGAGGCAGGGGGGGGGGGCGGGCGGGGGGGCGGGGAGAAGCCTCGACGTCGGTGCGCCCAACTGCCTGCCCTGCCGCCCAGCTTAGCCCTGCCCACACCTCCAGGGGAGCGGGATGAAACATCTGTGGAGGGCGTTGCCTGATGTGCACCAGGACTCGTCGCCTGGCCGCACCCGTGCTCGGGCCCATATGCCGCAAGGGGAAGGCACTTAGCTCTGCTCGGGGTATGCAGCTCGGGGTGCCGTACTGGTCCCCGGCACACCTCTGCCTTGTCCCGTCCACAGGCCACGTGAGCCTTTCCGGTTTCACCCAGCTGGCCCGGCCTGTCCTGCGCTGCGGCCGGCCCCACCACCCCTACCCTGCCACATGCTCACCCACCAGCAGCACCCCCTCCCAGATCCCGTGCTTGGATAGCCCATCCTGCTACAGGCAAGGTGCACACACGGGTGTCATTGAGCCAGGACACACTGCTACCGGGCATCGTTTGGACGCAACTGCACCGCTTACAGCACATGATCGTGTGTGTCGTGCCTGTGGCGCTGCCCCCCGCAGGGCCAGTCCACTCTGTGGCCGTTCCGCGCCATCGCACTGGGCTTCAAGTACGCGCTGCGGGACGGCGCATCGTGGGGCGTGGAGTCCGTGCACGAGGCGGTCACGTGGTGGGTGGCTGGGAAGGCGAGGGAACGGTGTGAGGGTGGTAAAAGGCTGTCACCTGCCGTTGCATGCGTTGGTTGCGCGGCCGAGCGGGTGGAGGCGGGCACGAACAGCTGAGAGAGGGAACAGGTAGTGGACCACCGGTACGTGGTCAGCATGCTCGGTGGTCAGGTTCGGGGTACGGAGTGGTCAGTTGAGGTGATTGGTCGGTGTGGGATAAGTCAAGGTTGTTGAAGGGCAACTAGAGGCATATCAGTATCAGCAGCTGCAGCTGTGGTACCAGCAGTTTCGCACTACACCGCTTACGCGTTTGTGCCCATCAATCACCTTTCCTGCTCGTTGCTGTACGCGTTTTGCTCTCTCTGCACCCCCAGGCTCAAGGCTCAGCCGGACGTGGACCCCGACCGCATCATCGTGGCCGGGTGGTGCTACGGGGGCGGCGCCGCGGTGCGCTACGCGGCCGCCCACCCCGGCCAGGCGGCGGGCGTCGCCATCTTCTACGGCAGGCCTCTGCTCACGGTACGGCGTACGGCAGTCGTTGCGTGGCCGTACTGTACCGGCGGCGGGGCCGCTAGTCATTGCAAGGGTGGAAACCTGGGACGTCTTCCGTGAGCATGTGTGCACAGTCCGGCATACCGGTACCGTATGCGTGCAGGTGTTGCGCACCCGGGCACCCGGGAACCCGGGCACCGGCCGCGTCACGCCATGAGCGTGGCGGCACCGGGCCCGCCACTTGCGCCTCCCCTGTCCTCCTTGGATCTGGGGGTTGCTCGCTGCCAGCCTGTGTATAACCGTTCTCGCAATGCCATGCACATACCCGCCCCTCCTTGCCCCACTCAGCGACACACGCACCGCCAGGAGCGCCACGTGCCATAGCGACCGATGATGCGTTGGTGCTCCACACCGCATGCCGTTGACCAGATAGTCATTTCTCATTTGGGTTTCCCCCCACTTCGCCGCCTTGTCCCCACGTGCCTGCCTGCCACGTGCCAGGCTGCCGAGGTGGCCCGCCTGGGCCGCACCCCCGTGCTGGGGCTGTACGGCACACGTGACAGCCAGTTCCCGCCCGACATGCTGCGAGGGTTTGAGGTGCGCTGCGGGCTAGCTAGGGCCGGTGGTGGTACTGTGCCGCAGCGCGTGAGCCCGTGCACAGTGTGACGCGTGCCATGTGCTATGTGCCACGTGTAGCGTGTGTGCCCCAGCTACCGCCGCGGCTACCATCACTGCGCCCATGTTGGCCTCTGACTTGGGGCATCGGGCAGCATGCTGCGGGAACCAGTGACGGACCTCCTGCTGCTGCCCAAATACCCCAAACAGCCCTCACCGTAGTGCCGGCACCGAGGGAACCATCCGCCCCTGTGAACACGCCGTCAGCAGCCTTGCCGCAGGCCCGGCAGGCACAGACCCTCGCACGCTCGCAGAGTACCTGTGCTCCCGCTGCAAGCAGTGGCTCACACCCCTGGACTCAGCCGTCAGCCACTTGGCCATGGGACCACTGACAATCCCGGGGCACCCCTAGGATTGGCAGCAAGCAGCGGCGTATGTCATGTATGGCTTTACAGTTTTGGTCCCCTTACAGAGCCCAGCCCCTCCCACCTGGGGGACAGGGGTGGTCCCGGCCATCAAGACAGGGGGGCTCCCACCCCTCTCGCTGTACAGTTAGGCGTACGGAAGCCGTAACTGCGCCTGCATCTGGTTCGTGTCGCTTCGCCATTACCGGCCCTGGGCCGCCGCCACCCGCCGCCACCTCAACAACCTGACCCCAACCCCGTTCCCCCCTTCCCCCCGTCCCCCAGGCCAACCTGACCGCTGCGGGCGTGCCCCACCGCTTGGAGCTGTTCGAGGGGGAGGGCCACGCCTTCGTCAAGGACGTGGGGGCCACGCGGGGGCAGGGCGCGGCGGGCAGGGCGTGGAGGCTGTTCAGGGAGTTCGTACGGCAGGTGGCGGGCGGGAGCTTCGTCGGCGGGCCGGGGGCGGAGAAGGGGGCCGGGAGCGGGAGTGCCTGAGCCGTGAGCTGTCAGGCGTGAGGTACCGGTACTCCTGAGACGTTCGGGTGCTGGGTGCTGGGGGCAGCCGGGCAAGCTGGGCTGTGGCATGTGTATTGTATGCCTGTTCGTAAGGGTTGCGTCGTCGTAGGGCGGGTGGCGGACGGGCGGGCGGGCGTGAGGGGAGGGTGAGCGTGACGGTGGAGGGCGGGTGGCTGGGGAGGGAGCACGCACAGCGGGAGCAGGCCGTGAGGCTGGAGGTCCGGACAAGTGAGGCAGGGCGAGATTCAAAAAATAGTGTGGTCGGGATTGCAATAGAGGAGATGGACAGAGCGCGTATCGTGCCATGGTCGGGCCGAGAGGCATCTAGACGGTGGGGTCTCGCCATGGGTGCCAGCACAGGGCCCCCTTGTACTGCGTACATGTTTGCAGCTTGGTCCTCTACTTCAGCATCTGCAAGAACCCAGCCCCGCTTACATATTGAACCGTTTTGTTTAGGCACAATCGCAGGAGCATACCGCTTGTGTCGGTTTGTGGAGCGGCGTTACCCGCACAAGGCTCCTATCTTCCTGGGGAAAATCTCATATTTTTCGTTTAGGGCAACTTTGACCGCCTTGACCAGGCCCTTAATCAATTCATCTGGTGGTGTAAGTGTGTGCAACGTGCTGCTCTCACTGTGCTGCACCTGCTGGTGCATCTCCCGTCCCCAAACACCCTTCCCATCGTAAGATGAGCCCAGCCACCTAGGGATGTTTTTCGAAAAAATGAAATAAGATAGGAGCCTTGTACCCGCATCGTGGCTGTAGCAGGCTGTAGTGGGTCTGGTAGGACGTAGGAGTGCCGTAGCGTGTACGGCTTTTTTTTTTCTGTGGAAAGGTTTACAGGTAAGGAGACGGGAAGGGACAGGCCAGCGGGAGTCCAAGGC
>VFQN01005328.1_pt1 | contig 15869 bp, 4 predicted proteins | sample 3512371 | NCBI WGS metagenome assembly VFQN01 (sample SAMN10412370, study PRJNA504923) | tailings metagenome | isolation source: Replicate 2 from Balatoc abandoned mine | place: Philippines: Itogon, Benguet | collected 2017-08-28 | reverse complement strand
TCCAGTTCCGACGCCAGCAGGCGGGCCAGGTCATCCTCTTCCAGCCGGTCCAGGCCGTCCGCCGGCGGGAACAGGCGCTGTTCCAGGTGGTCGGCCAGGGCGTGCGGGGTCGGGTGGTCGAAGGCGAGGCTGGCCGGCAGGTCGAGCGCCAAGCTGCAGGCCAGCTCGTTGCGGAAGCTCACCGCGAGGAGCGAATCCAGGCCCAGGTCGCGCAGGGCTCGCCGGGGGTCGAGCCGCGTGCCGTCGGGGAAGCCCAGCAGGCGGCGCGCCGCGTCCATCAAGGCCTCGGCCAGCAGTGTGCGGCGGGCATCGGCGGGCGCGGCATCCAGGCGGTCGCGCAGGCCGGTTGCGCCGCTTTCCTGCGGTGGGCGCTGGACGCGATCCATCACCACACGGCCGGGCACGAAGCTGCGGATGACCTCGGCTGCCGCGGCGGCGGCCATGGCCGGGGCCATGGCGCGGTAGCCCTGCTGCAGCAGGCGCTCCTGGTGGGCAGGCGCCATTGCCTGGAACATGCCGCCCTGCCAGGGGCCGAAGGCGACGACGGTGGCGGGCAGGCTGGCTGTCCTACGGGATGCGGCCAGCCCGGCCAGCCAGGCATTGGCGGCGGCATAGGCGGCCTGGCCGGCGGCACCGGTATGGGCGACGGTCGAGGAGACCAGGACGAAGGCGGCGAGGCGGCGGTGGCGGGTCAGCTCGTCCAGGTGACGGGCGCCATCGAGCTTGGCGCGGAAGGTGGCGGCGATGGCGGCGTCGCCGAGATTGGCGATGGTGGCATCCTCGGTGGCGCCGGCGGCATGGACGATGCCGGCGAGGTCGGGGAGGTCGCCCAGCAGGCGGGCGACCGAGGCACGGTCGCCCAGGTCGACGGCGACGGTCGCGAACGGGCCGTCGCCCTTTGCCTGCCGGGCCGCCAGGACGATCCGGCCGGCACCGGCCTTGACCAGTTCGGCGGCGATGGCGCCCCCGACCGCACCGGTGCCGCCGGTGACGAGCCAGGCGCCGCCGGTCGGCAGCTTCTGGTCCGGCCAGACGAGGACGGTCTTGCCGACCGTGCGCCCTTGGGCCAGCGCCGCGAAGCCTTCGGCCGCGGCCTCGGCGCCCAGCTCGGTCCTGGGCAGCGGCTGGAGCACCCCCTGCCCGACCAGGTCGAGGATTTCCGCCATCCGGGCGCGGAACCAGCCGGGGTCGGCGCCGAGCGGCTGCTCCAGGTCATAGCGGAAGTAGCGTGCGCCGGGCGGCAGGGCGGGCATGGGCGCGCTGCCGAGCTCGACGAAGCTGCCGCCCGGCGCCAGGAGCCCGGCCGAGGCGGCGGCGATCTCCGAGCCCAGTGCATGGACCACGGCATCGACGCCCTCGCCGTCGCTCCAGGCCTGCACGGCGGCGGCGAAGCCCGTGTCGCGCGACGAGGCGGTGGCTTCCGCGCCGAGCCGGCCCAGGCCTGCTTGCCGGGGCTGGCGGTGGCGAACACGCGGGCACCCCGCCGGACGGCCAGCTGGACCGCGGCCATGCCGACGCCGCCGGCACCGGCATGGACCAGGACGCGCTGGCCGGGACGCAGGCCGGCCAGGTCGATCAGGCCGTGCCAGGCGGTCAGGAAGGCGATCGGCAGCGAGGCGGCGCAGGCGGGCGACAGGTCGGCCGGATGGCGGACGCAGCGCATGGCCGGCAGGGTCAGGTGGCTGGCATGGGCGCCCGGGGCGAACAGGAGCACCGGGTCGCCGGGAGCGAGGTCATCGACGCCCGGGCCGGTGGCGACCACCTCGCCGGCCGCTTCCAGGCCGAGCTCGGCGGCGGGGGCGCGGCCGAGGGCGATCAGCGTGTCCTTGAAGTTCAGCCCGCTCGCCCGGATGCGGACCTGGACCTCGCCCGGCCCGGGCGCGCGCAGGGCAAGCGGCACCGCCTGCAGCTCGTCCAGGCTGGCGGCAGTGCCGGCGACGAGGCGCACCGGCCCGTCGGGCAGCGCCGCGACCCGTGCTAGATCGGGCGCAAGCGTGGTCCCGCCGCGGATGGCCAGGCGCTGGTGGTCGGACAGGAGCGCTTCGGGCAGCGCCACCTCGGCGGGATCGAGGTCGATCCAGCCGCAGCGCAGCTCCGGATGCTCGGCCGCGATCGTCGGGACGAGGCCGGCCAGGATCGCGGCGGGCGGCGGCCCGGCCGGGAGGAGCGGCGGTGCAGGGGCGGCGCCGCGGCTGACCAGGACGAGGCGTGGCGGATGGGGGCGGGCGGCCAGGAGGCGCACGAGGCCGGCCGTCTCGGCAAGGCAGGCGGCGGGATCCGTCGCGGCGAGCGGGCGGAGGTCGAGCACGCCCTCGGCATCGGCGGGAATGGCGTCGACGTCGCCGGCCAGCAGGTGCCAGCCGGGGCCCGGCCGGGCGAGATCGGCCTGCACCGGGCGCCAGCGGACCTCGTGGATCCATGGCCGGTACTGGCGGCCGACCCGCCGGAAGCGGATGGCGGCGAACTGGGCGACGATGTTGCCGTCCCCGTCGAGGAGCCGGGCCTCGCCGGTGGCCTCGTCGCCCTCCACGCGGTCGAGCCTGGCGCGGCAGTGCCGAGCGGTGCCGCCCAGCCAGGCGAACCGGCCGATGCCGGCCGGCAGCCAGGCCTCGCCTTCGGGCAGGAGGGCGATGAGAGTCTGCAGGGCGTGGTCGAGCAAAGCGGGGTCGGGGTCGAGGTCGCCGGGTGCTGCCGGGTCGGCCAGCTCCGATTCGGCTGTGCCGGCGGCCCGGTGCAGGCGGCGGATGCGCTGGAAGGCCGGGCCGAACGCGAAGCCGCGCCGGTCCAGCTCGTCCTGGTGCTGCCGGGCATCCAGCGGACCGGCCGGGGCCAGGACGGAGGGCAGCGGCAGCGGTTCCGTTGGCCCCGCGACCTCGGCGCGGCACATGCGCCGCCACCCCTCGCCGTCCTGGGCGAACAGCTCGATCCGGCCGGCATCGGCGCGGACGAGCTGGATTGCCCGTCCTTCCGGCGGGACCTCCAGCCGTTCCAGGAGCTCGACCTCGGCCAGTGCCGGCGCGCCCGATGCGGCACACAGCGCCAGGAAGCCGGTCGCGGGCAGGATGGTGGCGCCGCCGACGCGGTGGTCGCGGATCCAGGCCTGGTCCTGGCCGAGCCGGCCGGTGCGGATGGTGAGGTCGGTGCCAGCGATGCGCTGCGGGGGACCCAGCACCGGCACGGCCGGCTGCTCGGCGGGCTGCGCGATCCAGTAGCGCTCGCGGGCGAACGGGTAGGTCGGCAGGGGTATACGCCTGCCAGCCGTCGGCGGGAGGTCGGGAAGGGGCGCGTTGCTCGGGTCGAGGCGCTCCAGCTCGGCAAGTTCGCGGGCAACGGCCCACCAGGCATGGCGGGCACGGCCGGCCGCCATGCTGTGGGCGGCATCGGCGAAGGGAACGTCGTGCGCGGCGAGGAAGCGGGCGAGGCGGCGGCCGAGCTCGCGGACCGCCTCGGGCGTGGCGCCGGTGACGAGCATCGGGGCCGTGGTTCCGGCGGGTGCCCGGGCGGGTGCCGGCGGTGGCGCTTCCAGCACGACATGGGCGTTGGTGCCGCTGGCGCCGAAGGCGCTCACCCCGGCGCGCGGCGGATCCACCGGCCAGGGCTCCGGCCTGGCGGGGATGCGGATGGGCGTGCCGGTGGCGGCGACGTGCGGGTTCAGGCGCTGGAAATGCAGGTGGGCGGGGACATGGTCGCTGCCCAGGGCGAGGGTCGCCTTGATGATCCCGGCTATCCCGGCGGCGGCCTCGGCATGGCCGAAATTGGTCTTCACCGACCCGGCCAGGAGGGGATGGCTGCGGCCGGCGAACACGCTGGCCAGGGCGTCCAGCTCGATCGGGTCGCCGAGCGTGGTGCCGGTGCCGTGGGCCTCGATCATGCCGATCGCCGACGGCTCCAGGCCGGCATCGGCCAGCGCCGCGCGGATCACCGCCTCCTGGGCCAGGCCGTTCGGGGCGGTGAAGCCGGAGCTGCGGCCGTCATGGTTGACCGCGGAGCCGCGCACCACGGCCAGGATCGGGTCGCCGTCCGCTTGCGCCTGGGCCAGCGGCTTCAGGACGACGGCGCCACAGCCCTCCGCCCGGACATAGCCGTCGGCGGCGGCGTCGAAGGTCTTGCAGCGGCCGTCCGGTGCCAGCAGCCCGGCCCGGGACAGGATCACCGACCCTTCCGGCGCCAGCAGCAGGTTGACGCCGGCGGCGATCGCGAGGCTGGCCTCGCCGGAGCGGAGCGCACGGACCGCCAGGTGGAAGGCGACCAGGGAGGAGGAGCAGGCAGTGTCGACAACCATGGCCGGCCCCTCGGTGCCGAGCAGGTGGGCGACCCGGCCGGCCAGGGTGTTGCTCGGCTGGCCGGTGAGGCTGTGGCCGTCCAGGGTCTCGACGCCGGCCCTGCGGGCCAGGGCCGCATAGTCGCTGCCGGTGGCGCCGACGAACACGGCGGTGGCCGTGCCGTCCAGGCGGTCCGGGGCGATCGCGGCGTGCTCCAGGGACTCCCAGACGGTTTCCAGCAGCAGGCGCTGCTGCGGGTCCATCTGGACCGCCTCGCGCGGGCTGATGCCGAAGAAGCCAGGGTCGAACAGGTCGACGCCGTCGATGAAGCCGCCGAACCGGCTGGCGATCCGGCCGGGCCTCGCCGGGTCCGGGTCGTACCAGCGCTCGTTCGACCAGCGCTCGGGCGGCACCTCGCGGATCAGGTCGGCACCGTCGCGCAGGGCGCGGGCGAAGGCGTCCGGACCGTGGATGCCGGGGAAGCGGCAGCCGATGCCGACGATCGCAATGGCGTCCGCCGCCTGCCGCGGCGGCGCCACCGCCCGCTCGCCGCCATGGCCTGCCAGCCACTGCTCCAGGGCTGCCACCGACGGATGGGAGAACAGCACCGAGGCCGGCACCGGCACGCCGGCCATCTCCTCCAGCCGGCGCCGCAGCGCCAGCGCCATCAGAGAGTCCAGGCCCTGCTCGAACAGCCCGCGCTGCGGGTCGAGCAGGGAAGGATCGGCATGGCCGAGAATGTCGGCGACCAGCCGGCGCAGGTCCTGCGCGGCGGGCGGCTTCTGCGCCCGGGGGACGGGGACGGGTGCCGGAAGCGGTCGCTGCGGGCGCAGCCGGTCGAAGATGGGGTGGTGGCGGCGCGCCTCGATCGTGTCCAGGAAGCGCGGCCAGTCGGCGCGCGCCATCACGATGGAGGGAAGGCCGGCGGCCGCGGCGTCCAGGCCGGCGCGGCAGACGGCGGCCAGCGGCAGGGGCGCCAGGCCGGCCGCGTCCAGGGCGGCTTCGTCCGCGTCGCTCAACAGGCCGCGCTCGGCCAGCCGGCCCAGGGCCATGCTGGTGGCGGGCAGCCCCGCCTGCCGGGCGGCGATGGCGAAGGCGTCCAGGGCGGCGTTGGCGGCGGCATAGCCGGGATTTTCGCGGACACCCCAGACGCCGGCGGCCGAGGACAGAAGCAGCAGGAAATCCGGTGCATGCGCCCTGGCGACCTCGGCCAGCGCATGGGCGACCGCGAGCTTGTCGCCGATGAGGGCGGCGGGGTCGCCGGAGCTGCTTCCGGCCGCATGCACCAGGCCCGCCAGCGGCCGGTCGATCGCACGGGCCAGTTCCTGCGATGTCCCGTCGGCGGCGAGGTCGAGCGGCAGGAAGCGGACCTCGGCACCGGTGTGGCGCAGTTCTTCCAGGGCGTCCGTCGAGCGCAGGCGCCGGCCGAGCAGGAGAAGATGGCGGGCTCCCTGCTCGACCAGCCATCGCGCGAACGCCTGGCCGAGCATGCCGAGGCCGCCGGCGATGACGTAGAGGCCGTCCGCACGGACCGGCGGGGCGTCGGCCATGGGCTCGGTACGGGGCAGCAGGCGCGCGACGCTGCGCTTGCCGTCTTCGATGCGGACCCGGTCCTCCCCGCCGCCCGCGCGCAGCTCTTCCAGGAGCAGAACACGGCCGGCCTCGCTCCGGTCCAGCATCTCGATGGCGCTGGCGGATTTCTCCGGATGGTCCAGCGCCAGGGCCTGGAACGCGCCGCGCACGGCGGCGTCGGCCTCGCCCTGGCCATGGACCAGCCATCGGCGCTGCACCGGTCCGGCGTCGGCGAGCAGCCCGATCTGCATCGCTGCATCCTGCCCACCCGCCACCAGGACCAGGTCGGTGGCGGGTTCCCTGGTCGGCAGGCCGGCCGCCAGGCGCTTGGCGAGGTCGCCCGCGCCCAAAATCCGGAAGCTGCGGCCAGTTGGCCGACGCGCCACGATCACCGCATGGGCGTCGCCGTCCTCCTGGATCGACACGGGCTCCAGCCCGACCTCTTCCAGCAGCCGGCGCCAGGCGGCTGCGCCCAGCAGCGCATGGTCCGGGCGGCGCGGGTCGCCGGCGAAGCGCCACCATCCCTCGGTGGTGCCGAACACCAGGTCGACCCAGCGCGGCGGGCGGACCAGCTCGACCAGCGCCAGATGCCCGCCCGGCGCCAATGATGCCGCGGCCGCCGCCAGGCTGGCATGGATGTCCCGGGTGGCATGGACGGCGTTGGCTGCCACGACCAGGTCGAACTGCCCGGGCGGGGGATCGGCTTCCAGGTCGAACAGGCCGGTGCGGAAGCCCGGGCGATCGCCGAACTGGCTGCGCCCCCAGGACAGGAAGGCGGGGGAAAGGTCGGTGTAGAGATAGTCGCGCTCGACGCCCGCGAGACCCTCCAGCAGATGCCGGGTGAGGCCGCCGGTGCCGGCACCGATCTCCAGGATGCGACAGGATCCTCCGGCATGCTCCGCCCATTGCCGTGCCGCGCGGGTCAGGGCCTGGGCCGGGCCGGCGAACAGGGGCGCCGTGGCGTAGAGGTGCTGCGCCTCCGCCAGGTCGCCGCCCGGGAACAGCACGTCCAGCGGCTGGGCCGCGCCGCGCAGGATCTCGGCCAGGCGCGGGCCCAGGCGCTGCAGGAGGCGCAGGTCGGGCCCATCGGCCGGCGCCGGCAGCGGCGCAGGCTCCGGCCAGCTGGCGATGAGTTCCACCAGGCGTTCATGGCAGGCGGCCACGTCCGCACGGTCGAGCCCCGCGAGGGCCCGGCGGGCGGCACCTGCCGCGATCGCGTCCAGCGCCCGGGTTCGTTCGGGATCCAGGGCCGCGAACGGCAGGTCCGGCCATCGGGGCTGCGGCTGCGGGACGAAGGCCAGGTCGAGCAGCCAGGACGGGTCGACCAGGCCACGCCCCCGGTCGGGCAGCCAGTGCCGGGTACGCTCGAAGGGGTAGGTGGGCGCGGCACAGCTGCGCCAGGGTTCGCCCGCGTCGAACTGGTGCCCGTCGATGTCGTCGCCGGCAACGAAGGCGCGGGCGGCGCGCTCCAGGAAGGCTTCGGGTGCCTCGCCCTCGGCCGGAACGGGATCGAACGTGCCGGCTGGGCGATCCGGCGGGACGTGGCCGACCAGGACGTCGCGGGCCTGCAGCCGCGCCTTGGCTTCCTCGCCGTTCGCGGCATGCAGGGCCAGCCGCCAGGAGAACCGCTCGCGGCCGACCAGGGCGGTGTGGCAGAGGTCGGGGAAGGAGCCGGGCAGGCGCTCGGCCCAGCGCTCCGCCAGCCGCCACAAGGCCGCCTCGCTGCGCGCGGACAGCACCAGCAGGTGGCGGCCCGGTTGGCCGGCGCGCCGTGTGCCAAGTTGCACGGCCAGCGTGGCGAGCGCGGCGTTCTCGTCCTCGCCGCGCCGGGTCAGTGGCAGCACCTGGGCGTCGGGCAGGGTCTGGCGGACCGAGGCGGCCAGCAGGCTGTGCGGGCCGATCTCGACGAAGCGGCACTGCCCGGAGCGGCCCAGCGCCAGGATCGCGTCGTGGAAGGCCACCGGCTCGCGCAGGTTGCGGCCCCAGTAGGCGGCATCCAGCCTTTCGCCCGCGACCTCGCCGCCGGTGACGGTGGAAACGAACGGCAGCCGGCCCGGATGCGGCCGCAGGTCGCGTAACGCATCTTCCAGGCGCGGGCGCAGCGGCTCCATCTGCGGGCTGTGGTAGGCGACCGGCACGCGCACCGGCAGGGCCGTCAGCCCCTGGGCCTCGATGCGCTGCAGGCTGGCATCCAGGGCGTCGGGCGCGCCGGAGACCAGCGTCGCGCGGGGCGCGTTGCGGCCGGCGATCGCGACGCCGGGCCCGAGCATGCCCTCGACCGCCGATGGCTCGGCCATGACCAGCGCCATGGCGCCCTTGCCCGCGGTCTCGGCCTGCAGCCGGCTCCGCTCGACCACCACGCGCAGCCCGTCCATCTCGTCCAGGATGCCGGCTACCACGGCAGCGGCAATCTCGCCGACGCTGTGGCCGACCACGGCGGCCGGCGTGATGGCTTGGTCGCGCAGGAGGCCGGCCACGCCGACCTGCCAGGCATAGAGGGCCGGCTGGGCGAAGGCCGGCTCCTCGATGCGCGCGGCGAGCGGGCCGTCGCCCAGCAGGTCGCGCAGCCGCCAAGAGTAGCCCAGCCCTTCCATGTGCCGGTCCAGCCGGTCGACCAGGGCGGCGAAAGCCGGGGTCTCGAGCAGGTCGCGGCCCATGCCCGGCCAGACGCCGCCATTGCCGGCGAACACGAAGACCGGATCCGCACCATCCTCCGCGGGCTGCGGCAGGGCGCGCAGGACGAGGTGGCAGTTGGTGCCGCCAAAGCCGAACGAGCTGACGCCCGCGGTGGGCGGATGGGTCCGGGCGGGCCATGGTTCGGCCTTGGCCTGCACCTGGAGGCCCAGCTCGGCAAAGGCGATGTGCGGGCTGGGTTGCTCGAAATGCAGGCTCGGCGGCAGGTGGCGCGCCTGCAGGGCCAGGACCGTCTTGACCAGCCCGGCAGCGCCGGCGGCGGCTTCCAGATGGCCGATATTGGTCTTGACCGAGCCGATCCGCAGCCGCCCGGCGGCGGGCCGGCCCTGGCCCAGCACGGCGCCGAGGGCGCCAGCCTCGATGGGATCGCCCAGGGCGGTGCCGGTGCCGTGCGCCTCGACATAGTCGACGCAGGCGGCGGGGATCCTGGCCGCGGCCAGCGCATCCTCCAGCATGGCGCGCTGCGCGTCGGGGTTGGGCGCGGTCAGGCCGTTGCTGGGTCCGTCATTGTTGACGGCGCTGCCGAGGATCACGGCATAGACGCGGTCGCCATCCGCCTGTGCGCGCGACAGCGGCTTCAGCGCCACCAGCCCGCCGCCCTCGCCCCGGACATAGCCGTTGGCGCGCGCGTCGAACGCCTTGCAGCGGCCGTCCGGCGACATCGCGCCGAACTTGGTCATGGCGATGGTGCTCTCGGGTGCCAGCACCAGATGGACGCCGCCGGCCAGCGCCAGCTCGGACTCGCCGCTGCGCAGGCTCTGGCAGGCCAGGTGGACGGCGACCAGGGCGGACGAGCAGGCGGTGTTGACGGTCAGGCTCGGGCCTTCCAGGCCCAGGGCATAGGAGATCCGGGCGCTGATGATGCTGGTGTCCTGGCCGGTCGCGGTATGCTGGACGATGCCGTCCGCATCCGCCAGGAGGCGGGCATAGTCGCTCCACATGGCACCCAGGAACACGCCGGCGCGCCGGCCGGCCAGGCGGGACGGCCGCCACGCGGCGTCCTCCATCGCCTCCCAGGCCAGTTCCAGCGCCAGGCGCTGCTGCGGGTCGATCTGGGCCGCCTCGCGCGGGCTGATGCCGAAGAACCCGGCGTCGAAGGCGTCGACCCGGTCGAGGAACCCGCCGAAGCGGGTGCTCATCCGGCCGGGCCGCTGCGGGTCCGGGTCGTGCAGGCGGTCGATCGGCCAGCGCTCCGGCGGCACCTCACGGATCGCGTCGATGCCTTCCACCAGGAGCCACCAGAACGCCGCCGGGTCGGCAGCACCCGGGACGCGGCAGGACAGGCCGACCACCGCGATCGGCTCGTCCGGGGCGAGCGGCACCGGCGGCGGGCGCAAGGTGGCGACGCGCTCGCCGGCGAGGTGGCGCGCCAGGCGGTCCAGGGTCGGATGGTCCCAGACGACCGTGGCGGGCAGCGGCCGCCCCAGCTGGCGGGCCAGTTCCTGGGTCAGGCTGCGTGCGCCGGCGGAGTCCAGGCCGTAGCGGTGGAAGCGCTCGCGTTCGTCGATGCTGGCGGGATCCAGCCCGAGTTGCCGGGCGAGCAGGTCGCGCAGGACCGCCCGCAGATCGCTGCCTGCGGCCGGCCCGCTCATCCGGGCAGGAGTGCCGGGGCGAACGCATCGTCGGCGATCGCACGGGCGACCGCCCGACGCTGCTCGGTGAGGTAGAAGTGGCCGCCCGGAAAGATGCGCCGGGTCGTGGGGCCGGAGACCAGCCGGAACCAGCCGTCGCTGGCCTCGGGATCCGACTGGGGATCCTGGTCGCCGCCGTAGAAGGCGAGCCGGCAGGGCAGCGGCGGCTCCGGCGCGAAGCCATGGGTCTCAAACACCGCGAAGTCGGCCTTGAGCGTGGGCAGGAACAGCTCCATCAGCTCCGGCTCCTCCAGGATGACCTGAGGAATCCCGCCATAGCGGGCCTGGATCTCGGCGATGAATTCCCTGTCCGGCAGGACGTGCAGCGGGCGCTCGTCGACGGCGAGATCCGGCGAGCGGCGCCCGGACACGATCAGCAGGTCCGGCAACCGTCGGCCGCGGCGGCGCAGCTCGCGGGCGAGTTCGAACGCTACCAGGGCGCCCATGCTGTGGCCGAACAGGACGTAGTGGCCGGGCAGTTCCTGTGTCATCGCATCGGCGAGCGACGCCACCAGCGGAGCCATGCGCTCGTGCGGGCGCTCGCGGAAGCGTGATTCCCGTCCGGGCAACAGGACGGCCTGCAACTGGATCGATTCCGGAAGGAGCGAAGCAAACGGAACGAACATGGATGCGCCGCCCCCGGCATGGGGCAGGCAGAACAGCTGGCACGCGGCTTCCGGCCGGCGGAGCGGCGTGCTGGACCAGGATCCATTCAAGTCCGACGTTCCCCCCCGCCAAACGCGATCGCCTTGCCTGGGCCGCGCCGCAGTAACGCTTTATCCTTAGCAGAACATGACCTAATGGCTAGGTGCGACGGCTTCCGGCACGAGGTCCTGCGGCCGGCATGGTTGATCCGTTTTCCCGCCAAGGAACAGACTGCGCATGCAGCACCAGGCCGTCGTCTTCCATCTCGTGCCGGCCAAGAATGCGTCCTGCGACAACGAGCGCGATGACTTTGAGCGCTACCATCTGGCTGAAGACAAAATCCCGACGCCATTGCGGCATCATCGGGACCGGCGGAAGGTAGCGGTCCAGCCAACCCTCAAGCGGGGGCGCTGGCGTGCGCTCCGGGTGATCAAGGAACTAATCGTTTACACGGTACGTTCCCGTTTCAACCAAATGTTCAAGCCCGACGCGGACGAGCTCAACGCGCACATGCTTCGCGCCTTGTTCGAGCGGCACGGCGGACTTTGGATCAAGCTCGGCCAGCTCTTGTCGCTACGCACCGACGTCTTTTCGCCGGCGATGTGCCGCGAGCTTTCGCGCCTGCAGTTCGAAGCGGTCGGCTTCCCGACGGCGGAAGCCGTGGCGGCGATCGAACAGGAGCTGGGCGGCCCGATTGCGCGGCATTTCAGCCGCTTCGATCCCGAGCCGTTCGCCGCCGCATCGATCGCCCAGGTCCACCGCGCCGCGGCGCGGGAAACCGGCGAGGAGGTCATCATCAAGGTCCGCCGGCCGGGCGTGCGGGAGTCGTTCGAAAGCGACCTCGTGATGCTGCAGCGGCTGGTCGGGGTCTTCTGCCGGCTCGGGCTCGGCCGCCACATGCGCTGGAACGATGCGCTGTGGGAACTCGAGCACATGATGCGCGAGGAGCTCGACTACCGCTACGAGGCGGCCAACCTCGACCGGATGCGCAAGAACCTGCGGCACCATGGCGTGCATGTGCCGCGGCCGTATTTCCACCTCTCGACCTCGGCCGTGATCGTCATGGAGTTCGTGCCGGGCGTCCTGATGTCGGAATATATCGAGGTTGCCACGAACAACCCGGACCGGGCGGATGAATGGTGCGTCGCGAACGGAATCCGGCCGAAGAAGGTCGCCGAGCGCCTGTTCGTCTCGGCCCTGCGCCAGCTCCTCGAAGAGAACCTGTTCCACGCCGACCTGCACCCGGGCAACATCCTCCTGCTGAAGAACAACCGCGTCGCCCTGATCGATCTCGGCACCGTCGGCACGATGGAGCGGGAGTTCCTCGACCTCTACCTGATGAGCCTGCGGGCATTGTCCAAGAAGGACTTTTCCCGGGCGGCCGACTATCTCCTGCGTCTTTGCCCGAACCTGCCGACCCTGAAGCTGACGGCGCTGCGCCGCGACCTGATCCGCTCGTACCGCACCTGGGAGGCGCGCACCCACCTGCGCAACATCCCCTATTACGAGAAGGCGCTCAGCAGCGCCGGGTCGGATGCCGGAAAGGTCCTGTACAAGTACAAGGTCCAGCCGACCTGGACCTTCATGCGCATCAGCCGCACCTGGGCGACGCTGGACGCATCGATGCAGTTCCTGACGCCCAACGCCAACTACATGCGCCTGTTCCGGCGTTACTTCGACGATGCCCGCCAGCGGAGGCTGCGCCGCGGCCTGCGCCAGAACCTGCAGCAGACGGTCGGCCAGGCTGCCGAGGCCATCCAGGAATATGACCTGCTGCTGCGGCCGCTCCTGCGCAACGAGACCCTGTCCCTGACCGGCTCGGTCAGCAAGATGGCCAGCATGGGTGCCGTCGTTCTGCGCGCGCTGGTTTATGCCTTCGGGTCGGGCCTGATCATCGCCGTCATCGCCCACTTCAAGAACCATAACAACATCGACCTCGCCGGCATGGGAGCAGAGTCGAACGACCTCCTGGATTTCATGAAGAATATTTCGTACGTCGAGTCGCTGGCCTACATAAGCGCCATCGTGTGGATCATCTATATTTGCCGGAGGTTACTTAGGCTCGCTGAGCAGCCAGAGTACCGATCATGACCCGCCGGTTGGGTCCGGAAGAAACCAAGTACTGGCTGCTTGGGCACCGGAGGCCGTTCAACATCGTGCTGGCGATGGGGATCGAGAACTGGCGCCCGTTCGACCACTTCACGCTGCCGGTGGTGGTCCTGGGGGATGACGGGGTACCGCGCTGGAGCGAGGCTGCAAGCGATGGCGTCGTCCGGAGCTGGCAAGGGCCGTGGACGCTGGCGGTGGAAGACGAGCTGGACCAGCCGGTGGGGCGAAGCGGTGCCCCGCCCTGGCGCCTCACCATCGTGGACGATTCCGGCAGCACGGTGCTTCTTCTCACCCTCGACCATGCCGTGGCCGATGGCATGGGCGGCCATGCGATCCTGACCCGCCTGCTCGAAGGCAAGCCGTTGCCCGACCAGGGGCCGTCGTTCGAGGAGCTGCTGCTGCCGGAAGCCTATCCGGCGCCGGACACAGCGGACGAGGTCCAGGACTGGTGGAGCCGACGGCTGACGGCCCGCTTCAGGGCGCTCGAGCCCGCAAGGCTGGCTGGCCTGCTGCCGGGTTTCGGGCCGACCCGCGTGCGCTCGACGAGGCTGGGACAGGCCGCGTTCGAGGCCCTGCCGGCTCGCTGCCGCCAGGAGAAGACGACCCTGCACGGCGCTGTCGCCGCCGCGCTCACCTATTGCGGGGTGGCGACGGACCATCTGTGCCATGTCGTGAACATGCGCCGCTTCCTGCCTGCCGCGTTCGCGGACGCGATCTGGTTCGCACCCTCCGTCGTCCGGACCCCGGTATCGGCCGATGGAAGCTTCTGGGACCGGGCGCGCCAGGCGCGCAAGCTCCTGGCGACCGAGATGGAGACGGGAGCTGCCGGCGATGCGCTTGCCGAACTGCCCCGCACGCTCACGGCCACGACCGCACGGTCGCCCGGCCGACCGCCCCTGACCATCACGAACACGGGCCGCCTGCCGCTGCCCGAGGGGCCGCATGGCCGGGCGACATGGTACAGCGGCCTGGCCAGTGCCAATGCGGGGGCGCCGGTGCTGGTGGTCAGCGGCACCGGCAGCGAACTGCTGCTCGTGAGCTGCACGCCGGAGGACCTGCCGCCCTTGCCGATCGAGCAGATCGCGGAGCGGCTGGCCGAAGCGGTCTCAGCCTAGCCCCATCTTCTCCAGCTGCTCCTGCGCACCCCGGCTGATGTCCGCATGGGGGCGGCGGACCTTGCGGGTCAGGAGCGTGTAGACCGTCGGCACCACGAACAGCGACAGGAGCGTCCCGGTCAGCAGGCCGCCGACCAGGACCAGGCCGATATTCATGCGGCTGCCGGCACCGGCGCCGGTCGCCAACAGCAGCGGTACGCTGCCCAGCACCATCGCCAGCGTGGTCATCAGGATCGCGCGCAGGCGCAGGGCCGCGGATTCCATCACCGCCTCGCGCAGCTCCATGCCGCGGTCGCGCAGCTGGTTGGCGAACTCGGTGATCAGGATGCCGTGCTTGGCGATCAGGCCGACCAGGGTGATGAAGCCGATGCCGCTGTAGACGTTGATCGACCCGCCGAACAGGGCCAGGGCGACGATGGCGCCGGCCACCGAGAGCGGCACCACCAGCAGCACGATGCAGGGATCGCGAAAGCTCTCGAACTGCGCGGTGAGGGTCAGGAAGATGAAGACCATTCCGAGGAGGAACACCGCGCCGTCGGCGGCATTGGCCTGCTTCAGCTGGCGGGACGCGCCGTTATAGTCGATCTGCATGCCCGGCTCGAGCTCGGCCTGGGCGATCCTGGTCAGCCGGTCGAGCGCAGAGCCGGTGCTGAAGCCCGGCCCCACGTCCGCCGAGATCTGCGCCGAGGCCAGCTGGTTGAAGCGCGGCAGGAAGCTGGCGCCGGCACTGGTCCTGACGGTGACGAAGGTGTCGAGCGGGACCAGGGAGCCGTCGCCGTTGCGCACGCCGACCAGGCCGATGCTGTCCGGGCGCTCGGCATAGGGACGGGCGAGCTGGAGCTGAATCTTGTAGAGCTCGCCCTGCCAGGAGAACCGGTCGACGTCATAGCCGCCGAACAGCATGCGCAGCGCGCCGGCGATCGACAGGGGATCGGTGCCGCGGTCGGCGGCCAGGGCCTCGTCCACGTCGAGATCGATCTGCGGCAGGTCGAAGTGCAGGTCGACGCTGGGCGCGCTGATCGCCGGATCGTCCTCCGCCCTGGCCAGGATCCGGTCGGCGACCCGGGCCAGCGCCTCGTAGCCCATCGGTCCCTTGATGACGAGCTGGAGCGGCTGGGCCTGCGCGCCGCTCAAGGGATCGGGCGGGATCAGGACCGTGCCGATGCCGGGGATCCGGGCAAGGTCGGCACGTATCGATTCGCCGATCGCCCGGGCGGTCCGGCTGCGCTCTTCCCAGTCCTTCAGGAGCAGGAATGCGTAGCCCTGGTTGGTGGCGGGGATGCCCAGGATGATCAGGGAGCCGCTCTTTTCCGGGACCGCGTCGAACACCTTCTCGACCGCCGCGGCCTTCTGGACGAGATAGTCCGCCGTCGCATTGGTGGGCGCGTCGAGCTGGACCAGCAGGTAGCCCTCGTCCTCGGACGGTGCGAACTCGCCCTGCAGCGTCATGGCGGCCAGCACACCCACGCCCAGCACGGCGACCGCCAGCAGGCCGACTGCGCCGCGCGAGCCCAGCAGCCGGCCAAGAAGGCCGCGGTAATGGTGGACGAGCCGGTCGAACAGGCGATCGACCAAGCGTGAATAGAAATTGTGCGAGGTCGGCCGGAGCAGGCGCGAGCACATCATCGGCGAGAGCGTGCGCGAGATCACGCCGGAGATCAGCACCGCGAAGGCCAGGGTGAGGCCGAACTCGCGGAACAGTGCCCCCAGCATGCCCGGCGCCAGCCCGATCGGCACGTAGAGCGCCGCCAGGGTGACCGTGGTGGCGACGATGGCGAAGCCGATCTCGGCACTGCCGACGAAGGCCGCGTCCACCGCCGAGAGGCCCTCGTCGACGTGAC
>VFQN01005325.1_pt1 | contig 15875 bp, 10 predicted proteins | sample 3512371 | NCBI WGS metagenome assembly VFQN01 (sample SAMN10412370, study PRJNA504923) | tailings metagenome | isolation source: Replicate 2 from Balatoc abandoned mine | place: Philippines: Itogon, Benguet | collected 2017-08-28 | reverse complement strand
GAGGTTCCGACGGGGAGGATGGCGGTGGTGATTCGACCAATGTACCGGACATAACGCCAATGCACCTCTGCTGCAGACAAGCTTCCGGACGACCACAGGCGGAATCCGCGCAGGCTCGCCCAAGGATTCGACCCGATTCGGACCTCCAAGGGTACGTTGCCGATTGACCACACGGCAGAGGGGATTCCGGTTTTTGCCGGAGGTTCCGCAGCCCTGCACCGGCCTTACAGGGCATGCGGGTTACAACGAAACGTGGCGTTTCGGCATCATGCCTGAGTGTCGGCGGGAGCTGTGCTGTTCAGTCCCGGTATTGGCCGGGCAGGAAATTTGCTGTCGAATCAGCCAGTGTGCCGCTGCCGCAGCAGCACGTCCCAGGGATCGCGAAACTTCAGCAGCCGCGCCGTAAAGAGGTAGGCCGCTGATCCGAGTCCCGCCGGCAGCAGCACCCGGGCGAGGCGACCGAGGTTGCCTGGCCAGTCGTGGAGCAGCGCCAGCGCAGCTGCCCCGACAAGCAGCATGACGAGGCTGGCTGTCAGTGCTGCCAGCACTGCCGCTGCCACGGACCGGACGTTCCAGCCTCCGATCCGGGTGCCGAACAGCCAGCCGACCAGCAGACACTGCAGGGCTGATACGATCGAGGTGCCGAGCGCCAGGGCCACGCCTCCCAGCGACCAGATCAACGTCAGGTTCAGCAGCAGGTTCAGGCTGACGGCAGCCATGCTCACGCGGAGTGGCGTCAGACGGTCGCCCACCGCATAGAAGCCGCGGTGAATGATCAACAGCCCGCAATAGGCCCAGACCCCGCACCCGTAGGCGGCAATCATTTGTGCGGTGGTCCGGGCATCATCGGCCGAAAAGGCGCCGTACTCGAAGAACAGCGATGCGAGCGGCTGGGCGATCAGGACCAGGCCCGCACTGGCCGGGATGCCAATTGCAGCGACGTAACGCAAACCGAGCGTGAAGTCGCTCCTCAGCAAGTCGTACTGACGCGACTGGGCATGCTGGGCCAGCCGCGCGAACAGCACGGTCCCGAGGGCGACGCCAAAGACGCCGAGCGGAAACTGATACAACCGTTGTCCGAAGTAGAGGGCCGATGCGGTTCCCGATGGCAGCGGCGTGAGTCCACCGGGAGCCAGCTGGGGCGGCGCGGAAAAGCCCCATGCGATCAGGCTGTCCAGCAACACGTTGATTTGCGTGACCAGCAAGCCGCCGAGTGCGGGAATCAACTGCCGCGCCATGACAAATGTGTCCGCAGTCGCCTGTGTCCAGAGCGGATCAAAAGTGAATCCGGATCGTCGCAGGGCCAGCAGCGGGATCAGCACCTGCAGCAATCCGCCAAACAGGATCGCCGCACACATGATGTATAACTGCTGTTCGGAAGCCGCCCATCCCCCGGCGATCATCAGGCCAATCAGCCAGACGGCGTTCAACACCGCCGGCACCAGTGCGGGAACCAGGAAGTGATTCTCGGCGTTCAGAATCGCTCCCAGTTGTGCCGCCACACAGATCAGTGCCATATAAGGCAGCAGCCACAACGTCAGTCGCCGCAGCAGATCGGCTTCCGGAGAGAGTGGCCCCCACAGTCCGGCGACCAGCAGGGCCGCTTCGGCGATCAGCAGCAACACGCCGGCGATGATCACCAGCCAGAGGATCACCGCGACTGCGAATCGTCGGGCCAGGACGCTGCCGGACTGCTCGCGCAGAGCGACATAGGCGGGCAGAAAGGCGGTTGCCAAGGCTCCTTCGCCGAGCAGGGCCCGGGCCAGGTTGGGAATCCGGAATGCGACCGTAAAAGCGTCCAGCAGCACGCCATTACCAAACCGGGCTGCCATCGCTGCATCCCGCGCAAGGCCGAGGCAACGGCTAAGCAGCGTCGCGAGGCCGACCCAGCGCACGTGCCGTGTCCAGTGTTCGTCCTGTGGCCTGTCTTCACGACTCATGAATGTTCAACACCCCGGCAGCGGCAGGCCATTTGATCTCCGTTGCGATTTCAGATTCGGACCGCGATTCTCTCACGGTCGCAGCAAGGTCACATCGACCAGCAAACCGGCAGGAGGCTGTTCCGCAGACTGCTCGCGGTCCCAGAACTCCACCCAGTCCGTCCACGACACCGGATGCTCGGTGAAGATCAGCGCTCCCGCGGGTAAGGGATTCAGATTGGCCAGTCGCGCAACGGAACGCGGACGCGGGGCGATCAAGGGACGATCATCCAGCGGAAAATGCACTTCCACGTCGTACGAGCGCGTCGGCCAGACGATTAACCCGGCCTCAGCGATGTCGTACGGATGGGCGGGCCGTCCCAGTTCCGACTCGATTTGCTCCCGCACCAGGTCGACCGCCGCCTGGTGGTACAATCCTGCCAGCGCAGTGGCCAGCACCGTACATTCATCCGGAGTCAGCTCACGGGACCAGCCAGCTTCCTGGACGCCGGCGATCAGCCAGCCGGATTGTTCTGCGAACGTCAGTCGCAGTGGCAGCGATTCGTCACCCCGGGCAATGCGGACCGTAATGCGATTTGTCGAGAGCTCGACACCGTCCACCGTCAGCAGACTGGTCTGAAAATGGCGGGACAATTTCAGCAGTCCCAGGAAATCCCGTTCGACGAAATGCTGGATGGCCGTGGCCTCGTGATGCAGCTTCTCGTCGTAGCGCGAGTGTTTGCTGAGTTCCGGACGATGCTGGGACTTTCGCGCAGCGCGGCGCCGACGGGCGAACAGTTTCGGGATCGTGCCGGAATGGAATCCGGGTTTCAGCAGTCGCAGCAGCGTTTCCCCGTGATGGCCGATGATGGTTGGCTTCAGGGTGGCAGGGCGGTTGGCAGCGTAGGCACGCCAGTTCTCTTTCAGTTCCCAGGCCAGAAACCCGAAGATCCCCGGGATGCAGGTGACGATCGTGGTAGCGATCGCCTTGGCAGTGATCGGGTCGGTGAAGGCAGCGATCGGTTTGTCGATGACAAAGGCGAGCGGCAGGATCAGCTTGTGCGAGACCGTCACGACCGGGAAGTGTTTGATCGGATTGATCTGCGGTTCAATCAGCAGCGTCACACAGAAGCGAATGATGCCCTGAACAATTCCCCACACCAGTCCCAGCACCGCCTTGATTCCCAGGGACAGTGATGACTCGCCCGAGCGGAATCGCAGCCATTCGTCGACCGCATACAGCACCCGTTCGAGTGCATCCATGATCTGACGGAACAGGTCCACGATCAGATTGAACAGGCCGATGACAATTGTCACGCGAATGTGATGCCAGATTCGTCCCAGCCACTCCCAGAACAGCTCTTCGGAATCACGCCCCACCCGTGAGTTCAGGGCAAGAAACGTCCCGACCAGTACTCCCATCGCCAGCCAGGGGTTCGGTTCGTCATAGAAGCCGAGCGCTGGCAGGGCGTTCCAGACCACCAGCGTGATGGCCAGCGGCGTGAGCATGTACCGGCGAAACAGCAACGCCGGCAAACTCTTCAGGAAGAGTGCCACCCCCGGCAGGCGATACAGAAAGCGGGGGATGTCCAGCAGCACGCCGCGAATCAGCAACCAGGACGATCTCAGAATGAGCCAGATTCCCTGACGGAACGCCGGCCAGTGAATCAATCCCAGCAGAACCATGCCGACGGCAAACATCAGTTCGTGGCTGTAGAGGTGCAGCTTCGGCGTTTCGAGGAAGTGATGTGCCTCCTCGGACAGAAACTCCACCCCTTTCAGCCCGATGAAGGCTCCCCCGAATGGCAGCACCAGATATTGGGTCAGGAACCGGCCGGGGCGGGTGGCGAAAAACAGGGATGACAGCCGTTGCAGCCAGCGGAGATAGAAGGGCCCCGGTTGATAGACCCCATCAAGCTGAACCGCGAGTCGCCGGTCGGCGCGCAGCAGGGCGTCACCCCAGAAAAATTCCCGGGGACCGGTCAGATCCGGCAGTTTCAGGTGACCACGGGACACCGCGTCCCGCAGATGGCCCAGCGAGATAAATCCGCGTTCGACCACGCCGTCGACCATTTCGGCGATCAGTTTCTGAAATGCTGCCTGTTCCACGACGTTTTGAGGAACCAGCCCGATCTCCAGCAGTGTTTCCCTTAACTGCGGTTCCAGCAGTCGCCGCATCAGTTCTTCCGCGCGTTCTGCGGCGTGATGCAGCAAGTGATCCAGTTCCGTGCGATGTTCCGGGCTGATGCGCACCGCCCCGATCCGGCGGGCCGCGGTGCGCAGATGCTTGGCCATCAGCACCAGTTTCATATCGGGGAGCGGTCGGCGCAACGGCAACCGGCCGAAGGAGCGCAACCATCGCGCCAGATCAACCCGATACAGGTCGCGTTCGTGATCGATACAGACCTTCTGCAAGTCGTACAGCAGACGGGCATTGGCGTTCCAGTAACCCTCGTTGGCATGGACGAGCAATTCACCGCACATCTCCTGCCAGCGGTGAGCCTGTTGGTCGTCCAGTTCCAGGGCCGCTTGCAAGCGGCGGGAGAAGTCTGCCAGGTCCAGTTGCAGTAGCTGCGCATTTTCCTCGGCAGAGACCGGAGGAGCGAACTGCTGTGCCCTCCGGCGCTGCACTGCCGAGCGGATGGCATTGCCCTTTTCCTTCAGACGTTCGGCCGAACGGGTGAACCAGCGAAACCGCCATTTCGACGGCGATACCCGGGACTCCGCCGTCTGCAGGGCCACGACCGCCGGAGATGATCCGGGGCCCGCCGGTTCAGGAACCCAGGGCAGGGCCAGCTCGCGCGGGCGGGTTTGTTCCAGGATGCGCGACGTATTGCAATCTTCCTGAATCAGCTTCAGGATGCGTTCCGGCTGGGTCAGCGAAGGGAAGTACAACCGGGCGAGCGCCGGCGCGAAAGCCGTCAGTTCCGAGTAGACCGCCACGAATTCCGCATAGATGTTGCGCTGATCCTGCGGATGAATCAGATAGTTTTCCTGACGCAGCACGGAACGGATTTCATCGAACTGTTCCTGTCCCAGCTGATCAATCCGGTACCGCAACTCGGCTGCGGTCATCGATCGCGAGGACGTCTTTTCCCAGACCGCCGCGTCAATCCGGCCGTGAAACGCCAGCCGCCAGTAATAGCGCAGCAACCGTTCGCGGTCGAACTGGTGCCAGCGATCTTCTTCCGGCTGGGCCAGCAGAATGGCCCGGTCCGGAACCTGGGCCGTCGATTCGATCCCCAGTTCATCCGGGGCGACGAGCCATAACAGCCGGTCGCGGGCGATGACGTAGGATTTCCGGTGCGGGATGCGCACCCAGGGGCTGGTAATCTCCAGTTCGTGCCGCAACACGCGCCGGAGCACCCGCGGCAGGACGAAGAACAGGCTGGGATCGCGGACTCGAAACGACCGCTCGACGTCGGAAATCCAGGCAGCCTTCGGCGTTATCAGAGACGGAACGGGCGTCGGGGACAACGTCGGATTCCAGGGGGATGGGTCAGACGGAATCGGGCGGGAAACATCTCCCCCGATGACCTGCCGGACGTGGTTTTCGGAAAGCCTGCCTTGATCAGGTGAACGGTGCGGCTCGCGCGCAGACTACCATATTCCATAACTTTTTGTGTAGCAGAGCTGGAATGGATTGGGCTCCGCGACCACGACGGATCGACAAACCCTGTTCCAGGCAGGACAATCTCGGGATACTCCCGGACGGTTCCGGCAGTCGTTTCCTGCGTCCTGATCGCCTCCCATGATCCTGCTGATCGATAACTACGACAGTTTCGTTCACAATCTCGCCCGCTACGTGCGGGAAATGGGGCTGGAAGCGACGGTGGTCCGCAATGATCAGTGGACCGTGGACGACGTGATCCGTTCGCGGCCGGCAGCAATCATTCTGTCGCCCGGCCCCTGTACTCCCGACGAGTCCGGCATCTGCGTGCCGCTCATTCGCGAGTTGCGGGGACAGATTCCCATTCTCGGAGTCTGTCTGGGGCATCAGGCGATCGCCGCCGCTGCCGGGGCGCGGATCGTGCGGGCTCCGGCACCGGTTCACGGCCGCAGTTCTCCGGTCCTGCATCAGGGAACGCCGCTCTTTGACGGCATTTCCAGTCCCTTTCTGGCAGCCCGTTACCATTCGTTGATTATTGACGAGTCCACGCTGCCCCGGAATCTGGAAATCACTGCCCGGACGACCGATGGCATCCCGATGGCGGTGGAAGGAGTCGACGAACGGCTGTGGGGCGTCCAGTTTCATCCGGAGTCGATCCTGACCCAGGCAGGCCATCGCCTGCTGGCGAATTTCTTCCGGCTGTCCGGACTGGAGGTGACTCCGGTGACGTCGGGCGATGTGAATCGTCCGCGACGATCTGACTCCGGACAGCCTGCTCCGCTTCTGCGGCCGGTCGCCTGGCCGGATTCGCTGGAGCAAACCGGGCCGGTAACCACGGCATGGGACCAGGGGACGCAGGCGATTCAGGATCTCGGTCAGCCCGGAATTCCCTGAGCCTGGAATTCGCGAGTTCCCGCGTCCCTTTCCTTGAGATTCCGGTCCGCGCGAATTGCTGCTGAAGTTCGCTTCCGCTACCGTTCCAGACGGGACGGCAAGGCTCAATATCGCACAACCTCCATCCGCGTAACCGGGAACAGGTCACAGTGTCTGCGCGCATTCTGGTGACGATCTGCACGTACAACGAGCGGGCGAACATCGTCACGCTGGTTCCCGAAATCCGCCAGCAACTCCCGGAATGCGACGTCCTGGTGGTCGATGACAATTCACCGGACGGGACGGCCGATGCCGTCCGCACACTGCAACGCACCGATCCCCGCGTCGACCTGCTGTTGCGCACGCAGAAAGCCGGTCTGGGCGCTGCGACGATTGCAGGCTTCGAGGAAGGGCTGCGCCGGAACTACGACTGGCTGATTAACATGGATGCCGACTGGAGCCATCCGCCAGCGGTCCTGCCGGAGATCCAGCGCCGGATGGCAGAGGCTGACGTGATCATCGGTTCCCGGTATGTGGCAGGCGGTGAGATCACCGGCTGGCCGTGGACGCGGCATCTCATGAGCCGTGGCATTAACTGGTACAGTCGTCTGCTGTTGGGAATCACGGCCCGCGACTGCAGCGGCGCCTATCGGGCCTACCGCGCGAGCAAGTTACGCGACATCGATTTCAGCCGGTTTCGCTCCCGGGGGTATGCGTTTCAGGAAGAGATGCTGTACCGGTGCCAGAAGGCAGGGTGCCGGATCGTGGAAGTGCCGATCACGTTCGCGGACCGCATCGTAGGGCAGTCGAAAATCAACGTCCGGGAAATCGTGCGGGCGCTGTGGGATCTGGCAGTCCTCAGTGTGACGCCGCTGAAATCCGGGGAGGCCGGGGCATCCGTCAAGCCGTAAATCAGCTCCGCCCGAGTGGCTGTACCCTCCCGTAAACCGTTTCTGTGTAGCTGGATACGGCTTGCTTCAGTCGTGCGCATGTTCCGGCGTGGGAAACTCGCCGCCGCGTACTTCCCGCGCATACTGCTGAATGGCAGCGACGGAGGTCGTGCGCAAGTCGGCATAGCGTTTCAGGAACTTCGGGTGAAACCCGGCGGTCAAACCGAGCAGATCACAGCTGACCAGCACCTGGCCGTCGCACTCCGGACCGGCACCAATGCCGATGGTCGGGATTTTCAGCTCCCGGGTGATCCGGGCGGCAATCGATTGCGACACCATTTCCAGCACGATCGCAAACGCGCCCGCATCTTCCGCGGCATGAGCATCTGCCAGCAACTGGTCTTCATTTCGCTGGATCTTGCTCATCCCTCCCAGCGCATGCACCGCCTGCGGCCGCAAGCCGACGTGGGCCATCACCGGAATGTCGCAGTCGACCAGTGCCTGGATTGTGGCGGCCTGTTTGACGCCCCCTTCAAGTTTGACCGCCGATGCCGTGGTCTCTTTCAGGATCGTGCCGGCATTCCGGATCGCCTGCTGCGGGCTCTCGTGATAGGAAAGAAACGGCAAGTCGATCACGACCAGCGCCCGGGTCACGGACCGGGTGACCAGCTTCGCGTGATACAGCATCTCGTCGAACGTGACGGGCAGAGTCGTCTGGTGCCCCTGGACCACCATCGACAGGGAGTCGCCGACCAGAATCGCATCCACGCCGGCTTCGTCACAGATTCCAGCCCACAGCCAGTCGTAAGCTGTGATCATCGCGAGCTTGCGACCCTCTGCCTTGGCGCCAAAAAACGCGGGAACAGTGACTCTTGGGTTCTTGGCCATCAGTGTCGGCAGCTTTCGTGCAGGGCAGGCGGGGGTTCCCGATGACAGCTGGCAATCCGGTCAGCAGGTTCGCCAGCAGATGAACCTGCTGATCATCCCGCTACTGCCGCCCTGCCTGTCGTGCCTCAGGAACAAGGTGGCCAGGGAGCCAGTCCCTCCCGGACCCCGCCAGGGTGCGAAGGTTCGGTCCGGGAGCGGGAAAAACGACCAATCATGGCGGACGCTGCGTCAGAGTCAACCACCAGGAGGTTCGTCTTGTCTGTCCGGTCGGGACCAGTCGCCCGGATGCTCCTTCGACGGGAAGCCGCGACTGATCACGTATGCAGATGGAGTTTCTTCGAGCCGTCCGGTTGATCCTGCCAGTACCAGTGACCGAGGTGCCGCAATTTCCCTGGCTCGTCCGGCAATTCGACGAACAGGAACGGATCGCAGGCCACAACCGACAGCGGCGCAATCAACAACAGTTTCAGCATCAACAGCGGGGCCACTGCGGCACCGGGCGTGGTGTGAGTGATCAGTTCATCCATCAGCAGGCTGGATTCCAGTGCCCGCATGGCCATGCGATCCAGCAACGGCGTGTCTTTCGCCATCCCGACGGTGACGACGCGCGTGCGTCCGCTGCGGCAGTACTCCCGCTGGGCCTGGAATTCCGCTCGGGCGCGTCGGCGAGCATTGCGTCGCGCCCGGCGGAAGAATTCCCGCACTGCCAGTCGCGAGGCCTGGACCCGCGTCCAGGCACGCCGCATCCCTAGATAGCCCAGCATCGGCAAGGCCACGGCATTGACTGCCGACCGATAGGCCCAGCCCCAGCGCAGCGCATGTTGCTGCGCGGCCGCGATCCGTCGGCGGGCCTCGGCCCGGATGGCGTCGGCTCCGACCGGCAGCGGCAGACCTTCGGCATTCGTTTCGGTACTGAACAGCGGCACGCCGTACCAGATGGTGGCCTGCGGATGCAGCTGGTAGGCCCTGGTCAGGATCTCCTGAATTTCCGGCGGCGGATTGTCCGGGATCTGGCTGGGATTCCGCGTCAGCGTCATCACCAGATCGCTCTGTCCCTGAATCCACAGCGACTTTTCGATCAGGTGGACGACGCTGTATTCGTCAAACCATTCGGGATGCCGCGCCAGGATGCTCGCGACATGTTTCTCATCACGAATCTGGTCCGGGGTACTTTTGAGCGCCAGGGTCACGGCCAGCTTGTTCATGCAGTCCGGCTTGATCAGCGTCAGGGGCTCACGCGCAAGCCCTTGCAGACCGAAGGGGGAGGCTTCATCGAAGCCCGCAGCCTCCCAACCGAGATCCGCCACCACGGGGGGCAGGGAGTGACGCGGCCTGGAACGTTTCGTGGAAGCCCCGGCACGTTTCGCAGCAGCCCGGGGAGGTTTCGCGGAAGCCCGGGCATGTTTCGCGGAAGACAGTGTCTGCACCATCGCAACCATCCATTTCAGACAGGGAGGAACGAACTCTTCTTCGGAGACCGGCGCGCGTGACGGCCTGGCTGGCCATGGGCGAACGCCCGTTGGATTGTGTGTGACCGCTCCTATCATGCCGGTTGGGAATCTGTCGGTCAAAACAATTCTGCTGCTGCCGCGGATCAAATTTTTTTGAAATTCCGGCTGCGGGTCTGCTACGGCATCCGGTCCGCGCGGTCTTTCTTTCCGGGATCGTACTGAGCCCCGAACAGGTTTAGCTCGCCGCACATCCGGGCACAGGTTTGCGTGCGGCGCCCTGTGCCGTCATCCGGTGCCCAGCCCGCAGGAACCACCTCTGTGAAGTAGCGGTCTCCCAGGATCTCCGGCAGGGAACGCTGCAAGCCGTTCAGCGACATTCTGCCGCCGGAGGCCTGTTCTGCGAGCTGTTCCACCTGACGCGACCCCACAGTCTGCGTGGACTGATACAAATGCGCCAGGTAGCAGCAGGGCAGCACCAGTCCTTCCGCACTGATGTAAATGGCCTGTTCCCGGGTCGCCTTACAGCTGATGGGAGTGGTCGCCAGATAGCTGTCGTAACCTCGCTGCTGCACGATCTCTGTCAGAACCGCCACCGCCGGATTCTGGTATTCGGGCAGTGAGGACGGTGAGATTGTGTATTCGACCTCTCCGTTCCGGGTCAGCACTGGCAGTGACGGCAGCGTTTTTCCGGTGGACGCCTGGAAGAATCGCCGGGTGCGTTTGACGTTGAACTGCTGGAAGCCCAGTTCCTCGGACAGTTGCCGGGCTGTGTCGACCTGATGTTCGTTGTGCTGGAAGACCAGGTATTCCCAGGAGGCGATGCCGCCGGCAGCCAGATAGGCCTCGACGTTGCGCATCAGCGTGCTCCAGCGGACGCCCTTGCGATAAAGATGGTTGGTATCCTCCAGACCGTCGATTCCGAAATAGCAACAGGACAGGGATGACGCCAGTTTTTCCCAGAACCCGACATCGCGGGCCCCGCCATTCGTGGCAAAGTCCAGCTGCACTGCCGGTGCCGTATTGCGAAGATAAGCGACAATTTCCGCCGCTTCCGGGGCAGCAGACGGGTCTCCGTAGTTGCCGCACAGCGATACCCGTGATAGCTGCCTGAGAAAATCTTCGGGCAGCAGCGTCTGAACTTCAGCCAGCGAGAGATGCACCAGCGGCAGCCGGGGATTGGTTTCGCCACCCCGGATATTGCGGGAACACTGGGGACACGCCGCATTACAGCGCGTCGTCAGTTCCAGATGCACCGAGCGAATCTCTTCAGCGGTGTACAAGGGACACTTCCTGGTCCGGTGGTCGCTTTTGGTCGGTCGCTTGATGCCTGGCATGCGGCAGGTGCCGCCAGCATCCTGCCCGGGGAGTGTACACTGCACGTCAGTAACTTACCTGCCCTCCTGCCTGCAAATCCGCTCCCGGCGCCGTCCGGGGAACTACCCCGCCGGGTTCGGCTTGCAAAAAATCTCTCCAGACGACAACATATCAACGGCGATTGTTGTGAGGCCTGGATGTCCAGCAGGACTCTCGACCGATGATTAACTGATCGCCTGAAATCTTGCCGATGTCCATCCTCTGCAATCCCGCGATTGCAATTGTCCTGCCTGAATTTGCCTGCCTGCTCGTCAGACATTGCCTGTTGCCGCCCTGAAATCCTGAACTCGGGCTTGCCTACCCCATCGCCTCTGGGAGTGAATGCCATGCTGTCGATTACCGGAGCCCGAACCCGATTGTGTGACGGTGTTTCCCGCCGGGACGTGCTGAAAGTCGGTGCCCTGGGGATGGGTGGCCTGGCCCTGAACCAGGTGCTGGCGGCGGAAAATGCCGTCGGCCGGAAATCGGCGAAAGCCGTCATCATGATTTACCTGGTCGGCGCTCCGCCGCATCAGGACATGTACGATCTAAAGATGGATGCGCCCTCGGAAATCCGCGGCGAATTCCTGCCGATCGATACCAATGTGCCCGGCATCCAGATCTGTGAACATCTGCCGCGTCTGGCCGGCATGATGGACAAGCTTGTTCCCTTGCGGACGGTTTACGGTTCGCCCAACGGCGCCCATGATTCGTTCATCTGTTACACCGGACGTTCCTTTCAGCAGCAGCCTTCGGGGGGCTGGCCGTCACTGGGGTCGGTGGTCTCGAAACTGCAGGGGCCAACCGATCCTTCCGTGCCGCCGTTTGTGGGCCTGGCTCCAAAGGCCGGGCATCCGCCGTATGGCTCTCCGGGACTGCCCGGGTTCCTGGGGTCGCCGCACTCTGCCTTCCGCCCGTCCGGCGAAGCGATGGCCGACATGCTGCTCAACGGAATTACGTCCGATCGCCTCGGTTCCCGACGCGAACTGCTGAAATACCTCGACACCATGCAGCGCGATGCCGACCATACCGGGATGATGGACGGTATGGACACCTTCACGCAGCAGGCGTTCGGCATTCTCACTTCCAGTCGCGTGGTCGATGCCCTGGACGTGAGCCGGGAACCGGAAGCGGTCCGGCAGAGATACGGGAAGGGGTTCACGGCCAATTACGGCGATGGAGCCCCGCGCAATCTCGAACACTTCCTGATGGCCCGCCGTCTGGTTGAGGCCGGGGCACGTGTGGTGACCCTGAACTTCGGTCGCTGGGATTTCCATTCCAGCAATTTCTCAGAAGCCAAAAACACGCATCTTCCCTACTTCGACCAGGGGCTGAGTGCCCTGATCGAGGATCTGCACGAGCGCGGGATGGCACAGGATGTCGCAGTGGTCGCCTGGGGCGAATTCGGCCGCACACCCAAGATCAATAATGACGCCGGCCGCGACCACTGGCCGCGGGTCGGCGGCGGCTTGCTGGCCGGAGGCAGTTTCCGGACGGGGCAGGTGATTGGCGAGACCGACCGTCTCGGTGGTGAACCGGTCAAGCGGCCGGTCCACTTCGGAGAAGTGTTTGCCAGTCTTTACGAACACATGGGAATCAATCCCCATCAGGCAGTGCTGCGCGATCTCGCCGGTCGCCCGCAGTTGCTGGTCGATGGACATCGCGCGTTGCCGGAGCTGGTGTGATACCAGAGCTTTGCGGTGCCGGGCAACATTCGGTGATGTCGCAAGAACGGGACGTCAGGCTTCGCGGGCGATTGTCGCTGTCGTTCTGTCTTGCAAATCAAAACGACGTCAGTCCGGATAATTCCCGGCAAACACCAGCCCACGGCACCAGTTTTGAAGTTGCGCGTTGGCCGGGAATTTCGCTGCCGGTGTGACACGCCCTGAGTCCGCGCAGGGCGTATTCAGACGCCAGAAAATTACCACGCCCTTCGAGGACTCAGGGCGTGCCACCCGATTACTTTGTTTTTCACCAGAAAATTGCTGGTGGATCGTCCCGGGTGAGTTCAACTCACTCGTCGTCCCAGTTTTCATCCTCGACATCCGCCAGGCTGGCTTCCGCGGCTTCTTCCTCAGCCAGTTCCGCCAGCACCTCCGCGTCTTCCCGCTTCACCTTGAAGGGCGATTTATCGTCGCGGCCGCGCAGGTACAGCTTGATCGGCACTTCCTTGATTGGCAGTTCGTCGCGCAGGTATCCCAGCAGATAGCGCAGCCAGGAATCGTCGAAGATCACCGGATCGTTGACCTTCAGCACCAGCGTCGGCGGTTCGGTCGCGACTTGCGTGCCATACAGAATCCGCGGATTGCGGTTCTGCCGCATCGGCGGCGGCCAGTTCTGGACTGCGGCCTTGACCAGCTTGTTCAACTCGCCCGTCGGCACCCGGAAGCGGGACTGTTTGAAGATTGACTGGGCCAGGTTGATCAGTTTCTTGACGTTGCGGCCCGTCTGGCCTGTGATCACGGCAATCGGCGTGTGCCGCATGTTGCCGAACGTCTTGAACAGATACTCGGCCCAGTCGGTTGTCTGGTCGTCCGGTTTCGCCAGATCCCATTTATTGATCACGAAGATACAGGGTTTGAACTCATCCTCGATTTCCGAGACCAGTTGCTTGTCGACCCGCGAAATTTTCTCGGTGCAGTCGAAGAACATCAGCACCACGTCGGCCCGGCGGATACTGCGCTTCGCCCGGGCCAGTCCGTACCATTCCACACTGTTCGCCAGACTTTTCCGCTTGCGCACGCCCGGCGTATCGATCGCGATAAACGACTTGCCGTCCAACTCGAACCGGACGTCCACACTGTCGCGCGTGGTGCCGGGAATCTCGCTGACGATCATCCGTTCGGTTTCTGCGAGCTGATTGATGAACGTACTCTTGCCGACGTTGCGACGCCCAACAATCGCCAGCTTCATCTCGGGCACAGAACTCAGATCCGCGCCGGTTTCCGCTTCGTCCTCATCCGGCGGCGGCAACAGTTCGACGATTGCGTTCAGCAGTTCCCTCTGGTTCCGGTTGCCGATCACACTGGTGGTGATCAGCGGCGCGTCTGCCAGGGCATAGAAATCGCCCGTTTCCAGGTCACGTCGCGGGGAATCGCACTTGTTGACGACCAGCAGCTTCGGCTTGTCGATCTTGCGGAGTTTCTGGCTCACCTGCCGGTCCAGTGAAGACACGCCGGCCGAGCCGTCCACCACAAACAGGATGACGTCCGCTTCATCGATGCCGATCTGGATCTGATGGTGAATCTCGTCATTGAGTTCATCCACGTCGACGATGCCGATCCCGCCGGTATCGATCAGCGTGAAGTAGCGATCCTGATACTGAAGCTGATAGGTCACGCGGTCCCGGGTGACGCCGGCCATCGGGTCGACGATGGAAATGCGTTTGTGAGCCAGCCAGTTGAGCAGCGAGCTTTTGCCGACATTCGGTCGGCCGACGATGGCAACTTTCGGAACGGACATGGAACACGATCTTCAGCGGAACCCGGTGATCCCGCAGCCAGAGGAAGGAAAAATTCTCGTACTTTACGGGCGTGTCGCCAGAATCACCGGGAAGTGAACTGGCCAGACAGGCTGACGACCGCACAATATACCAGACTTTGTACAAAACTGCGGTTCAGAGCGCTGTCGCTATGCAGGGACGAGCGAATCTGCCGGCAGATTGCTTCCGGAACTGATGACGACCAGCAAGCTCGCGGCACGGAAACCAACGATGGCCTTTCAGGATGATCTGGCGGAATGGGGCCCCGACGGCCGGAATGCGGGGCAGATCGCAAGTCGTTCCCAGGCAGAGACCTATTGCCGGAATCTCGCCACCAGCCATTATGAAAACTTCCCCCTGGTTTCCTGGCTGCTGCCGCGGGAACTGCATGCCCATTTCTATCATGTCTACGCCTATTGTCGCTGGGCGGACGACCTCGGGGATGAAGTCGGCGACCGGCAGGAATCGCTCAGACTGCTGGAATGGTGGCGAGCGCAACTGGACGACTGTTATGCCGGCCGGGCCTGGCACCCGGTCTTCGTTGCCCTGAAATCGACCATTGACGAGTTCGGAATTCCCCGCGAACCGTTTGCAGACCTGATCTCTGCCTTCGAGCAGGACCAGCGAGTGGTGGAATATGACACCTTCGATCAGTTGCGCGATTATTGCCGGCGCAGTGCCGATCCGGTTGGCCGGATCGTGCTGTATCTCTGCCGGCAATTCACCGCGGAACATGCCGCCTGGTCGGATTCCATCTGCACCGGTCTGCAACTCGCCAACTTCTGGCAGGATGTGGCACGCGACTACGACATTGGCCGGATCTATCTGCCGCGTGCCGACTACGAACATTTCGGCTACTCCCGGGGCGATTTCGACGAACGCCGCGAAAGCCCGGAATTCCTGCAGTTGATGAAGTTTCAGGTCGACCGGGCTCGCCGCTGGTTGCAGGACGGACTGCCGCTGATTCCACGTTTGCCTGGCAAACTGCAGGTCGATATCGACCTGTTCGCCCGCGGCGGCCTGAAGATCCTGCAGCGGATCGAGCAGATCGAGTACTGCGTCTGGTCGCGGCGTCCGGTCGTTACCAGGTTCGACGCCCTGAAGCTGCTGGCCGGTGCGTTACTGCGCCGGGGCGGCCGGTCTCTGGGAATCGGCTGAGGATCTGACGGCTGACTACGCTCGTGCGTGAGGCCGTACGGGTGGCATGGTCAGCAGCTCAGCGGATGGCCATGCGAGCGCTCCCGTGCAATCGCGATGGCTCATCGGTTTCCGGAGCGTTCGTCGGGGCCAGCCGCTGTGCTGCTGACCCCGCCACCCGCTTGTGGAAGCCGCCCGATCACAACACGTTCTGCTCGAAAGCCGCTGTCAGCGAATTGTTGAGAACGTGTTCGACTCCCGACATTACTGCCA
>VFQN01005324.1_pt1 | contig 15875 bp, 28 predicted proteins | sample 3512371 | NCBI WGS metagenome assembly VFQN01 (sample SAMN10412370, study PRJNA504923) | tailings metagenome | isolation source: Replicate 2 from Balatoc abandoned mine | place: Philippines: Itogon, Benguet | collected 2017-08-28 | reverse complement strand
GGATACCGCCATGCGTGAGAAGTGCAATTAGGGGGCAGGATACCCGTACAGCGCAAGCGGCGCTGACAGGAAATTATTTCTTGCAGGCGCATCCGGGTGCAATTAATTTCGGGTTCACTAGATGCACGACCCAACGGGCCTGACAATTAATCAGAACTGATATACCAGCTTGGCGGAAGATGCCAGCCCTGCCACACTGACGCTGACACCGCGTGCCTTCGTGGTGTTCAGCGCCAGGCATACGGCGGGTGAGGGGTGACGAAGGCCCTGCGTGCGAAGGGCAGGGCGCCACCTACCGCGGACCAGGGAGGCTCCCTTGTCGCGGGCCATATGATCCTTTGAGCAATCGCAACTGTGCAATCTAAGCGTCAACAGCGACCAGGTGGTCAGGGGAGTGGGGCGGAGAGAGGGCTGCTCCTAACGAGCGCAGGACACACTGGTCAAGCACTCATGCTACACACGCTGCATGTCTATCACACCAGTGTCCCGGTCGTATCTGGCACTGGGCACTGGGCACTGGGATCCTGTATCACACACAGCGCACCCATTCGGCAACTGACTTAACCGTTAGCCAACGCTGGCCAGAGCATGTCCAGACTGGACAGGACCAAACAGGACTGTGCAGTGGCGTAGTGAACCTGGGTGAACACAGATTGCGCGACGAGTTACAAATGGGTGTCGATCAGACTAGAGCTGACACACTTGTCACTTTCCCCGGATGTTGTGGGCACCTGGTGGGCACCTGGTGGTGCCCCTGAACGGTACACACGGCACAGCCCCACAGCCGGGATTCAAGGCAAATAAACCTGCAGCCAATGCCCAATACAGAAATGCTGTATAGCCTTGGACCACGCCCTGGACAGATGGCCTAATAAAATGTTCTCGTGCCAACGGGACGGTGCGCATAGGCGAAGCCACAGCCCAAGGGACTCCTATCGGCCCCCCATGGAAGGTTATGTGTACCGTACGCCAGCGGCGTCACTCAATTATGCACACAACAAATGAAATAAGAAGGTGTGGGTTATTAGCATAATTACATACAACGATGTCCAAGGTCCCCTGGATGCTCATTAAACACGTGGTCGCGTTACCGCCTACAAACGTACAGGGACAATAAGCTCGCTCCGTTCCAACGCCCCTCTGCCAGCAGCCGCTCCTGAGCACCACGAAACGATACCAACAGATCTCATCCTCAACGCTGCCGTGAAAGAGCACACGCTGGTGACTCCGTAACCCAGTGTAAACCCCCTTTCCTGCTGCCGCAACAGCAATACTACGAACGAACCCAGAGCAACTAGCAACCGGCGGAGTATCAAATCCAACAGCGGCGTCTTCACTACCACAGGCGCCACCCATGGCACCTGGCATGGCGGCTCAAATCCTCATATATTTTCTCCTTCACATCCTCAGCTTCTTCCAGTGCTGTTACCGCCAGGAAACCCAACCATCGTTGTCTTCTCTCCCCCAATGCCGTCCGGGCCATGCCGTGCAGGCTCCCTGCACCGCACCTGACCCGCTTGCTCTAGTTGCTGCTGGGCGGGGGCTGGTGCTGGTTGATGAGGGCCGTCAGCTTGTCCAGCTTGGCGCCCGTCATGTCCGCAACCTGGCGGGGAGCGAGGGCGAGAGGGGGAGCGGGACAGTCATACCGCGCAGGCAAGCGGCGTCAGTCACAGAGTTGGAGACCCACAGCCGCCACAGGTGCACCCAACGCTTCCACGAATGCCCTGAGCTCCACCCCGACAGTTTGGGAAGGGGCAGCACCGTACGGTAGGCAGCAGACAAGGAGCCAAGACGTCGACTTGTCAAAGAAGCCAAGGGCAGCCCCGCACATCTGTTGAGGGGCGCTCGGCCTGCTGCAACCCGTTCTTCCCCTTCCGGCCCTGTGCACCTTGGTGCTGTTGCGGTACAGGTGGAAGGTGGGAGCCACCTTGATGCCCAGCGCAATGCCCAGCTCCTTGTTGGTCTTGTTGCAGTTCACCTTGACGAAGCGCACGTCGGTGCGGTCCTGGCTCAGCTTGACCAGCTCGGGGTAGATGAGCTTGCACGGCCCGCACCCTGCGCGACGTGGGGCACCACCAGGGGGGTACGGGTGGACGGGGAGGTAGGGTGCATGAGCTGAAAGCGCCACGGGTACGGACGAGGGGTTATCTTCTCTGGACCATACTGTCGAAATTTTGCAACCAAACGAATGGATGCGTGTCAGTTGAAGGACACTTGAGATGCATGCCAGGGTGGGGAACCCCCTGTCCAGCCTTGTCCGTGTGCAGCGCTCTGTGCCAACTTACAGTCCGTGTAGAAATCCACCACGACCAGCGTGTCGCCCTGAGCCTTCAGATACTCGTAGAAGGTGTCCTGGTTTAGCTCAAGGAGACCTACAAGACACACGGGTGTTACACGGACGATGAGACGCTGCAGCTGCGTTGTTTTGCTCGTCGCTAGCGCGCTAGCCGTGCGCGCTATGCTACCGTAATATACAGGAACACATTGCTGTCGGGAAGACTGGCCGCGCCGGGCTCTTCTCTGGCCCACCTCCGTCAATGGACCCGCTTGCAGAGTCGCCAGACCGAGTGATAAGCGGCATGACTTGGACAGTGCCATCCGCAACGCTGTGGTCCTTAGTGGCCAGCGACGCCCGCGCGCCCGCTCCAAACTGCTCTAGGGCCTTCACAGCGTCCTCCTTGCTAGACGAGGCGCGGACAATAATGGCCCGCGCACGGCTCGTGCGCATTGGGCACGAAACATGCTGAGGCTTTGCCAAGGAAGGCATGGCCGCTGAGCGCGGCAGCAAGGCAGCCATTCTTGTTCACTGCTTGCGGATTAGATGAGATGCTTCTTGTCCTGTCGTGCCGTAATACAATATATAAGAGCAAACGAATGCTAAGTCTCAAGCGACCTTTCGGAGTTCAACTGGACACTTCTTGGAATGGGGACTTTATCCCGGTGACGTGGAGGGCAGCACGTGCTAAATGCATCATCCTCATTGCAGTCTACTCACATCATATGCTTCACTAACACGCAAAAGAACACTGGCGTGAGCAACCGCAGTGGGGTTGGAGCCGGCAACGGTTGATCACACTGGTTAATCACCAACTCAGCTGCAGCAAACGCAGCCTGCATTCCGGCAGTGCTCTGTATGCCGCGGCCAAGGGTGTGGACCCACCCTCATGCGCACCAGTTAAGTCAGACGGGCAGCGTCCCTGGCCTCAACGCACACATGCTACCTCATTTTTGTAAGACCTACTGGGTACGGACCACCCATGCGGCGACAAACAGCAGCCAGCCTGCCGGTTAGTTGACACGTCGTGCGTCCCAGACCGCTCCTCACACAAACCGACGCCCACACCCCTCAGCCTCTCCACCTGCTCAGCCATGACATGTCCACCCTCATCGCCATCCCTCAGCCCCCACACAGCCCCGCACTACTCGTCCTCCTCCTCCGGGGGCGCCGGCTTGGGCGGCAGGTCCGTGCGCTCCAGCAGCGCCTCCGGCCAGTGCGGCGCGGGGGCGGGCGGCGGCGCGGGCGCGAACTGCGGGCTCTTGAGCCCCCAGCCCACGTAGATGGACGCGAAGTGCCTCCCCTGTGCCGCGCACACCGCCCCCGGCCACAGGTTGCTGCGCACGCCAGCCACCTGGTCCTTGGTGCTGACGCTGGAGCTGCTGGTCAGCGGGCTCCAGGCGGGCAGCGGCTGGCGGTGCGCGAAGGCCAGCGGCGCGTCGGCGTCCAGCGGGGACAGGGGCGCCGGCCCAGCCTCCATCTCCTCCGCCGTCCAGAAGTTCTGCGGGCGCAGGGGTCCACAGCGAGCAGTCCGCTTACAACCACACCACGCCAAGCAGCACCCAACGAAACACCATAAACCCTACGTGCCGTGATGGTTCAGGCTTTATAATAGTACCTTGGCATACAAAAGTATCTTGGCAGGCCACGGGTCGGCACACTAATAAGGCAGCGGTCACACCACGTTACGTTACCGTCACATTTCAAATTCGGGTGGTCACAACTTCACCGAAACGCCCATACTTGTGGTCCATACAGGTGACGTGGACCAGGTAACGTAACGCCGGGCCCCTCTCCCGACGTTACGTTACTGGGCCACGTTACCAGCCTCCGCCTTGAGGTAACGTGACGTAACGTAACGTCGTGTGACCGCACCCTAACCGGCTGGACAATGCCCGTGAACCCCCCGCACCTTCTCCGGCTCCTCCTCCTCGTCGGGCGGGTCCCGCCTGTGGGTGACGGTGCGGCCCTGCGCCTTGAGGTGCGCGTAGCGGTGCGACCAGTTGACGGGCAGCGCCATCTCGCGCCCCTTGAGCGGCACCCACTCGTCGTTCTGGCTCAGCTCGCCGCCGTCCTGTGCGCAGCCAGCAGGAGAGGGCAAGCCCTTGGTGCACGGGGCGTGTGCGTGTGACCGACGCGCTCTCAAGGTGACCACCGCATGCCATGCAGCCACACCATCGATAGCACCCCAGAATAGGAGGCACTGTCATGAACGATAGCATCAGGGCCCCTCTCGCCCACAGAGCTGCACGTGCGACTGCCCTTCCCCGGCCAACCAGCGCGCCCTGCTGCAAAACCCCTGCCGCGCGCCCTACTCTTCCCGTCCCTTCCCCCGACTGCGCACCTCGTCCGCCAGGAAGTATCCCTTGGGGCAGCACACGGTGGCCGCAGAGATGCGCGCAATGAGCGCCCGCAGGTAGTGCGACTCGGTGCCGGGGAAGGCGGGGAAGGAGGACACGGGCGCGTCCAGGCGGCCCGTCAGGAAGCGGCGCAGCAGGCGGGACGCCTTGACCTGCTCGGGCGTCACGTACGGCAGCATGGACAGCTGGCCGCCCAGCGTGTTGGACACGAAGTACACGTAGGCGTTGGCGCCCTCGCCGTACGGCTCGTACGGCACGGTGCCCTCTGCGCGCGGGAGGGGTTGGGACACGGGCACAGCGTTATGAGGGTCCCGTAGCCAAGCAAACCAATGCGGGTTCTCCTGGCACGCCCTCAGCGCATGACTGCAGCCTTGTTTAAGGACATGTCCGCTGCACAACCAAGGACGCGTCGCATGTCTGCCCCACCACCCACTGCAGCCCTTTCTTTTGACGCAGCTCCCAGCCCATCGCACCCCGTCACTGACCCACATGCCTTTCGACGCTCCACCTGTCTCTCCCCCACTGCCCCTTCCCCCCTTGTGCCTCTACACAACTAAACCGCTGGCCCCAGCCACGATCCTCTCCACCCCTTCGCCCCCACCCCCTGCCCCACCTGGCGCCTCCGGCATGTCGGGGTTCTCCCCCAGCGTGGCCTCGAACACGTAGTAGTCGGCCTGCAGCCCCAGGAACTTGCCGAAGAAGCGCACCGTCTGCACGCTCCTCTTCCCGTCCTCGCCCAGCTTCTTGACCGCCAGCATGGCGCCGTACATCTCCTGCCGCCCCAGGCCGGCGCCCAGCGCCTCGAACAGGTGGCCGTCGCCCTCAACGTCCTCGCACTCGAACTGGGCACAGGCGGGAAGGGGAGGTCCGGGGCGGGTCGGAGGGTGAGCGGCTCGTCACGTAGGTGGCAGGAGGCAGGAGTTGCAGGAGGCTTGGGAATGCCAAGGGACGACCAAGGGGGAAGTGATGGGATGAGCGATGTTACGTGACACCATGCCCATGCTGAGGGTTGACCTGGGCAATGCCTTGTGAAAACAAGGCGTTTTGGCGCTATGCTTGGCCCTGCCCTCGCTCACGTCATTTGGCGCCTCCGGCTCGATGGCTTCCCCGGTCTCGGGGTCCAGCACAGGCTCTGGTACCCTGCACGCGCGCAGGTAATGAACACACGTGACGAGCTGAAGCAGGCCAGCAAAGTGAACGTCGCCAGTCAGCTGTGGCCCCGGAAACTGTGCATTTTCCACAGCCTCTTCACGTGCATCGCACACTGCCCGTCCATATCCCTCTGACGGCACCGCGGCCCAGGGGCTGTTGCGCAAACGTGCTGGACTGGTAGCTGCACGGGGGCATGACCTGCTGCCGCCGTGCCAAGTTGGCGCTATGGTAATCTGGCCTGCCCATGGTACGGCACGCCGCACAGCTGCACCACCTCCCTGAGGCCGTCAGCCACGCATGCGCTGGCCACAAAGTGAGCTTTCTCCCTTGGCTTACCCGAACAAGTTAGCGGTTGCAACGGTCTTGGCTGCAGCTGCAGCGGACTGCACGCACGGTGGGGCGGACAGTGGTGCCACATGGCTGGTGGGGATTGCCAGGCAACGATGTTGACACGAGAGCACGTTGCGCATGCCATGCTAACGGGGTGGGTCCGCTGGGACTCGGCTAACCGGCGGGGGGCAGCATGGCTCACCGCAGGGGGCACCAGCGGCACGGTTAGGGTCGCCGGGGGGGGCGTAGCCAGGACTGACGTCTCCAACGCCTCAACAGCATTGACTGGCCGGTCTGCCAGGACCTTCGTGAGAGCCGCTTTCAGCCCGTCAAACACTGACTCTCCTTGTGTTGTCTTGCATCGGCTAAGGAAAGCCAGCGCTTGCCCAACGTCCGCGGCCATTTGGCCAACCGCTATGGCGAACGGTCCAACAGTATGCTACTTTTAGTCTTCTGCGCGTTTGCTTGCGTAACTCTCAAAGGGCTCGGCAACAATGTGCTATTACGGTTTCGGGGTCTTCAGCGCTAACAAGCGAATCAACTGCAAGCAGAAAGCCAAAATGTAGTAGTCATTGCATGTATCCCTGGACTCTGGTAGCCTCGCATGTGAGTTCCGTCGGCATTGGACCAAACGCAATTGACGCGAAACCATGAATTCCGCGTTAGGACAACTGTACATGTTCCCAAATGTCATTGATTTGATTATAGCATCTAAGCAAGATTGACCCCAGGGACAGGCGCAACAGGCTACGCCATGGGATCTGAGCGAACTGTCATGGCCTCCATGCAACGCCGTTTTGGAGCTCCCCTGCGCTACACGACCACGTGGCAAGGTGGGTCAAGGGGCTGCGAAACAGAGTTCAAGCTGGGGTACTTCATCCCCCGATTTAGTCGGGCACAGAGGTTCCCCTTAGAAGCCCAACAAACTGTAGGATAACGATAACGACCAGTTAGCTGCTGAACTTGTAACCAGGGGAGCTACTGAACTTTTAACCCCTGCTTGTAACATGGTGTGTGTGCCTCCCTGGCCCTCCCCGCCCAATGCCATGCGCACCGTGGCCCAGCACCGGTGCGCTTGGTACTTGCATTTCCTATCGTCCCCATCTGTCTGTTCCCATCTCCTGAGTGAGCAATGTTGGGCCTCACGCTTCCCCATGCCACCTTGCGGTATGCATGCATACAAAGCCAGCGTCTGGTTGCACCAGGGACGTGTTACAGAGGTGTCTGGGGAACAGGAAGGGGATATACCCGTGTACACAGGGGCCATTCGGCAGCTTTGGGCAACTCCAATGTCGAGCAGAACAACTCTTCGCATCAACGGCCTGCGTTGCAAGCGCCCTTGGGGCTGCGTTACGTCCCTCATACCTACTGTCGTCACCAACTGTCAACTGCAACTAGCTTGATGACTCCCTGAACACGTAGCTTATGTCATCTTAGTCATCCTAGGTATGGGCTAACGTTGATGCTACGCTAAGCTATCCCTGCAGCTTGATGCGGCATGACCAGTGTAAAATCAGGTAGAACCCATGCGCGCGCGTTACGCATCCAAGCGGCACGATGCCCGAAGAGACGCAATTGCCGTACGCAGCGCTTCGTTACCCGTCACTTACGAGGGTGTATGGCAACATAGCAGCCAACAAAGAAGCACACCTAGAGAACACGAAGAGGTGCATGAATGAAGACAAGAATGGCCTACAAGTGCAAACACCCTTGGCGTCATACAGACACTGTGACATGCCCAAGCTCAAGGTCGTACTTAAATTTAGTTGTCACTCCGAAATATCTTAATGTTGTCCGTGCCCCCGTGGCAATTGTGGTGTTGCGAACCTGCGTGTTTTAAGGGCAGAGTCTATACCGGCCCGCAAAGGGCACGGGTCACATGTACCAAGGCGGTCTGAAAGCAGGCAACAACTGCCCACCACTTCACGACTGAGGAGAGACACAGGTGCGCAAAGTGATGTACGGCTTGCACACCCGTCATAAGTACCCTTGCTCAGGGTACCCCAACATTTACCATACTTGAGGCATGAGCCGCACAATAAACCCGCACGGGGGCACAAGAACGATTAGCTATGCGCGTGGTGGCATGATGCACACCGTTACGCCTGTCCTCCATCAGCTAACCTGCTTCAGTAAATGCGCTCTACGCCAGCGCCTGCGAGTTTGAGCCAACAACTATCTGACGTGAATGCTGTCTAGCCAGGTCCTACGCGTTGCGCCTGCAGCCGGTCCTAGGCAGCCCTCACGGCCTCAACAGCCGATACACTGCACCCAACCCCGTCCAGCCCCCTCCCGCACCGCCGCCGCCCCCTCCCCGTCCCCCGCCGCCGCGTGCTCCAGCTCCCTCCACAGGTCCCCCGCCAGCGCACACGCCTCCTGCTCCCCCAGCGCGCCGGCCCCCAGCCGCGCCCTCACCAGCCGCCTGTACGCCCCCTGCACCGCCTCCACCAGCGCCATGGGCGGCCCCCGCCCGCCGGCCCCCTGCCCGCCCCCCTGCGCCGCCATCCACTCCAGCAGCAGCCACTCCATGGCGTGCCACCGCCGGCCCTCGCACAGCCCCGCCAGCGCCGCCTGCAGCACCCGCGGGTCGTCAGCCAGCGACAGGAAGCCGCCGCCACCGCCGTCACGGCCGACGCCAGCACGGCAATCTGCAGCACCGCTGGTACTGCTGCTGGTGCTGCCCCTACTGCTGCCGCTGTTGGTGCGGCTGAAGGCCCCGCAGGTACTGCTGGCGCGGCTGCTGCCGCTGTTGGTGCGGCTGGCAGCCGCAGTCGGGACAGAGGCTACAGCGGTTGCTCCCTCGCCGCCGGTGCCGCTGCTGCACCCCCCTTGCGCGCGCTTGTCCCCTCCCCCTCCCATGAGCCACTGCGCCATGTCCAGGCGCAGCCCCCGCATGGCCAGCCGCACGGCGCCCAGCGTGGGGCCGCAACCCGCACCCTGCAGCGCCCGCAGCGAGGCCCAGTCGCCGCGGCCCGCAGCCAGCTCCAGTGCCTGCGGGCTGGGCGGGCAGCCGGCAGCCAGCAGCAGGGACACCTTGTGGGCGACGTCGCAGGGGGGAGCACAGAAGGCCGCCTGCGTCCCCTGCACACAGCCGGAAGCAGGGCCGGGGCCGGGGGAGGTGCCCGCGGCGGCTGCCAGCGTGAGCAGCTCGGGGTCCAGCCTGGCGCCCGCCATCAGGGGGGAGGCCAGCAGCCGGCGCAGGGTGGCGGCGGTGCCGGAGCGCGCGGCAGTGTGCAGCAGGCGCTCCCGGTGCAGCAGCCAGCAGGCCGACCGGGGGCGGAAGGGCTGGCGGGCGGCGTAGGACAGCAGGCGGTGCAGGTCTTGGGTAGGGGTGGGGTCGCGGGAGTGGGTCCGGAACAGCTCCCCGTGCTGCACCGCCCAGTCGTGGTCCAGCATGAGGGCCATGACCAGGGGGCTGCCGTGCTCCACGGCGTGGGTGGCGAGGTGGATGGAGATGTGGGCAAAGGGAGCGAAGGTGTCGGGCCGCTCCGAGACGGCCTGCCTTACGCAGCTCGACAACCGCTGCAAGTCCGCTTCGCAGGCGCACGCTGAAACTGCAGACTCGAGCAGGCGCAAATGCACCTTGTTGTACCAGTTTAAGCGGCGCTTGAGTTCGGGGTGGCAGAGTGCAGCGAGAGCAGATGAGGCGTCCATGGAGGGCGAGAAAGCTGCATTGCAGTGGTCTCGAAGGTGGTCGTGTAGCTCCTTGCAGACCAGGCGAGCATTGCAGGTCTTGTCGTTGGGGGACAGGTAATTGGCTACGCGAGCCAGTAAGTGCGTTGGCAGGAGTTGCTTGTCGCGGCCTCCCGCCCCGCTGGCCGCGTTGCAGCTTGGCCCGTCACCCGGACACACCATCAAATGACGCACATCTGGTTCCGAACAAGTGGACATTCAATACTATGCGCAACTGTCACAACGGGAAGCATGCCGTGTAACGTCGGTGTTTGGGCGCCAGAGATAGGGGTGCAGCAAGTGCTTGTATTCATGTAGAAGGAACCTTTACACAGCGATTAGCGTGAATGAAGAGCAAACGGAGTAATTCGTCAGGAAGCCGCCCACTGGTCCCAAGAGTAACGAATTTCGGTGAAGCAACCGACGCAACCGCCTGTCACAGCCTGGCATTGCAGGGAGCGCCAACTGTCGGTAGCTGCTAGCTGGCAGCTATCAGCTCCCGCTTTCTGCCGCCTGTACCTTGCCATGTTGATTTATTGCTTGTGCGAAGCAGCCCCGTGTCGCACTGAGCAGCGCGTTGCCCTGGCGTGCTCCGCCAAAGGCCGCACTGGCCCAGCGCCGTGCGACGGCGGTGTGCGATCTGGAGGTGGGTGCAGCGCCTGCAACACCCGACACTTCCCTGGCAGGCCGGCAACCACCGGAGCTGAGGCAGGCTGAGGCCAGCAGGCACCAGAGAACCGTTACACCTGCAGGGTGCCCGCGATTGCCTGCGGGTGCGTGCCGCCGCCAGCGTGGCCCCTCAAGGCACATGCGACCACCGCTGGTCGTCCGGCTCGGTCCGAATTGCGCGAGGCTTTGCCTTGCTCAAGTCTCTCCGTTCTTTGCAGAGAGGTCTCAGGAGAAGCCCTCCGACCCTAACCCCTGGACCCCACCCTCCAATGCTGTTGCACAACCTTTGTCGCGCGCCCACACGGCCACGCAGGCACAACTGCACCCACTGACCAAGGCCAGCACGGCGGCCTGCCATCCCCCAGGCACGTGCCGCCCGGCCCCCGCTAGTCAACACAAACGCAGCCGCAGCATTCCGCGCCCACACAACGCACTCAGGGCTCCAGGCCGTGGGGCACGCAGCAGCGCGCCTGCGTGCCAAAACCTCAAAGCATGTCTGATCCGGCACACGCCCCAATTTGGGCGAATAGTAGACCTCCGGAACCTGCGACCCATTCTTCCGCATCAAGGTTCACTGCCCCCGTCCGCCCCCCACCCGCCCACGGCGCGCCACAGGCGGCTCACGCCCGGACCCCTCCCCCGTCTCCACAGTACGTTGCTACCCTGACAGACCCTCCCCTCAAGCCGACCCTCTCGGCCAGTTGGCCGTGTTGCACCTTGCGCAGCTCCCGCGCCCGGACCCCGCAACGTTTGCCTGCTCGGCCCCTGTCCCTGCAGTACTGCTGTCTAGTTCCGCTGCGTCTCTTTTGCTTTCCTCTTCTCCCCTCTACCGCACCCCTCCTCATCCCCTTTACTGCGTCTTCTTGCCGCGCGAGGCGTGCGTCCGCCGTGGCGCGTGCAGCAGCCTGCCCACCGCCTTGAGCACCTCGTCGATGAGGATGACGGGCGCCGACCACAGCAGCACCAGCTGCCACTCGGGCCACGACAGCGGCACGATGGCGAACACGTCGGCCAGGAAGGGCACGTACAGGATGACGCAGTGCAGCGCCACCGAGCAGCTGATGGCCAGCAGCAGCCAGGGGTTGGACCAGGGCGGCATGGACAGCAGCGAGCCGTCCTGGGGGAGGGGAGGGGAGGGGGAACGGGGGTCGGGTGGGGTGCAAGGGCGGCAGCGTACTACTCGATGCAGCACCGCTGGCCGCGGGCGTCTCACCACCGTTCAACAACGGTCGCATGCGGCTCGATTGCTGCTCTACCTGCCTCGTGCCGCGGAACGCCCTTGCAACACCATGTCCGAAGAGTGGACCTCTTGTGGACCCATCGCCTTTCTACTGACCCGCCTCTCTGCCCTGTCACCCCACTCTCCTCAGCCCGTCGCCTGCCCCCTCCCCTCCCGCCGTGCCCCCTGCCCCACAAACTCTTGCACCCGCCCCCTGTCCCCCTGCCCCACGAGGTCTCCCCCCCCTGGCCCCCACCTCCGACAGCGCGTTGAGGGCGTTGAACATCTCGATGGCCACGATGACCGACAGCGACAGCGTGCTGGCCTTGGCCTTGCCCACCGTGAAGTAGTCGCACGGCTCGGGGAACGACACCACGCCGCCGCCTGCGGGTACGGGCAGTAAATGTTTTTAAGACGGGGCAAGCGCGAGGGAAAGGAAAGTGGATGGATAGGGCCTGGCGAGGCAGGCTGCACGCACAGGAGCAGGTGTGTATGAGCAGCATGCCGGACAGCTACGTGCCGGTGCCCCCGACATGCCCGTGTCCTGATGGGCCGCGACTCGCCAGGGCGGACCGCAGGCCCCAGCTGCGCGCCGCCGCCACACACACGCCACCGACTCACACGACCCCAAGGCACTGCTGTCGTGGCTGCCCCATATCTTGCGCTGTCCTGCCCCGCGGCCCCTGACCCCCAACCTGCCCGTCCGGGCCCCTCCGCGCACCCCCACCCACCCGCCAGCGTGTACGGCGCGGCGGTGAAGTTGGCCGCCGGCGCCCACTGCCTGCAGCTCTCCCAGCCCGCCAGCTGCTGCCACGTGACGGTGGAGTGGCCGTCGCGCGACAGGTCGATGCCCAGGAAGCTGTCGTACATGTACCACGACACGAAGGCGCCAACCTGAGGGGGGAAGGGAGGGCGAGACAGGACAGGGTTTCCGGCTGCAGCAGGAGTCAAAGGGCAACAGCGCAGGAGGGCCTCTTCCCCCGGGAAGGTAAGCAGTCATCTCGAGGTGCCAGTGCGTGAGGCCTAACAGGCCGGGTACAGGAGGACAGGGTGCGAGTAAGGCACGTCCAGGTTCCGACACATGCATGTGCCATAGGGCAAAGCGAAAAGCACCACCGCTGCCACAGAAGAGGTAGAAGCGCTGGCACTCCCCACCGCACCACCATCTGCCCCTCCGCCCCCGCGCCGCGGCCCATGCCATGTGTTCCCCCCTTCCCCTCCGCCCTCACCGTGGCGATGCCCACGTATCCCCCGATGATGAGGTAGCGGAAGAACACCCAGGGCGTGATGAGCTGGTCGTTGGAGCGGCGCGGCGGGTGGCGCATGATGTCCTGGTCGGGCGGGTTGAAGCCCAGAGCCGTGGCGGGGGGGCCGTCCGTCACCAGGTTAACCCACAGCAGCTGCGGCGGGAGGGAGGCAGGGGTGTTGGGCGTTGGTAAGGTGCTGTAGGGAGTGTGGAGGATGACCAGCGCGGGCGGGGGGAAGGAGATAAGGGGTGCGGAGCAGGACACGAGGCGTAACAGTCAGGGGTGGGAGGCGCGGGCAGGGTACAGACTTCGCAGGTTTTGGAATGGGCGTGTTGGCGGGAGAGGGGTTCTACGCAGTGGGTATTGGGCATAGTACAGCTTTGGGGTCTAGAAAACCCAGGGGCCCGTGCAGTGGGCGGCCCGCAGCGCGCCACGAGGGGCCCTGCGCCCAGGCGGCCCCCAGTGCGGTGCCACCCAACTCAGTACGTTGGCCCGCTGCTCGGCCCCTGATCCCACCTGCACGGGGATGAGCCCCTCCGGCAGGCCCAGCGCGGCGGTGAGGAAGATGGAGGCCACCTCACCGATGTTGGAGGAGATCATGTACCTGGGGGGGGGAAAGGGCAGGTGAGGTAGATGGGTGGGTGGGTGGGTCGGCAGCAGAGTACCGGAAGGGCTTCCGCGTTGGACTTTTGTGTAATGGATGCATCGGGGTCCTCGGCTCGCAGCTAATTTATGGCGCACGCTATTTCCACGTGGCTTGTAGAGCGCAATGTCACCGAATGCAACCAGTTCGCACTGCTCACGAGGTGGATTTTCCATAAGCCACCTCGCACTCCCTTGCCCTTCCCCTCCCCCCTCCGCGCCCCGCCCCCATGCACCCCCACCTGATGAACGCCTTCATGTTGTTGTAGATGGCCCGGCCCTCCGCCACCGCCGCCACGATGGTGCTGAAGTTGTCGTCCGCCAGCACCATGTCGCTGGCCTCCTTGGCAACCTCGGTGCCTGGGGGTGGGGGTGGGGGGAAAGGCGGTAGGAAGGGGCGCCAAGGGCGACAGAGAGAGCAGGTGAGGGAGGCAGTAAGGCAGGTGTGGGACCCCTACGACCTGCCTCCACCATATGCGAGCCAAACCACACGCCGGCAGGAAGACTTGCGCACCCGCTCAGGGCCACTCCCGGCCCAAACACCACCTGTCAAGACCGCAGCTTCCCCTGGCCCCGCCTCTTCCCCCACCCCCACCTGTGATGCCCATGGCCACCCCGATGTCCGCCAGCTTGAGGGCGGGCCGCCCATAAGCTCACCCATAACACACATCTTCCTTTATACACACGACTGCACCCACCTGTGATGCCCATGGCCACCCCGATGTCCGCCAGCTTGAGGGCGGGCGCGTCGTTGACGCCGTCGCCCGTCATGGCCGTTACCTCGCCCGCGTCCTTGAGCAGGCGCACAATGTCCTGCGGGTGAGGAATGCGGAAATGAGTGCGGCCGGCAGGGGGAAGGCGGTGAGCGGCGGGAGAGGGGGCAGGGGGAAGCAAGGAGCTCCATGGTGATGACCGGGCATGGGGCGTGGCTAGCCCACACGCTGGAACTCATCCTGCCTGCCCGACCCCGGGAGTGCGCTCCTTCCCTCCAGCGAGGCGCACCCCGCTCTCCAGGCCCCCGCGGGCCGCAAGCACCATGGCACAGATGCACATGCATCCACGGCCCACCTAGCTCGCTCCTGAGCGACCGAGGTCCCCCAACCAGTCCTCCTCACGCCATCCCACACCGTCTCTCCGTTCTCCCCTTGGCATTCGCACCTGCTTGTGGCGCGGCTCCGTGACCACGGTTCCCCGACCAGTCCTCAACACGCCCCCGTAAAAGTCTTCGCGCCCTTTCCTTTGCTATCTTCGCACCTGCTTGTGACGCGGCTCCGCGCGGGAGAAGCACATGGAGGGCGCGGAGGCCAGCAGCTGCATCTGGCGCTCGCGGGGCAGGGACACGAAGTCGCGGCCTGGGGGGCGTGGGCGGGGACGGGCGGGGAGGGAGAGCGTGGGCAGTGGGCCACGGGTGGGCGGGGCTGGGGCCAGGAATATGTGCTGCGACAGTCTGTAGGGACGTCTTAGGGTCAGGGTTGGTGGTTTGCCAAGCTGCCATGCCCCATGCAGCCGCAGCAGCAACACCCAGAGTGCAGATGGCACAATCGTTACAGCCACATGCCCGCGGAGCCCCACTCCACCGCACCCCACCCTACCCTACCCCACCCACACCTACCAGTGAAGCTGCGCTCGGAAAGGTCGTCGCCGGACCTAGGGTGAGGGGAAGAGGGAGATAGTTAGTTAGTATAGTTCGGGTGTTAATGTAGGAGCCGGCTGGTGCAGCACTACTTGCTACGACACTTCACGCAGCACGGCAGGCGGACGCGGTGGCTGCCAACGCGTGCCGTCGGCGCCTGTGTCAACGCCCGGGCGTACGAGCCCTAAACCAACAAGTGGGTGACCGGTACAGGAGGGTCCGAAACCTGCAAAATCTGACCTCATGAGATCAATCAAATTATTTATCAACAAGAAGCATGTTGTATTAAAGAGCGAAGCGAATCGGCGCAGGATAAGTCCGGTTTTGGTCAGGGTGGGGGGGGGGGGGTGTCTGGGGGGGGGGTCTGGGGCCTTACGAAAATTTGTCCGTGCGCTTACGACATTTTTGTCCCTGGGCCTGCTGGAGGCTAGAACGCAGCCCCTTGGCCGAAACATACTTCTATGCGTCATCAGCAAGCCAAACAAAGTGCTTACAAACACCCTGGAGGCCAGAAGTCCACGTAGCGCTGCTCCGTGCATAACAGGACGGCCAACAGAGGGCCAGCGACACTTCACAACAACTCACAATAATGTTACTAAACTATAGAGACTGTTTTGGACTCTTGTTGCGGTGTTTCCGAGTACACCGGCGAGCATCGCCTCGAACATGGCCTGCG
>VFQN01005323.1_pt1 | contig 15883 bp, 18 predicted proteins | sample 3512371 | NCBI WGS metagenome assembly VFQN01 (sample SAMN10412370, study PRJNA504923) | tailings metagenome | isolation source: Replicate 2 from Balatoc abandoned mine | place: Philippines: Itogon, Benguet | collected 2017-08-28 | reverse complement strand
ACCAAGCAGAGCAGACGGGCCGGGAATAAGAGCCGTCCTGGGCGCCCGAGCCACACGCAGCTGTGTGTTGGGATCTTCCGAGCGCATACATGAAAAGGCGCAGGGAGATGCTGCGCAGGCGGGACGAACGGCGGATGGCACACCAGGTAGCAGCTATGGCCAAGGAGCAACGAACCGGCGGAGCGGCGAGCGGCGGTGGCGGATCCCAAGCTGCTGGTGTCCCTAAGTGAGTCTGTGAGTACCTTTGCATCGCGGGTACGTAATGATGCTGCCGTGTCGGTTATGTAGGCAGGCAGCACATACCAGTCATGGAGAGCCGTGCCCATCCTCGTTAAAGGGCGTGCAGCTGCCGTGCACCACGTGCCCGGTGCCACCACCAGCCCAAGGGGTATCTCGCATTGGAGCTGCAGTGTGACCAGTGCACTTGCATGAATTGTTGGTTGTGGGTGTGCACGCTGGTGCGAGGACAAGCACCGGTACGGTGGTAGCTTGTGCGCCCCGCATGCCCCAGGGGCACACGGCAGACAGCTTAAACGCCCCTCAACTTGCGCTACCACTATATGCACGATATGCTAACTCTGCCCTGTCCGTAACCAGGTCCCTACCCCTGCCCCTGCCCCTGCCCCTGCCCCTGCCCCTGCCCCTGCCCCTGCCCCTGCCTCACAGAGCCGCAGAACACGACCCACCTACGCTTCCACCACTCCGTCCCCTTCCGGGGGAGACCCTCAGCGAGCGGCTTGGCCTTACACCCCTAGACATGTTTGAGTGGTATATGCTGCTTGGCTTTGCGGCACCACTAAGCGTGGGCGCCGTGTGGGCAGCAGACCCAGCCGGGCCCCTGGGTGTCTGGCTGTGCGGGTGCCTCGCCTGGTACTGGGGCCTCGGCGTGTTCAAGACCGCGCCCTGCCTGTTGGTGCCTCTGCTGCTGGCGGCCTACGTTGTCGGAAAAGCCCAGACTCTCAAGGCACAGCGGATGTGGATCGCAGCATACATGGCAAACAAATTACGTCTGCTGGCATCGAGGGCTGCGAGCACCGGTCGCCCCAAGCAGGAGCTTGTTCGGGAGCTTGAAGATGTGGTGCGGCGCGTTACTGAGTCCTCGAGGGGAGTTCGACGAGTACACGCGCTTGCGGTCGGCGCTTTCTGGCTGACGGCGGTGACGTGCGGTAGCATGTTCGTGGTATGGGCGCTGCGTCCGGGCTACCTCCCTGCCCAGGTGGTGGGCGCGTGGCCGTGGCAGGGGCCGCAACCGTGGGTGGGGGCGGTCAGCGGTGGCAGCGCCCCTGTGTGTTATGCACCTGGCAGCTACCCCGTTATGCACCACACGGGGGCGCTGCCCGGTGCGGCGGGGCTGTGGCAGGCAGCAATGGCAGCCCTTGGCGAGCGGCATGATAGCCACGGGGCGGCCAGTCCGGTTCCACAACCGGGTGCGTTCATCGATGAGCAGAAAGAGCAGTCGTCACGTCTGCTGGTTGCCGGGGAGCAGCATGCCGCAGTCAGTCTGAGCTGGGACACGGTCCATGACGTGTGGCGCATGGACTGGCGCGGCTGCCTGGCACGTGCGGCACGGGTCAACCTGCTGGCGGCACGCGCGTGGCGGCAGCACGGGCTGGAGGGCGTGCGGATGGCGCTCGGGCTGCTGCGCACACTGCAGAGGCCGGGGGCAAACGAAACCTCCATCGCAAATGCCCTGGAGGGGCTGCGGCGGCTGCAGCGGCCAAGGCGCAAGGGGCTAGCGGGTGCGAAGGGCGCATCGGGTGGTGATGCGGGCACGGGCAGGGATGGCACAGCTGTGCCCGCGGCCGAGGGCGACAGCGGGCCGGGACAGCACCGGCACGCCAAGCGGCGGAAGGTGCAGCGGCAGGAGGAAGAGGATGAGGGTGTGGGCGGCAGCGCTTTTACTGGTGCAACAGCAGCAACAGTAGCTGCTATACGGGCGACGGAGGAGCACCAGGTTGATACTCAGGAGCAGGTGGGCAGGGGTTATTACGGTCCTACGTGTGTTGACTAGGATTTTGGCAAGGTAGGTCATACCGCTGGACCGGCACGCGGCCTTACAGGCTTGTACAGCTTGTACAGCAACGTGCATGTTTCAGTTGTGCAGTCGTGTACGCCCGTACACTCCGGTCACCCCTGTCCCCTTGGCACCGCATTGGCTGTACAAAGCTAGCCAAGCATATGTCCACGTCCACTCCACTCCGTCCACCACGTCCACTCCACTCCGTATGTCCACGTCCACTCTTCCAGCCGTTGCTTCCTCCTGAGCCGCTTTCTCTCCACCTTCATAGCGCTTCCCTGGCCCTCTCTCCCGCTTCCCTACACCCCACCCCTCACCCTGCCCCCAGTTCAATGCTCCTGCACCCGCCACCCAGCCCCCGGAGCTGCCGCTGGACGCTGCCTCTAGCCGCCAGCAGCACCTGCTGGCCCTGGGCCTGGCGGTGGTGCTTACGCCCCTGCTGCTGGCCGCACAGGCACGCTGGAATATTATCGGCCTGCTTAAACAGCCTGAAAGATTGGCGGAGGCGGTCATGCTGGGCGTGGCGTGGGTGCTGGAGGGTCTGCAGCGGCTAATGGGGCCGAGCGGCGGCGGCGGCGGCGGCGGCGGCGGCGGCAACAAGAGAAGCAAGCAGGCGGCCAGGACATCGGGCGTGAAGCCGACGCTCAGTGGCACGCAGCAGCAACACCAGCAGCAGCAGCAGCAGCAGGTGCAGGGGATCCGGCAGGGCCCGGGAAAGCAGCCGCAGGCGAAGCAGCAGGAGCACAAGGGCAAGTCAGAGGTGGGCAGTGGCAAGGAAGCTAGCCGTGAGAACCAGCGACGGCCGGGTGCGGTGCAGCAGGCAGTGCCTCCGGAGGCTGTGCAGGTGGCAGCCAAGGCACCCGCGCAGCAGCAGCGCCCGCAGCAACAGCCCAGCGGCAGTGACGATGCCCCCGACAAGCAGAAGCGCGCTGTGCCGGCAGCGAGCCCCAGGCACAAGGCCGGGCCCGTGCGGCAGCCCACGGCGGTGCCGGTCCCTGCCAAGAAGACGCCCCGCGACCGCCAGCGGGACAGCGAGACGCAGGAGGCTGCTGACAGCCAGCAGACCGACAAGGAGCCGCGGGGCCGTGGAGCCAGGGACGCAGCCAGCTGCGACCAGGGCGCAAAGGAGGCGTGCGATGACGCAGCTGGTGACACCTGCTGGCACCAGGTCGGGAAACAACGGGCGCTGCGGCCGCCGCCGCGGTCGCCGCCAGTGGGTGCCACCGGGCCGCTTCGTCCTACCGGCGGCACCGTCTCGGCTGCCGACGCCGTGGCCACGTGGCTGTGTGCAAGCGCCTCCGGTCGCTCCGGCAACAGTGCCAGCCGTCAAGCCGTCAGCAACAAGGCGACGAATGCAGCTGCATCTGCTGGAAGCACCCTTGCTCCCTCCCAGGCCAAGGGGCCTCCAACCGCGGCTCAGTCCCTGCCCCAACCCGGTGGTTTCGTCGGCGTCGCTAGCCCTGCAGCAGCCCCCGCCCAGGCGCCCCCGCCGCCCCCTGCTGCCCCTTACCCTACCCCCGTGCCAGTCAACCCACGCGCGGTGCGCCCAGCCACCCTCGTCGACATTTTGGGCAGCCGCACACGGGCTGCTCCGCAGCAGCCCGCGGCCAACGCACCTGCCTCCGCTCCCTCCTCCGTTTCTCAGCCCCCACGCCCCGTGGTCCCCATCCCCATTCCAGTCATCACCAGCACCGCCCCCGGACCGGCTGTGCCCGCAGCCCCGGCCCGCCTCACCCCACACAGCCCCAACGCCCATCTCACAGCCCCGCCAGCAGGCATCCCCTATATTATCCCTCTCGCTTCCGTTCCCAGACCAGCCCTGGCCAACTACCTTATGGGCCACACAGCATCAACCGTCACAACGGAAACCGTTTCTGACAGACCTGCGGCGGCAGCACCGGGTGAGGACTAGAAACTGGTAACCTCGGCTCCGCCTCTGCCGCCGAGCGACCCACATGAGTGTACCCGCTGCCGCACCGGCGGTCGGCAGGTGGGCTTCCTGCACGGCCTCTCTGCGCACGTGTGCCTGTGCCGCGGCTGCAGCAGCGCGCTGGGGCTGAGGGACGGGGACGCCTGCCCGCAGTGCGGCGAGCCGTGCGCACGCGTGCTGAAGACCTTCTGAAGCGGGATAGAAACAGTTGGTGCAGCAGTGGAGGCCCGAGGCCCATGCCGGAGCGGCTGCTGAGCAGAAGAGTGAGGGTGATTACGCCCCTCCTGGCCCTGCCTATGGGTGGGGGCATGCGGATGTTGCTGTTGTCTGGGCGAGTTGTTGTTTCAAGGTGTCCAGGTTAAGCTAGCGGTTGGGCAATCGCACACATTGTTGGCTGACTACCGTAGACAATGAGTTCTTTGTACTCTTGCAAGCACAAGCATGATGACCCTTGGCCCTGTGGCTCGTGCGTAGGTTGTTGCATCCGCGGAGGGTGCATGAGCCCTGGACATGTACGGTAACACTGACTGGCGGACGCATTTTGGAGGCCCCCTTGAGCCGTGCGCAGGCCAAGAAACTTCTTTTTTTGTGCAACCGACAGCCCGATGACACACGACAGCTCTTTTGCAAGTGACCAAGTGGCTGCTGGCCACTTGCAGCAAATAGGACTTGCAGTACGGTTGCAAGGCACATGCGGGTCTGTAAGGTGTGCCGTACAGGGATGGTGGAGGACGAGCTGCACGTTCTGGTGGAGTGTCCTGTGTATTCTGAACTCAGGTCTGCTTCTGACTTACCTATGGATGGCAATATGCGAAAGCTGATGCTGGAAGGTGATCAGGTTCAGCTAGCAGGTTTACTATCGAAAATTTGGTCGATCAGACAAAACGTTCTTGGCTCTTTGAATGGAGACCCTTGAGCCTCCGGCTCGTACACGGGTCGTTGCACTTGCGGAGGGTTTACAGGAACCCTCGCCGTGTAACACTGACTGACTGACTGACTGGCAAGTGACCAGAAGGATGTGACAGCCCTGGACAGCCACATTGTGCGGTCCAGAATTTGCGCAGCATGACTACTACGCCATCGCTTGCACGTGTTGCACTGCGCACCGCTTGCACAGCACAAGAGCCCCAAGGCGTTACAAGAACATCGTGCCTAGGGACCATCCTCAGTTTGCGTCCTTACGTACCGCCGCACTTTCTTTTAGGATTGCAGACCAAACCCACACTAGCTTATACCCAAACTACGTACGGTACACCAAGCAGACATGATACAAGGATGCTTTGGGTCACGGAGACGACCAAACTCCAAAGCATGCAGTTGCCGAAGGTCCAAACGCGGCCAATTGTCATGTGACAGTCAGCCGCGGCGTCTACCACTTCAAAGTCAGATTCCTCCTTCCCCCCCGTTAAACGCCACTCGGCTGTTTGCAAAACAACAAGGCAGCTCCGATACACAGCGGCAGCTGATTTGGCGAAGCCCACACAAGAAGACTCAGGGGCGCGCTCGCTAAAATGACCAAATAGCAAAGCGCGGTCCAAACACAGCACAGAACACAGCAGCACTCCACAGGTAACCCATGGCAGCGCCACGCACTACCACCCCAACATGGACACGCAATCTGGCATGGAAAGCGGATCACTTGCAACTGCCCCGATGGCCTCTGCACACCGGGACCGGGGCCCACCTTACGTCCCACGACAATGCTAACAGCAGAAGGGTGCGCAGCAACGATCAACAGGCGGCCCGGCTTGTTTCATGCCCGACGGTACGACACGCCACTGCCTTACTTACCTCCGCCAACGGCTAGGCGTTTACCCAGGCACCAACCTCGCGGCACCCTTTTGCTTGCACATGTTCGATATACCTACTCACAGTCCGATGACCTTGTCTCAATGCCGAACACCCCAGGGCCAACCTTGGCCCCTCCGCGCTCAGTCCACATACGGTAACAAAGCGACCAAAGTCGACCCAGCGCACCGGCGTCTCATACGGTTTGGAAACCAGCCCACACTAACTGCAGACAGCGCACATTCCATTCGTCCAACCGCCGCAACCCCTTTACCCGTGCAGAATAGCAACTGCATGGAGTTCCGCAAGGGCACGCGGCTCTGCTGCGCGGGGCCCTCGCTGTGCGGCAGCCAGCGGTAGCTCATTCGCAACGTCCCGGTACACCCACAAATGCCCACAGCCCTGGACCAGCTGCATGTACAGATAGCAGCGCGGCACAGCGCCTCGGCGAGCTCATGACTGCAAAAGACACACACTGCCGCTAGCACACAACAGCACGCCGCAGGAACCCGCGGCGAGGAAACACACGGCCCCATGGCGTCCCTAGGACGCACCTTGAGCAAACAGGAGCGGAGGCAAAGCACACCAACTATGCTGCCTCGCTCCGACCACCTAAACACGAACAACAGTTGCAAACAACGCCTTGATTAAGCGTGTGCCGCACATACCCAAACACACTGCACAGCGCCTGCCCTCTGCACAATTACACCCCTTACAGGTCCTCCTACATTCCCTACCAACCACAACAACACTGGCCCCGGATGAACCCCGCCCTAGAGGTCAGCGAGCCCAGTAGAAGCAGCACGCGTTGCAACGGAAGCGCGGAGACCCCCAAAAGCCTGCCTTGCGCCACACCTTGCATTTGCCGGAGGTTCCGGCTTGCTTGCCAAGTGGCTGCCGCCCCGCCAAGCAGGCCCCCACACACATGCGGCTGTGAGGCAACTTACACGGAATACTACTACAGACAAGGGGCGGTGCCGTACAAAGGAGGAGAACCATACACGTGCCCTTGGCGCGGCTCCTGGAGGGAGGCGACGCCCTCCGTGCGGCACGGAAACCCGCAGAAGCGCGGAAATGGGTACGAGTAAGGAAGACAGAACACAACGGGTCTTCAAACAGTCACGGCACAACACAGCACGTCGCGTACAGGTAAACAACTGCTGGCCGCAATAGCAGGACAGCCCGCCTTAATGACAAACCCGCATGCGGATGAGGTTACGCCGCGGAACCACAACTGCTACGATCCACGCAGACCCCCGTTCCCAAAGAGCACCGCAGGCCGAAGCGGGCATAAGCAAGGGTGGGGCATGCAGTCCGCGCAGACGACACGCGCAACAGGCCGTGCTCGTGGGGGGTAACCAGGAGATGCAATTGCAGTCTGTAAGCCAACAGGTCCAGTGAGCGAGGCAAACCGTACAGTACACTCAGCTCCCGTTAACGCAGGGGACAGGGGACGTGCGCCACACGCTGACAGCCGAACGACCGTGACACAATCTACGAGGGCGCCTCTCATACTCTTTCCGTACAGCCGCCAAAGCGAAAAAATAGACGCGTGGAGTGCGGGACTGCGCCGACCAGACCGCGCCCGTGCCTCTTGTCTCATGGGCTTAGCGCCGCCGCCCGCCGCAAGAATATTCTCGCGCGCGGTCGAAGCGGGGGTCGTACCCTTCGCAGAATAAACCTTCGAGAGCGCACGGCCACGTACGAAAGCTACCGTACTGATCGTATGGGTCCCTGTGAGGTGCTCCCACTAAGCATTTTTCGTCCAGCGGGGCAAAGCGCGACCGGACGGTGCCCAATATGCCATCGCTGCAGGCCGCCCGGACCGGATGCACGGCGGCCATGGCTGTTGCATGCAGCACCTTCATCCCAACCACCCTTCAACCCAACCATCGTCACTAACCGTTAACAGCCGTGAGTCATTGGGTACACGTGCCACGGGTGTTGTCAAAACCACCCCTTCACGCCCTGCTTCAGCCTGCAGCCCCACGCCCCCACAGCTTAAGCACGAATGCTCCTGCTGCTGCTGCTACTACTGCTCCCCCGCGTCAAACCCGCAGCCGCTAGGCCAGAAGGGCGCTAATGTAGCACCTCTGGCAGGGCCCACACCGTCCCCCACCCAGCCCCACAGCAAGCGCCCAGCGCCGTCTTCGTAACCCGCCACCCCTGCCGCAACAACCAGAGCTGGTACCCATCGTTCATCGTACACCTGCACGGAAGAAGACAACACCAAACCAGTTCCCAACCCGCCGAACCCCGCACTGGATGACCAACTGACTTACCCAACCACCTCCCCAGCCCAACACCGATAGACGTACACGCGGTCCCCCTATCACGCCCCGCCGGCTGCAGCCGCCCCACCAGCATCCGCCTGCTGCTCGTGACCTGCGGCCCCTGCCGTCGCCGCCTCTGCTGCGGCGCCCAGATCCCCAAGCATCGGCAAGCCTGGGAGCCCACGCAGCAGCCCCCCGACGTCGCCGCCGCCGCCGTCCGCCGCGCCGCCAGCATGCTGGCCGTCGCCGCCCCCGACGCCACCAAACATGTCGTGGTTGAAGAACATCCCAGCGCCGTCGCCGTCGCCGCCGCCAGCACCGGCCGCCGCTGCCACGGCGGCCGCCGCCGCTGCAGCCGCCGCCGCCGCGGCGGCCGCGGCCGCCGACGCGGCACCGCCCATGCCAGCGTCTGCAATGCTGCCTGGCGGCGGCAGCCCCGCTGACCCAGAAGCGCCGCTGCCGCCGGGGCTGCCGCCAGCATGCCCAGCGATGCTCACGCGGCCGACAATGCCGCTGCCATCGCCTCCCATGCCCGCCGCCGCCGCCGCGGCCGTCGCCGTCGAGGGGCCCAGCGACGACGGCAGCGTCAGCCCTCTGCCGCTGCCCGCGCTGCCCGCACAACCCACAAAGTTTGCAAACACCGCGGCGGCCGCGTTGAACCCGCCCATGCTGTTCCCGGGGGACGCGGACACGCCACGGCCCGCCCCCGTCAGCGTGAAGAACGAGTCCGTGGGGGTGCGGCCGAAGTCCGGTGTGGTGCCAAGGATCATCATCTCGTCCATCGGGTCGTGTGGGTCGGGGTCAGGGTCGCCGTCCATCTCGCCCACCACGCCCTCCTCTCCGATGCCCCCCAGGCCCGCCATGCCGGTGCCGCTGAGGCCGCCCATGCCCAGGGCCCCCAGGCTCATGCCCCCGCCCGAGGGGCGGGCGAAGTCCGGTGGCATCATGAGCTCGTTTCGGAGTGAGCCCAGGTTGGACAGGGGGTCCACTACTGCAGGGGAACGCGTGGAAAGGGAGGGGCAGGAGAGAGAAGGTGAGAGGCTGCGTGAAACTGAGTGGGTGCCAACCCCATGCAGGCAAGGCAACGACGGAACGGACACCGGTTCAGCAAGCTAAGGGCGGCTCGGGGCGATGTCAATGCGGAACGGGCAAGGGCAAGCGGCGTTGGAAAGGTCCGCGGATGGGTGCAAAGCGCCGCTCGGCTGCAGTGCCCGGCTGCTCACCTCCCGCCTCCATCAGCTGCGCGCACATGTCCAACATGTCCACGCTCTTGCCGTACGCGTTGCCGTACGACGTACCCAGCTCCACGCCTGTTGGTCGTTGGCGGATGGGCACGTACGGTAGGTTGACAGTGCAAGCAAGCCGAGCACGAGATCCCAGAATCGGGAGGCGGCGGGCGGCCCCCATGGCACGATCGCCTCCAGAACCCTGAACCCAAAGGTCTGCAACCCAAATCACGCATCGTGCCAACAACCTCCAAGGCCGCTCTGGCCAAACCTACGCCCGCCCAGGCGGCGATAGCACCCAGCACCGTAGCAGCACGCCGGCTGTACGCTACCCTGCACGCCCACAACCCGCCCTTGCCAGCAACTCCACCCCAACCGTATTTACCACGCACCCCTGGTGACATGCCCAGCAGCATCATGCTGGCTGCACGCTGCCCTGCATGCCCACACCTTGACCCACTCTTAACCCACACGCTACGTGCCACACCCACCTGGCGACATGCCCAGCAGCATCATGCTGGCCGCGCTGCCCATGGATCCGGCGGGGGGCCACTCGGGCAGCATCAGGCCGCCGCCGCCGCTGCCGCCGGGCACCGGGCCGTGCCAGCCGCTGAAGTTGGGCGTCAAGCCGGTGCGCACCTTCATGTGGAACAGGTTCTGTAAGCGGGGTTGGCGAAAGGGTCAGGAATGGTAAGATTCAGCAGGTGGCCTGTAAGGAGCGCAGGTGTTAAGCGGTGGGGGGCAAGACCCCGTGTTTGATAAGGCATAAGGCTCAAGCCGCGCGGCGGGACCGGCATTCAGTCAGAGGAAGCTGTTCCAAGGACGCAACTGCGGACGCTGAAGGGAGCTCCTGCATGCCATGACATGGTGATACGGCCAACGTGCAGGTGTAGGCGTTCAACCTACCGATGGGCTGGTTCCGGCGCCAGCGCCGTTCATCATCCCGCCGACGCCGCTGCCACCCGCCTCGCCGCCCACGCCCCCTCCAAGCGGCGGCGGCGTGCCCACGCCTGCGGCGGCGCCCGCCGCCTCGGCCGCCGCCATGGCGTCGCTGACCGACATGGCGCCGTGGATGTCGGCGGCTCCGAGACCGCCGTGCATCATGTGGCCAGCCATGATCAGTGGGTCGTCGGCTGGGGCAGGGCAGTGAGTTACACAAGGTTGCTCATCGGGTGTACTTCATGAGCTGGTTAGGGTCTTGAAACATTCCAAGGGATGGCTTGGTGCCATTGTTTGTGCCAAGGAGGAGAAGACACGACGCATTGGCCCAGATTCAACCGCACCTGCTCGGCGCGTCCCGGCGCGTTGGGTCTTGGGCGGCCGCAGGCGTGCAGCTGCACCTGTCAGCTTGACTGCGGCGAGCAGGAAGGAACGCCGTATGGGTAGGCTTCAGTACTGATTCTTACAGGCTACGGCCCGCATCAGCGTGTGCAGCGCTGAAAATAAGTTTGCAATCCTGCAACGCTTTGCCATCACCAGGCAGCACGCTTCCCAATACTGCACACATGTCCCTCCATGTTGCCCCATGCCCAGGCGCCACCATCCACGCAAGCCCACCCTCCCAAATCCTTCCACCGCCAAGGCCCTCCCCTACCTGGCCCCATAATTCCAAAAAAACCAGCCCCACCCTGTCGCCCAACTCACCCCTGGGTGCCTCTGTGCCCAGCGGCCCTATGACCCCGTCATGCCCATCCTCTCCCTTGATCCCGCCGCCAAGCGCCCCCGCCGCCGCCGCGGCCCCCGAGCCCGCAGACGATGACGACGCCAGCGACTGCTGACCGCCGTTGGCCGCCGCCGCCGCGGCCGCCGCCGCCGCCGCCATGGCCTCTGCATGCTGCTGCTGGAGCTGCTGCTGCAGCTGCTGCTGGTGCGCCTGCGCGGCGGACTGCTGCGCCTGGGCGGCGGAGTGGCGGGAGTGGTGGTGGGAGTGGTGGTGGCCGTCGTCGTGCAGCGGGAAGTTGCAGCGGGCGGCGGGTCCGCGGATGGCACGTGCCGCGGCGTCGTAGGCGCGGGCGGCCTCCTCGGCGGTGTCAAAAGTACCCAGCCACCTGGGGGTCGTGGGCAACGAGTAAGGTTACGGCGAGGGGAAAGCCAAAACCGTTTTCGCTATGTAAGCGTTTTGTCGTGCTTGAAAGGGAAGTGCTTGACAGGTATATTAGCCTGAGTCTTTGTTGGGGTTTGCTGGAGTTGCAAGTCCGAGGCGGTTGTGGGTGTCGTTGTGAGCAGTGAGGAAAAGCGGCACTCCGAAGGGCTACGTGACAGAGACGCGTAACCCTTGCCGGACCACGTTAACCAACAAGCGGACAAGCGGACCGCTGGCGATACGCGACCAACAACCTCGCAGCTTGCCCGCCCTCGACCCGTTTCTCAGCGCTGCTCTCACTGCAGCATCTAGACAACCAAACTCACTACCCCGCTTCCCACCCCGACCCAAGTGCCTGATGTGCAACCCAAGCTGACCCAGACCATCAAGTACTAACTCTCTCAATTAAACTGCACTGCATAGAACACCAGTCCCGCGCTAACACCCGCTTGGCCCCACCTTTGTGCAAAAGCCTACACGCCAGCCCCTCGACGTTCATCGACTCCGTTGTGTACCTCCCCAATTTACACGATGGCGGCCCCACCTGTCCCGAACACCCCACGGCCGCATGCTTTACTCCCTTACAGCCACGTAAGCAACGTTCTCCCAGTCGCCCACCTCCTTGCGCCCACGGTGGGGTCACGGATTTCCGCAGCCCACTTGCCCCACGGCCGCTGCCGCACTCCGCGGTACGTCTTGTTCTTGCCCTTGGACACAATGTCGTCGCAGCCGCCGCCGTGGTGCAGAGCGTGGTGGTGGCCGTGCCGGTTGCCCTTGGCCTGAAAGGACAAAGAGGGGAGGGCACGATCAGGGAAACTTTAGCACTACTTTTGCACGCCATGGTGGTGGTCCATTGAAGCATAGACGAGTTGAATGCGACGGGAGTCGAGGGGGCTAAAAGGCACCGTTAGGGAATAAAATCACTAAGCAACCTCGTGCAGGCGGTGATGCAGTGCGGGAAATGAACGGAGTATCGCGATTGCAGCGAAGGGGAGCACTGAAACAACACGTCTTCGCGCACCTTGTCGCGTCTCTTCCTTGGTGAGGCCGTCTCCTCCTCCGAGTCCTCTGACTCCTCCTCCGGGGGCTCGTCCATCATCATGGGAGGCGGAGGTGGGGGCGGCATGGGCGGCATCGGCGGCATGGGCGGTAGGGACGGCAGAACCGGCATGGGCGGCATAGAGAGCGAGGGCAGCCCGGGCGGGGACTGCTGGCCCGGGGGCTGTGCGCCGGGGGGCGGGTTGTTGTGCTGTCCAGGAGGGGTTGGCGGCCGGAGGGGCAGCTGCGAGGGTAGGGGCATCTGGCTCATGGCCCCAGAGCCTGTGGACAGCTGCATAGGGCCCTGGCCCGGCTGGGGGCCGGGGAGGGAGGGTGGGGGCATGGGCTGGGTGGGGGAGAGCATGGGGATAGCGGGAGGGGGCATGGCGCCGCCTGCGGAGGCTGCGATTCCGGCCTGCCCCGGCATGCCAGGGGGCGGCTGCCCTGCCGAGCCCATCGTTGCAAGCTGCGGGGGCGCCTGCGTGCTGAGCAGCGGCTGAGGCGAGCCGGCCTGCTGCTGCTGGCCCCCCTGGCCGGGCTGCTGTTGCTGGCCCTGGCCTGGGTTCTGCCCTTGGCCCTGGCCCTGCGGCCGGATCCCGGCCTGGTTTGCCACGGCCGCAGCCGCGGCCGCGGCGGCTGCGGCTGCGGCTGCAGCCTGGCTGGCAATGTTGGGCGAGACGGCGCCTTGCGGCATACCCGGAATGATGGAGGGCTGGAAGGGCCTAGCGCCGGCAGGGGAGGCCCCAGGTGGCGCGGTCGCAAGAGCAGGGGGCGGGGGAGGCTGGCCGGGCATGCCGGGGTTCGGGGCTGGCGCCGGGGGCTGGCCGGTGGTGCCGGGTGCAGGGGCGGGAGGTGGCTGGCCGGGGGCGGCAGTGTTGGCAGGGGCGGGGGCGGCGGGGAAGCCTGCTGGGCGGGGGACGCCTGCCTGCCCAGCCGCGGCGGCCGCGGCCGCTGCAGCAGTGCGGAGGTGCGCTGCGGCTGCGAGCTGGGCTTGGAAGTTGGCTTGGGCCTGCATCTGGGCCTGGAGCTGCGCAGGGGTAGGGGGCTGGCCCTGGTTTCCCACGGACGCGGCCGCACCCCCAGCCGCATGGGCGGCCTGCACCTGGTTGGCTGCGACTGCCGCCGCGGCAGCAGCGGCTGCAGCCATCTGGGCTTGGGCGTGTTGCAGGACAGCCTGAGCCTGTGCAAGCGCCTGCATGGCTGCTGCTGGATCAGGCGGCATTGAGGGCGGGGAGACTGTCCCTGGGGCGGCTGGTCGGACCCCGGGCAGCCCCGGGGGCAGCCCCGGGAGCATGCCTGGCATGCCCGCAGGCAGCCCGGGGGTAGCGCCCGGCTGAGAGGCGTCTGGAGAGCCCGGCTGGCCCGCTGGCTGTGCAGCGCCAGCCTGCGCTGCGGCAGTTGCCTGGGCAGCTGCCTGAAGCTGTGCCTGGGCTGCCTGCATGGCCTGTTGGAAGACTTGAGGAGGAAGCACTCCGGTTGCGAGGCCGGGCTGGTAAAGCGGCCGGATACCGGATGCCGCCTGCTGAGATAATTGTTGCTGCGTCGCGGTTGAAAGAGAGGCTGCTGCCGAGGTGCCGGGCGCAGCGCCTGGGACGCCCGGAAACTGTCCAGTCATAAAGTTGAAGACAGCAGAAGAGCTCTGCTGGAGCGCTTCGGCTGTCGTGCTACTACCAACCGAGCCTGCTGTTTGCATGGCAGGCCACGACAAGGGCGCAGAGGCGCCGGGCAACGTCGCGCCCGGCGCCGAGAAGGGTAAGCCCGGAACTTGGTACCCTGACGTTGGCTGCAACGTTGTCAGCTGACCTTGTGAGTTTGTTGCTGAAGGACAAGAGAAATTTCGTCAGAATGAGGAAAGTTACAGGTGGGACAACCACAGGACAGGACAGGAACTTGGCACCCCGGTGTTCGTTGGTGCCAAAAAGTCCTCCCGAAAGTGCCCCACAAACACCACACGTGCACAGATGCACACACCGTCTGATAGTGAAGGAACTGGCGCCTGCGCGGGGGGACTTGGCCCCTCAGGCGCACTCATCCAGGATTGGGGTGGCTGGCACAATAATTTCCTCTTTCAAGGACGCAGCCAGCTATAAAGGTAACAGAGTAGTATTGTCAGCCGCAGTTGCCTCAGTCAAAGGCAATAGACTGGGTTACCATCGGAACTTGTGCATCGGGAGTCACGGTCACAACAAACTTGCTCTGTTTTTGTCCTTACTAAGCAGCACCCGCATCAATCAACAGCATAGTTATGTCTGCATGGCGCCAGTTTGACCATGACGGGTATCATAACCCCGCGACAGTGACAGGGAGCACAGGGTTGTATTGCCAAGCGTCAACCCCGTGTAACACTGTATGGCAAAGGTACTTTGCATGTGTATCCCACCTTGACCTAAATACATACATGGCGCTGTCACGCTCTGGTACGCAGACTGACACGGCAGGTTGTGCTACTCCAATCCGTTCGCGGGGTTGGAGGGCGCTCCTGCGGCTCTGCCTGCTTGTCAGCGCCTGACTTGTCCATTATCACACGGCATTGCTCCGTAGGCACGTGTCTGCAGGAGCCTAAGCGCCTGAGCGCACTTCACATGTCTTGCCTTGCCCGAGCATCACGTCCTGCCACCTCATGCAGCTCCTGATGGTTGATAGCGTTAGAGCAGTGGCGCGAGGAACGGGATGTGTGTTTCTGTGTTCCTTGACTGTAAGGACAAGCCTCACCAGGGGAGACCTATGCAGCTAAGCTGCCCTGCCTGCTGCACACTCGCCAGTTGGAGATAATACCCACTGCAATGCCGATGCCCGTACCTTGCAAAACGCATTTCGCCAGCGGAGCCCTCCAGAGGGGAGCCCGCCACCGGGCTACTCCCCTGCCCCAAATCCAACCTCAGGTTCCATTCGTTGTGCTGCTCCAGAGACGGACACAGAGCTGCACAGAGTTTCCTGACATCCTTTGTGCTCCCGAACATAGTCCGGGGCCTCGTAAAGGAGAAAAGGACAGCACAGGCTGCAGCCGTTTTGTGCTGCGCGTCCTATGAAAAGTTGACACGTGGCAGGGCCTGACAGCAAGTACCAAAAGATCCGCCGTACTCATGCTCTCTAAGCAGATTGTAGGCCGAGCAGGTGGCAGGCTGTCTGGTGCCCACATCCTGCAATTCTCGACCGTGTGTGGCCCAGATGTGGCCTCATCTCAGCCAGTCTCAGCCACAGTGCCCCTGTTCATCCACACGTACTCCATGTGTTGCACACATTGCATCGGTGCACATATGCGCTGCTCCTAATTGCGGAGGTGGTACTCCGTGTCACAACTACTTGACTGGTGCTGGAATCTAGGTCAAGCGTACGGCCAGAAGTACGACAGTACGGTAAAAGGGGATGGCGGGAATTGAACCCACGACCTCTCGCACTCTAAGCGAGAATCATACCACTAGACCAAACTCCCTCGCATATTTCCAATTGACAAGTCGGCCTTTCGGCCTGGTGGGGGACCGAAGCGCCCTGTTTTTGGTCCCCTTGGGTGTTGGTGTTGTAGTGCTT
>VFQN01005322.1_pt1 | contig 15885 bp, 9 predicted proteins | sample 3512371 | NCBI WGS metagenome assembly VFQN01 (sample SAMN10412370, study PRJNA504923) | tailings metagenome | isolation source: Replicate 2 from Balatoc abandoned mine | place: Philippines: Itogon, Benguet | collected 2017-08-28 | reverse complement strand
CGATTCGCCGTTGGAGTACCGTTTTTTTGGTAGAAGAACCCCTCGCCGAATGGGAGTGGGACGACGAAACAGTGTCGATTTCGCAGGCCGATAACACCCTACATGTTCGTTCTCGGCCCAATTACCGAAGTCTAACAAACTGGGTCAATTTCCCTAAAGTTTCTTTTCGGGTTTATTTGCCGACCAACATTGCTACGCAGGTTTATAACTCATTTGGCGGTGATATTTTCCTCAAATCTTTGAAAGGGCGTCATCAATTCAATACAATGGGCGGGCATATCAAGCTAGACAATGTAGAAGGCGAACTAAAAGGCCGCACCACCGGCGGAAACATACATTTTCTCTCCTGTGATGCCAAAGCCGATGTTTCGACTTTTGGGGGAAATATTAAGATTGAGCATTGTAAAGGAGAAATCAAAGTCAGCACCAAAGGGGGCAATATCCATATTCGGCATTGTGAAGCCAAAATATATACAGATACGTGGGGAGGAAACATCAAAGCATCCCATTGTAAGGGCGATTTGAAGTGCTATACTTCGGGTGGTAATATCGCTTTTGACGAAATTCAAGGCAATATAGGCGCTTCCACTAAAGGGGGCAATATGAGAGTGAGTATCAAAGCCATTGATGAATATTTATGGCTTGAAGCCAATAGCGGAAATATCAATATCGACTTGCCATTGCAGCAGGGTCTACAGCTCAATGTCAAAGGGTCACGCGTAAAAATGCCTTTTTTGTCTAATTTTAATGGTGTCAAAAAAAATCGATATATCAATGGGCAACTCAATGGGGGAGGGGCCAACGTAACCCTCAAAACGCGCGGAGGAGTGATTGCTATTAAGCCTTATGAGGCGGAGGTATCTACTAGAGCCACCGAGGCAGAAACGACCTATACCGAAAACGAAGTACGAGAAGAAGACGCGCCAATCCCTTTCGAAAATCGATTCTGGACGACGGTGTTGCCCTTTATGTATTCGTTTTTTGTAATGGCACTTTTTGTGTATGGTTTCAGTAGTGTGTTTTATTTTTCGTTGGAATTGATGAAAACCGATTCTCCCGAAAATGCTCAAAATACGGCTTTATTTTTACTCAACATTACCTCATCGGTCGGGTGCTTTGTGGCGGTCAATGTATTCATCAAAAAAGTAGAACGAAAATACCATTCCGATTGGAAAAAGTACTTGATTCTTATCATCATGACGGTGGGTTGTGTACGTTTGGCGCATTTTTTACAATGGATTATTTATTTGTATCTTCCTGACAATGAATTGTTTTGGGTGCATTATTGGCGTATGCTTGATTACAACGTCTGGAATACTTACTACGACCGAAATTCGTTGTTTTTTGCTTCGATTCCCTTGTTTGCGGTATCTCTTTATTTTTATTTTTGGCAAAAATCGCGCCATTTTACCCGCAAAATCTCCGAGCAAGAATACCAATTGCTAAACCTCGAAAAGCTCAAAACCAAAGCCCAACTCAATGCCTTAGAAGCGCGTATCAACCCGCATTTTTTGTACAATTCCCTGAATAGCATCGCAGGCTTGGTACACCAAGACCCCGACAAAGCCGAAGAAATGACCATTCAGCTTTCAAAATTATTTCGGCATACAACGGGGCGAAGCGAAGGACATTATCATTTGATAGCCGAAGAATTGGAAGTAGTGCGTTCGTATTTGGCGATTGAACAAATGAGGTTTGGCAATCGTCTCTCTTTTTCTATCAAAGTAGCACCGGAGTTGTTGGATTTTAAAATTCCGCGTTTTTTGCTGCAACCACTGGTCGAAAATGCCATCAAACACGGTATTTCGAATTTGCTAAAAAATGGTGAAATAGAAATCATCATTGAAGACCAAACCGACACGATTCAGTTTAGAATTCATGACAATGGCCCCGCTTTCAAAGAAGATATAAGTGGGGGCTATGGTTTGCGGAGTATTCGTGATAAATTAAACCTGATTTATGGCCAGAAAGCCTCTCTCCAAGTGCAAAACAATGCTTACAAAATGGTGATTATCAGCATTCCGAAACAACATGAGTGGGTGGAGTTGAAATAATAATTAGTTGAAATTTTTGATTTTTTTATCATGTACAAAACACTATTGATTGACGACGAACAAATTGCTTTGGGGCGTTTGAAGCGATTGTTAGCTTCTTTTGAGGAGGTGATAGAGATTGTGGGAGAAGCGCTCAATGGCCCTGAAGGCATTCAAAAAATAGAGACTTTACAGCCCGACCTGATTTTTTTGGATATCGAAATGCCCCTCATGACGGGTTTTGAAATGTTATCAAAACTGACCTATATGCCTTTGGTGGTGTTTGTGACGGCTTATGACCAATACGCCATCAAGGCATTTGAGGAAAAATCGATTGATTATTTGCTCAAACCCGTGGAAAAAGAGCGACTTTTCAAAACCATCGATAAGCTCAAAATGCTCCAACCCACGCAAGAGCTATCGCTGACCAAAGAAAGGCTTCTGGAGCTGATTGGGCAAATTAGCCCCAAAAAAGAAATGCATTCTATTTCGGTCAAAAGCGGTGATAAAATTCTCTTTGTTCCTCTGAGCGAGATTAGTTTTTTTCAGGCCGACGACAAATACGTATTGCTCAATACCATCGATAGCAAGCAATACCTCATGAATCATACTATCAGTGGTTTGGAAGAAAAACTCCCCGTCGATTTTATCAGAATCAGCCGTTCGACTATAGTAAATTCGTTAAGAATCAGGGAACTAGAAAGGTATTTTAGTGGTAAGTATTTGGTAGTGATGAACGATTCGAAAAACTCTAAACTCGAATCAGGTACTACCTATCAGGAAAATGTAAAACGACTAATGGAAATTTAAGCTATCCAACTACTCATCTTTTCGTCAGAAAGTTTTGAAGAAAATCACTTGACCCAAACTATCATTTGGGTCAAAAATGGTACTGCGTCTCCGACGCAAATCAAGAACGCAAACAATTACATTAAAAATAAGAAGCGATAATAAAACTCAATCACTTGACCCAAACTATCATTTGGGTCAAAAATGGTGCTGCGTCTCCGACGCAAATCAAGAACGCAAACAATTACATTAAAAATAAGAAGCGATAATAAAACTCAATCACTTGACCCAAACTATCATTTGGGTCAAAAATGGTACTGCGTCTCCGACGCAAATCAAGAACGCAAACAATTACATTAAAAATAAGAAGCGATAATAAAACTCAATCACTTGACCCAAACTATCATTTGGGTCAAAAATGGTGCTGCGTCTCCGACGCAAATCAAGAACGTAAACAGTCACATTAAAAATAAGAAGCGATAATAAAACTTCCATTGTCGATATTTGCAAAAATATTCTGATTGTTATAAATGCTTATTTTTAAATTACCTGTTGTGATTTTTACGCCATCGCTTGTGATTTGATTCTTGATTTCTAATTCGCCTTTTGTTTGAAAAGACTTCCATTCATTGGGTTTGTATTGAAAAAAATAGTTCTTATCTGAAAGTCCCTTGTATTCTTCTAATGATATATTTATTTTGTCGAGACCTTCGCTATCAAAGGGGTATTTCCCAGCTGCGAAGGAAGATAAAGCTGCATTGGTTTTGAGAAGAAATCTTAAGCCGTCGTTGGTATAAAAACTATAATGATAAGCTTCGGACGACGACACTATCGTTGAAAATGAAGTGTATATATCTCTGTCTGTGCCTTCTAATGGGTATAAGACGCCGTTGATTTTGGTTTGAATATCAGAACATCTGCGTTGTTTTATATCTATGTTGTTGACATACCCTTTGACCGAAAGAGAGTCGTTGGTATAGGGTAAGAAAACCGTCCCTTCAAAATGAAAGGATACAGTGTTGCTTAAACTATCGTACTTGAAAGAGTGTAATTTGAAGCTTTTTTTAGGATTGAATAGAGGGGATTTATAATTTTTACTTTTGTCTTTTATGTCTATTAATGTAACAGTATTGATGTTACCTTTTTTAGAAAAATTGAGAGCAAGGTTGTAGTCAAATTTACTCCCGTTTACATCGCCTATCGTCAACGATATATTATCACAATCTTCATTGGCTGAGACATTGTCTTTTAAGATAAAATTGCTGCTTTTTATATTTAACTCAGCTTTGGTGGGCGGTGAATCTAGGTCCGAGTTTTTATTGCAGCTAATTATAAACAAGCATAGGATGATAAAGAGTGTTGAAGTTTTCATGAGATTGAGGGTGTAGAAAAATTGATGGCATTAAGGTGTTATGGATTAGATTGATTTTATAAATGTAGGATAGCGGTAAGAAAAATAACTTGACCCAAACTATCATTTGGGTCAAAAATGGTGCTACGTCTCCGATGCAAAACAAGTAAATATATCAGTAAAAATTTTCTGATTCAATAACTCAAAGATACCTTCTCTTGCTATCATAAGCCAGTCCTACGCCGACGCTGTCGAGTTTGTTTTCGTCCGAAACGGCGGCATTGGGAAACAATTCTCTAAACTTCGCTTGTACGGCCGGAATCTCAGTAGAGCCACCCGTGAGAATGATAAGATCGATAGCATCGGGGGTGATTCCGGCTTCTTTCACGCACTCGCTTGCTGAAGTGGCCATTTTTACAATTTCTTGCTCAATCGCTTCTTCAAACATCATTTTGGTGGTGTTAATTACAAAATCTTGCTCAATAAAATCCAAAGGCGCGACGTACGACGGCGCATCGGTTAAGGCGATTTTGGCATCTTCCACGGCTCCCAGCAAAATATGCCCGCTTTCTTGTTCGATCACATTGAGGAGTTTGGAAAGGCGCGGTTTGTCGTGCGATTGCCCCAAATACTGCCGAATTTGCATGAGATTTTTAGGCGTGTAAAGGGTGTTGATTTTGCTCCATTCTGACAAATCAAAATAGTATTTGAGCGGAATGGGCAGGTTTTTGTCGCCATAAGTGGTACGGTAGCCTAGTTCGGGCATAAAAGCATGAAGGCTCAAATCTTTGTCAAAATCATTGCCACCGATGCGTACACCCGTGTTGGCTAAAATATCACTTGAGCGGTCGGGCTTAGTGAGGTATTTTTGGGAAAGCCTAATGACCGTAAAATCGGAAGTACCCCCACCAATATCCGCCACGATTGCAAGCTTTTCGCCGCTTACGTTTACTTCGTGGGCAAAAGCGGCGGCAATGGGCTCAAATTGAAAATTGATGTTTTTGAAGCCCACATTTTGGGCGATCGTTCGTAGTTCTTCTTGGGCGTTTTTGTTACCTACAGGGTCGTTGTCAATAAAAAAAACGGGTCGCCCCATGATGACGCTATCGATTTCCTGCTGGGCGGTGAGTTCGGCTTTGTCTTTGAGATATTTGACAAATTGCCCAATAATTTTGTTAAAATTCATCGGACTTCCGTTGACCAATGTGCCTTGTTTCATCGCCGAAGTCCCCAAAACGCGTTTCAAACTGCGCATAAAGCGCCCTTTGTGACGCTCCAAAAAGAGGTTGACAGCCTCGCGTCCATAGTGAGGAGTGTTGTCGATGCGTTCAAAAAAAATAGCACTTGGAATGGTAGTGTGGTGTTTTTCGACCGGAACCAAAGTGAGGGTTTCGTCTCGATAAAAGGCAATAGTAGAGTTCGACGTGCCGAAATCTACGCCGCAAGCGATAGCTGACATGTATAATGCAAAATAGTGGTTGAATAAAACAAATAGCCTCAGAAGTGGTGTTTTGGGCTCCTCGTATCAAGATTTGGAGGCGATATGCTCGCCAAAAATCTCTTGTTCGAGGGCTTTGTCCAAACCGTACAAATCGTTACGGAAATTGAGCTGACCTGTCTGGTCTACCCATGCCGTGAAATATACGATGTAAACAGGAAGCGCGGGACGTACCGTAATCCATTTTTCCTTCTGAGTTTTCCAAACACTCTCAAGCTTTTCTTCGTTCCATGCAGGGTCATTTTTTAAAACGTGCAAAGCCAATTTTTCGGGCGTAGATACACGAATGCACCCGTGACTAAACGCGCGACTCGACTCCCCAAAAAGGCTTTTGGAAGGAGTGTCGTGAAGATAAATGCTATAACTATTGGGAAACAAAAACTTGACTTTGCCCAACGAATTGCCCGAGCCGGGTTTTTGTCGAATCGTAAAAGGAACATTTTTGGTATAAGAGCTCCATTTGACAGAGTAGGGGTCAACTACTTTATTGCCAGATACTACCTCCATGTTGTTGCGGGCTAGGTAGCCAGGATTGCGTTTGAGTTTGGGCAAGATTTCGTTGTTGATGATGTTGTTGGTCACGACCCAATAAGGATTGAGTACTACATACGACAAATTGCCCCGGAAAATACTCGTTTTGGTGGCTTCTTTGCCCACGACTACGTTAGACATCCAAATTTGTTTGCCATTTTCAAATACATGAAGTTTGAATTCAGGAATATTGACCAGCAGCATATTGGGTTCCATTTCGGCAGGAACCCACCGCAAACGCTCCATGTTGAGCATGATTTGTCGGATACGAAAACTGATAGGGCGATTGAGTTCTCGGGCCGTATTCGCGTCGATTTTGCCGTTTTCGACAAGCCCCAATCGATGTTGGAAGCGTTTGAGTCCTACCGTGAGCGAGTCCGTAAAAAGGGCGCTGCTGTCGGCTTCGCTCATGTCTCCCCACATCACGAGCGTATGTTTGAGAGCAATCAAAGACGAATCTTCATCATTGACTTGCAGCGATTTTTTGGGAAAGTCGAAAGTGGGCCATCCGCCTTTTTTCTCCAAACTTCGGTAATATTGTAGTTTGTTTTTGAGTAATACATAATATCGATTGACCGGCTCGCGCATTGGGTTTCCTTTGGCCGAAACCAATGTGTCTAACAGCGCCTGATAGTCTTTTTTCTTGCGTGGAATAAACCATTCTAAGTCAAGTGGGTCTTTGACACTTCCCGTAAATGCCTTGTCAGTATATTTGAAAAAGGCCGTTGTCAGTAGCAATTCCAAGGTTTGAGCATCTTGGGGGCGTTTCAAAAATTGACTCCCTTTGGTATGTGCTTCCAACAACAAGGTATCTATTTGACGGCTATAAAGACTACTATCCGCAAAATCGCTGATGAAGGCTTCGCGTTGCTGATTGAAGTTGAGGGCGGCATTTGTAAGCTTATTTTCACTAAACCAAGCGTACTGGTAGTTTCTTCTTCGGTAAAATTCACTGACGTCTTTTCGGATGCTGTCGGCTACCAAATGGAGGCGGTAAAAATCAATCAGGATAGTACTGTCTAAAACGAGGTTGGTGTAGTTTTGGGTAGAATAAACACTAGAATCTGGCGCAAAAGCCGCTTGTTGAGGCTTTTTTTGTTGGAATTGATAATATACTACGGCGGCGATAATCGCCACAATACCCACGCCTACCGCTAAATAAGGCCAATTTTTTTTCATGTTATCAGATTAAGAGGAAATACACAATCACAAATCTAATCATTTTGCGGTTAACCCTGCCAACGTTCCAAACGTTGGCAGGGTTGAGTTGCGATGTTCCCAAAACGTTGGCAGGGGTGGTTTACGATGTTCCCAAAAACGTTGGCAGGGTTTGGTTATATTACTATTCATAACCCTGCCAACGTTCATAACCCCTGCCAACGTTCATAACCCTGCCAACGTTTAAAATGGTAGGGTATTTAAAATTTGGCAAGTCTTTTGTAGGTGCTATGGTAAATGTGCAAATTTGGAGATGTATTGGAGGCCGCCGCTTGCGCCTTCATTTTGTGACAGTTCTGAAAATCAAACATTATTTTCTTTGCCCTAATCCTCTTATATCATGTTTCGTCTTTTAGTCATTCTGTTGGTATTGTTTATCCATGAAAGTTTTGCGCAGGCGATTCCTGAAGTGGCGTGTTTTGGGGATGTAGACGCCCTAGCTACTACTTGGGATACGTCTGCTACGGTGGCATTGAAAGGTACACGTTTTACTCCTAGCGTAGTCAATCAGTCATCTACGGCTCCTATTTTGTTTGAGAGTACTATTGAAGGACAGCCTTCGGAGGTAAAAATAGAATTGGCCGACAAATCACTCATTGCCTTGAACGACAAAGGTTTAGAAGGAGATAAGACTGGTAACGACGGCATTTATTCGGTCCGCATCGCGCCTCCTTCTACGGGTTGGCAATCTTTTTTAGGATATCTGAAAGTTTCAGAAAATGGCGCTCAAGTAGCTCAACTCAATTTGATTTTGATGGTACTCACCCCTGAGATGCCGCTGGTGCGTACCGTCAAGATAGACAATTCAACGCAGTTTTCGGATTATGTCTTTAATATGGTAGTACCTTCTACCTCTTCCAATACCTTCGATGTACGGCAAATCTCCCAAGCCTTTTACAAACATCACGGCGACAATTTTGATTTTATCAATGTGGTATTGGTACCAGGTTATAATGGGAATCGTTATCACAGCTATGTATCCAATGCCATTCAAGGATTGGGAATGCCTATTGTTAATAACAGTAGTAGTTATGGCAGCAAGGGAAAATTACTGGGTTTCAATTTCTTTCCTGTTCCGTCTTTTTTTGATGCCGCTAGCAATGGCTACAATCACGAGATAGGGCATCAGTGGATTAATTATTTCAGTAATTCTTTTTTGAAAGAAGGTATTCCGCATTGGCCCCTTTCTAATTTGGCGACGGGCGTGATGGGATTCAGCATTGGAGGAGCAAATGGAGCTGGAGGGAGTTTTAGTAAAAAATTTGTGGAAGAAGGGAATTCCTTCAAACTCTTGGACGATAGCGCCAATTACCCGCCTTATTTCAACGATTGGGAAATGTATCTGATGGGGCTGATTCCAACTGATGAGGTGAGTTCGTTGGCTATTATTTTCAAAGACCAAACTACGTTTCCTACTGAGAGTATTTACCCAAAATCGGCTTTCAATATTTTTTCATTTTCAGACTTGATTCGGATTGTAGGAGAGAGAAGCCCCCGGTCGAGCCAAAGCCCCAAAGAGTTTACGATTGCCACGATTGTACTTTCTGAAACCCTGCTCAATGAAGAAGAAATGGCCTATTTTGATTTTATGGCTAAACGTGCCGAAGCCAAATCCCAAGTAGCGGTAAGGGAGGGATTATCTACCTATATGGGCAAACCATTTTTGGTAGCTACCCGTGGGAAGGCTACTTTGAAGGCCGCCCTCAATACCAATTTTTCGTGTGATCAAGTATTGCCTAAACCCGTTTTGATTTCGGATAATAATTTCTCATTTTGTGAAGGGCGTAGCACAACGCTGAAAGTAGAAACCACCGCAGCAAGTTATGTTTGGTACGTGGACGGTACGATGATACCTGACCAGAAAACCAATACCTTAGTAGTGTCGAAAGCAGGTAGTTATGCAGTGGTGGCACAGGATACCAAAGGCTGTAATAGCCCGCGCTCGGATGAAAAAAAGGTAGAAAGTTTGCCTTTGCCAGTGCGCCCAACGGTGATAGCGGATGGCAATACTACGGTTTTTTCACCCCAAAAAGTAAAACTTACTGCCTCTACTTCGGAGGCAGTGACTTACCAATGGCAGAAAGAAAATGTAAATATTATTAGTGCAACTCAGGCAACTTATGAAGCTGCCGAATCGGGTACTTACCGCGTTCAGGTAACAAGTCAGCGGGGATGTATCAACTTTTCGGAAGCCATCAAAATAGAAATTCAGCCTGTACTTTCGACCTCTGTGTCGGTGCCTCAGGAGGTGGAGCTGATGAATTTCCCTAATCCTTTTAGCCAAACTACCCAAATCAAATTTGGCCTACCGTCGGCTGCTTCTGTGAGTTTGAAGATATACACCCAAACAGGACGAGAAATCGGAAAAGTAGTGGAAGGTAAGTATGGGGCAGGGTGGCACGTAGTAGATTTTGATGCCAAAACCCTGCCCGCAGGTTTGTATATTTATCGATTAGAAACCAATCAATCGCAGAAAGTAGAAAAGAAAATGATAGTGGAGTGATACGCTACTCCGCTTTTCCACTGGGGCGTACATTTTTGCCAACGCGTTTGGTGAGGTCATCTCCTAAATCTTCGCGGGCTTCTTCGGCTACTTTTTGGAGTTCGGCCAAAACTTCCGGATAAAGCTCCTTTACATCATATCGTTCGGCGGGGTCACGGCGAAGGTCATAAAGGGCAAGGGGGAAAGGATGATTTTCGGGAGCTTTGCCCGGAAAACCGTCATTGCCCGGCAGCTGACCTTCATAGGTACGTCCTTCGTGGGGTAGTACAAGTTTCCAGTCATCACGACGCACTGCTTCGAGGTTGTTTCGGCGATAGTAGTAATAAAAATACTTCCGAGGGGTGGCTGAGAGGTCACCTTTGATGAGCGAAAGGATATTGACTCCGTCGATTTTCTTTTCGGGGAGTTTGGCGTCAGTGATGTGGGCAATCGTGGGCAGTAAGTCAATCGTCGAGGCTAGTTTGTTGCAAACGACTCCTTCAGGCGTTACTCCTTTCCAACGCACAATACAAGGTACTCGCTGTCCGCCTTCGAAGCTGTTGCCTTTGCCTTCCCGAAAGCCACCCGACGAACCCGCATGATTTCCGTAGTTGAGCCAAGGGCCGTTGTCGCTCGTAAAGATGACAATGGTATTTTTGTCGAGGCCTGTTTCTTTGAGGACCTTCATGATTTCTCCTACCGACCAGTCAATTTCCATCAATACATCACCATACGTACCTTGTTGGCTTTTGCCTTTAAACTTGGCCGAAGCCGCAATCGGCACGTGCGGCATAGAGTGAGGGAGATAGATGAAAAAGGGTTCTTTCTTATGTTTTTTGATAAAGTTGACGGCATTTTCGGTGTAGATACCCGTGAGTTTGGCTTGGTCGTCGAGGGTTTTGATTTCTTGTAGGGTATCTAAATTATGTAAAAGAGGTAATAGTGGAAAGCTCTTTTTACGATTGTCGCTGGCATTGGAAATAGGCTGCCCGTCATAATGTACCGGCCACATATCATTGGAATAGGGTAGACCGACGTATTCGTCAAAGCCCTGTTTGGTAGGCAAGAAGGCAGGCTTGTCGCCCAAGTGCCACTTACCAAACATCGCCGTGGCGTAGCCTTTGGTTTTGAGTACTTCGGCAATGGTCGTTTCTTCGGGGTTAAGCCCTACTTTGGCATGAGGAAATAAAGCTCCCGAAATACCGACCCGATTGGGGTAGCAGCCTGTAAGTAAGGCCGCGCGCGAAGCACTGCATACAGCTTGGGCAGCCAAAAAATTGGTAAAACGAACCCCTTCGGCGGCTAGCTTGTCGAGGTGAGGGGTACGGTACTGAAGTGCGCCATAGCAGCTCAAATCGCCGTAGCCGAGGTCGTCCATAAAAATCAAAATGACATTGGGTGGGGTAGCTTTGGGGGCTTTTTCGAGCGACAAAAATCGAAAGGCAGAAACGGCTAGTAGTGAACCTAAACCGACCAATAGAAGAAGGGTTTTTCTCATGATAGTGGGGGAAACGTTATTTTTTTACTTCAAATTTAGGGTCAACAAACTCCCAATCTTGGAGGTGAGAGGGGCGATGTTCGCGTTTTACGATGGCATCAAACTGCGGAATAAGCTCAGGGTGTTGAGCGGCGATGTTGTTTTGTTCGCCTTCATCTTTCGACAAATCGTAGACTTCCCAAGCGGTTTTCGGATTGGTTTTCATATTGCGTTTGACGCCCTTCCAATTTCCAATTCTGACCGCTAACTGCCCTCCATTTTCGGGAAATTCAAAATAAAGAAAATCGTGCTTTTGCTGGACGCCTTTTTGCAACAAGGTAGGTAAAAAAGAAATACCATCGGTAGGCAGGGCGGGTTTTACGCGTAGAAGGTCGGCGCAAGTAGCCATTACATCATACTGAGTTGAAACATGCTCGGTGACTTGCCCTGCCTTGGTTTTGTTTTTCCAATAGGCAAGGATCGGCATCCGAATCCCTCCTTCATACACATCCCTTTTGACTCCCTTAAATGGGCCACTGCTTTCAAAAAAACGGGTATCTACGGCTTTGTCGAAAGTGGCTCCATTATCGCTCGAAAACATGATAATGGTATTTTCTTCAATACCGAGTTTTTTTAACAAATCCCAGATTCGACCTACTTGCTCATCAAGGTACGAAATCATGGCGGCGTAGGTGGCATATTGGTAGCGAGTAGAAGCATAGCCGTGTTGACCGCGATATGGCTTGTCGTCAAACTGACCAAGGTAGGCTTTCACGGCTTCGGCAGGGGCTTGGAGTGACAAGTGAGGAAGCGTATAAGGCAAATACAAGAAAAAAGGCTGGCTTTTGTGCTCCTTGATGAAGGCACTTGCTTGCTCGGTCATTTTGTCGATGGCGTATTCATTGCCCGTGTAATATTCGTAGTTTTCATCGCCATCAGCCATCGGTTTATGGACTCTGATGAAGGGATTGTTGAGCGGTACTTTTTCTCCATTTTTCCAAAGGTGCGTTGGGTAAAAATTGTGAGACTGCTTTTGACAAAGCAAACCATAAAAAAAATCAAAGCCTTGTTGGTTAGGATTGCCGGTGGTGTTGGCCATGCCCAAGCCCCATTTGCCCACGGCTCCTGTTTTGTAGCCCGCTTTTTGGAACAAATGTCCTAACGTAAATGCACCTTCGTTGAGGGGCATTTGGCCGCCTTCTTTGTCATCTTCAAAGCCCCCTAGCTCGTAATTGCCTCTGATATAAGTATGCCCCGTATGACGACCCGTCATAAGACCACAGCGGGAAGGAGCACACACAGGAGCAGAAGAATAATGTTGCGTAAAGCGCATCCCTTGGGCGGCTAGTTGGTCTAAGTGTGGTGTTTTGATTTTTTTCTGACCATAACATCCCAACTCTCCATATCCCAAATCATCGGCAAAAATGTAAATGACGTTTGGTTTGGTAGTGTTTTTTTGGGCATAGGTCAACTGCGTAAACAAGACAAGAGTTAGCAAGAGTAGTCGTTGCATAATTCACATTATTATGGAGAAAGGGCTTAGAGCACACGGTGTCTCTAAGCCCTAATTGTAAAAAAGGAAAGGGGGACGGGAGTTAGTGTAAAATATTACCAACCCGCATTTTGGGTCAGCTCAGGATTGAGCTCTTTTTCTTTTTGTGGTATGGGCCACAAATAGTGTTTTTTAGCATCAAATACCCGCGTAAATGACGAAATCTGAATGGTTTTGAGGGCAGTGCCTTCCACGTAAGTCATCCCAAATACATCGCCCGACATTACTTTCTCGGCGATTTTCCAACGGCGAATATCATACAAACGCAATCCTTCAAATGCCAATTCTAAAGTACGCTCTTTGCGAACGGCCTCACGTGCTTGGGCTTGGGTGAGGTTGTTTTCCAATACTGGAAGTTTTACATCTGCTCTTTGGCGTACTTGATTAATCGCATCATATACCGAAGCGTCGATTTGATTTAGTTCTATTTTGGCTTCGGCATAAGTCAATAGTACTTCGGCGTAGCGCAAGAGAATGATGTTGATACCACAGTTACCGCCCGTGGCAAGGTCTTCTTTATTGATGTATTTTTTCATTACAAAACCCGTAGAAGTCGCTAAGTAGGTATTGCCAATGGCATCAGCAGTGCCACTTGTAGGACGAGGATGAAATTTTTTGCCATAAGGAAGGTCGTCGCCCAATACAAAGATAGAGGCGCGTAAACGTGGGTCACGGTTTTTGTAAGGATCTTTTGGGTCAAAGCCACTGCTAGGGTCGGTGATGTCTTTTCCATTGGCCATTGGGTAAGCATCTACGAGGGCTTTGGTCGGAACGTAGGTGTTGTTGGCGGTACGTTGGCTATAAGGCCCCATGTTGGCAAAGACATTGTTGGAATAATTGTCTTTGATGAATTGCTTGTCTAAGATGACTTCCGAATTGTTTTCGGCTGCATACGAAAACAAGTTGGCATAGCTAGGATAAAGCGTGTAAGTTTTAGCATCGATGACGGCCTTGGCAGCATCGGCGGCTTCTTGGTAGCGCCCCGCCCATAGAGCTGTTCTTGCTTTGAGGGCGAGTGCTGCACCCTTGGTCACGCGGCCCTTTTCAGTCTGCACGGCAGGCAAGTCATTGGCGGCTTCGGTAAGTTCTTTCGAAACAAAATCCCAAATCTGGGCTGAAGGGGTGCGTTTGAGGGTTCGCGACTCTTCGATACCGATGTTGGTTATGACCAATGGCACGTCCCCAAACAACCCCACAAGTTTGATGTACTGATAAGCACGTAGGGTGCGAGCTTCGGCCTTCAAACGAGCAATCAAAGCGGTATTGGTCGTTTGTACTTTGTCTATGTTGGTCAAAAAATCATTGGCCAAACGAATCCCACGGTAGGCTGCCGTCCACTCGGCTTGTGGGCGTGAGTTGAGGGCATCATAGATACCCTTTTCAATATTTGATTCTGCCTGAAACACCTGATTGACGTGGGCAATGTCGGTGATACCTTCGATGGCAAAAATATTGACCCCGTCGAGAGCAGGATAGAGGCCGTTGGAGGCCAAGGTGGCATCTTTTTCAGTTTTCCAGAAAATTTCGGACGAAATACGGTCGTTTGGAATCGTTTCGAGTAAGCCTCTTTCGCAGCTCGCAAGCAAACTAAGGGCTGCTATTGCTGGGATGATGTGTTTGATTTTCATCGTTTTAAGAGAAGTATTTTGTTTTTTCAAATCAATAATGATGAGAAAAAGGTGGATTAAAATTGTAAATTAAGACCTACCGTTGCCAAGGAGGTTTGAGGATAGTAGGTGGCGCGTCCTGACTCGGCTTCGGGGTCGAGGTTCCATTCGTTGAGTTTGGAGAAGGTGAGCAAGTTGGTAGTACTCACATAGATTGTAGCGCGGTTGGCTTTTACTTTTTCCAAAATACCTTTGGGTAAAGTATAAGACAACTGAACGGTTTTCAATCTCAAATAAGAACCGTCGATAATCATGCGGTCGGAGGTGTTGACGTTGCGCAAGTCAAACTTAACAGGACGCGGGAAACGCGCGTTGGGGTTTTCGGGAGTCCAGTAGTCGTTGGTGAAGATTTTGTGCGTAAAACCCTCGTAGTTACCCATTTCGGCCAATGCTCCCGACAAACGAGTATCCACATCGGCTGCTCCTTGCCATTGCATAAAAAGATTGAAGTTTTTGAAACTCAAGTTGGTGTTTAAGCCAAAAGTGTATTTGGGGAAAGTAAGCCCCAGAAAAGTCATATCGTCACTGTTGATTTTACCGTCGTTGTTGAGATCCACATATTTGACATCTCCTGGTTTGGTATTGGGCACAATAGTGGGGTAGGCGTTGATTTGGTCAACGGTCTGAAAAAGCCCGTCCGTTTTGTAGCCCCAGTGAGCATTGTAAGGCAAACCTTCTTTGATGATATAACGCGGGTCAATGTCCGAACCGCTGATGTAGGGGCCTGTTTTGGCCAAATCTACCACTTTATTGTTGTTTTGGGCAAAATTCACTCCTAAGTCATAGGCAAATCCGCTTTGGGTTTTGTTTCTGAAATTAATCCCTAATTCGATTCCTTTGTTCTGAACTTTTCCGGCGTTTTGAGGAGGAGCATTTAGACCTACGGTGGTAGGAATCGGTAAATTCAACAAAATCCCGTCGGTGAGTTTGTCATAATAATCAAAGGTGAAGCTCAGACGATTGTTCCAAAGCTGTGCATCCAATCCAAGGTCGGTTTGGGTCGTGGTTTCCCAAGTAAGATTGGGGTTGGCCAAATTGGACTGCACATAGCCTTGTACAACTGTTCCGCCAAAGGTATAAGTAGAAGAGTTGAGAGTTTGGAAATAGCTCTACAAGCCTACCGCCTGATTTCCAGTTTTTCCCCACGACCCCCGTACTTTGAGTTCGTTGACTATATTTTTGAGAGGTTCAAAGAAGGCTTCTTCTGATACTCGCCAACCTGCTGAAAAAGAGGGGAAAAAGCTATAGACTTTGTCGCCAGTAAAACGCGACGAGCCATCATAGCGG
>VFQN01005321.1_pt1 | contig 15885 bp, 24 predicted proteins | sample 3512371 | NCBI WGS metagenome assembly VFQN01 (sample SAMN10412370, study PRJNA504923) | tailings metagenome | isolation source: Replicate 2 from Balatoc abandoned mine | place: Philippines: Itogon, Benguet | collected 2017-08-28 | reverse complement strand
CTTGCAACGTACGGCAGTGATCTCGCATGCACCACCGATTGCAGCTCTACCTCCATGGCTCATGCTCGCAGCACCCAAAACACAACACAAAAAAGGCAGCAAAACACTGTATGCTACACTCTGCCGGCACCGTGCCGCTGACGGTGATAGACCGTGACAGGAACCAGCCACGGCAGCCAGACCACCTGCACATGCAGCACACCGCCACCACCACAAATTACCAATGCAAGCGCAAACAAGCGCCTCCCGCTCCACGCTACACCGCTCATACTCGTGACAGATGTCAGCCTCAGCCTCGGAGTTCAACCCAAGTGCGCCACCCATGCCACCGCTGCCTACCGTAGCCTCGCAACTGACAAACATTTGGCCATCCCGCACATTATGCTAATACACACTGGTGCCAGGTGTCAGCACACAACCCTCCTGCAGTGTGAGGCTGCACCAAGCCAACACAGCGTTTGCGTGCCGGCTGCGGAGCGCAAGAAACTGCCGCCGCTGCTGCCGCCGGCGCCAAAGCAGCGACAATGCGAGAAAGCACAGCCAGCAACACCTGAGCCGCCACCACCCCGAAACCCTGCACCTGACGCAAAAGGACCCCTCCGACGAGCCGCCGTTCCGCCCACGCCCTGCAACGCCTGTCCCGCCGCCACCACCGCCGCCTTGGCTTTCGCCCGTACAACTGTACAGCACGTAACCGCCCGCCCGCAGTTACGCTCATGATCCGTACACCCTTGCTCGCACGGCCACGGTGCCGTTCTGCCCCTCCCTTGCGAACGCCTCTACACTTCCCTCGCTCCACAGCACACCAGCCAACGATCCGCGCTCCTGCCGGGCATGACAACGACGCCACGTACGGTACATCCGAGGGCCACGTGTGCGTGTACGGCAGCACGTCCTATCCGTACACCTGGCGGTACACGGACACCGTGCCGTTCTGCCCCGCTGCGTACACCTCCACGGTGGCGCTGTTCCACGCGATGTCCAGGTAGGGGCGGGCCAGGGGGGAGGTGGTGACGGGGGTGGTGGAGGCGCCGCCGTCCAGCAGGTCCACCGTGTGCAGGTTGCGCTGGGTGCTCACTGTGGGTTAGGGAAATGGGTGAGGCATGTGTATCAGCAAGGGGCGGTGATGGGAATGACGCCGCGCAAAAGAGCGCAGGGTGTCCGTTGTCTGTGACTAATGCATGGCATGGCATATCGGTGGACAGGTGGGGGTTCCAACACCGTGCGCAGGCCGCGCTGCGTGTTCACTGCCATGCAGCCCCCAAGCCGACACCTCTGCACCCCTTCACGCCTGCTGGCCCGCCAAGCGCCCCCGACCTGGCCTCTGAGCACTAGGGGGAAAGGGCACGCACCATGCACTCCCCTTTCCTACGGTACCACATCCAACCCTTGTTTCTCCTTACCCGCCATGCAGCGCCCAGCGGGCTGACCTTGATGCCCATAAACGAGAAACAGCCCCTCTTCCCTCACTATCACCGCGTTTGTGCCCCCCCCATACCCACCGGCCATGCTCTCGCCCAGGGCGTTGGCCTGATGCCCATCATCGAGAAACACCCCTCCTCCTTTGAACATTAGTGCCCCCTCACCTGCCACGCAGTCCTCCAGGGGGCTGGCCTTAGCCTTGGATGCCCAATTCCGAAAAGTAATCCTACGTTCCCTCTCTACTGCAACCTTTGTGCCCCCCCATACTCACCCGCCACGCAGTCCCCCAGGGGGCTGGCCTTGATGCCCAGCACCGCGCTGCCGTCGGGGATGGAGGTGGCGCGGGGGGCGGCGGAGGAGCGCAGGTCCCACACGTGCACCTGGGGGGACAGGGGCGCAGGGTCAGAACAGCACGCCTTGTGGTGAGGAAAATCGTGGCTGCGACACAGAATCTGCTGACAACCGACGGCGTGCTTAACAATGAGGAGGTAGGTTGAGTGTACGGGGGCGAAGGGGTAGTTGTACGGCATGCCGGGGGCGTGCACACACGAGTACAACGCGCATCCAACCGGAGTCGCAGGTCCAGCAAGACACGTACCTTTCCGTCAAGCGAGCCCGAAGTCATGCTTGTGTCTGTGGTGACCACCAGCCCCGTCACGCTCTGGCTGTGCCCCTTGGAGCGCCACGAGCCGGCGGGGGGCCGCTGCCGCATGTCCCACCTGCGGGGGTGAGGGGGAACAGGCAGGAACACGGATGCAGGAAGTGGGTGTGGGTTACGTGTTCATACACACCCACGGTCCATGGCGTTGCTGCCACGAAGGGTGCAGCCGGCGTGGGGCCGCTGCCGCCCGTGCCACTTGTTGGATGGGGAGAAGGGTAATGAGGAGGGGGGCGGAAGGGAGGCGGGCTTATGCGGATCAAGGCACATGTGTCAGAGCAGGAGTGGACGGTGTCCAACATCCCCAAGCGGCATGTGAACTGCTGACAGCACCCGCAAGACACTGCCACCAGGGAGCGACCCACATATACCCCTCCCCCGGGTTGCGCTGAGTTCAACGTTTCTTACGCCTCATCGTCGACCACGTCGATCTACAGACTCCGACGGTCCTCCTACCTCCTAACCCCCTGCCCCGCACCCATGTGCCGACGGCTCCGTCCTGCGCCCCCGTCAGCACCGCCCGCTCGCCCAGCTCTGTGGTGCCCAGCAACACTTCACGAACACAAACACCCCTCCCATCCGCACCCCTATCCCATATCGCCTCCTCGTGGGCGGTCGGTCGGCCGGCCTGGGGGGTTCGCATGGGACGCACGCCTGTGCCCGCACCGGTACAGGGCGGGCTGGCTTGGGACCGGCACGCGGAGAACACGAGCGCCGGTCCATGGCGGGCTGGTAGGCCGCCGCGGTTGCGCCAATGTCCTCCGCGTGCCGGTGCCAGGTCAGGCCGCCCTGTACCGGTGCGGGCACAGCGTGCAACCCATGCACGCCCCCTAGGCCGGCCGACCGACCGCCACTCAGCCTCCCACTCCCGCCGCCCCTTGCCTGCATGCAGCCAACTCCCACTGCCTCCTACAACCGATGCACCGCACAACACACGTGACCCGCATCCGACCCCTGCCTTCGCTCATGCACCACCAGCCCACAAATCCCTTAGTTCCGAAGGATTAGACACATATTTGGATTTTTTCGTGGCCAATCTGTGTTTCTTGTAGATAATCTGTAAAAACAACTCCTCAGCTCGTTTTTTTAACACGTTGCGGTATGATTTTGTATGACCCACATGACGATGGCTCCATCGCGCGCCCCCGTCAGCACCCGCGGCCCGCCCAGCGTGGTGGTGCCCAGCGCCGTGATGGAGGCGGGCGGGTCGTGCGCACGCCAGCTGCCCTTGGCCTTGGCGGCGCCGCCGGCGTGGCCGGGGCCGGGAGGCGGGGACAGGCCTGCGGGAGGCGGACCACAGCAAGCAGCAGATGTACATTAAATAGGAGCGCACAGCCTGACCCGGGCGGGGTGGCGGAGGCGGGTTGGAATCCCTTTCGCCGCCGTGAGGTGACGGGGTCAGCATACGGGGACGCGTGCCGAGGCGTACTGCGTCCATAGTGCAAGCAACAGTGTTGGTGGTAATATGGCAATGTGGGTGTGGACTTCGCTCTGCGCGTACATGCCCACTGCACGCCCTACACCCAGGAACGTGTCATCACGCGTCCGGCGTGTTGAACACCAGGACGCTGCCCTTTGGCACGTGTCGGCATGGCGCGCGTGTCACCCTGACACGTGTCACAACCTACCCGGCGCGTCGAACACCATGACGGTGCCCTGGTAGGCGGCGCCCACCGTTGACTTGAGCCCGCCGCCGAACGCGTTCAGCGACGCGACCTGCACGTGGCAAGGTACGACAGGGCAGGGTGAGGGCAGGGGGAGGCACGTGTGCAAGAGGTTACAGATTACCTTGAGCGACGCGACCTGTGGACATCAGTAGCATGGCAGCGGGGCTCGCCTGGCCAAGGCTGCGTGGGACTGGCAGCTGCTACGTGGCGTGCAGTGTTGCAGGCATTCGCAGTACTGGATCAAGACCGGGACTAGCCCAGACCCTCCTTTGCACGTTGAAAGGCATGAGCTGGTGAACGGCCGGCCCCTGACCAGGCCTTGTTGCCACCCTTTGTAGCATGCATGGCGCCGAGTCAAACCGCAAGGGACAAAAGCTGACGCAAAACCTGCTTGCCCCTAACCCCCGTCCCCCCCACACCCTACGGAGACCTTGTGATCATGCGGCCATGCTGTGCTGTGCAACACACGCGCAACCACTGCGATTCAGCAGCGCAACCACGCGTCCCCCACATCTCCCACAGCCTTACATCGCCCTTGGCCCCTGTAAAGCAGCCGGACCGTACTGTTGGTTGCCCCAATTCCAGGTAAGCCCTCTGCGCCCCCCATGCCTTCCAACCGCCCCCTTGCCCCTCACCTTGCTGAGCATGCGCGGCTGTTGGTTGCGCGACCCTGTTCCCCCTGCTTACTTCAGATCCCTTCCTTCCTTTTGTCTCCTTAGTGGCACCCCTACCTTGCTGAGCATGCGCGGCTGCTGAGTGCTGGGCGGCGGGGCACCGGGCGGCGTCTGCGGCGCCACGGCGAACCTGAAGGAGGGGGCAGCAGGCAAGGGAGAGACAATAGCTTAGGTAAGGTGTGTTATCTGTCAGGTGTGGATCTGTCAGGTGTGGTAAGGTGCGTGAAGTGCCAGCGACATCGTGACAACCCCACGATCACCGCAACCCCGGAGATGCCACAGCAAAAAACCCGTCCGCCGGCCCAAACATGACGCATACATGCCGTCGGCAGTAGCGCCCCTAGACAGACGTCCAACCAACGCCAAGCTGCCAGCACAGGACTTCTCGGCACCCCCACCGAGACCAGCCTTAGCCACAACCCTTCTCAGCCCACACGGACATACACTTCCCCTACCGGTACTTAGAAGCTATCGGGCATGCTCGGGCTGTGCACCGTCACGCATTCGTCACCCTGCCCTTTATACACACACCCCTTAACCCACGCCCACCTGTACTTGAACGCCAGCATGCCCGAGTCGGGGTCCATGCTGTGCACCGTGACGTACTCGGCCGTCTGGCCCGGCCGTGTGTCCTGGGCGGCGGTAAACAGCAGCTTGGTGGACGGCTCCGCGGCCAGGTGCGTGGCCTGGTAGTCCGTCTCCTGCGAGTGCAGCAGCTGTGGTGGCGGGGAAGGGTACACAGTGAGTAACACGTAACAGGTAATTTAAGTGGGAACATAGACAGAACAGGTGGAACAGCGGCCAGGTGCGTGGCCTGGTAGTCCGTCTCCTGCGAGTGCAGCAGCTGTGGAGGGGGGAAGGGTACACAGTGAGTAACACGTAACAGGTAATTTAAGTGGGAACATAGACAGAACAGGTGGAACAGCGGCCAGGTGCGTGGCCTGGTAGTCCGTCTCCTGCGAGTGCAGCAGCTGTGGAGGGGGGAAGGGTACACAGTGAGTAACACGTAACAGGTAATTTAAGTGGGAACATAGACAGAACAGGTGGAACAGCGGCCAGGTGCGTGGCCTGGTAGTCCGTCTCCTGCGAGTGCAGCAGCTGTGGAGGGGGGAAGGGGGCGCACGAGGCCAAGGGTCGACCGTGGGCACGTGCGAAGCAGGTGGAGAGACGTCCAGGTGCGTGGGTGAGTGCAGCAGCTGTGGAGGAAAGGAAGAGAGGGGTAGAGGGACGTGACGGATGACGAAGCAATGTGAAGCAGCGCTAAGCAGGGGACAGGGAAGCCGGTCTCCAGGAAGTGCAGGGGATGCAGAAGCGGTAATGAGTTGGTGCAATGCAGCGCCATTTTAAATCATCTTTTGCAGTAACCAAAAGCTTCCCGCGCCTCCACGACAAGTAATGAGGTCCACCCTGCTGTGTTGCATGCAACACGCGTTTGCGCTCCACTGTTCGCGCCGGCCCCCGCATGGACCGCGGCCAACCCCTTCCCGGTCCCCCTCGCCTGGGCTCCTCCCGGCCCCTCTCGCCTCACCATGAGCGACGGCGCCCCGCGGCCTCCCCCCGCGTTGCACTCCCACAGGTTGAGGATGCGGCGTGAGGAGCTGATGAGCCAGCCGCCGTGCCCGTCGCCGCCCGGTAGCCCCTGCAGCGCGTGGCAGTACTGCAGAGCCTGCGGAGGGTTAAGGCAAACGATAGCAAAGGGGAAACAATAAAAGGGTGAGCAGAAGAGCAACGGGCATTGGCTGGGGTGGCGTACTGGGCAGCCCCTGCGGCGCGTGGCAGTACTGCAGCGCCGGCAGAGTTGGAGAAAGGAGAAGAAGAGGAGAGGGAAGTTATGGGTAAATGCTTTGGGACCAAGGCCCTCTGCAGTGCGTGGCACTACTGCAGCGCCTGCGGGGGAAGGAAGTGCAAGGAACAAAGAGCAAGATATTAGTGAAGTCAGGACATGATGGCACAAGGCCGGTTGCGGAGCGCCTTCTGTTGCTGCTTGTTAATGAGACGTTGTCTTGGGGACACAACGAAGATGCATCTTGGGGTCGTTGTCCATCGGTTGCTTGTCGGATGCGCAGCAACCTTATGGGTGCCCAGGTTGACATATGGGCCAGCTCCTACGCCGTTACACCGCAAAGAGTTCGTATTGCGGCTGTGATGAGGCTAATGTGCATGTGGATGCATAAGGACGGCATAGGGACGGCACCCACCAGCACGGGGTGGTTCATACACAGCACCCACCAGCACGGGGTCACAGTCCGGTGCACCACCCGTCCTCTGAACACACACGTAGCAGGTGCTCAATACACAGCACCCACCAGCACGGGGTCACGGTTGTGGTCCGACGTGTCTGTGATGTGGCACATCTCCCACGTCAGCTGCCGCCCGCCGTACCCGCCGCCGCCGCCGCCGCCGTACCCGCTGCTGGCAGTGGCGGGTGCGGGGGCGGGCCGAGAGGGCGCAGGGGCGGGCGCCGCCCGAGAGGCGGGCGCTGGGGCCGGCCTGCGAATTGATGCCACAGGGTAGAGCGCATGCAGGCATGTCGGCACCGTGCGGCAGTCGTGTCGTGAGTGGCACGGTGCACAGAAGCGGCAGCTCAGGGGCCTTGCTACCACACCCTTGCGGTTGCCGTCTCCACCAACAAGAAGAAACATGACCTTAGGCGACACCTCCTGCCCTTCCCAAGCACCACATGCAAAGGAGCCGCGTTGCCGTGGGTAGCAGCCCACCCCGGGGCCAATGAAAGCCAGTACGTGTACCCCTGTGACCTGGACATGTATGTTGATCCATGGCCCGCTTACCTGGGTTGTGTCACCGGCGTGGGTGCCGGCGCCGGCCTGGCAGCGGCCACCTGTGACGGCGCCGCCGCCGGCCGCCCCCCCGCCGCCGCCGCCGCTGCCGCCGCCGCCCGCGCTGCCGCCGCGGAGGCGCCTGCCGCGGCCGCGGCCGCCGCCGCCGCCCCCGGCGCGGGTGCGGCGACGGGCCTTAGCGTCTGCTGCTGCAGCGGTACGGCAATAGGTGCCGGCGGCTGGGCTGGCGCCGCAGGTGCGCTGTACGGCATGAAGGGCGGCGGCGCCGCCACCGGCGCTGGTGGGGCGACCTGCGGTTGGTACGCTGCGGCGGCAGAGCGGCAGGGAGAGCGGGGAGTGTCGCTGGGCGCCCTATACCGCAAACACACTCGCCCCCGCTTGCAACGCCTTGCCTGTTTCCCCTCGCCGCAAGGCAAGTGCACTCGACGTAAAACAGTTGCGGGTTATCTGACAGTGCCCAAGGTGAACCTAACCGCACGGAAACACCTTCGCGGCCACAAACCTAACCAGTATTCCAGGACCTACCTGGTGGCGTGGTGGCCTGCGCCTGCGCCCGGGACGCCGCCGCCGCCGCCAGCGCCGCCGCCGCTGCCATGTGCTGCGGCAGGCCGGCGCCCGCCGCCGGCCTGGGCGCCGCCGCCGCCGCTGGTGCGGGTGCAGGGACAGGGGCCGGCACGGGCGCGGGCACGGGCGCTGCAAGGCGCGATGATGCAGTGGGCTGCGGGGGCACGACTGCAAGGGGTACGGCCGGCTGGGGCTGGGGGGCCGGAGCGGGCGTGGGGACCGGGGCCGGCGCTGGTGACGGGGCTGGTGGTGTGGGAGTGGGTACGCGAGATGGGCCCACGGCGGGCCTGGCAGCTGTGAAGGCGGTGGGGAGGGCAGCGGGTAGGGAGGGAGGGAGGGGTGTAGCGATAGGGAGTGAGGGGTGTGGGGTGCAGGCGGGGAGCATGTGAGCCACGGTGGCGTGGCAGGGCTTTAAGAGGTGGAGGTCCAGGGGTTGCAAAGCTAGCGGTGGTATCGGCCGAATGGGGAAGCTGTTGAAGGCGAGGTACCGCTGAGCCAGCCGAGCGTCCCCGGCCCAACGTCGGGCAGCGTACCCCTTCCCCCCAAGGGGGACCCCAACCCTTTTGCAAGTGACGAGCCCCTGATGAACAATGTCATATAAGTAATTTGAACTGGCAGCGGAAAAGAACGCTCTAAGCACAATGCTCGAAATCCCGCCGATCTCTGTGAAATGCCGCCGTCGCGCACCTGCAGCTGAGCCCGCGGATCCAAACACAATGCCGCTGGCCCTTAGCTTCTCCACCATGAGCTTGAGCTTATCGATGGTGGCCCTGGCCTCATCCTTGTCGAGCTCCAAGCGCACCGAGAGATGGCCGGGCCCAGCCGGAGCAGGCGGAATGCTGACGACCCCCATCCCTCCTTAGCAACAGAGCAAAACCTACACCAGGTCTGCTCACGGGGGCCTCTTCTGAGGCCCTCCAGCTAAAGCTGCAGAGCGCGCAAGTCGAGGGATTCGCGCAGTCTGTCGTCCCAGGTAAGGGGGATACTGAACAGCACGAGATATATGTTAGAAATCAGAATAATGCATCTCTGACAGGAGCAATGCCACAGGGTGTCCATATCTTGCCCATGTCGGGTAACGACACTTGCAGGATCACCACCACGGATCACCACCCACCTGCCTCAGTATGCCCCCAGGTGCCCGTTTTTTTTGCCCGTGCACTTTCCTAGCCCACGTACCCCAAGGATGAACTGTACATGCAGACGTTTCAATGCTGAACGGCCAATACGTGCCAACTTACCTGTCCCCTCTTTTCCTTCTACACTGTGCCTAGGTTTTGTCCCTGTGGCGCTGAATTTGCCAGAAAACAGCTGCCCAAGAGGCACTGCCTCTCATGCCCCAAGCTAGGGTCCCAGCGCCTGCTCAAGCGTCATCTCTACAGTGTAGCCTGTGGGGGCCAGCGCAGCAGCTTTGCCGGGCACACGCAGACCATCCTGGATACGCAGACCATCCTTGACTATCCTGGATACGCGAACAGTGGGGCACTTTTCAGCACGCGCGCACGCACACACCCAATGCAACGCACGGCGCCACCCGATGCCGACCATAAAAAAATAACCAGCGTCACAAAAGGAATTCGCCGCAGCATGCACACGAGGAGTATGCATGCAAGGAAGGTCACACTGGTGTACGCAAAAGCTGCTACACCGGTGACGACCGTGTCCTAAGCACTGGAGGAACATGGCCCAGCAACAGGGCACCATCACTATGGCTCCTGTCCACAGGCAAACGCAAATGTATGCCATATCTAATTCCCCCACAGATCTGTGCTCAGGCTCACCCTGGTACGCAGCGTGCATATCCGCGGCTCTCAAAGCTAGGCCTCTAGTCACAACCCTGTAGCAGGCCACTGGACATTGATTGAGTCACTGCCCTGCATGCTCATCCCAGCACCTGCACCTGTACGAGCGCTGCTTGTGCAATAACCCCATGGCACCACCGCCCTATCGCGCCGCACCGCTTAGCCGCACCACCTGCGGATGCGGGCAGTACCTGCGACCTGAGGAGCCGCTACCGTCCGAGCCTCCTCAAAATGTACCATACCAAAGAAATTATGCAAACAATACTTGCCCAAATTCATCGACGTAGCTCATGCGCCCAGAACTCAGAGCGCTGCCCTTGCACAACCCCACGTCACCACCAACTTGCCGTGCTATGTCGCTTAGCCACGCCATCTCCCCATACAGCCCCCGTCCAAAGCGGCAGCATATTACATAGGCCATGCAACTAAGTATCTGTTGAATGGCTGTCGCAGCCGCTGCCGTCCGCGCGTTCACAATAACCGCAACTACTTGCCCCCACATTTATCGCGTAGCTCATGCGCCTGATACCCAGAGCTTGCCCTGACTGGCCCTAAGCCAGCCCCACACCCGACGCAACTGCAGCAGCAGCTGCCGCCACCGCCGCCCGCGCGTCCTCCGGATGGGGCACGCCATCACCGCCATGGCCTCCGCCACACCTGACCCGTACATGTGCGTGCAGCACCTCAGCGCCAGGTCCCATGCCTCTCCAGGTGCGAAGTCACCGCCGCTCAGCACCCAGTCCATGACCGACGGACCCTCGCCACCACTGCTGCAGCCACAGCCGCCCGCGCCTCTCCCGGGCCCGGCATGCCCTGCATCACCTCCACTACCTGCCCCAGCTCCTCCGCGCAGCCCATCATCCGAGCATGCCCCCTCCAGCACCTGCACGCTACCTCCCACGCCTCCCCAGGCGCAGGGTCCCAGCCGCCCAGCACATGGACCACCACTTCAAGACACTCTCCATCCCCCCCTGGGTTGGGCCCGTCCCCGCCATCACCGCCGGCCGCTGCCTGGGGCCCTGAGCCCGCCTCCTCTTCCAGCACGTCCCGCAGCGCAGCCGATGACATGCTGCGCCGGGGCCTGGCCCCTGCCCCGCCGGATCGGTCGCCTACCCCTGCCCCTGCCGCTGACTCTGTCCCCGCCGCCCCCGCCGCCCCGGCCCCTCCCTTCACCGCCGCCCGGAGCTCCACCGGGAAGGTGAGCGCAGCCAGCAGCAGGGAGGTGCACAGGCTCGTCGCACCGTATCGCGCATGGCGCACGCACCGACGTAACGCACTGCGCCGTCCTTTGCCAACCGCAAATGACCGACGCCACATGAAGACTCCGCTGCAGCATGCATGCGCTAAAGATGCACGTCGGTAAGGCCACACAGGTGTGCCTCGAGGCAGGCGGCTACAAGGGCAAGCCTGTCCTAAGCACTGAAGGTACCTGGTGCAGCTGCGCAGGAGCACCACACCCCTCGTGCCCCTGGTGCCAATGATGCTCCTGTCCACACTACCGTACAATTCCAGTCCAACAACATTGCCCCGTATCATCGGCGTGGCTCATGCGCCTGACACCCAAAGCGCCGGCTTCGCCAACCCCCATTGCACCGCCGCCCCCGGTGTCCACACACCCTACACTTGCCCCGACTGACCCTAAGCCGGCCCCGAACCCGACGCATCTGCAGCAGCAGCAGCTGCTGCCGCCACCGCCGCCCGCGCCTCCTCCGGATGGTGCATGCCACACATCACCGCCACCACCTCCTCCAGACCTAGCTCGTACATAGTGGTGCAGCGCCGTGCCAGATCCCACGCCTCCCCAGGCGCGGGATCCCAGCCGGCCAGCACACGGGCCAGCACCTCCTGACCCACGTCACCCCCTGCACCGCATCCCTGGCCTCCCTGAGCCGCCTCCAACTCCAGCACAGCTTGCACAGCGGCTAGCGACATGCAGGACCGGGGGCTGGGCGCTGCCCCACGGCCCGCTTCAGCTGGCCCTACCTCTGCCTTTGCTCCTGCTGCCGCAGCCCCGCCCTCCACCGCAGCCCGGAACTCCGCCGGGAAGGTGAACGCCGCCAGCTGCAGCGTGGCGGCCAGGCGGTTGCGAAGGAGGCTGACGTCAGGACGGTGTCGCAAACCGGGAGGCAGGAGCACGGCGGCCTCCGCCCTCGACAGCTCCCCATGCATCGCCACCCCCGCCCCCAGCAGCTCCATCAGCCGCACGTCCCGCAGCAGCAGCTGACGCCACACCATTTCGGGTGCGCCGTCGCGAACACAGCTGGGAGAGCCGCCACCACCGCAGCCAGCAGCAACAGAGGCAGCGCTGCAGCCTCCACCACCACCGCAGCTCCCCAGCGGCTCCGCAGCTGCCTCCTGGCAGAGAATTGCCAATAAGGCGATGACACAGTCCATTGCGGTGACCGCAGCGCTGCACCCGCAGCCCACCAGCTCGACAAGCCCCATGAATCGGCGCCTCTCCGCAGCCATGTCCCCAATCCCGCCGCCTCCGCGCTCCCGCGCCCAGCCCTCGCCCCCCGCCACGCTGGCGACCAGCTCCCCGCACAGCCGCACGCTGGCTGACAGCGCCGGCAGCAGCTCAGCCAGCGCGAAGGACGACCGCAGCGGAAACTGCGCGGCGGCGGCAGCAGCAGCAGGCGCGCAGCTATCTGGCCGCTGTGTCAGGTGACCCGTCCCTGGTCCAGCCGAGTCCGCTCCCGCTTCGTCAGTGTGAACGGATAGCCACCGCAGGAACAAGGCGCACAGGAAGGTCCCGGTGTACCGCATCGCCCGGCGGACGACGTCCGCCAGCCACCATGCTCGTTCGCCACGGCTCTCCTCTGCACCCACGCCCTCCAGCTCCCCCACCGCCCAACGCAGCCGGGCACCCATCGCAGACACCAGCTGCCCCACATGGCCCAGGTGGCCGAACTGCAACACGTCCGCCAGGCAGGGGCCAATCTCCGGGAGGGTGTTGAGCAGGCACCACACAGCGCGAGCGGCACCGTCGGCCCCCATGCGGTTCACCAGAGGGATGAGGCAAGGCAGCAGGCCCGCGCCTATGGCCGCGGCGGCGTCCGCGGAGGGACGAGCGCCTGGCATGGAGAAAAGGGCGAAGGTCTCGGTTAACAGGCCGTGCTGGCTAGAAGCAAGGGGGGCATGCGTGGTATGCGTGTGCAGACCGTCAGTGTTTGATTCTGTTATCGTGTGTTGTAACAATCTCGGCGGCACGCTACCGTACGGTGCCACGGGTGCCTCACAGATAATGTTGTCAAAGAACGAAGTACGATGGCATTCTTTTTTTCTGGCCATGCCTCCGTACTGAGACAGACTAACTTAACCGGGTACTGAGACTGGTGAACTTAACCTGGACCCCAAGAATTGCGACACGGTATGCAACTGAATGCGAGGACAGAAAGCATTGTGCACCGCTTACCGAAGACACCGTGTTGCGTTGTCCAGTCTGAGTAGTCGGACACTTCCGGCTCTCCCACCAGGAGCGCCTCCGGGTGCCGCGCCGCCGCCACGTAAGTCTCCCACCACGCCCGCAGCTGCGCCCACGTGCGCCTGGGCACCTGCTCCCGGCCCCACACGGCCGGCAGCAGCGCCAGCCGCGCGCACGCCAGGGTCGCGTGCAGCAGCGCGCAGCTCTGCTCCTTGGGCAGCAGCGGGGCGGGGGCGTTGGGGTTGTCGCAGGGCAGCTCCAGCCGCACACCGGACAGCGGTCGCCCCCAGCAGGCCATCACCCCCTTGGCCAGGCGCAGGCACAGGTGGAAGGTGGCGGTGCGGTTGTAGGGCGGCAGTTTGTGAAGGCACATGTCTGCCGCTGTGTGCTTCTCCTCCGGCCCTGGCCTGGCGTCCGGACCTCCGCTTTTAGCCTCCTCCCGCCCTACAGACACCGCCTCCTGGCTGGCCCCGGTCGCCTCCTGCTCCGCACCCGCCTCTGTTGAGCATGCACCGTCTCCACGGGTGCACGGTTGCTCTGGTAGCGTTGTGGATGTCGACAGCAGCGCAATCCAGGCCTCGCCGGTGGAAATCGCTGCGTGCAGGTTGACTGCTCGCTGCAGCCGCATCGCCACGTCGTCGTATTGCTTCGCTTTACGGTCCTTGCGCTCAAGGTACCCGAACTCCCTGCTCTCCCATGCCGGCATTACCAGCACCTCCGGCCTGGCCGCGCCGAACGCGTCACCCCCGTCCAGGGCGGCGCACAGCTGGGCCATGTGGGTGGCGGCCAGGGCGCAGCCGCAGGGGCGGCGCAGGACGTCTGGAAGTACATACCCTGCAAAGCCCGTAGCTTTGCAGAGCCAGTCGAGGAGTCGCGCCTGTACGGCACTTGCGATGATCCGCTTCTGGTCACCGTTTCCTGAGGCCGCAGCAGGGATTAGCAGTAGCACCTGCGCCCAGTTCTCCAGCACCCAGGAGGACCGCAGCTGGGTGCGTATATCGTGCATGAGGTCATACTTGGTGCAGGCCGATGCGGCGTTGCTGCTGCTGCCCCCGCCGTCACCACCACCGCTGGCCCCGCTGCCACCCCCGCCGCTGCTGCTGCCGCCCGTGCTGCTAGTGCCGCCGCCGCCGCCACTGCTGCTGCCGCCACTGCCATTGGCTGACTGGAAGACGCCACCTATGAGGCCCGCGAGCAGTATGTGCGTGGTGTTGGCAAGCTCAAGGCAATCACTGTCTATCGGCTGAAATGCCTGGGTGTTCTGCGGCTGCCTCCGCTCTTGGGCGGGTTGGTGGCGCCCCCCCGCCACAGCTGCCACGGCATCCTCCCGGAAGGCTTCCACTGATGACCTGCTCCCAGCACGCCATGAGTGTTCAGCCAGCGCAGCAGCCGCTGCTGGCTTCAGCTTCCCAGCGGCGTCCGCCAGGAGACGGGAGTAGCACTCAAGCGCGCCTGCCCTCAGCAGCACAGGGCCCAGGAGGTCGCGGCAGATACTGTGTCCCTGCGGCACAGGCTCTGTCAGGTGGCAGACCCAGGCCAAATGACGGGAAAGGTCGGCGAGCAGGCAGGCGTAAAGGCACTCGGTGCCCTGGCCAGTTAGCATGGGGCTTGACCGCCGTAACGCCAGGGAGAAGAGGGCCAAGTAGGCAGCAGTGTCCTGGCCCGGATGGGACCAGAGAGCTGTGAAGTCTAGTGTTTGCAGAGTTACAGCATCGAGTTCAGAGGTAAGAGCGGTGGCAGCTCGCACAGCAGTGGAGAGGGCCGATGAGGAGAGTCTTGGGTCAAGGCCGCGAGCAGTTTGCTGGAGCACCTCTCTCGCCACGCCTAATAATGACTGCAAACTTGAGTTTCGGTATGGTGCAGTCAGCGCCGCGCCTCTCCTGGGGGCCATGGCTTGTTCTTAAGGAACCAGCTGCTGAAGTTATGTCATAAGATGTTTAAGGCTAGCATATCTTCTATATTATGTCGCTCCCCTTGTCGATACCATAGAAGGGGCCCGGTACGGAAGCAGGCGAAAGAGCAACTGACGACATCAAACCACTAGGCGGCATCAAACCACTACGGTAAGAGAGAAAAAGGAGAGGACAACGCTGGTTGGCACATAGTAAGGTGAGGTACTGGGCATGGTCAAGCGCACCTGAGCGTACCTGCTTCCCCTCAGCCTTGCTACCCCCTAGTTTTTCGCCCCCGCCTGTCCAGTTGCAATAGGCCGTACGGAACCCTGTGGCCAACCCCTGTACCAGCAAGGCCTTACCTCCAGTGCCGCAAGGACCCTGTTCCCACAATACCCATACTACCAGCAAGATCTGCTCTCCCCTGCTTCATCCCAGGGGGGAAGCAAGCAAGCAATTACAGGAGGGTCAGGGTACAGCGTACAGGGCCTTCATACACCCCCCCACCTATGTCTCCCACCATAAGAACTCGTTTCGGGCGGTGTCCAAAGATTGGTGGGTGAGGTGAGCAGTGCAGCTTCCCTGATGCAGCTCCGGCTGCGTCCGCTGCCTCATGGCCTAATAATCTTGCGCATGACAGCACAACTACGTACGGTGTAATAGCACGGCAGCATGTTCGACAGAGGTGGTGAGTGCATCATGCGGCACCATCTTGCGCCCTCCATACCCTAAGAGTACAGTCATAATTGGCGTACCTCGTTACATTGTGCTGGTACGCGGTTTATCCGTGCCTCGGCTAATTCCATTGCGGCATGGATGATATATCCCCCCTAATAGCAGATCAAGGCACGGAACTGCCCCCCGTACTTTTGCGGGACAGGCTTGATACGGTGCATCGTACCAACGCACGTGGGCAGAGGTTAGTCAAGCTGTGCCAAGACGCCGAACTAGCTATTATGAACGGTCGTGTTGACGGTGATAGTC
>VFQN01005320.1_pt1 | contig 15885 bp, 21 predicted proteins | sample 3512371 | NCBI WGS metagenome assembly VFQN01 (sample SAMN10412370, study PRJNA504923) | tailings metagenome | isolation source: Replicate 2 from Balatoc abandoned mine | place: Philippines: Itogon, Benguet | collected 2017-08-28 | reverse complement strand
TGGTGCTGGTGCTTGCCTGTGCTGGTTGGGCCTTGGACTCCCGCTGGCCTGTCCCTTCCCGTCTCCTTACCTGTAAACCTTTCCACAGGAAAAAAAAAAACATGTGCACCCAGCCCCGGCCAGGGGACGAGGGGAGACCCCAGCTGTCCGGCACCTGCTGCACTCCTTGCCTGGAAGGCGCAGCGGGATGGCCTTGCAGTCCACCACTGTACGACAAAACCAGGAATCCGGTAAGGTTCCTACCTAGGAAATCGTGCCCTTAGCCTCGAGGCGGCCACTTCCGAGCCAAATCCAAGCAATGCTCCATTGGCCAAAACGACCGAGGCAACTCATTACATGCCCGATGAGCACACCTGCACCTGGATCAAAACAATGTCATCGGCTAGCAACTGAGGGCAAGACTCAGGACAGTTAGGACACTCCGTTGCCGCCCATTACCGAGGCTGCTAGCCCAACGCGTGGCACGCCCTCACTCGCCCGACTACCACCACCACCTCTGCACGGGCCGCCCACAACACCGGCTGCGCTGCTATGCAGTCAGCCCAGGCCACTTGGAGCTGAAGTCGGCCTGTACCGGTACGACAGCTGTGCCGTTACAGCCACTTCCACACCATCACCCGCGCCCGGCCAGGAGTTGTCCATGCCAAGGCACGCTACCCCATGCATGCAGGGTAACATTGACGCGCTTGCACCAAACGCCCTCGGAGGCTCGCAGCTACCGCCGGCGCGCCCCGTCGTTGCCCCCAGGCGCCTTGGCCACGCCCCCAGTCGCCCCTGCCCATTCCAAGTCTGGAACCCAACCCAAGGCTTGGGCGTCACGCCTCGGCGCCCCTACCTTCCCCAGCGCCCCTGTTGATCACGCCAGGTCCTTTATTTTTAAAAGTGCACTATCTACTTTCCATGCTTGTCGTGATGCCCCCATACGCGTTGCGCGCACGTCGCTACGCCTCTGCTGGCCTCTGGGAGCTCCCCTGCTCCTTGGGGGGCTCCCTTGCTCCTTGGGGGGCTCCCTTGCTCCATGGGGGCTCCCAAGCTCGCCTGCGTGCCCCTCACGCCACGTCCCCGGGCTTGGGCTGCGCGTACGTCACCTTGACGGGCCGCCCCTTGAGCGAAGTACCGTCCGCGGCGATGGCCCTGGGGGATGGATGGAGGGACAGCAGAGCCGGCGCAGGGCGTGGTTGGGTTGCGAAGGGGTAGCGGAAGGCTTAGGCTACAGTAGCTGGCGTGCAGTGCATTCCGTTGGATAAGCAGCAAGGGCAAGGGCAAGGGCGAAAGGGAAGAAACCAGCCTCCACGCGGTCCACTGCACGGCACGCGCCACTGTGCTGCAGGGAGGCAATGGCGGGGGCGCTTGGGCCTAGGCATCCGGTGACCCTTGCGTGCACCTAAACAACGGCAATGAGGACAGGTGCTGCTGCAAAACGCGTCAGGGTGTGTCGCGTAGGGGCTCATCGCAAGCGCGCCGTGCCAGGCAAAGCTGAATGGAGGCATCCCCACATCCCCACCTGTCTAGCTCCTGCTCGTTGTCAAAGTGCACGTGGGCAAAGCCCTTGGGCCTGCGGGCAAGAGGGGAAGAGCACGCTTAGACGCTCAAAACGCCAAGTTTTCTGACTCAGGAAAGTGAGACTCAAGAGCTCACCCCAGTATTGCAGTGTTGGGCAGGGCCGCAATAGGCACGTCACACGGCCGCATTCTGCTGCTCCTAAGCACCGCCCTCGCTGCCCTCACCTGCCCTTGCGGTCCGTGTGCATGCGCACTTGCGAGGGCCTTGCCCCCGCCTTGGTGAACAGCTGCGTGAGGTCCTCCGCCGTGGCCTCGAAGTCCACGTTGCCCACGTACACCACGTTGTAGCCGGGGACGCGGCCGCCGGGGGCAGCAGCAGCTGCTGTGCCGGCTGCGGCCGGGGCCACCACCGCTGCCGCCGGAGCCGCAACAACAGCAGCAGCGGGCTTGTCGGCTTTCGCCGCCTTCTCCTTGCCGGCCTTTGTCGCAGCTACCACCAGTACGGGCTCTGGCGCTGCAGGTGCTGCAGCAGTTGCTGGTGCAGCTGCGGCCGGTGTGGGCGCCGCTGCCGCCTTGGTCCCGTTAGCCGCTGCTCCGCCCGGGGGCGCGGAGTAGGTGACCTTGAGGGCTCTCCCGTGGAGCGAGGTGCCGTCCGCGGCGATGGCCCTGCGTGGATGCACACGGGTAACCCCTTTTGTCCACAAGGACAATGCCCTTGCGGTGCAAGGGACTTGGTCAAAGGGACTTTCCCGGGCTCACGGGGAGCATGCTCCTTCCCGGTAGGGCTCGTGCCCGCTGCTGGGTCAGCTGCACCTAGCCTGGGCATGTGACCCGTTTGGCGGCTGCTTTCCCGTGCAGCGCTAGCCAAAGAAGCGCACCCGATGCTGCACGCAACGTGTGCACATTGGCGCCTTACAGGGGAGGCCCCTTGGTGCCTTGGGAAAGCCAGAGCAGCACTCTGATCCTCTTAGCGAAAATGCAGTGTCTATTCGCGCTTCAGCGTTTACGCGTACCCCACCTGTCCAGGTCGTGCTCCGAGTCGAAGTGCACGTGGGCGAAGCCCTTGGGCCTGCGGGCATGTGGGCAGCAATGTAGGACGCAGGGCGCAGTCTGATAAAGCTGCACACCTTCATTTGATGACCGTTCGCGCTCCGCTAACATCCAATGGCACTGAGCGCAATTGAATGCTGCTGTAGCTGGTGAGAAAATGCACCTTGGCAGTAGTAATGCTACTACCCATGGGGCCCACTCGGGGCTTCGTCGGCTGGTGGCTTTGGTAGGAAGCCATGCACTCCGACGTCTCATTGTGATACATTCGCCCCTTGTCTACCTTATGCTACCCGCCTACGCAGTATCATCGTACCCCACAGCACCCCTACTTGGCCCTACTCCAACAACCTACGCCAGGCTTACAGCACCGTCCCCGCTGCCCTCACCTGCCCTTGCGGTCCGTGTGCATGCGCACTTGCGAGGGCCTTGCCCCCGCCTTGGTGAACAGCTGCGTGAGGTCCTCCGCCGTGGCCTCGAAGTCCACGTTGCCAACGTACACCACGTTGTAGCCGGGGACGCGGCCGCCGGGGGCAGCAGCCTCGACAGCTGCCCCTTTCCCGCTGGTTGCGGCTGCGGCAGCGGGCGCCTGGCTAGCACGTGCAGCTGGGGTAGGGGCAGGCGCGGGTGCAGCTGCGGGTGTAGGGGACGGCTCCCGTGCAGCGGCGGGCGCCGCGGCAGCCGGGACGGCGGCGGCAGGGGCGGCGGCGGTGGCGGCAGGGGCAGCGGCAGCGCCCCCTGGAGGCGTGGCGTAGGTGACCTTGATGCTACGGCCCCGGAGCGCAGTGCCGTCGGCGGCGATGGCCCTGGGGGGATGGAGGGAGGGACAGGGCGTTAGGTGCAGAGGGTGAGTGAGTGACAGCTTGGGGAAGGGGTAGCGGCGCGTGCCGTGGTTGCCGTGGCAGGAGGGGCGCAACCGCATGCACGGGCAGGGCCTGCCCTGTGTATTCGTTGCAAGTGGCGCGTCTCCGGTCTTCCACCGATGCAGGTGCACGGACCGAAGGCGGCATGGGGACCCACGTGTAGCGTATGCAGTTGCGTGAACAAAATAGCAAAAAAGCAAGCAGGTTCCCACGTGTGCGGGGACCCACGTGTGCGTGCACAGGCAGAACGCAAGCCCTCGCGGCCACCCCACCTGTCCAGGTCCTGCTCGTTGTCGAAGTGCACGTGGGCAAACCCCTTTGGCCTGCGAGGCAAAGGAACGGCGGAGTCAGAATGCAAGAGAGAGGATATACACACGGGGGCGCAGTGCGCTCAGGATGGCAGCTTAACAAGAGCGGCAAACTTCTTGCCGGATGACGCATGGGAGCCACGTGCATCCCATGCCGCCCAGGCTGCCGTCGCGTCGGCTCCAGTGCAGGCTGCCCGCGTGCACTGGCAGCCAAGCCCTGGTCCGTTTGACCTCTAACCGAGCCTGGTGCACCCATCCACCAACTGCCCCCACTCACTTCCCCGTCTTCTTGTCCTTGTGCATGCGCACTTGGGACGGCCTGGCCCCCGCCTTGGTGAACAGCTGCGTGAGGTCCTCCGCCGTGGCCTCGAAGTCCACGTTGCCAACATACACCACGTTGTAGCCGGGGACGCGGCCGCCGGGGCCAGCAGCAGCAGGGGCAGCACTCCCCGTGGCCGGGGCCGCCGCGGCGCTGGCGCGGGCCTTGCCCTTGAGCTCCGCAGCTGCCTTGCACTTCTCCACCTGCAGTATCGCAGCGCAGGGTAGGGTATGTTGTCAGGTCGGCAGGCGGCAAGGAAACGTCTCCGCCCAACCCGCTGACCCTACCCCCACCCTGACCATATCAACCACTCCTCCTGCTTGGCACGCACGTCTGCCTTTCCCGCTGTCTTTCATGTTGCGTACTATCTTTCCCGCTGTCTTCCACCAGGCACACCAAGCTACCCGCCGCTGTTCATGCGACGACCCCCTACCCCCGTCGCCACCAAGTTGCCCACGTCACGTATGACGCCCAGCACCTGGGCCAACCGCTTTGTGTTGCGCCGGCAACGGCACTCACGATCTGCCCCTACCGCAGCCTCCCCCACCCACCACCTCCGCGCCTTTGCTTCTATCCCTCACTCCCCCGCACCCGCACTCACCCTGAGCGCCCTGCCCTCCAGCTGCTCTCCATTGCACGCCAGCGCCGCCTCATAGCCGGCCTGGGATGGGGCAGGTGGGAGGGAATAGATGAGGGATAACGACAAAAAGGTAGGGAGGATCACGCAATGCTAGTAAGTCTAGGTGAGAGCGGGGGCGGCACAGACATAAGGATATGTGGATATGGAATGTGGCATGTGCGTGTACATAGAAGTAACAATGCGCAAGGCCACTCGCCGCAAGCCCTGCTGTCTAACACGGCTCCCTTCCGCCCCTTGACCAAGTTCAAGCATGCTCACATGCAAGCTCATACACTATGCCTGTAGCCGACAAGCCGGCGTTTTGTTGTCACCACCCACGTGCGACTGGTTGCATTGGGCCCCCACCCCCGCACCTGCGTCTTGAAGGTGACGAAGGCGGTGCCGTTGAAGCGGCCAGAGTCCGCGAAGCTGAGCAGGTGCATGGACTCCACCTCGCCGCAGTACGACCAGAACTCGCGTATGGCAGCCTCGTCGTACTCGTGCGGGATGCCCGTCACCCAGATCTGCAACGTGCATGTCGCAACCCCAGACACGGTGGTTTGCGAGGGAGTCCGGAGGAACCCCGGGTTCCGTTCCAGTAATGGAAGTGTCTAAGGATGGACGTGGCAAGGCCCCCTTCGCCGGTTGACTCCCCTCGTCCTCCAACCACCTGACATCCGGTCATCCCCTAAATGGGCGTTCCCAGAGCTCCCGCAGTGGGCACTCACGCAAGGGCATTTTGCTGCCACCGGCCCACGAGCCCCCGCACCCGCTCCACCAACGGCCCACCCGCGCCGCTACCATCGCCCCCGACCCCGCCTCACAACCTGCCCCGCCTGCGCTCCGCAACACCCTGCCATCCGTACCCTACCCAGCCCACAGCCTGACCCTTACCCACCGTCATCCTCTGCCCTCACCCTCCTCCCCTCCCCTCCCCACCCTGCGCGGCACGTATCCGTCCTTGGTGCTGTCCACCGCCATGATGCGCGCCAGCTTGGACTCGGTGGCGGCCTCCACAGCCGCGTCGACCTGCGGGGCAAACCACGCAGAGGCACGGTGTAAGCGATGCCATGTTTTGTCCCCTCCCCTACGCGGTGGAGGAGCCGTACGATCCGCTCCCCGCCCTGTGCGTCGTGTGTGTAAGCATGCAGATTCATGCATTGCCATGGGGACCCCCAGCGAGGTCATTGGCCTCAGCTTAGGATGGCGAGCCTTCCCGAGCTGTGCGTCCAGCTGGTTCAGCCGGACGGGTCTTCCAGTACTACACACATGATTCCACCCCCCCCCCCCCCACCCCCCCACCATCGACGGCTTCTCCGAGGCGTCGGGTAATGGGTTGGGCTGGGTTTAACTTATATGCCTCATCATCGACGGCCTCGTCGATCTACAGACTTCGTCTGTCGTCCTACCGCCAAACCCCCCCCACCCCCCCCCAGGACGATAGTCGCACCTTGAAGTCAAAGGCGAAAGTGGACCCGCCGCCGCCGGCAGCCGCACCTAACGCGGCCGCCGGCCGCTTCTTCCCCTTCCCGTCCGCCTCTGCACCGTTCGCGGTGGCAGCGGCCGCGGCAGGCGCCGCCGGCGCCGCTGTCCCAGCCCCAGCCGCCTGGCCCGCTCCGGCTTGCTGCTGCTGCTGCTGCTGCTGCTGCTCCTGCCCGCCCTTCTTCTTGTCTTTCTTCCCCTTCTTCTCTGACTTGGGGGCCTCAGCCTGCGCAACAGCCACCGCGGCCGGCGCCGCAGCTGCTGCTGCTGCTGTCAACCCTGCTGCCGGCCCGTTGCCGTTGGCGGCAGGCGCGGCAGCGGCAGTGGCAGCGGCGGGCGCCGCCGCGAGCGACGCTAACGCCAGCGATGGCGCCGCCGATGCAGGTGCGCTGAGGAAGCCCAGCACCGCCCTCATGCGTGCGGCCTCCTCGGCGTTACCGCCCTGCGCCGCCGCAGCTGCTGCAGCTGCAGCGGCTGCAGCGATTGCCGCCACCATGGGCGACATGGGGGCGGGCGTGGTGGGGGCGGGGGCCAGCGCGGGGGCGGGGGCGGGGGTGCTGTCGGGGCCCGCCCCTGCGCCGGACGACTTCTCCTTTTTGCTCTTCTTCCGGGGCTGCTCCGTGGCGTCGTCCGCGTCTGCATCTGCAAGTGCTGGTGCGGGCGTTTCAGGATGGCCTGCGACAGCAGCGCGTGAGGAAGATCGTCTGTTGTTGGGCGCGGATGCGTGAGCGGCTCGCATACCGGTACAGCGGGCGGCTGCGGGCCGTGCTTGGGCCCCAGACTATTGACACCACCCGCAATCCTTCGAAGACAGGGCAGGCAACTCTGCTAGGTCACGATGTGCTTACAAAGGAGCTACACCATCGCATCTGTGCCCCCACCTGGTCCCGACCCTGCTGCGGCTGCTGCCGCCTGCTCCGTGCCGTCGGCCGCAGCAGCTGCTGCTGCCGCCGCTGCTGCCTCCTTGGCAGCCCGCTCCGCAGCCCGCCGCTGCTGCCGCCGCTGCTTGTACGTCAGACCGTTCTCATCAATTTGCGGAAGGCCATCGGGCGCCAGGGTTGTTTCCTTTTCTGCCTGAGGCTCTGCCTGACCGGCGTCCCCGTTCTCGCCCGCGGGGGCTGCAGCCGGGGCGGGGGCAGAGGCAGGGGAGGCCTCCGCTGCGCGCTTCTGCTTCTTCCCGGGACGCTCTCCCGCGGCACCTTCTGACGGCGCCGACCCATTTGCTGCCGACGGCTTCCCGAGCTGCGCATAGGGTGTAAAGGGGTGTTGCGAGCGCGCGAGGCGTTGCGTACTGGGCCGCCACTGGGCATTGCAAGAAAACCAGCAGTAACTCAGTGCGTGAGCATACCTGTAATAGCTCCTCAACGCTTCTGTATCTTGGGTAAAGTATAGGCTTGCCGTCTTGCGCGAGGGGTACGCGACCTTCCACGGCCGGCGCCTCCACCTGTTGAGTAAGTAGGGTGACGACGTGAGGCTAAGCGCATGAGGATATAAGACAGAAGCACAACGACTACTTGTTTAGCAACAGTCGCTGACCTTCTGCTTATCTTTCTTGCCCATAGTGCCTGCCTCGTTCACAAAAGCATATGGGCCTGGAGCAATTATCGCGTTTTTGTATTTAAAGCTAATGCTACTGCTCCAACCGGCAGCCTGGCATAAGCTGAGCTGTAAGCCGGTGACACGGAGACGGTTGAGCGGTTAGGGTGGTTGCAGCTTTTGGTTTTAGATTTTTGGGCTGAAAAGCAGACTGACCTCCAAGTAGGCAATTATACGTTACGTTAAGGCGCTCCTTAGCTGTCGTATATAGCTGATGCAGCCTCTGAACATACTCAGATAGGTGTCCCCTTTAAAGTTCCGTAAGGTGAAAGCTCCGCAATCTGCAAGACCTGAGCGCCGTGCTCTCGCAGCGAAATTCGTGACCTCTGAAGTCTTCGAACGCATGGGGCCGCTGCCGGGGCCTGGACAGCTTTGGCAGAGCAGGGACTCAGCTGTTTGGCGCGGGGTGTTGCGGAAGTACCAGGACGCCGTTGCCGCTGTTGCCAAGTCCGGTGGAAAGGGCAAGGAGCGCTTGATTGAGCTGGACAGGTACATGCGGGAGTTACGTAGAGGAGTGCAGAAGAGTGCATATGGCATGCCGGGGCCACACGTGTGTACGCCGTACTAGTGCCGTATCAGGTGGACACGCAGTGCCGTGGCGGTTTGTGGTGCGCAAACGAGGGGCAACCGTCCGCTGCTTGCTGTGCTTGCTGGAGGCCGTAGCCGCCTCCCACTGCCTGTGACAGGCAGCGAGCAGTATCGCGCTGTGTTGGACAACCATCTTCGCCTAGCGCTCCTGCCGGCAACCGGCACCGACCGCCACCGTCATGCCCCCGAACCCCCACCTGCTGCTCACCGGGAAGCTTGCCGTTCCACGTGCCCGCACTCAGATGGTACCTGCAAGAGCTGCCACCGGCCCTGGCAGCCAAGTCTCCCGGCGACGCGGGCGGTGCGCACATCACGAGGGAGCAGCTGGTCAAGCTGGTGGGTGGGACTGGGCTGCAGCTGGGCGCCTGGTGCGTCCTGCGGCTTGCGTTCACTGAGGCCTAAGGGGACTAGAGTGCGCCAGGTACATGCAACCCAATTCTGGGAGCTGCATGATGTGCGCATACGTGTAGCACGTGGGTTCAGCATGTCGTACGCACACACGTTCACATCTTATCCTGGTGTGAAGGGATGGGCCTTTGCGAAGGTGCGGCGCAAGAACGCCATCCGCTACAGGTGCCCCACACCTCTGTGTGCTGCTCTGTAACGAATGCGCACAGGTGGACTGGAAGCTGTGCAGGGGCAAGTGGCGGCCGCGCCTGCAGGCCTTTGCACAGCAGCAGGTACGGCGTGGCGTGAAAAGTGGTACAGCGTGGCGCGAAGAAGACGGGGATGCTAGCACATTGGGTGAAGCCCGACCTCAAAAGGCGCAACTGTATTTGTTTCGGCACATGCATGTCTTGCCTTTCTGTTGTGGAGCCCGACACTGCCTGCACAGGCACACAACCAAGTGAACGTAAGCGCTGCCCATACCCCCGCCCCGCAGCCCGACGGCGCCGTCGAGGCCGCCAGCGCCGCCGCCCTCCGAGCCATCGCCAGCTACAACCCACACGCCGGCGCCGCTGGCGCCGAGGCGGGGCACTCTGGCAAGGGCACCGCCGCCCCCTCCAAGCGGGGTGCGGGTGCAAGTACAGGTGCAGGTGTAGGCCCAGACCCGGACCTGGGCCCGCTGCGGGCTGCCACCGAGGCCCTGGCAGCTCTCAAGGGCGTGGGTCCTGCCACCGCCTCCGCGCTGCTGGCCGCCGCCTGCCCCCACGCGCCCTTCATGTCCGACGAGGCGGCGGCGGCGGCGCTGCCGGCGGCGCGCAAGTCCGACTACAGCCTCAAGGTGTGGGTTGGCCTTGGTGGTGCTCGTTTGGGTCGTGCACGTGTGGGCTGGCCGGTGAGGTGGTCGTTGGGGCCGTGCACGTGTGGGTTAGTTGGGAGTGATCGTAACGCGTTGGGTGGTGTTGGGTTGTGGGAAAGTGAGGAGGCACGGTTGGGTGGCACCAGGGAGCACATCCGATGACGGCAAGGCCTCATGGTGCGGCGGGCCCCAGGTTGCTGCACGGGGTGCAGGGCGCCGGGGTGGTCGCGTCGCTTTTCAATTTGGTGGTGGTGGAGCCTCCAGGAGACAGTCATGGTGGCGGCTAAGGGGTACGTCCTGCTGTACTCATAAAACGGACATGGAGACGGATGCGGTCTGAAGGTTTGGGGGACTCCAGTACCAGGTTACGATTTTACCTTGTGTCTAGGTACTGTAGGTCGGTGGAGGCGGTCCGCCCGCACAATGCCTCGCCCAGGTGTGGGTTGCACACTGATCTGATGCTGCTTGCTTCCTGCTCCTGGCAGGCATACCTGGAGCTTGCGGCCGCCCTGCAGCGGAAGGCGGCGGAGCTCAACAGCGCACAGGAGGCGCAGCAGGGGCAGGAGCAGGGGCAGGGGCGGCAGCAGCAGGAGGGGCAAGGGCCCGCCAAGGACAGCCACGCAGGACCGGCGGCGGGCGAGGACGTCCCGCCGCAGGGTGCGTCAGGGCAGCAGCGGCAGGGGGAGGCTAAGGGAGCAGAGGGGTCCTCGCCTGAGCAGGAGGCGGGCGTGGGCGGGGAAGGGAAAGGGGAAGGGGAAGCGGACACGTGGACAGCTGTCCTGGTTGAGCGCTGCCTGTGGGCGGCCCACGTGCTGCATGCGTACGGCGCTGGAGGTGGGGGAGGAGAGGAGGAGGACGGAGGGCTGAAGGAGGAGGAGGCCCAGGAGGGTGCAGGGAAAGGGAGGTCCGGGGGCGGGACCGCAGGGAAACGGGTGGGAGTTGGGGCTGGTGGGAGCGGCAAGCGGACGCGCAAGTGAACGGGGAGGGTGCAGGGTGCGGGACGGGTTGCGTGTTGCGTGGTGCAGCTGCTGAATGCGGGCGCAACTGTTGACCATAAAACGAGTCCTTTGAGTGCTTGCGGTGCGGTACGGTAATTGGGCCGGTGTTTGGGTTGCTGGTGCCATAGGTGACGTTTCGTTGGGTAGCACGTGCACTCGGCGTATGTACCAGCACGCCCCCAACAGGGCCTGCTGCACACCGGTAGGTGTCTTGGACCGACCAGGCATGGTTGTTGGCGGAGATCACTCGCAGAGCGGGGCGCACAGCGGTTATGTTACAGTTACAGTTACAGGCCCAGTAGGGCGCTTTCGGGGAGCCAGGGGGCCATAACGACGAGTAATGACTCACGTTACAGCAGTGCTCACTTGCCCCTATAGCCCAATACGGACCCTGAGCTATTCACAGCGCCCAGGCTCTGCAACCTAAGGCACATGTTGATGCGCCTCTGATGATATACCGTTTGCTACGCTACGGATGCACGTACTAAGCAGTGGGCAGTCTCCCCTGGTACTAAGACAGGAAAGAGAAAGGTTCACAGTTCGCTTCGGATACGTATTATAACCAGTCGGATATGTATGCGCAGCAATAGTGCAGCGCGTATAAACAATGAACGCATGGACCAACGTATACGTTGAGCTTGTATGTACGGGTACACCATGTACACTAACACGCCAGGGGTGCTGTCCTCAACCACCCATGCACCTACAACTCCAGCAGCCGTAATGAACGCAAACCTACGGTGCAATTGCACAGCAGCCGCCCTCCATGCAGTCCTGGTCCTAAGGCCGGCCAATGCAGCCTCCTGCCCTATCTCTCAGTGTCTCTCTTCTCTCTCCTTGACGCTCATTTGGGTTAAATTCGTTGCGCAGTTCTCCGCTCCTCCAGCCTCCTTGCCTCTAGAACAGCAGCCCCAGCCCGAACCCCACCGCCCCCGCCAGCACCACGTCTCCTCCATCGTAGCCCCCGTGGTGGTGGTAGCCGTAGTCGTTCTCGATGATGACGGTGGTGGGCATGGGCGCAGGCGGGGGCACGTACACCACGGACGGAGGGGGCGGCGGGGGCAGGTACACCACCTGCTGGGCCGGGGGCGGGGGCGCGGCGTAGACCACCTGCTGCTGAGGCTGTGGAGCGTAGGCGGGGGCGTACATGGGCGGCTGCTGGTAGGAGGGGTAGGGTGGGGGCTGCTGAGGGTAGGGCTGCTGCTGCTGCTGCTGGGGGTAGGGCGCGGGGTAGCCGGGCGCCGGGTAGGCCATTCTCCGAGAGAGCGCTGAAAGTTTGAGGTCGACTAGCACAACTGTCCTTGCCCACGGTTTACTTGTGGCGACGCTTACTTCTTGCTGTAACTGGCTGTAATAACTGTAAGGCGCGAAGGCTATGTCGTCGTGGCTGTAAATAACTTTTTAGGAGCTTTGTTTAGAGTTCGCTTTGTTGGTGCCGTTCCTGTGACTGATAATGATCGCTGTGGCACTCGTGCCCTATGTAAAGAACGCATAGTCTCAGGCGGTGCTCGTCGTACAAGACTCGATGTCGAGCACAAGTGACATGGTCACACGCAGCGTAAAGGCTACTCCTTTAACATACTACAGTCATACGAATTGAGACCTTTCAAACTTTCCTGGCGCGGTCACAGGGCGTCACTCTCTCACTCCTGCTCGACGTCGAGTACGGCAACTCCGCTCTTGTCAGACGCCGTGTAGCGCTCTTGTCAGACGCCTTTATACACAGCCATCAAAATCTCAAAATGACACTTATAGCCTATCAACATTATCAGATAACAGACTCGCGTACATCAGCACATACGGTAGCTCCGCTGCAGAGGAACATCGTCGCTCGTTCCCAAGGCTTGTAAGCCAGAAATGGCGCAAAGTGGCATCCTTACCGTCACTTGCGAGTTTGCAAAGGACCTCCATGCGCACGACTGGCTATTCCGGTGAGTCCGCGCGGCTTGCTGGGAAGGGCCCTGCACGCCCCGAAGGGAATGCTTGGGGTGCCACCATACAACAAAGTGCAGAGGACCGGCAACACGACAGCACCCTGTGCACACGGCCAACCCTTTGACCCCTGTTACTAATAGCACTGCCGCTTCTGCTGCTGTCCTGCTGCGCAGGCAGAACCCCTACGCCGTAGTGCGTGTGGGCGGCCAGGAGTTCCGCACCGTGGCCGCCAAGCACGGCGGGCGCAACCCCGTGTGGGGCGAGAGCCTCCGCTTCAACGTGAACCAGGAGAACGACGTGTGGGTGGAGCTCAAGGTGGAGGAGGCGGGCAGCCACGAGAGCCTGGGCTGGGCCAGCCTGTCCCTTAGCCGCGCCCGGGAGCACGGCACCGACCGCATGGAGGCGCCCGTGCTGCGCCACCCACACCGGGGCAAGGGCGACACGGTGCAGCAGGGCGTGGTCAGCGTGGCGCTCAAGTTTGAGCCCAATGCGCCCGCCTACCGCCCAGGGGCCTACGCGGCGCCCGGCTACCCCGCGCCCTACCCCCACCAGCAGCAACAGCAGCAGCCATACCCGCAGCAGCCCCCGCCCTACCCTCAGCCCTACCCCGCCTACCAGCAGCCGCCCATGTACGCCCCCGCCTACGCTCCACCGCCTCAGCAGCAGGTGGTCTACGCTGCGCCCCCGCCCCCGGCCCAGCAGGTGGTGTACCTGCCCCCGCCGCCCCCTCCGTCCGTGGTGTACGTGCCCCCGCCCGCACCCATGCCCACCACCGTCATCATCGAGAACGACTACGGCTACCACCACCGCCACCACCACCACTACCACCACCACGGGGGCTACGACGGAGGGGACGTGGTGCTGGCAGGGGCGGTGGGCTTCGGCCTGGGGCTGCTGTTCTAGGGACGTAGGCAGTCCACGGGTGTGTTAAGGGACTAGGGCTGGTATTCAGCGTAGCTAGGGTACGAACCGATTGGGGTACGACAAGCGGTTACCGGCACGTGTTTAGGTTTGGCTAGGTTAGGTTAGATTGATTGACGCACAGTCGTGTTTGTAGGCAGTGGTGGGCATGGCGTGTGCTCAGGACTGACTTGAGACAGTGACCCATGCGCCATGGTCCGTTGTATACATATACGCACTGCAACATAGCCGTGCATGTAGGATGTGCAACATAGCAGTAGTGATGCCATGCGTCCGGTGTTGATGTTTAAACTGGCCCGCATTGGGCAATAAGGAGGTTGCGAACCGCAACAGTACCTCGCGTGAAAGCAATCCATTCTCGTACCGTACATATGATGTGAACTTGGTGTATGTATATGGCCGTAGTGGCAGTCGTGTTGTATGGGTACACGCCTGGTACTGGAGCCCAGCAACTTGGTGCAAGCATACACATGCCAGGAGGCCAGGTGGCGTTCTTCCGGTTGCTTGCCTGCTTATTAAGTGACCGGTATCCAACCCCATGTTTCCCCGTAACCACCCAGCTTAGTTATTGGGCATACCGGTACTAGGCGCCTTTTAATATGTAAGGTGCCATGGTGGATGTCGCGCTTTCTGGGCTGACAATTGACATGGATGATGGATCACCTGTCGGTAGCAGCTTGCTAGGCTGTGATCGCGCGTCCACGGTCCACCAGAAGGCGCCTTCTGGCGTCCACGGTAGGTATACGGTAGTACGGTATGCCAGGTATCTGTATGGTCATACAGATTTGGTCTTTCAAGAGCCCAGCCCAGCCCAAACCGAGAAGCAGGGCTGGTCCCGGCGATCAGGTACATGGGGTTTCCCACCCCTCTCTTCGGGCCAGAGGGGCTTCTCTGAAATCAGCTTCTAAATAAGAGGTCCTGGCTGTACGGCTAGGAGCTAAGAGCTCCCAATAATAGAATTGCCACGAACAACGGGCCTCAACTTCATGTTATGTCAGCCTGGTCCCGCCCCCACACGGCTTCCCCCAAAGACACACCCACAGGACACAAGCAGCACCCCTGTCGTGGCCACCACCCACCCTTCAAGTGTGTCGCCTTGCCTCTTTGTGGGGCGGTTACATGTCTGCTGCCTCTTCTGCCAGCCTCCGCCCATGTTCCACGGCCCACAACGCACTCAACCCCAGACCCATGCTGTCCAAAGTATATGCCTTGAGACGCAAATGATGGCCAGCCCGTGCCAGCCCCCCCCCCCCCCCTGGCTCGTGCAGGCCCCTGTGGCTAGCCATGCCGAGATTGCCAGGCGTGCGCTGGCGCAGCATGTACAACAGGCTTCTGGAGTTCGTGGAGGGAGAGCCACGTGAGCGTGCTGCCTGCCATGGCACGTGCCGGCTCGGGCCGACCTGAAGATCGCACCTGTTCTGCTTGGTGCTTGGGGTTCGAACCTCACCGGCATCATGCACATGCGTGCATTTTAAACTTGCTGATTATAGTACTCCAATTGACACATCTGGATGTCAGGCGGGTTGCCGTGGTGGCGTACTCAGGGCGCCCCAACCCAAACTCACTCTATATACCGCCACACGAACATTCTGGCGGCCGCCTCCCTCCGCCCATCCACTGTCACAAAACACCACATCTGAAGGGCTTGCTGCTCACCTCGAGTTTCGATCTCGAGACCTCCCGCTCATTATGCTTTTTGTACTAAACGGGTGCTCTTCCACTGAGCTAGGCGAGCTGGTTTTTGCCTGGCACAGTGGGCATCAAAGCAGAATATCACAGGCCAGGTCTACCCTGTGTTGTGCTGGTGCAGTGGGTTCGGGGTGGTGCGTGGGAGCTTTTGGGCTTCGGGAGGGCTGTCTCGTTGCCCTCTCGGGGTGGTGGGTGTGGTACGACACCCTGACGGGAAGGGGTCCCCTGTAAAAAACCAAACCAAACCAAGGGGTGGTGGGTGTGGTACGACACCCCGACCGGAAGGGGTCCCCTGTAGAAAACCAAACCAAAAGGTGCAGGGCTGTCTCGTTGCCCTCTCGGGGTGGTGGGTGTGGTACGAGCGTACGGCACCCCGACCGGAAGGGGTCCCTTGTAAAAAACCAAACCAAAAGGTGAAGGGCTGTCTCGTTGCCCTCTCGGGGTGGTGGGTGTGGTACGACACCCCGACCGGAAGGGGTCCCCTGTAAAAATTCTGCGTATGGGGACGCCTTCAAGTATGACCTGCGTCTTGCGTTGTCTGGTGCCACGCGGATAGTAGAGCGTGGGAGGTGGCAGAGTGTCGATGTGCGCGCTGATGAGCGCAGTGTTTCGTGGGCTGCTAAGGTTCTGGCCATTCTACGGCGTCTGGATTACGAGTGGCCGACAGGGTGTCATGGGGTGGAAGGGCATCTTTGTCCCCTGGCCGTTTCTAGTGTGTTTAGTGCTTTTCGCAGTCTTCTGGTCGACGAGTGGAGAGTACATGACCAATCGCAGT
>VFQN01005319.1_pt1 | contig 15885 bp, 11 predicted proteins | sample 3512371 | NCBI WGS metagenome assembly VFQN01 (sample SAMN10412370, study PRJNA504923) | tailings metagenome | isolation source: Replicate 2 from Balatoc abandoned mine | place: Philippines: Itogon, Benguet | collected 2017-08-28 | reverse complement strand
GCCCCACCTGGGACGATCTCTCGTCGATTCAGACCTATCTGAGTCGGCGAGGGATCACCGCCGCGACGCTCGACCACGCGCTCGACCGCATGCACCAGGCCAACGTGGCGCGCGTGCGCGAGGGCGACCTCGACCACCTCGTGTTCTATACGCTGCAGTCGACGCGCTTCACGCGACGACCGCCGATCGAACCCGCGCTGAGCGCGAAGGCGCTGGTCGACGGTCTCAGGCCTGAAGCGCGGGCCGCGTTCCTGGATGGGCCGGGCATCCCCGACGTCGTGCTGCCGCCCGCCGTCGAGGCGCGCATCGAGGCCCTGCTGGCGTACCTCACCCAGCCAACCGACGACCAGCGTGCTCGGTACTTCCGGCAACTCCTGGAGAGCACGTTTCCCGATGCCGGGGGCCGCATGGTGGCACTCGGCCGCGAGTATGCACGCGCGATGCGGTTCGTCTATCGGAAGGAGTTCCTGGCCCGGCAGAATGCCCTCGGGCCGGGGAGCGTCGAGGACTTGTATCGCTCCCGGGGGATCAGCACCGACACCGCCGTTGAGTCGGGCTTCGTCGTCCACACGGGGCTCGCCGTGTTGAAGGCACTCGAGACCACCCGCCCCGTGCGCCGGGTGCTGATCGTGGGACCCGGCCTCGATCTGGCGCCGAGAACCGGGTTTCTCGAGGACTCACCGCCGCAGAGCTACCAGCCGTGGTCGGTGATGGATGCGCTGATCGGGCTCGGCCTGTCGCAGTTCGACGACCTCTCCATCGTGGGCGCCGACATCAACCCGCGAGTCGTGGAGCATCTGCGGCGTGCGCGGCAGGCGCCGCCATCCCTCGTGCTCGACAGCGCGTTGTTCGGGGACGGTCGCGTGGCGTGGTCAGCCGACTACCGAGACTACTTCGCACGGCTCGGCCAGGCCATCGGCACGGCGACACCGGCGACCGGTGCACGGAGGACCCTCCGGATCCATCCCCCCTCGGCCAGGGTCCTGGCCCCGGCGGAGCCGCTCGACATCGTCACCGAACGCCTGGCCGGTCCGGCGTTCGACCTCGTGGTCGCCACCAATGTCTTCCCGTACTTCGACGACGTCGAACTCGCGCTGGCGATGAGCAACCTCGCGTCCATGATGGCGCCGGGGAGTGTGCTGCTGCACAACGAAGGACGCGCCGTGCTCGGCGACATCGCGGCCGATCTCGGACTGCCGGTCGAACAGGCGCGACACGTCACAATTGCGTCAGTGCGCGGCGCGCCCGCGCCACTCGGCGACAGCGTGTTCCTGCACCGCAAGTCTTCGTCGAGATGACATCGATGGTTCCTGGCCGCGGCCTCTGGTATCGTTCCCTGCCGGGGTCTCGCTCGAGGCTCCAGGCCGCATCCGAAGGCCGACTCGACCCGATATGGACACCCTCAACGGACTTCCCCTCGTCGCTCCCAAGGTCACGCCGGTGCTCGACCCGGCCTTCCGCCCCGCCGTGCTCGCCGTGCGGGCCTTTCGTGCGCAGGTCGCGGCAGCAGGCGGAGGCGTGCCCGTGCGCCTCGCCATCGAGCAGGCCGACGGGTCGGTCTTCCGGTTCGACATCGCCGTGCTGCCGGCCAGCCATCCCGATGCCGCGGGCAACGCCGCGTTCCTCGAGCGCTACGTGAAGTTCCTGCTGTGGTCGCGCGGCGGCTGGCGCATCTACGTCGACGGTCCTGCGGATCTCGCGGCGTCGCTCCGCGCCCACTACTCCGACACGGCGACGGGCCGCTTCGACGCCGACCTCGTCGCGTCGAAGATGTTCGACCATCCCATCGAGGTGGTGCACACGAGTGAACTGCCCGCGGAGCACTCGGTGACCAGGCCGCTCGGCCGGCACCTCGACGGCTGCCGGATCGGGTTCGACCTCGGCGGCAGCGATCGCAAGGTCGCCGCCGTCGTCAACGGCGAGGTGGTGTTCAGCGAGGAGACGGTGTGGGACCCGTACCACAAGCCGGATCCGCAGTATCACTTCGACGGGATCATGGACTCGCTGCGCAAGGCGGCCGAACACCTGCCTCGCGTGGACGCCATCGGCGGCAGCGCAGCCGGGGTCTACGTGAACAACCGGGTGAAGGCCGGGTCGCTCTTCCGCGGCGTGCCACCCGACCTGTTCGATGCCCGCGTGAAAGGCATCTTCTTCGACGTGAAGAAGGCCTGGAACGACGTGCCCTTCGAGGTGGTCAACGACGGCGAGGTCACCGCGCTGGCGGGCTCGATGTCGCTCGGCAGGAACGCCATCCTGGGCATCGCGCTCGGCACCAGCACTGCGGCCGGGTACGTCACCCGCGACGGCAACATCACGTCGTGGCTCAACGAACTCGCGTTCGTGCCGATTGCGTACAACCCCGACGCGCCGGTGGACGAGTGGTCGGGCGACTTCGGTGTCGGTTCGCAGTACTTCTCGCAGCAGGCCGTCGGACGCCTGGCGCCGGTGGCCGGCATCGAGACGCCGGCCGACATGGGGCTGCCCGAGAAGCTCAAGGTCGTGCAGCGGCTGCGCGCCGAGGGCCACGCCGGGGCCAGGCAGGTCTACGAGACGCTCGGCACGTATCTGGGCTACGGCGTCGCGCACTTCGCCGACTTCTACGACATCGAGCACGTGCTGGTGCTCGGGCGCGTCACCTCGGGTCCGGGCGGCGACGACATCGTCGACGGTGCCCGCCACGTGCTCGAAGTGGAGTTCCCCGAACTCGCCGCGCGCATCACCTTCCACGTGCCCGACGAGAAGGACAAGCGACACGGCCAGGCGATTGCCGCCGCGAGCCTGCCCGAGGTCGTGCGATGAGCGCTGCGACGCCTTATCACGACTACGTGTCGTCGATCGCCGGTCTGGTGCGGGAGGGGCGGCAGTACCCGCTCGGCGGTTTCTCGCCGCTGCCGCGGCCGGCGCTCGCAGACGATGCGCCGCGCGCGCTGATCTTCTCGCCGCACCCCGACGACGAGTGCATCATCGGCGGTCTGGCGCTGCGCCTGATGCGGGAGGCCGGGCACCGGGTCGTCAACGTGGCCGTCACGCAGGGCAGCAACAAGGCCCGACAGCAGGGGCGCTGGGACGAACTCGCTGCGGCGTGCGACTACCTCGGGTTCGATCTGGTCCAGACGATCCCTGGCGGGCTGGAGCGCATCAACGCGAAGACCCGCACCGACGATCCGGCGCACTGGGCCGGTTGCGTCGAGGTGATTGCCGGCATCCTGGCCGAACATCGACCCGCCGTCGTCTTCTTCCCGCACGAGACCGACTGGAACAGCTCGCACATCGGCACGCATCACCTGTTGATGGATGCGCTGGCAGCACAGGCCGACGACTTCACGACCCACGTGGTCGAGACCGAGTTCTGGGGCGCGATGTCGACGCCGAACCTCATGGTGGAGTGCAGCGCGCAGGACCTCGGCGACATGATGGCCGCGCTGTCGTTCCACGTCGAGGAGGTGCGTCGGAATCCGTATCACCTGCTCGTTCCCGCGTGGATGCAGGACAACGTGCGGCGCGGTGGCGAGGTGGTCGGTGGCCAGGGTGGCGCCGCACCGGATTTCCTGTTTGCCACCATCTACCGTCTGCGCCGGTGGAAGGCCGGGGGGCTACACCGCTCGTTCGAAAGCGGCCGCATTCTCGATGCGGCCACCAACCCCACGACGCTGTTCGGATGACCCACGCGAGACCCGGGTCCGGCGCACTGCCCCATCGCCTCGCGCGCGTGCCGTCGGCCTGGTCCGACGTGCGCACCCGGGCCGTCATGACCCTGGGCGTGGCCCTGGTTGGCACGCTCGTGGCGCTGTATGCCTTTGGCATACTCGACTCGGTCGACGACCTGCCGGCGTGGCTGTCGTACGCCGCGATGTTCGTGCTCGTGCTGGCTGCCGGTCTCGCGATCGATTTGGCGGGGCGCGTGGCGCGGGCGTGGCGCGGGATCGAGCCGGTCGTGACCGTCGATGCCCCGGTGTGGCTATCAGGAAAGAACCGAGTCGTCCACGTCCACCATCCGGATGTGCGCGGGCTGAGGTCGGTCGACGTCCGCCTGCGCGCGGGCGTGACTGTCGCTGAGGCCCACCACGAATCGTCCGGCGAACGAGGCACGCGGATTCGGGGTGAGTCGCGCCACGACGCGGTGCTGGCCTCGTTTGGCGCCGCAGACCTGTCCGGCCCAGCCCTCGACGTCACGGTACAGGCTCCGGTGCCCCCCACGGCCCTGCACGCCGGGTGGTCCTGGTCCGTGGTCGTTGCCTGCGAGACCGCTGGGCACCATCAGCACGAGTACGAGTATCCGTTCACCGTCGCCGACGGGGGCGAGCCGACGATCGTCATGCGCGGCTGACTCCACCCGCCCGGCCTTCCCGGTGGCCATGCGCGCGGCCACGCCGACCATGCGGCACGTGATGGCGGTGCAGGCGACTCAGTTCCCGAGCCGAGCGTCCAGGGCCAACAGGGCCTGGTCGGCCCCGAGCGGGAGGCGGACGTCCACTGCGCCGACGGGCGCGGCGGCATCAGGGTTGATCTCCACGACCAGTGCGCCCGCGTCACGCGCCAGGGGAATGAGGCCAGCGGCGGGGTGGACCTGCGACGAGGTGCCGATCGCGAGGAACACCTCGGCCCCGGCTGCGAGAGCCGTGGCTCGCCGGAGCACCTCCGGATCGAGCGGCTCGCCGAACCATACGACGTCGGGCCTCAGGAGCGCCCCGCAGGCACACTGCGGAGGCATCTGCGGGAGTGGGCACGAGCGATCCTCTCGCGACGGCCCCTGCGCGCAGCCTCGCACGCAGCGCAGGTGCCAGATCGAGCCATGGAGGCGGAGGACGTCGGGTGTTCCGGCCCGTTCGTGCAGCCCGTCCACGTTCTGCGTGACCACGCGCACGCCGGGGCGTTCTTGGCACCAGCGCGCGAGCACCTCGTGGCCCGCGTTCGGCGCGCACGCCGCGATGCACTCGCGGCGCCACGCGTACCATTCCCACACGGTGTCGGGATCCCGGGCGAACGCGTCGGGGGTGGCGAGGTCCTCGGCCCTGAACGTGCGCCACAGCCCACCCGCGCCGCGGAACGTGGGGACGCCACTGGGCGCCGACATGCCTGCGCCCGTGAGTGCCACCACGCGTGTCGCGCTCCGGATCCGCTCGGCTACGATCTCGATCGACACGTGATCAGTATCGGTCATGGGTGCACGGTAGGACCTTCCGTACCGACGGTGGCGGCGCGCGGCCGGCTGGGACAGCCGGCCCTACCTGTAACGCCGGCCCTACCTCTCACGCCGGCCCTACCTGTCAGCCGGCCTTGCCGGTCACGCCGCCCGGCCTGTCACGCCGCGCGATGCGAGGCCGCGTGACGGCTGACGATGGCCGCCAGTGCCCTGACCTGCACCGGCTTGCTGATGTGCCCGTCCATGCCGGCGTCGAGGCACCGCTGCGCGTCGCTGGCCATCGCGTGGGCGGTCATGGCGACGATCGGCACCTTCGGCAGGCCGAGCTGCGCTTCGTGCGCCCGTATCGCGGCGGTGGCCTCGAAGCCCGACATGCGCGGCATCTGCAGGTCCATGAGGACGATGTCGAAGGTTCCGCCGGCAACGGCCGTCACGGCAGCAGCCCCGTCGCCGACGATCGTCACGACGTGTCCGGCGCGGGCGAGCGCGGCGTGCGCCACGCGCTGATTCACGGGGTTGTCTTCCGCGACCAGGATGCGCAGGGGGGCGGCGCAGCACCCGTCCACCGCGCCAGTGCCACCGCCCTCGACGGCCTCGTCGGCGGAAGGCACGCCCACGCGTACCGTGAACCGGAAGCAGGTGCGATGGCCCGGTGAGCTCTCGACCGTCAACGCGCCACCCATCATCTGCACGAGTCGTGCGGAGATCGACAGGCCGAGCCCCGTGCCGCCGTAGAGCCGCGTCGTGGATCCGTCGGCCTGCGTGAACGCCTCGAAGATCGCCGCCTGCTTGTCCGCGGGGATGCCGATGCCGGTGTCGCTGACGGCAAACGCCAGCCAGGCGTTCCCGGCGTCGCGGTCGCCGAGGCCGACCTCGAGCCGCACCTCCCCCTGGCTGGTGAACTTGAGGGCGTTGTCGAGCAGGTTGAGCAGGATCTGTCGCAGCCGGTCGCCGTCCACGATGACGGTGTCGGGAACCTCAGGCGCGACGACCGCGGTGAAGGCGAGCCCCTTGTCGTCGGCCTTGCAGGCGAGGGTCTGCATCACGCGAGCGACGCACGCCCGCGGCTCCAGGGCGTCGGCCACGAGATCGAGCTTGCCCGCTTCGATCTTGGAGAAATCGAGGACGTCGTTGAGCACGCGCAGCAGGGCGTGCGCCGAATCGCGGACCACTTCGAGCTGCTGGCGCGTGTCTGGCGGCAGGTCCGTTTCGAGCACGAGGTCGGTCATGCCGATGATGCCGTTCATCGGCGTCCGGATCTCGTGGCTCATGTTGGCGAGGAACTGGCCCTTGGCCGCGCTGGCGTCCTCGGCGCGCTGCTTGGCCTCGCGGAGATCCCGGGTGCGCACATCCACGAGCCGTGCGAGTTCGCGATGGCGCGCACGGAGGGTCGCGGTCCGCAGGCGAACGCCCACGGCGATGGCACCGGCCAGCGCGAGCGCCACGAGCAACCTGAACGGCCAGGTCTCGTGGAAGTACGGCCGCACCAGGAGGCGCAGGGCGACGGGGTCGCTTCGCCGGCCATTGGCGTCGATGGCGCGCAACTCGAAGGTGGACGCACCCGGCGGCACCCACGTGTAGTACGCGACGCGCCGACGATCGGCGGGAACCCAGTCGGCGTCGACGCCGGCCAGGCGGTACTCGAACCGCGTGCGCGTCGCCTGGGCGATCGTCAGCGTGGTGTAGTCGATCGACAGCGCCCTGGAACCGACCGGGATCTCGACCGCACGTCTGCCGAACGGGCCACGGAGCACGAGCCCCTGGCCATCGAGCGAGATGCGTTCGACCACGAGGACCGGTGGATCGACCTGGCGCCGAAGCGCGGCTGGTGCGACCGTGGCGGCGCCTTTCAGCGTGGCGAACCACAGTCGTCCGTCGCGCGTCTCCAGCGCGACTCCCTGTGCGCCTGCAGTGCCCTCGTCGCTGCGCACCCCATCGTCCTGCTGATGGAAGACCGGCGTGACGCGGGACCGGCGGCCGTTGGCGACGGCCTCGAGGTCGGCGACGTCCACGTGGAAGATGCCCCGCTCGCTCGATGCCCACAGCCTGCGCTGCGCATCCACCAGCACGGCGACGACGGCGTCCTCCGGCAGGCCATGGGCTGGGGTCAGGCCGACGAGCCGGTCACCCGACACCCGTGCGAGGCCCTGCCGCGTGCCGATCCACAGCGTGCCGTCTCGATCTTCGTGAATCGAGAGGGTCTCGGTGGTGGGCAGTCCGTCGGTCGTGTCGAACACGCGCAGCGACCCGTCGCGCGAGACGCGCACGAGCCCGCCGCGACTGGTGGCCAGCCAGACGGAGCCCCGGCGGTCCTCGTGAATCCAGCGCACGCCGCTCTCGAAGGCCTCCGTGCCCGCGATCCACGGCACGAACCGGTCGCCCACGCGCCGATCGAGCCCCGAGAACGTGCCGGTCAGCAACGTGCCGTCGCGCAGCCACCGCAGCGACCACACGCGGGATTCCGAGAGGCCGTCGCGTGTCGTGAACGTCTGCCAGCGCCGACCGACCCGGCAGGCCAGGCCCCCCTCGGTGCCCGCACAGAGCGTGCCGTCGGGAGCGGTGTCGATCGTCCAGACGCTGTTGCTCGGGAGGCCGTCTGCTCGCGAGAAGCTGTCCACCCCGCCGTCGCGCCGCAACCGGCTGAGGCCGCCACCGTCGGTCCCGAACCACATGTGGCCCGCGGCGTCCTCGTGCATCCCATAGACGCGGTCGGACGAGAGGCCCTCGTCCGTGCCGTATGACGTGAAGCTCCCGACGGAGAGGCGGGCGAGACCGGACCCGTACCCACCGATCCAGAGGGCGCCGTCGCGGTCCTCGCGCAGGCTTCTCACCGCCATCCGCCAATCGGCGTCGTGGCGCCCGGCTGACGTGAACCGGTCGCTCGAGCGCCGGGCGAGTCCCACGCTGGTGCCCACCCAGAGATTGCCGTCGCGGTCCGCACAGAGGGCCCAGACGTTGTCCGACGGGAGGCCGTCGTCGCTGTCGAAGTGCGCGAGGCGTGCGTCGTGCCAGCGGTACAGGCCGGTGGCGTAGGTGCCGAACCACATGGCGCCGGCGTGGTCCTGGGCGATGGCCCAGATCACCGCGTGTTCGAGACCCGGCACGGCAGCGCCGGCGTCGACCGTGCCCTCGACGACGCGGGACACGCCCCCGCCATCGGTGCCCACCCAGAGCACGCCGTCGCGGTCCTCGTGCAGCGTCCGGACGTGGTCGTAGGCCAGGCCGTCGGTGCGCCGGATGAAGGTCAGGCGCTGCCCGTCCCATCGTCCGAGTCCCGAGCCGAACGTCCCGATCCAGAGGATGCCGTTGCGGTCCACGTGGAGGGCGTAGATGGGTGCGTCCGTGAAACCCTCGGCGGCGCCCATGCGGGTGAACACGCCGTTGCGGTACCGGACCAGGCCGCCGGGTTGCGTCCCGATCCACAAGGTGCCGTCACGCTCCTCGGCCAGGGCCCGGACGTTCTGGTGCGCGAGGGCAGGTGTGTTGTGGCGGTCGAAGGTCGTGAACCTGACGCCGTCGAACCGGACCAGGCCGGCCTCGGTGCCGAGCCAGATGTAGCCGTCGGCGGTCTGCAGCAGCACCTGGAGGGTGTTCTGGGTGAGCCCCTCGTTGGCGTCCCACGACTGACGGACGTACTGCGACAGCCGTCGTCCCGGATCCAGCGCGTGGGCCGGCACGGCCGCCGACAGGCAGACGAGCAGGCCCAGCGCGGCCAGCAACCGCACGCGGATCCCCTGGCCGCCGGGACGGAACATGGACGACGGCGAACCGACCATGGCGCATCCCTGTCAATCGGCATCGCTCGCTGTCGCTGCACACCCCGCGGAAGTGTCCGCTACCGGACGAACCGTCCGGAGGTGGACGCTCGTGAACGTCGGGTCGGCGCGGTGCGTATCGGCGGGGCATGAATCGCCTGCTCCGTGCCACGTGCGCGGTGGTCGCCCTGGCCGCACCGGTTGCTGCCAGCGAGTCCGCCCATCCCTTCACCTACGATCCAGCGGCCCCCCTGCGCCTCGAGACGACGCTCGTGCGCACGGAAGCCGACGTCGACGTCCACCAGATTGCCTACGACAGCCCACGTGGCGGTCGCGTGACGGGCAAGCTCTTCGTACCGCGCGGAGCGGGTGGCCGCTCGCTGGCCGGCGTGGTCGTCGCGCACGGTGCGCCCGGCAGTACGGCCAACCTCGACCCACGCGCGATCTTCGTGGCCCGGAAGGGGGCGGTCGTCATCGGCATCGACGCGGCGTTCGCTCGCCGCAATCCGCGCGAACCGATCGCCTTCACGTCGCGCGATGCGGAGGAGCACATCCAGACCATCGTGGACCTGCGCCGGGCCGTGGACGTGCTCGTGGCCCGACCCGACGTCGACCCGGGCCGGCTCGGCTTCATCGGCGGCAGTTACGGCGCCGCGCTGGGTGGCGTGCTGGCGGGTGTCGAGCCGCGTATCGCGGCCTTCGTGCTGGCGGTCGGCGATGCCGGGTTCGTCGCCCATTTCACGGCCGAGGATGGCGGGTGGCTCCCGCCGGTGTCGGAGCTCCCAGTGGCACAGCGCGACGCCTGGGCGGCGGCCATGCGTCCGTTGTCGGGCGAGGTCTTCTTCCCGCGGGCCAGGGGCGACCGGATTCTGCTCCAGAACGGGCGGGGCGACGACGCGGTGCTGCCGCACGTGGCGAGGGCGTTTCACGCCATCGCGCCGTCGGGAGCCGAGAAGCGCTGGTACGACGCCGGCCACCGCCTGCCGCCCGAGCACTTCGCCGACCAGCTCGAGTTCCTGCACCGCAAGATCGGGACCGCGGCACCGACCGAGGCCGACCGTGTCGGACCGCACGGAGCGGGCGCGCCCCGGCCGTGAGCGCGCGTCAGCGGCTGGCCGCTCGGCTGAGGCGGTCGTGGATGGCGTGCCAGGCGGGCGTGTCGGGGGGCCGCGCGATGAGCATCGCGTCCGCTCCAACGGCATCGAGTGCCCGCAGGTTCGCGTAGAGGTCGCGGGCATAGGTCTCGGGGTCGCTCGCGGCCGTGATCCACGCCACGCCCGGCTCCGGCCCGCCCGCACGGGGCGCGAGGACCGCGAGGCGCTCTCCGCTCGTGCGGGCATCGACCACCATCTGATCGACGTCGGCCGGGGGCACGAGCCGCACGGGGGTGCGGGGCGCATAGTGGGTGAGGACACTGCCCGGCACCCGAGGGACGGTGCGCCCCTCCCTTGCCGCGACGGGACCGGCGACGGCCGCGATGTCTTCGGCCGTGATGCGCCCGGGCCGAAGCACTCGGACCGTATCGTCGAGGCAGGCCACGATCGTGGACTCGAGGCCCACCTCGCACGGGCCGCCATCGAGCACGATCGGCACCTCGTCGCCCAGGTCGGCGCGGACGTGTGCTGCCGTGGTGGGACTCACGCGCCCGTAGCGATTGGCCGATGGGGCGGCCACCCCGCCGCCGAAGGCGTGCAGCACGGCCAGGGCAATCGGGTGAGCGGGCACACGGAGCGCGACGGTGTCCTGGCCGCCGGTGACGGCATCGAGCACCGTGGGGGCCCGCGGCAACACCAGGGTGAGCGGACCGGGCCAGAAGCGTCGGGCGAGCGCCTGAGCCGCTGGTGGGAATTCGCGGGCCCACCGCGGCACCTGGTCGATGCCGGGCAGATGCACGATGACCGGATGCGAGGCCGGTCGCCCCTTGATGGCGAAGATGCGCCCGACGGTGTCCGGGTTGGTCGCGTCACCCGCGAGCCCGTAGACCGTCTCGGTGGGCAGGCCGATCACCTGACCGGCTCGCAGAGCCGCGACAGCCGCAGCGATGTCGTCGGAACCCGACATCCCGCGATGATACAGGGCCAAGAGGTGGGGTTGGCTGTCCCCAGCCGCCCGCCTCGCCGTCAGATGCGGCCCTTCTTCGCGTCGGCGAGGATGGCGTCGGCGACCGCCAGACCCGACAGGCACGCGCCTTCCATGAATCCCTGCCACGAGTAGAACGAGTCGGCGTGCTCACCGGCGAAGTGCAGATGACCGGCACGCTGGCCCTCGAGGCCCGCGATCGATGTGAACTGGCCGGGCTTGTAGCAGGTGTACGACCCGAGGGCCCACGGCGACGAGGGCCAGTGCGCCACCGTCGTGAGGACGTACTGGCCGTCGCGCGTCGCGCGCGCGGAGACGCCGGGCCACGCAGATTCGAGATCGGCCAGCAGTGCCGCGACCTGCGTCTGCACCTCTGACGGACCGGTTGAGAGGAGCCGCCCGCGCGTCCCGGCGGCGAAGTCGGTGAGGACGGCATGGGCGCCGTGACGAGACGGGTTCGTTTCCCAGGTGTTCTGCACGCTGGGCAGGTTGGTGATGGCCGTGCCGTTGGCGTGGTGCAGGTCGAGCCAGGGCACGCCCTCGAACCCGATCATCGTCTTGGCGTTGGTGCCGTATCCCAGCGTGTCGATGGCGTGCCGCTTGGCCGCCGACAAGCCCAAGGATGGGTCGAGGTCGAGATGGCGCAGCACGCTGAACGGGATGGCCAGCACGACGGCATCGGCCGTGGCGGGTGCGCCGTCGGCAAACGACAGTTCGTACGCGCCAAAGGCATTGCGACGCACCCCGCACAAGGCGCGTCCGTACTCGACGGTCCCCGCGAAGTCGGCGAGCAGGCCCTGCACGACGAGGTCGTTGCCACCCACGACGTGGTAGCGCTCGTCGCTGAAGACACCGAACGGCTGGAACTTCGACCGGCGATCCGCGTGGATGAAGAGCAGCAGGTTCAGGCAGGACTGCTCTGACGCGTCCAGGCCGTACTCGCCCTCGTACGCGACGGTCAGGACCTTGCGGATCAGCGGCAGGTCTCCCGCCCGGGAGTCCAGGTAGCTCGCGAGATCGAGGTGATCGAGTGCGACGTCGCCGTCGGTGTGATCGAAGGCCGTGGGCGCGCCAGACGACGTCTTCAGGTCGGCCCGCAGGCGAGGGGCCAGCACCCGGTATTCGGCTACGACGTCCGCTTCGGCGTACGTGACGCCGTCGATGACGAACGTGTCCTCCCCGGGCGACTTGGTCACGTCCTCGAGCGCCAGGCCGAATCGCCGGGCGTATCCCAGCATCGTCTTGTGGAGGTTGTCGATGAACTCGCCGCCGTGCTCGGCGACCTGGCCGGGGAATACGCCACGAACCGAGCTGCACCGCCCGCCGCCGCGCGGTCGCGCCTCGTAGACCGTCGCGATGAGTCCGCGCGACTGGAGTCTGTCGGCGCAGGTCAGTCCCGCCAGCCCGGCGCCGACGATCGCGACTCGGGGGCGGGCGGAGCCGGGCCTGAGCGCATGCGCGAGTGGCACTGCGGCCGTCGCGGCGGCACGTGCAAGAAAATCGCGACGGGTCGAGCCGTCGACGTGCCGTGCGACTGCGACAGGCACACGTGTGGGCGGGCCCGAGAGCAGGCGGGTGAGTCGAGAGAAGAGGGGCGTGCGCGCCATGGGTCTGACCACACCAACGTCGTCGCACGACGACCCGAACGTCGCGAGCTCGGCCGCGCCCGGGAGTCACCGTTCCGTCCGCCAGCGTGCCATTACCCTGTCGGCGATAAGATGCCGCGCATGGTACGCAGCATGGTCGTGGCATTCGTCGTGTCGCTCGGGATCGTGTCGGCGGCCGGCGCCGAGGTCACCGTGGACCGCGTGGCCTGCCCGGGGCAGCAGGGGCAGTGCGTGCGGCTGGCCAATGGCGAGGTCGAGGTGCTGGTGGCCACGACGATTGGTCCCCGTATCGTGCGCTACGGCTTCGCGGGCGGTGACAACCTGCTCGGGTGGGTGCCGAACGACAGCGTGCAGACGGAACTCGGCACGTGGAAGCCGTGGGGCGGACACCGGTTGTGGACGGCGCCCGAGCACATGCCGCGCAGCTACTCGCCAGACAACGATCCGGTGGACGTGGCGATTGCGGGCGCCACGGTCACGCTCACGCAGTCGGTGGAACCGAAGACGGGCATCCAGAAAGTGCTGACGGTGACGCTGGCCGATCGCGGCACGCTCGTGACCGTCGGCCATCGCCTGGTGAATCGCTCGCTCTGGGATCTCGAGGTCTCGCCGTGGGCCCTGACGATCATGAATCCCGACGGCTCCGTCATCCTGCCGCAGGAGCCGTACGCCTCACACGACGATGCGCTGCTGCCGGTGCGGGCGATGACGCTGTGGGCCTACACCGACCTCTCGGATCCACGCTGGCAGATGGGCCCGAGGTTCCTGCGCCTGCGCACCGATGCCTCGCGTGCGTCGTCGCAGAAGGTCGGCATCGCCAACCGGCAGGGCTGGGCCGCGTATCACCGCAACGGCCACCTGTTCGTGAAGCGTTACGCATGGGACGACACCGCGCGTTACCCGGATTTCGGGGTGAACACCGAAGCCTACACGGCGGGGACCTTCATCGAACTCGAGACGCTCGGCCCTCTCGTCGCCCTCGCGCCCGGCGCGTCGGCCACGCACGAGGAGCGGTGGTACCTGTTCCGGGGCGTGGAACTGCCGGCGTCCGACGAGGCGCTGGCCGCCGCGCTGGCCCCGCGCCTCGCCGAAACCAGGTAGGTCCAGGTAAGCGCAGGTAGGGCCGGCTGTAAGGTAGGGCCGGCTGTCCCAGCCGGCCGCCAGGCGCTTGGAAGGCGCGCGCCTACACGTTCTCCGGCACGACATACGGCGCGCGGTACGCGCGTGTCAGGTGAGCGTCGGCCTCGGCGTCGTTCACGAACCGCTCCGTCTCGCCCTTGAACGTGAGCGATCGCCCGAGGCGGTACGAGATGTTGGCCAGGTGGCACAGCGTGGTCGAGAGATGGCCCTCGACGATGTCGCTGTGCAACCCGTCGTCCTTGCCGGCGCGCACGGCCTCGAGGAAGTTGCCCCAGTGGTTCCCCTCCCGCTCGCCGTCCTTCGAGCCGGCGAAGGGCTCGCGCTCGCGTCGCCGGAATGCCTTCCACGTGCTGCCGCTGATCTCCAGCCAGCCCTCGCTGCCGAAGAACAGGTTCCCGACCTCCTGGCCCTGGCTGCCCTCGTGGTTGGTGTAGCGGCCACGCGTGCCCAGTTCGAGCAGCGTGCCGTCGGCGTACGTGTAGGTGGCCGTCTGGGTGTTGGGCGTCTCCTGGGTGGTCTTGTCGTGACCGTAGGCCTCGACGTCGCCGTACACGCGCCGGCCCGGCGTGGGTGCGCCGTCGTCCTTCCGGAAGCCGTAGATGCCGCCAGCCGAGTAGACCGACACCGGGTGTTCCTGCTTGGCCAGGCCCCAACGCGCGATGTCCAACTGGTGCGGGCCCGTGTTGCCCGTGTCGCCGTTGCCCGTGTCCCAGTACCAGTGCCAGTTGTAGTGGCCGCGCTTCTCGGCGTAGGGCCGCAACGGCGCGGGCCCGAGCCACTGGTCGTAGTGGAACTCCGCGGGCGGTTCGCCGGGCGTGGCCACGCCGTACGAGTCGCGGGCCTTGAAGACGAGCGCCCGGGCCATGTAGACCTCGCCGATGCCGCCGCTGCGGAGAAACGCAATCGCCTCGCGCACGTTCTTCGCGGATCGGTTGTTGAGGCCCACCTGCATGCGGACCTTGTAGCGGTCGCGCGCCTCGATCATCTTCCGGCCTTCCCAGATGTTGTGGGAGGCGGGCTTCTCGACGTAGACCTGCTTGCCGGCCTGGCAGGCCCACACCGTGGCCAGCGCGTGCCAGTGGTTCGGGGTGACGATCGACACGGCGTCGATGGTCTTGTCGTCGAAGACCCGCCGCAGGTCCCACACGGTGGTCGGGGTGACACCGGACTTCTGCTGCACGAGCGCGACGGCCGGGGCGAACAACCGCTCGTCCACGTCGCACAGGGTGCGGACGTGCACGTTGTGGCTGTCCTTCAGCGAGCAGTAGTTCTGGAGGTGGACCGTGCCCTGGTTGCGGATGCCGATGACGGCCAGATTGATGCGGTCGTTGGCGCCCTGGACGGCGGCGTACGACTTCGCGCTGAGAGCGGTGGATCCGAGAGCCACGCCGGCGGTGGCAGTCAGGCTTTGCGTCAGAAAGCGTCGACGGGTGCTGGTGCGCATGTGGAGTCTCCGAGAGGGTGGAGGCAGTACCCGCGCAGTATAGCCGCAGCCTCGGCTCACCCGCGCCCCGAGCGGCGTCCCCATGAGCCGATTGCCCCGCGGTTCGCACATTCCCCGGCGGAGGAACGTGTCATGTCCGCTCGTATCGTCGCCATCATCCTGCTCGTCCTGGGGTCTGCCGCCCTCGTCGACGCACAGCCGTCAGCCGTCCCGACCATCACCGCCACCGGAGGTTGGGCCGCTTTCGTGGACGATGGTCGCATCGACCACGGCGTCGTCGGAGGTGGACTCGAATGGCAGCTGAATCGCCACCTCACGGTCGGGCCAGAGGTGCTCTGGATGGTCGGGCCCGGCGGCGACCGCGATCTGTTCGTGCTTGGCGTCGCCAGGGCCGGGTTGCGGCCCCTCGACGCCGCGGTCGTTCCCTACGTGATCGGAGGAGTCGGGTTCATGCAACACCGCGACGAGTTCTACGGCGGAGGGAGCTACACGAGCACCGAGGGCGCCTTCATCGGAGGCGGTGGCGTTCGCCTCAACGTCTCGCGGCGCGTCTACGTCGCGCCGGAGTTCACCCTCGGCTGGGAGCCTCACATGCGGGCGTCGGTCACGGTCGGGATCCGGCTGCAGTAGTGTGGATGGCGCATGACGCAGGACGCCGAACGCAGCGCAGGTAGGCTGTAGGCCGTAGGCTATCGGAACGCAGAACGCAGAACGCAG
>VFQN01005318.1_pt1 | contig 15886 bp, 30 predicted proteins | sample 3512371 | NCBI WGS metagenome assembly VFQN01 (sample SAMN10412370, study PRJNA504923) | tailings metagenome | isolation source: Replicate 2 from Balatoc abandoned mine | place: Philippines: Itogon, Benguet | collected 2017-08-28 | reverse complement strand
ACACCCCCCCCCGCCCCCACCCCCCCCACCCCCGCCCCCGCCCCCTCCCCCCTCCCCCCCGCCCCCACCCCCGCCCCTGCTCCCCCCACCGCCACCGCCCCGCTTCCCCAGCTGCTGCCGCTCCACCGTCCCGACAGGCCCCCGGCATTCCCCTCCCGCCCAAACGGCGCCCGGTCGCCCGTGTTGCTGCCCCCAGCTCCTGCACCCTCCTCCGCGCCCGCTGCCCCGCCGACCCCTCCCTGCCCCTCCTCCCCCGCTGCTGCTGTGGGCGTGTCGGGCAGGGGGAAGTGCAGCAGGCCCGGCCAAGCGCTGCCCTGGCGGGAAACCATGAGGGCCAAAGAGGAAGCACGGCTGCCTGCGAGGAACAGGGGTTGCACGCAGTCATGTACTATGCTAATGTGTCAGTGTCATGCTGAGCTTGCGTCATTGCGTCCTCAATGTCAGTATCGCCGGCTCTGGCAGCCAGGAGCGCAAGGGAGGAGGCGCGGTAGCCTGCGGCAAGGGCCAGCAGGGGGGTTAGTTCAAGGTAGCAGTGTTATGGAGATTTTAGGGTACCAGAGCCGTAAGAGTACTAGTCGGTCAGCGGTCGTTCCTGTCGTTCCGGTCGTCCGGACAAGCGGGGCGCATCCGAGGCCAGCACCCACCCTCTTGTGCCCCACCAATGACCACCCCGGCCCAGCACGGTTTCCCAGTGCCCACGACGGCCCCTCCCGGCGGCCCTTCCGCCACCACCACTGCCGCCTGCCGGTTGTCTGCAGCTACCAGCACGCTAACCCCCACCGAGCCAGCACGGTTCCCCAGCGCCCACCTCCCGGCAGGTTGGCTGCTGCCACCTGCCGGTAGTCTGCGACCACGTCCACTGCACCCGCCCCACACCACCCTACCAATGCTAGCCCCCCACACCCATCGCCCGGCGGCCCTGCTTCTGCTGCCGCCGGCCACTAGCCGTCAATGGCGCGCTGCTCCCCTTCACCCCTCACCAGCATTGCCTGCTGACGCCACCGCCTGCCAACGGTCGGTCCGCAACAGCTACCCCGCCTCCCCCTCGCTCCCGTCGTCCTGCTGCTGCCACCGCCAGTGGTCCGCAACTACCAGCACACCAGTCCACCCCAACAGTGTTAAGTCCCCCACGCTCTTTCCTTCCGGCGGGCCTGTTGCAGTCGCGGTCTCCTGCCAGTAGTCAGCAACTACGCCCACAGCCACCCACCCCTACCCACTACCACTGCTTAACCCACACACACCTCCCGGCGGTCATGCTGCCGCTGCCGCCGCCGCCTGCCGGTAGTTGTCATTGGCGCCGTACAGGGCCACAGGCCCAATGCCCCACCCCACCCCATTGATGCTTGCCCAACGCCCAACTTCCATCGGCGGTGCCGCCGCCGCCGCCTGCCAGTGGTCTGCCATGTATACTCAACACACCCTGCAACACCTCGATTGCTTTGCCGCTTTGTGGTTACCCCCACTTGTTAACCCACGATCTCAGTCTCTCACCTCCTGGCGGACCTGCTGCTGATGCTGTGGCCGCCTGCCAGTGGTCGTCGTACATAGCGCGGGCCACACGCCCACTGCATCTACCCCACTATCTCTCCCCCATCTACCCCATCTACCCCCTATCTCTCCGGCGGCCCTGCTTCCCCAGTCAGCCCTTCCTACCTCCTGGCGGCCCCGCTGCTGCCGCCGCCGCCTGCCAGTAGTCATCGATGGCGCGGTAGAGGTCGGCGTTGGGCACGATGCGGTAGGACTGCAGTGGCGTGTTGGTGCGGGGGTCGACCCTGGGGGTAGAAGGGGGAGGGGGGCAGGGGGCAGGGCGGAGGGCGAGGGGGTTCGGGCGGGTTAGGGGCTGGGCGGGTGGGACTTGGGTGCGACAGCACAGGCTGGCAGGGGGACGGGATGGCGTGGTGCAACCTGTGCAACGTGTGGGTTAACTTGGTAACTAGGTACGAGTTCCACAGGCCGCACATCAGCATGTGAGCACGGCTCCTCGCCGCCCGCCCTCCGCGGTTCTCGCCAACTGTCCCCCTCCGGCCACCCCACCACCCAGTTTGAGGGTTGCAACCACGCCTCAATGGCCTAGGGCCCGGGTTCCGAACCGGCTACTTTTCTCTCCTTGTAGGTGCGGAACGGGACTTTCCTCGGGTCGGGTGCATGCATGCGGGGGCCCGTGTGCACAGCTCTCCTTTCCCTTTCCATAGCACTCATCGCCACTGCCGGTACACCCTACCAGACGCAGTGATCAAAACAATTGCAACCGCTACCCCAACCCCGGCCCCAGTCTCCAACCCCAAACCCAACGCCAACCCCGACCCACTTCTTGTGCTGCAGCCACGCCTCGATGGCCCTGCGCTCGTAGCTGGGCGCCGCTGCCAGCTGGGGGCTGACCAGCAACGCAGGCTCACTCATCACGCTCTGCGGGGAGAAACAGCGTTAAATAGTTCAACTATTAGGTTATAACCACTCATATGGCCTGATTCTGTACGTCTCCCCGCCTCCCCTACCCGCGCCTCTGAGGCCCTCTCGTTCCGCCCTAGCTTACCATCCTCCAGTGCGTTGCCCGCTTGTGGTTGAACCCACGCCCATCTCCCACTCCGTGCACCCACCTGCGTTAATGTCGCACACCAAGCCCCGTGGGGTGCCATTGCCAACCCCACCATCCAGCCCCCTGCCCCTTGCCCCACCCGCGTGCTGCCCCCTCGCCACCAGCGCATTACCATGCCCCTGGGACCCTGGCACCCCGTCTCCCTGCCCGTTTACCCACCTGCGTTATGTCGCACACGAAGCCCCGTGGGGCGCACGATGCCACTGCCTCGAGCACTGCGTCGTCCGTCGACGCGTGGGGCTGGGGCCGAGGTAGGAGAAACACAGTGGCCGAGGGTCCAGTGGAGTTTGAGGGTTACGGATCGAAGGGGTCAGACCGTGCAGCCGCGCACGGGACGAAGGTAGGGTACGGGCGGCAGCAGCACGACGTGCAGCAGCAGCGGCCTGCCGATAGTGACCGCTGCGGGTGCCTTGCAGCCACGTCCAGAGCGGCGATGTGGTACCAAAGGGAAGGGGCAATAGTGCCACGATGGAGGCCTAGAGCTATACCTACATGCCCACCCACAGTCACCTGTCCGTTGTGCAATAGCCCGCGTGCTATAGCTTGTACACGCAGACTGCACTACTGTAACTGCCCCTCACGTCCCTTTGTAGCAGCAACCGCTGCGGCGCTATGCAGCCACGTCCATGGAGCCAAAGGGGCACCGTAACGCTAAGGCGAAAGAACACCAGGAATGAGGCCTAGGACAACAACTATCCACGATATCTATCTACCGCACCTGCCCACTTACAACTCTAAGGCAAGCGCGTTTCCCGCTAGCTGCTCCACGCGTTTCAGACCGCCGCAACCACCTCCCACCCCTCACCTTGAGCGGCTCCGGCCAGCTCACATCCGCCCCCGCCGCCACATCATCCCCCTGCTGCCCCCCCTGCCGCCCCGCCCCCGCCCTCGCCGCCCCCTGCGCCCTCTGGTTCCGCCTCAGCAGCTGCTCCTGCACCCCCCACGCTGCTGCCCTTGCTGCGCCCCCTGCCGCCGCCCTGGCCGCCAGCACCCCCGCCGCCGCCTGGCCCCTCAGCTCAGCCTCCAGCGCAGCGCGCAGGGCGCCGCCCCAGTCCGCACCGCCGCCGCCGCCGCCGTCCTCATACTCCCGCTGCTGCTGCTGTCCCCGCTGCTGGTGCTGCTGCTGCAGGCGGGGGTTACGGAACCGCTCCAGCGTTAGCTGAGGGCGGGGGATGGGTGGGTGTGTTAGCGAAAAGGCGTAGAGGTCGTGTGGGCTCGAGGGTGGCATGTATCCGGAGGAGGCATGGGAGAGTTGCAAAGCGCTGCAGGGTTAGGCGCTTGCAGGCGAGTGAAGTCGCGGGTAATCAGTGGTATTACTGTGGATTGGAGTGCAGGCATAACCCAAATGGCGGCCCGCCGGGTTGGGGTGGGGCTTATCAGGGCGGGGTCGGGCGGGATAGCAGGGGAGGAAAAGGAGGCCAGATGGAGCAACTTCGGTTGGCTGTGGGAGGTGCGGACATGGGAGTCGTGGAATCGCGGCAGCGTCACCTAAAGGCAGACATGTCACACGTGGCAACCAAAAGGAAAGTGTTTGCCGCTCTACCTGCTTGGCTGCCAGCAACAGTGCCACCCGCAGACACTGCAATTTTGGCTACCACCCCAAGGTCGGTTACAACCCCAGCGCCAGTGGCCTCCCCGCACACCCTCATGAGCGCCTCTTCCTTTGGCCGGGCCCAGTACCACACGTGCCCTGCACGCCCATCCCCTGGTCCCCCGTTGCCTCCACCCCCTCACCCAGCGCTCACCACTCCAGCGCCAGTTACGGGTAGGCGGGTAGGATAAGACAGCACTGCTATTCGCAGGCACCCCAACTACGCAGTTGTGCCTCCTCAGCCCCGGCGGGTGCACGCTCTCGGCCACCCCCACCCCTAGTCCACCCCCGGGCTGGCCCCCTTACCCTCACGAGCGCCTCCACCCTCACCCAGTCCCCCACCCTCACCCTCACGGGCGCCTTCTCCTTTGGCTGCAGTCTGCCCCGCCCTCTCCCCCCAAAAGTCGCACATCCCTCCATGGACTTCTGCCTACTAGCACATCTTACCCTTTCACCAGGCGCCCACACTGATCCCAAGGCCCCAGTTCCCACACCCCGTCTCACCCTGACTAGCGCCTCCTCCCGCGGCTGCAGCCCTCCACGTGCCATGGCCGCCACCTCCAACCCCACCTGCAACCCCTTTCCGCCTTGCCCCTCCAGGGACCCCCACCTCACCCCTTACCCTGACTAGCGCCTCCTCCCGCGGCTGCAGCCCCCTGCGTGCCATGGCCGCCACCTCCGCCCCCAGCAGCACCTCCCGCCCCTCGTGCGGCGACAGCAGCAGCAGCAGCTGCCGCAGGGACAGCGCTGCAATGGAGTCGGACATGAGGCGCACGCTGGCGGCAACCTGGTAGGGGCAGGAGGGAAGGAATTACAAAGGGCTTGATCGGAGTTTGATTCGGTAGATTCAGGTGCGGAGTGGATTTAAAGTCAGATACCAGACGCACGCTGGCAGCGACCTGGGGCTAACAGGGGAAAACATGGGTGCAAGAACCACAAGAACGCTCGATTGGCTTGACATACTGTAGGGCATTGCACCGATGCCCAGCCCAGCCCAGCTCACGGCTGAGCCGCACGCGCTGTGGGCCGGAGATCCCCCGTGCAAACACCGCAACGCTCGGTGCCCTCAGCTCCTTCCTCCCTGACCCCAGTTTGTGTTGCTCATTACATACCATACTCCACTGTGCTTATGCCTCCTCCTGCGGTGCTTATGCCTCCTCCTGCCCCATACCCCGACCCCATCCAGCTGCAGCACGGTGTGTGTCCCGCAGCACCTAACTCCTGACCGCAACGCACACTGTTTACGATACCGTATATCACTCGTGCTAGTGCCACCTCCACCTCCACCTCCACCTCCAGATTTTGCTCCCCCCCCATCCCGTTTTGTAACCCCACCCACCTGCAGCAGTTGGCCGTTGGCGCGTACCGCCACCTCCACATTGCGCCGCCGGCAGTGAAGCGCCTTTGGGGAGGTGATGGGAGGCGGTAAGGGGTAGAAATGTACGTTGGGCGACGGCAAGCCCAAGAAGACGTTTAAGAAGTGTTGCAAGCAGTTCCCATGCATTCGCTTCCCTTCCCTTCTCTTCCCTTCCGTTCTATTGCCCTTCCCCACCATCTTAACCTCCACATCCCTCACCTGCACCAGCAGCACGGCCAGCTGGCCCAGCCGCACCAGCCCAAGCGGCCCCAGCCCCCACGTGGCCGCCGCACCAACCGCCGCCGCAACCGCCAGCCCCTGCCGCCCACCCGCCGGAAGGTCCACCGTGCCCGCCACCGCGCCCACCACCACCACGTACACCGGTACGGCACAGATCAGTACGACACAGGCGGGCGCCAGTGGGTGGGCGGGCGGCAGCGCCAGGGCCAGCAGTACGGCCAGGGCGAGCGAGGTGCGCCAGCTGTAGCCGTACAGGTACGAGCCAACTACCGCCCGCCAGGCGGTAAGGGACCGTTGGCGGTTGCCCAGGGGCCATTCCAGGGCCTCGGCGAGCACCCTGCGGGAGTGGCCGTAGGGACCGGCACAGGCTGCGTTACAAGGGTGCCAAAAGCGTAAACGGCAACGCTTTAGTTGGCATTCTGTTGGTCTGCAGCGTTTGCCATGTGGGGTTTTCTCCCACCTGCCCCCACACCACCCACACCACCGCACCGCGCCACCACTGCACCGCCACCACTGCACCTGCCCCCACACCACCCACACAATCACAACCGGTGCGTCATGGCCGGCACACACCACCGCACCGCGCCACCACTGCACCGCCACCGCACCCACCCCACAGTACGGAAGCTGTCTCGGCGTCCAGTCCTGCTGCCGCCGCGCCCTCCCCACACCACCCAGAGACCACCTCAACAAACGGTTCAACGCCATCATTGGCGGTGCCGCCACCACCACGCTCCTGGCTCACAGCATGCTGGCTGTGCGCCCGCGCCCAAGTACCATGTCATACCACCAGCGCAACCCACCTGCCCCGCAGCACGGCGGTCGTCTCCGCATCCAGGTCCCCCGCTGCCGCCCCTTACCTGAGTCACACCCACAGACGCATCCGCACGTGTGCCCCCACCCCTCACTTGCTCTACCACTTTTACACCACCGCGCACCTGCCTCGCAGCACTGCTGCGGTCTCTGCGTCCAGCCCCGCCCCGTCCCCGCGCCGCTCCGCCCACAGCCGCAGCACTAGACGGACAGCCAGCAGCAGCTCCGCATAGCAGCAGGCCATACCTGGGGGGAGGTGAGGGTGATGATGGGGAGGTGAGGGTGATGATGGGCCGCATTGCGTAATGGTGCCAAACATAGGCTGCGCTTGGCGGCGGAGGAGAAGCGCGATCAACGGACGGTGTTACGGTTGCTGTCGTAAGGAGCTGGTCAGCGGCCCACCTGCCGCCAGGAACACCAACAGGTCGCAGTGCCTCCAGCCCAAAGCCCAACCGCCGCCCGCCGCTGCCGCCGCCACCGCGGCCTCTGCCGTACCGCCATCGGTAACGCTCGCCCCCGCCGCCAACCCACCCGCCCCCGCCGCCACCCCGCCCGCCCCCGCCGCCGCGCCCGCCCACAGCTCCGGCCACATGACCCGCAGCAGCGCCAGGTGTGGCAGCAACAGCGGCCAGCCCAGCGCCCACGCCGCCTCCGCCGCCGCCGCTGGCGCCACCGCCGCCGCCAGCAGCCCCAGCAGCGGGTCCAGTACCTGCTCGTCCAACCACCGGTGGCCCGCCCCCAACCACCACGACACACTGTTTCTGCTGCTGCCAGCTGCAAGGCCGCCCTCAAGCATCTCTCTACTCTCGCCAGCCGGGTTATCCTCCGGATTCACACGCTCGTCGCCATCGTCTGACGGACTACGCTGCTGCATTTCGCTTATGCGCCGCCGCCGTCGCTCCGCGGCCGCTGCGGCCGCCCCCGGGTTACCGCCCGCCTGTACGGCATCCCGGAACACGGCAGGGTCGCACCTCCATACCGAACAGTAGTACAGCGTGCCGCCGTAGGCGCCACCCAGCAGCCCCCCGCCCAGCAGCCCAAACTCCCCAGACCGCATCCACCACCGCCCCAGAACACCTCTACCACCCCCACCCCTGCTACTGCCCTCGTCGTACATGTCGTACACCGCAGGCCGGCGGCCGCCCGGGCCGCCGCCTGTGCGCGAAGCTGCCGCCGCCGCTGTGGCCGCTACGGCCCGGCTGTAGCTGTCCAGCTCCTCCCACACCACCACCGTGACCCTGCCAGGCGCTGGAGGCATCCCGTTGCTGCCGCTCCGGCTGGACCCACCACCAGACGCCGGTGGGGCCCCGTGGCTGCCGCCCCTGCTGGCTCCACCGCTAGCACCAGCAGCTGTTGTTCCCGCAGCTTCCGCTGGTGCTGCTCCTGGCGCAGGTGCTGCTGCTCCCTGGCTCCCCAGGCCCAGGTCCAGGGTGCACACGGCCCTCCGCACACGTGAGGGCATCAGCCCCGGCGGGGACATCCCTGCATTGGCCAGGGGAGACCACAGCGGCCGCGCCAACACCCACACGCCCGCCAGCTCCTCCAGCCGACACGTGGCGGTGGCGGTGGCGGTGGCGGCCGAGGCAGCTGGGGCTCCAGGGGTGCCGGTGGCGGCGGGCGCGGCGTCCAGCGGAGTAAAGGTCGGCAGGCTGTGCTGCTGCCAGCTGCAATCAGCCGAGTGCGGACCAATACCGGCAGCATTATATAAGGACAGGTTGTAAGGTCAACCTTGGGTGGGAAAGCGGCGCAAGTCATAACCAGCTGTGGGCACGTACCGTAGGGTGGCAGTCAGTGGCAATTGTCCCTTCCGTGATGCCTACAGTGTGCCCGCGCCCTCTCCAGCACGCAAGCGGGTGGAACCGCAAACATTGCAGCTTCAGTGCGACAGAGCCCGCTAAGCATAGCTGGGATAGGCTGCACGCTGGAAATTGGTTCATGTGTTGTGTAAGACTTGCATCGCGGGTACGGAATGGATCGGACGGCCCGCCCACCTGGTGTCCAAGGGGTGCGGCCGGCCGGCCGCCCACAGAGCTGGCCCAAGGGCCAGGGCAAACCTGCAAGAACGACAGAAATTTTGCAAGTTCATGTTTCACGATGGATCTATATTTGCTCGTTGCCTGTCACCCAGCGTCAGGACGCACATGCGGTAAACATGGGGGCCGCAAGCGGGTCCACCGAGACAAGTAACGGCCTGCTTGTAAACATGGTCGTCTTGGCAGTGGGTGAGGGTAAGGCCGTGCATCCTCGCATCTCACCTGGGCACGAGCGCCACCGCGTGCAGCTGTACGGCGTACGACAGGCCGTACGACGCCTGGCGCCCTCCGGCCAGGGGCAGCAGCCCGCCCGTCATGGGGCGAGTCCAAAAGTCGTACCAATGGCCGGCCCCTTCGCCGCCACGTGGCTGCTGCCCCGCCTTGCCGTCCTGCCCGCCATCCACCCGCTGTCTCCCCGACCTTATGCCCGACGCACACTGCCCTGGCACGGTTCCATCCCCTGCGACTGCTGCAGCACCAGCAGCACACGTGGCATCCGGACCACCCCCTCCCGCCTCCGCCCCCGCCTCAGACACCCCACGCTCGCCGACCCCATCCCTGGCTGCCTGCGATCCCCCGTCGCCCCCGCCCTTGCCCATGCAATCCACACACGTGTCCGCAGTGCCAGCAGTGCCAGCAGCATCAGCAGCCCCCGCCCCACCCCTGCGCACCCTGGGCACCTCCCCGCCCGGCCCCGGCATCTCCAGCTGCACGGCGAACCGCACTCCGCCGCTGCCGCCGTCAACGTCGCCCCCCTGCTGTACGGAAGCACGGTATCCGGCCGCCGCCGTCCCAGTGGAGGGCGCCTCCCCTGCGGCCCAGTCGTACGGCTGGGGCGCGCCCGCCGCCGCCGCCGCTGCCACGTGTCGTACTACGGCCGGGTCGACCAGGTGGTACTGCTGCTGCTGCGGTTGCGGTTGCTGCTGGGGGCCCCGGTAGCTAGGACAGGGCTGCTGCTGCTGCTGTCGCCCTGCGGGCTGCCCGTCGCACCCCGCGCCGGCCTGGCCTGTCTCCAGGTGCTGAAGGAGGGAAGCGACGGTGGTGCGGTTGTGGTCCCGCACCGCCTGAGGGTACGAGGGCGGGGGTCAGAAGTTGGTGTTCAGGAGTTCAGGTTTGTGTGCGCTGCGCGGGTGTGCGTACACTGCGCTGTGCTATCCTGTGCTGGGATGAAGAGGGCGACGTGCCGCATCCTCATCCTCTCTGCAGAAAGTGTGTACTAACTGACACTGACTCGTGCCACAAGATCACATGAGCGGATGGTATGCAGAAGCGCTGGTTGCGGACCGAGAGGGATACATTCGCTTCAGTGTTGCCCACACGACCTGTGGTGGTCAGGCCAGTCACTCCCACGCCGCGCGCCACGGTCACCTGTTCGTGCGAAAAGATGAGGACGTGGTGTGCGAACAGCAACACAACCAGGACAGCCAGCGACAGCTGAAGTGGGGAGCCGCTGTGGTCCAGCAGCGCCATTGATAAATGGATGCCTTAAGCTCCTGTGGTCTGCCACCTCCAGTGTCCGATGACTGGGTTTTTAGCTGGCACAGCAAAACGAGCACATACCAGCCCGGGCCTCCAAATTAAGCTGTGTATCTTATATGTGATAGTCTATGACTGTTGAGGGCAGCTGAAAGGCGGGCGAAGTGTGGACCGTTGAGCCTCAGTGCATCATCAAGAGCCTGGGCGCGGAGTGGTGCTTGATCGGCTGGGTGATATAGCGACAAATCTGCTAACACAGGCTGCAAGGTGGTTTGGGTTCCCCAGCCTTCTTTGTGTCCCGGAAGTTGGTGTCGACCTAACATGCGGGGGCGTGGATAACCAAGCCCAGCAGCAGACGGATACAGAAGAGCATGGTTTAGGGATGAAGATCGAAGACTATCCTAAAGCAGACAACTCCAGTGGGCGCTTGCGCGCTTGTATGTATGACTACAAGGCGGGATTCAGAATCGCCTGGGCTGAGGCATGTGCCCTACCCCGGAGTGCACTAGAATTTAGTCTTACTATAGAACTGCTGCCCACTCACTATATGCTCTAGCTTGGCGTTGCTGACCAACACGGAACACCAGTATAGAGGCCAGACTCGGTCGCTCGTCCGTCGACGCCATGCCCGTGCCTAGCAAGTGCCATAATTGACAGAATAAACAAACATTTGCAAGCGTTAGCGATGCTGAAGTTTGGAGGTATCCTAGACAACACCTAGTACTCGCTGGAGAGCGGTGATCAAGCAACACAGCTGTTATCATTGTTCGAGGAGCATACGTAGGAGGTGCCTGACACATCTTGAACATGGGAGAAGGTCTGTTCTTGCGGCCTAGGATTGACCGCTGACCATTCGTGCGCAGTTGCTGCACATACAAGTGCTTGCTCTGCGACTATTGTCTGAATTATAACACATGAACATGCGTGGCTACCCACTGTCAGCGTATCGCAGATGCACTTAATGCGCACACAGGCCCCTGACTCGCCTCCCCCGGCGGACCCCTCCCCGCAACCCCAGGGAAGCGGCAACGCACGTCTTCGCGGTCTCCGCCCCCGCTGGAACGCTCTCGCCATGAAGACGACGGGCGTGAGGGCAGCCGACGAGGGCGCGACCGCAGCAGCAGCCCAGCACGCGACCGCAGCTACAGGGATCGGGACAGGGACAGAGACCGGGACCCGCCCCGGGACAGGGACAGGGACGGGGACTTCGGCCGCGAGCGTTCCGGCAGGGATAGGGACAGCCGGGAGGGCGGGGGGCCAGGCCGCGGGTCGGCGTTTGACAGGGACCGGGAAAGGGACGAGGGCCCGGGGGCAGCAGCCCGGCGGCCCCGCCCCGTGGATGGGGAGGACGGTGACCGGCGGCCACGGGGGGAGCACCGTGAGGAGCGGGGGAGTCGAGAGGACAGGGGACTGCCCCCTCCTCCGCCCGGCCGCAACGGGGCAGGGGCGGGGGGCGGCGGGAGGCGGGAGCATGATGGCGAGCGTGACGGCGGGTGGCGCGGCGGGGAAGGACGCGGGGGCGGAGGAGGTCGGGGACGGGGCAGGGGCGGCGGGCGGCGGGGTGGCAGGGACGACCATGGGGATGGTGACATGTCTCGCTACATGTCCAAGGAGGAGCGGGAGGACCGGGAAAGGGAGGCGGAGGAGGCGGCCAAGCCCAAGGCCCCCAAGGTGCGGGATGGGATGAGGGCAGGGGTATGCATAAAACGTGGGATGGGATGGGGCGAGGGAGAGGGGAGGGGAGGGCATGGGGCAGGGCCCCGAGACCGTGGTTGGTGGGGAACCGGAGGGTAGAGGGCGCTAAGCGGTGGGCTTGGTCCTCGGTACAGGGCGGGGCCGTACGGGGCGGGGCGGGGTGGCACCCTTGTGTTGGACACCTGCGGACGGTAGCGGCCCGCTGTCTTCAGCTCGGGACAAAGGGAAGGGGATGGGCACAGGTACAGGCGCAGCCTATGGGAGCCGGCGGGGGGCTGAGCCTGAGGCTCGCACGCTCTCCTTGGCAGCCACGGGCGCACTCCCATTCTGCCACGGGCGTACGGCAGCAGCGCCCAGCGCTGGCGGTCCCCTGATGTGCGACACGAGCGTGGTCAGGGAGGGTGGCACGTGCGACGCAATCGCGGCAGTGCATTTGACTAATGGCTGGCTCCTCATCCCTCGCTCCCCCTGCTCCCCTGTTATACTCCTTGCAGGATCAGCCTGTTGATGACACACCATCCTTCCCTCCCCCCTTCCCTACCCCTTGCAGGAGCAGCCCAACCTGGGGCTGTCGGGCAAGCTGGCGGCGGAGACCAACAAGGTGGGGGCGGGGAGTGGGGTAACCGCAGACCGTGGCCTAGTGCTGACACGGGGCGGAGGATCGCAGTGGATTGCGGTGTGGGGTGGTGGGGAGTGGGGTAGCTCTGGGCGGACCAGCAGGTGTGCGGGATGCGGGGAAGCTGGCGGCTGAGACCAGCAAGGTGGGGGCGGGGCCGTGATATGGAGTTGAGGTGTGCGGTGTTAGGTGTTAGGTGAGCTCGGGCGGGGTGGGGTGGGATGGGTCCGCGTAAAACGCTTTGCTTGGGGCGGTTGGCGACCCCCTCAGCAGGCACAAGGGCTTGGTGAGCGCCAGGGCTGCGTAAGGCTGCGCCGGGAAAGGCTGATGTGTCACCACCGCAGCGCAGCACACATGCGTAGTACACAGGCGTGGCACGTGACACCTCACGCCGGCAACGTTACTCCGCATCTGCGCTTGGCACGTCATGCCTGCACGCTACGGCATCTCTTGGCCAAAGCCCAGCCGTGCAACCCCCGCGCCTCACCGCCGCTGGTGCTCAAGCACGTATTGGCACCGTGCCTTGTCACTTTGACTATCCAGGTCCACACGTATCTCCACTGCAATTCAGTGCAATTACCGTACGTTGTGGATACCGGCCTCCCGCTGCAGGTTGCCGGCGGCGCTGTGCTCAAGCACGTGCCTCCCCCCATCATGCTACGACAAATTTGCTACGCACTATTTACCAGTACCGCTGGCATTGAATACCATTGTCGATGGTGATTCATGCCCCGCAGGTTGCCGGCGGCGCTGTGCTCAAGCACGTGCCTCCCCCCGAGGCCCGCAAGCCCGACAAGCGGTGGCGGCTGTACATCTTCAAGAACGACCAGCTGCAGGACGAGCCGTTCCACATACACCGGTAAAGGGGGCGAGGGTTGGCGGCGCGGGTAGGGGGAGGGGAGGTCTAGGAGGGGAGAGCAAAGCGGTGTGGGAAGTGGGGTTGCGGCCACGGCTTGCTGTACACCAAAGACCAGCTGCAGGACGAGCCGTTCCATGTACACAGGTGGGGTTTTCCGCTTAGGTATGTCCCTGAATGCACAGGCGGGGATCGTGGCGCGCAACGGGACAAGTGGAGAGGCAGGGGAAGCGCACGGGGCTTGCTTGCGTTGGTACAGCACGACCAAGAGGAAACGCGAGGAGGGCGGTGTGTAGACTGGGGTTTGCCCGCTATTTGCCGTATGGCCGTTGGACAACCGCGCCTCCCGGTGTGCCGCTCTCACCCCCACCCCCTAAACCCAGGATGGACCACTACCTGTTTGGGCGCGACGTGGCGGTGGCCGACATCATCACGGCGCACCCCAGCTGCTCCAAGCAGCACGCCGTGCTGCAGTTCCGCGTGACTGAAAAAGAAGACGAGTACGGGCTGCGGGGCAGCGCGGTGCGGCCCTACCTGCTGGACCTGGGCAGCGTAAACGGCTCCTTCCTGAACGGTGAGATATTGCGTTTTTAATACACTACGCTATCACAATAAATAGCCACATAATGTAGCTAGTCTACTCAAGTGCGCCGCGGCCCTACCTGCTGGATCTGGGCAGCGTAAACGGCTCGTTCCTGAACGGTGAGAAATTGTGTTTACTATACACAGATTTAACACAATGCATAGCAGGGCCTGGAGCCTCTTCGCTACTACGAGCTGCTTGCGAAGGGCTTGGTGCGACACCTCAGTGCGCCCCACCCCACCCCATTTGTTTGATACATAGCGTTCTGTTCCCCCCCTCCCCATCTCCCCATTAGGCGAGCGCATGGAGCCGCTGCGCTACTACGAGCTGCTCGAGAAGGACGTGGTGCGCTTTGGGCAGAGCACGCGGGAGTACGTGCTGCTGCACGACCAGAGCGGGGGGGACGACGACTGAGCGGCCTGGATAGGAGCAATTCTTGATGGATGCAGCACTGGCCATGCAGAAGGGTGCACGGTGCAGCAGTGGTCAAGCTGGCCGACTGGGGCGGGAGTACGTGCTGCACGGGGGGGACGACTGACGGTGGCGGATCAGGGAGTGTTTACAAGGGACGCAACAGATGGCCCGCTCAGCAGCTGGGTAATGGGTGCAGGGGTTACGTGCAGCTGCAAGACCAGAGCGGAGGGGACAACGAAGGGCCGGGATTGGAGCGCTTGTAACTACTTGCACTCGAATCAACGGTGCAGCAGAGGTCATGCGGGCTACCGTGACTGGGGCGGGAGTATCTGCTGCTGCACGACCAAAGGAGGGCGGGTGGCTGGCGGCTGGGAGGTGGGCTGGCAGGGGCGGCAAGGCGGGATGGAGGGAAGGCTTGGCGGCGTGGGGAATGAAAGCCGTAAACGGGCGCGAGCTGTGGCCCGCATGCTGCTGGTGTGCATTAACGCATAATGTGTTGCGGTGTGCATCGTTGTAAGCTCTGTTTCAGTGCTGATAGTGTTGTATAGATTCTGGACCTGTCGGCACTTGCATGTTGCGCCTTTGCGCGTCGCACAGACCGTGGCCCCCTAGAAAGTTATGCCCGGCGGGCGAAAGGACTGACCAAGCCCTGAAAAGTTACAGTCTTCATTTTTATTACGTAATTATCCAGGCCCTCCTAAAAACGTAAAAATAAATCACTTAGCGGCAGTACGGTAATGTGTTGCGGTGTGCATTGTTGCGGGTAACACACGTAGCCGGCGGAGCGGCTGGCATGTAGATAGGAAGCAGGCCCGGGTGTGGGTCACTGAGTTGCAGGAGTTGGGACGTGCTCCTTTGCGTGTATGCCGGTATGAAAACCGTTACAAGGCAGCTGCGGGTGTGCAGGCGGGCTGGGGTTGTGGAGGGGCCCTTGTGCGTGGCTTGGGCCGTGTGCATGGAGAGGAAGGGGCGAGGCATGAAACGGACGCCAGGCACACAAAGAGCTGACACCTGGAAGACAGCACAGGCGAGGCCGCACACTACACCTGGACGGCGCAGGCAGGAGCAAAGAAAGGAACAGCTGCACGGGGAACCCTATCTAGGCCCAGGCAAGCCGCCAGATCCCCTGCCGGGGTCAAAAAGCACAAAAGCGGCGCCAGACGAACAGCAAGCCCGACAGCCACCCACAAGGCTCCTATCTTCCTGGGGAAAAACTCATATTTTTCGTTTAGAGCAACTTTGACCCCCTTGACCAGGCCCTTAATTAATGCACCTGATGGTGAAAGTGTGTGCAATGTGCTGCTCTTTATGTGCTGCACCTATTGGTGCATCTCCCGTCCTCAAACGCCCTCCCCATCGTACGATGAGCCCAGCCACCTAGGCATGTTTTTCGAAAAAATGAAATAAGATAGGAGCCTTGGCCACCCAGGCAACAGAGCCCCCACCCAGCGCGGCAGCGCCCCTAACCCACAAGCCCTTACTCCCCGAGTCCAGGCCCCAGAAAATGCACCGCGACCAGCTGTGCACGGTATCCCCCCCTGCACCACCAACCCGGCGCCCTCCCTACCAACCAAAGACAGGGATAAACCCACTTTAAAACGACTTAGTGTTAGCGT
>VFQN01005317.1_pt1 | contig 15887 bp, 18 predicted proteins | sample 3512371 | NCBI WGS metagenome assembly VFQN01 (sample SAMN10412370, study PRJNA504923) | tailings metagenome | isolation source: Replicate 2 from Balatoc abandoned mine | place: Philippines: Itogon, Benguet | collected 2017-08-28 | reverse complement strand
GCCCCATATGGATGCGCCCCGACGGATAGGGGAACATCTCGAGGATATAGGCCTTCGGCTTGTCGGCGCTGTCGGTCGTGACGAAGCTGTTCGCGGCGTCCCAGGCGGCCTGCCAGCGGGCATCGGCGGCGAGAGCGCCAAAGCGCGTTTCGCGGGTCATGTACGTTTACCCCGTTGATGTCTGTCGGCGCGCGTCCGCGCCGGGAAAATCAGCCTTCGATGGCCGAGCGGCGCAGGTCGCGGGCGCGGGTGAGGATGATTTCCTCGAGCTTCTGCACCGTCGCGGCCTGAACCGGCGCGTCGACCCAGGTGCCGCCCTGCGCGACCTGGCGCGAGGCCGCGACGCGGAGCGCGTCGGCGCGAAGGTCGCGGTCGAGGATCGACACGGTGACCTTCATCCGCTCGTTCGGGTTCGCCGGGTTGGCGTACCAGTCGGTGATGATCACGCCGCCCGAGCTGTCGGCCTGAAGCAAAGGCATGAACGACAGCGCGTCGAGCGAGGCGCGCCACAGATAGGAGTTCACGCCGATCGTCGTAACCTGCGACGCCGCGAGGTCGGCCTTCGGCTTTTCCCGTCCGGCGCACGCCGAAAGGCCGAGCGCCGCGACACCGAGAAGTGCCAGCGTGGCCGAACGCGAGGCGAGAATGGAAAGCTTGGACATGCCGGACACCTTATCTTTCAAGCGCTGCAAAGGCCGCGCTGCTGCAAATTTGACAGCGTCTCTATCGCCCTTGCCGCCGTCCGGCAAGCGCCGGAATTGCGGTGTTTCGGCCGTTCATCTCCGGCTCAGCTTGAGACGCCACTGTGGTCTTGGCGCAACAACTTCGGTGAAAAGCCGGATGCGTGAGATTAATCGGTCGCGAATCACTGGAAATTTGGGCCGCAGAGTCCTATCTCTCGATTCGATTGGGGACGGAGTCGCAGAATGATGGCGCGGAAACCGCGACATATTTGGAAAGCAGGACTGTTCGCCGCTGCGGCGATTTCGGTCGCGCTTCCGCCTGCGCTCGCGGCGATGACGAGCAGTTCCGACCGCATCCGCGACACCACATTGTCCGAAGCCCTGCTGGGCCAGTTCACCCCTGCCTCCGGCGATCCGCGGCTGATCGCGCGCTATGCCAAGATGTCGGCCGAACAGCGCCGCAGCTTCAGCTTCACCCCCGCGATCACCGACGAGAGCCGCAGCAATCGCGCGATCACCGTCGTGATTCGCGCCCGCGACGAGAACAGCCTCGCCGCCGCGCTCACCGGCACCGCGCGGAAGGCGCCGATCGCAATCACGCCGGTCGCCTATGACCTCGGTGCATCGGTCGGATTCGAGAAGTTCGTGACCCCGGCACTGCCGCGCGGCACCGACCTGCGCAACCTGCCGGTCGCCAAAGCGCCCGAACAGGCCGACGCCAAGAAGTCGCGCTTCGCGACGCGCGTCATCGCGCGGCCGAGCGATCCCGCCGGTGCGACCGACCGCGTCACCGCACCCGGCGACGACCAGAATGTCGATGTCGTCAGCAGCTATCGCGTGACCAAGAATCTCGACGTCACCGCGGGCGTGCGCTACCGCACCGACGACCGCGTCCAGCCGCTGACCGACACACGCCGCGACAGCCAGGCGGTTTACGTGGGCACCGCGTTCCGCTTCTGACGCTCGCGGCGCCTCGCCGCCTTGTCATTCCATGCATCGATTGCCGCCCAGCCGGGGTTGATTGCGCTTGCGCGCTTTAGCTGACGCGCGCGTGCCGGGGTCATGCCTCCGAGGGCGATGGGCGTTGCGCCGGTCAGACGCGCCAACCGCATCCATGCTCGCCGTCCCAGCGGCTGCGCTCCAGGATGCGAACGCGTAGGATGCAGCGGCGAGATGAAAGCGCCATCGGCGTTCGCGCGCCCTGCCCGGCGCGCCTCTCGGCCATCATGCACCGGCATGGTGACGATCAGCCCGAGGCGATGCGCTTGCTTGGCGCGGCCTGCCATCGGCTGGCGCAGATGTACGCCTTCGGCGCCCCAGCGCTTTGCCAGCGCCGGCGACCCTGCGAGGAACAAGACCAGCTTCCGTGCCCGCGCTACCCGCGCAAGGCGACGCATCAGGCGCCAGCGGGGGCCGGGCTTCAAGCTATCGTGTCGCAGGACGATGCCGCTGCCCGGCGGCAGGATCGCGGCGAGCGCGGTCATGCCCGCCGCGGCGCGTTCGTCGCTGAACAGCCAGCGGAGAGGCAGGGGGTGGCGCCGGACCATCGCCCTTCCTATAGGCGCGTCGCGGGCGCACGCAACGCGCCCTTCGAGGAATGAATATGAGCGACGCGGTGAACCGGCTGGCTGACGTAAAGGCGAACATCGCGGAGGCGGCGAAGCGCGCGCAGCGCAAAGCCGCCGACATCGAACTGATCGCGGTGTCGAAGACGCACGAGGCGGACGCGATCCGCCCGCTCATCTCTGCCGGCCAGCGTCATTTCGGCGAGAATCGCGTGCAGGAAGCGGCCGCCAAATGGCCCGAACTGCGAGCGGAGACGCCCGACATCGTGCTTCATCTGATCGGCCAGCTTCAGTCGAACAAGGCCGAGGAAGCGGTGGCGCTGTTCGATGCGATCCACTCGGTCGACCGTTCGTCGCTGGTGCAGGCGCTTGCCAAGGCCTGCACGAAGGCGGGCAGGCAGCCGCAACTGTTCGTGCAGGTCAATGTCGGCGACGAGGAGCAGAAGGGCGGCTGCACGGTCGCCGACCTGCCCGGCTTGCTCGCCGAGGCGGCCGCGGCGGGCCTGAAGATCGACGGGCTGATGGCGATCCCCCCCGCCGACGTCGAGCCCGCGCCCTACTTCGCCCTCCTCGACGAACTCGCCGAGCGCCACAGCTTGCCGCTGCGCTCGATGGGGATGAGTGGCGACTATGAAACCGCGGTGATGCTGGGTGCGACGCATGTGCGCGTCGGGACGGCGCTGTTCGGGGGGCGGGGATAGACGGCAAGCGACCGAAAGCCGACCTCTCCATCATCGTCACCCCGGACTTGATCCGGGGTCCCGCTTGAAATCGAAGCCGGTCGATGCCGCAAAAAGCGGGATCCCGGATCAAGTCCGGAATGACGAAAATCTGGGTAGCGAACGTCCGCTCTCCACCCCTAAGCCGACACCTGCCCTACTGATACTCGACCGTCACCGGAATCCGGCCGCGATAGTCGCCGCCGCTGGCGCCGGCGACCTGCAGGCGGCCGCCGAAGCGGAATTGCAAACGGCCGTCGGGGCCGAGCCGCGGCGCGGCGCCGAGGTCGGTCGCGAGGCCGACGACGCGCGCGGTGCGGCCGTCGCCGCTTTCGAGATCGACGGTCGTCGGCAGGAAAACGCGGACCTCGGCGCCCGGTTCGCCACTGACGGTGACGGTGCCGGTCAGCGACATGCCCCCGAGATCGACGATATTGCCGCGTACGCGGCGCGCGCCGGTGAGCGGGTCGATCTCGACCTCGCCGCCGCCGGCTCCCGCTGCGATGCGGCCCATGTCGAGCTGGGTTTCGACCTCGACGCGGAGCGGGGTTTCGGCCTTGCGCTTGACGAGACCCGAGGCGCTCTCGTCCTTGCCGCACAACATGCACTGCGCCGCCGCCGGCGACGGCGCCGCGAGAAGCAGCGGAAGGCCAAGGATCAGGCGCAGTTTCACGCCTGTCGCCATAGCCCGGCCATGGTTAATCCCGCGTAAAATCGTCCCCTTGCCATTCCGCTGGCGGCGGCTCCCTTTTGGGTCTAACCAGCGGCCAATGAGCCGCTCTCCGCTCCCCCGATTGAATGCGCTCGCGACCGCGGTCCCGACCCACGATATCCATCAGGCCTTCATCGACTGGGCGACCCCGCGCCTGACCGACGAGCGCATCCGCGCGCTGTTTTCGCGGATGGCGGCGCGGTCGGGGATCGCGCATCGCTGGTCGGTGCTGCCGCCAACGTCCGCCGGCGGATCGCCGGTTGCTCCCGGCGGCTTTTACGACGTCCCCGGCCTGCCCCCGACGTCGGCGCGCATGACCGCTTACGCCGAACATGCCCCCGAGCTGGCGATGCAGGCGATCGCCAAGCTGGGCGATGCGTTCGATCCGGCGCGGGTGACGCATATCGTCGTTGCGAGCTGCACCGGCTTCGTCGCGCCGGGGATCGACCAGATCCTCGCGCGGCGACTGGGCCTTTCCGCCACGGTCGAGCGCGTGCTGATCGGCTTCATGGGCTGTTACGCCGGGGTCACCGCACTGCGCACCGCGCGGCATATCGTACGTTCCGAACCCGATGCGGTGGTGCTGGTGGTGAGCGTCGAGCTGTCGACGCTGCACCTCCAGCTCGAGGACAAGCCCGAGCCCCTGCTCGCAATGCTCCAGTTCAGCGACGGCGCCGCCGCGGGGATCGTTTCGGCCGATCCGGCCGGGCTCGAACTCGGCGAGGGCATCAGCCTTGCGCTCGACGATAGCGAGGACCTGATCCGCTGGGATATCGGCGACACCGGCTTTGCGATGCACCTGTCGGGCGAGGTGCCCGGGCGGCTGCGCGAGGCGCTGGCAGCGCCCGCGGTGCGCGCAAAGCTGTTCGGCGACGGCGCGGCGCCCGAACTGCTCGCGATCCATGCGGGCGGGCGCTCGGTGCTCGATGCGGTCGAACATGCGCTGCATGTGCCGCCGGAAGCGCTCGCCGACAGCCGATCGGTGCTCGCACGTTTCGGCAATATGTCGTCGGCGACGATCCTGTTCGTGCTCGCCGAAATGATGGCGCGCGATGCAAAAGGGCAGGGGATTGCGATCGCCTTCGGCCCCGGCCTTGCCGCCGAGGCGATCCGGTTCGGCGCATGAACCCCTTCGCCAGCCTCGCCGAACCGATCGCGCGCGAGGAAGAGATGGACGCGGCCGAGCTGCCGCCCGATCGCTACGCCAGGGTCCTCGCCGACCTGTCGCGTGTCAACGCGCTGACCTTCGCGCGGCGACCCACAGTCGGCTTTCTCGAGCGGGTGCGCGCACGCGGAGTTGGGACAAAGCCCTGGCGCATCCTCGACGTCGGCTTCGGCGCGGGCGATATGCTCGAACGGATCGCGCGCTGGGGCGACGCACGCGGCGTGCCGCTCGACCTTGTCGGGGTCGACCTCAACCCGAAGAGCGCGCCGGTTGCCGAGGCGAAGCTCGGCGGCCGCGCGACGCTGATCACCGGCGATTATCGCGATCTGGCGGGGCAAGGGTGGGACATCATTCTCTCCAGCCTCGTCACTCATCATATGACGCCTGCACAGCGCACCGAGTTCCTGCGCTTCATGGACGAGGAATGCGCGCGCGGCTGGCTGGTCAACGACCTGCATCGCCAACGCCTGCCCTTCATGGGCTTTCCGCTGCTCGCGGTGCTGGCCTTCGCCGATCCGATCGTGCGGCGCGACGGGCAGCTTTCGGTCGGGCGTAGCTTCCGCCGTGCCGAATGGCAGGCGATGCTCACCGAAGCGCTGCCCGACAGTGCGAGCCAATGCCGGATCTTCCGCAGTTTTCCCTACCGCCTCTGCGTCGAGCGCATCCGGTGACGCAGGACGCCATCGTCGTCGGCGCCGGTCCTGCCGGATCGGCCGCGGCGATCGGGCTGGCACGGGCGGGAGCGAAAACGCTGCTGCTCGAGCGCGCCAGGGAAACGGGCGACGCGCTGTGCGGCGGATTTCTGAGCTGGCAGACGCTCGCACGCCTCGACGCGCTCAGGATCGATCGCGCGACGCTCGGCGGGCAGGCGGTGCGGAGCGTGCGGCTGTTCGCGAGCACGCGGCGGAGCGAAACGCGGCTGCCCGGCGAAGCGATGGGCGTGTCCCGGCACCGGCTCGACAGCGCGTTGCAGGCGGCGGCCGGAGCCGCAGGCGCCGGGCTGGAGCGCGGCGTGCATGCGACGACGCTGGACGGGGGCGAAGTTCAGACGCGCGACGGCGCGACGCTGGGGGCGCCTTCGCTCTTCCTCGCAGCGGGCAAGCACGGCTTTCGCGGCTTTCCGCGCGAGCCCGCCGAATGGCAGCGCGGCGACCCCGTGATGGGGCTGCGTTTGAGGCTCCCCGGGCATAGTGCGCTGGACCGCCTGATCGGCGATGCAGTCGAACTGCACTTGTTCGACCGCGGCTATGCCGGGCTCGTCCGGCAGGAGGATGGCGACGGCAACCTCTGTCTCGCGGTCCACAAGTCGCGGCTCGACGAGGCCGGGGGCGATCCGGCCGTGCTGCTGAAGCTGCTCGGCAACGATCTGCCGCACCTCGGCGAACGGCTGGCCTATGCAGACTGGTCGCGCAGTGTCGATGCGATCGGCCATGTTCCCTATGGCTGGCGAACCGCCGAGACATCGGCAGGCCTGTTCAGGCTCGGCGATCAGGCAGGGGTCATTCCCTCGCTCGCTGGAGAAGGCATGGGGCTGGCGGTTGCGAGCGCGGAAGCGGCCGTGGCGGCATGGCGTCGCGGCGGACCAGCCGAGGCGCGGGCCTTCCAGAAAGACCTCGCGGCCCGAATGCAGCGCCCCTTCGCGCTGGCGAACCTCGTCTGGCGCGCGGGCGAGGCCGCGGCGACCGCCGCGCCGATGGTGTCGCTGGCGTCACTTTTTCCGCCGCTGGTGCGAATGGCATCGCGCATGACGCGGATCGACGCCGGCTGACGCCCCTTGCGGCGCCCCGGCTTCGCACCGATATTGGGACCAACGAAGGAGATCATCGCATGACCGATCCCAACACCGACAAGATTCTCGATCCGATGGCGCATCATGTGCTGCGCGAAGGCGGCACCGAGCGGGCGTTCACGGGCAAATATACCGACCACAAGGGCGACGGCGTCTATCGCTGCGCCGGTTGCGGCGAGCCCCTGTTCGACAGCCGAACCAAATATGACAGCGGGTCGGGCTGGCCGAGCTATACCGCGCCTGCGGGCGATGCCGCGGTCAGCGAGCATCACGACCGGAGCCACGGCATGGTCCGCACCGAAGTGCGCTGCGCGAAATGCGAAGGCCATCTCGGCCATGTCTTCCCCGACGGCCCCGGACCGACGGGCCTGCGCTATTGCATCAACAGCGCGGCGCTTGACTTCGCCGAGCGCGGGCAGGAAGAGGCTGACACCGGCAAAGGTTAACCGATCCGCCGGCACTGACGCATCAGGGGCGCAGTGAGGGAAGGAACACACAGCTTTGCGCCGCGAACGACAGCAGGCATCCGCAGGTAAATCGTCAGCTTCGGCCAAGGGGAGTGGTCCCTCCACGCCCCCGTCGCGCTTTCGCGTCTGGCTCCGGCGGCTGTTCCGCTGGGGCCTCGGCCTCGCCTTCGTCGGGCTGGTTGCGGTCGCGGTGGCGGTCGGCATCGCGGTGCAGCGCATCCCGAGCTTCGAAGAGCTCAAGAAATCGCCCGCTGGCCAGACGATCCGCATCCACGCCGCCGACGGCACCGTCTTCCTGTCCTTGGGCCCCAATTACGGCCGCTGGCTGACGCTGCGCGAGACGCCGCAGGTGATGCAGGACGCGATGGTCGCGGTCGAGGACCGGCGCTTTCGCTATCATCCCGGCGTCGATCCCGTCGGCATGAGCCGCGCCGCGGTGGTCGCCGCGCGCAATTACGGCACCGGGCGCCGCATGCAGGGTGCCTCGACGATCACCCAGCAGCTCGCGCGCAATATCTTCCTGTCGAACAGCTACACCTGGACGCGCAAGGCGCGCGAAATGGTGCTGGCGATGGCGCTCGAATGGAAATTCTCGAAGGACGAGCTGCTCGAGCTCTACCTCAACAAGGTCTATTTCGGCGGCGGCAGTTACGGCATCGACGCCGCGTCGCGGCGCTTTTTCGGGCATAGCGCGACCGAAATGTCGCTGTCCGAAGCCGCGGTGATCGCGGGGCTCGTGAAAGCGCCGTCGCGCTATTCGCCGACCGCCGACGCACAGGCCGCGCTCGGCCGCGCCGACGTCGTGCTGTCGGTGATGGTCGATGCGGGTGTGATCACGCAGGCGCAGGCCGACGGCGCCAAGCCCGCCGACGTCCAGATGGCGCAGGAAACCGGACAGAATAGCGCGCGATATTTCACCGACTGGGCGCTGCCGCAGCTCGACATGCTGATCGACGAGGGCAGCGAGGCGCTCGACGTCTATACGACGATCGATCTCAACATGCAGCGCGCGGCGACCGCGTCGATCCAGGCGAACACGCCGAAGGGCGTGCAGGGCGCGCTGGTATCGATCGACCGCGACGGCGCGGTGCGCGCGATGGTCGGCGGCACCGACTATGTGACGTCGAACTACAACCGCGCGACGCAGGCAATGCGCCAGCCGGGGTCGGCGTGGAAGCTGTTCGTCTATATGGCCGCGCTCGAGGCGGGCTATAAGGTCGGCGATCAGGTCGTCGACGAGCCGATCACGATCAACGGCTGGAGCCCGCGCAACTCGTCGGGGCGCTTTGCCGGCGCGATGGATCTGCGCACCGCCTTTGCCTATTCGGTCAACACCGTCGCGGCGAAGCTCGGCGACGAGGTCGGCTTCTCGGCGGTCGCCAATATGGCGCGCCGTTTCGGCATCACGACGCCGATCAACACCCACCCCTCGATGGTGCTCGGCAGCGCCGAGGTGCGCGTGATCGACATGACCGCCGCCTTCGCGGCGGTGTCGCGCAAGGGCGTGTCGGTGCAGCCCTATGGCATCACCAAGGTCACGACCGCCGACGGCCGCCTCCTCTATCAGCGCCCCGCCTCGAACGGACAGGTGCTCGTCGACAATTGGGTCGCCGCGGGGATCACCGACCTGCTCCAGACCGCAGTCAACACCGGTACCGGCAAGGCGGCGCAGATCGGCCGCCCGGTCGCGGGCAAGACCGGCACGACGTCGAGCAACAAGGACGGCTGGTTCCTCGGATTCTCGAGCGGGCTGACCACCGGCGTGTGGATGGGCCGCGACGATGCCCGGCCCGTCGGCGGGCTGCAGGGCGGCCGCGCGCCGGCCAAGGCCTTCGCCGACTATATGCGCGTCGCGGTCGCGCGGCGCCCGGTCGAGGCGTTCGACACCGAGGTCGTGCTGCCCGAGTGGCAGCTCGAGGAGGAGGGCGACGCCTATATGGGCGAGCCGGGCGAAGGCGGGCTGGTCGACGAGAATGGCATGCCGATCGAGCTGCCCTATGACATGTCGCCGCCCCCCGCCGACGCGCCGCCACCGCCGACCGGCGAAGAAGGCGGCCCGGTGCTCAACCAGCAATGGATCGAGGAGCAGACCGGGCGCAGACCGGCCGAGAATGGCACGCCCAAGGGCACACCGCCGCCGGCACCGAAGAACGCCCCGACGGGCGGGCCGAAAGTCATCACCCCGCGCCCGGCAAACGGCGAGGGTAACTAGCTGAAGCGGTAGCGGTGGAGGCCGCGGCCTTCGCGGCGCAGCCACGCACGCGCGGCGCCGACGTCGCCGTCGTGCAGATCGTCGACCAGCGCGTGAAACTCGGCGCCATGATCCATATGGCGCAGATGCGCGACCTCGTGCGCGACGGTCGCGCGGCGGACATGGTCGGGCGCCATCACCAGCCGCCAGCTGTAGCGAAGGTCGCCGTCATGCGTGCAGCTGCCCCAGCGGCTGCGCGGATCGCCGACCCCGACGCGGCCGACCCGAAGCCCCGCGCGCGCCGCAATCTCGCGGCTTTCCTCGGTCATCAGGTCGAGCGCCTGCCCCTTCAGCCAGCGTTCGACGCGGCGGCCGACGGTGTCGGCGGGGCCGCCGACGAGCAGCACATCGTCGTGAAGCCGCACCGCCCGCGGTGCATCGGCATCCCACTCGACCCGGCGCAGGGCGCCGAACAGCGGCACCGACGCGCCGGGGCCGACGAGCACCGGCGCGGCGCTCTTGCCGACCTGTTCGGCGAGCCAGTCCTGCTGCTCGCTCGCCCATTTGAGCGCGCGCACCGCGCTGGCACGGCGCGGCAGGGTGAGGCGGAGTTCGCCGCGCGCGCCGTCGAAGATCAGCTTGTAGCGGCGCGACTGCGCATGGTGGACGATGCGCACCGGCCAGGCGGTATCGCCGACCCGGATCTGCGGCCTGTCGGCGTCGGGATTAAACCACGCGTTCGACAAGATGATTCTCCAGCGGTCCCGCCATATCCTCGGCCACGGTCCAGCCGACGATCGACTGACCCGCGTGGTGCACCGCGTCGCGGTCGCCGCAGACGAGATAATGCCAGTCGGGCAGCGGCTCGCCCTCGGCGCGCAGGCGATAGGCGCAGGTCTGCGGCAGCCATTCGAGGTCGTCGACCTTCGACCGGGTGAGCGTCAGGCAGTCGGGAACGTGGCGGCGGCGATGCTTGTAGTCGCTGCAACGTGCGGTCTCGAGGTCGATCAGTCGGCACGCGACGTTGGTCGGATAGATGCGGCCCGTGTCCTCATCCTCCAGCTTGTGCAGACAGCATTTGCCGCAGCCGTCGCACAAGGCCTCCCACTGGCCGGCGTCGAGGCTGGCGAGCGGCGCTTCCCAGAAGGGGCGCTCCGATGTCGCCCCCGCCATCGCTATTTGACCCACTTCGCCAGATCGGCGGCGACCTTGTCGGGCGCGCCCTCGTCGGGATCGGTCGACGGATCGTCGAGCGGCAGCAGCGCGAGCGGCTTGCCCGCGGGGTCCATCAGAAACGCAAGCTGGCTGTGCGCCATCAGATAGCGGTCGGGCGCCGAGCCCGGCACCTTGTTGTAGGTGACGACATAGGCCTTCGCGACCGCCGCGATCTGTTCGGGCGTGCCGGTCAGGCCGATCAAGCGTGGATGATAGCGCGCGACGAAAGGTTTGAGCGCGGCGGGCGTGTCGCGCTCCGGATCGACGGTGATGAACATCGGCACGACCTTCGCGCCGCGCGCCGCGTCAGCCTTTTCGAACATCGACAGGCCGCGCATCAGCTTCTGGACGTCGACCGGGCAGATGTCGGGGCAGAAGCTGTAGCCGAAATAGACGAGGCGGTATTTGCCCGCAAAGTCGGTGTCGGAAACGGTCTTGCCGTCCTGATCGGTCAGCGTGAACGGCCCGCCGATCTTCGCGCCCGCGAGCGGCGGATCGGCCGCGGGGGCGCCCGCCGGGGCATTGCAGCCCGCCAGCGCGGCGCAAAGCAACAGCAGCAGGCTTGAACGCGCGAGCTTTTGTCCCATAATGTCGATATTCATCATCTGGCCAGCCTTGGTCGGCTAGCTGGCGAAAATCAACCTTTACAGTCTCAGGGGCTACCCGATCATGTTTCGACGCGCGGACGTCCGCCTTGCCTCCCTCTCGCTGCTCGCCGCGGCGACCGCCCTCGCCGCGCAGCCCGCGGTCGCGCAATATCGCGGCGGCTATGCCTTCATTCAGGCGGTCGAGGCGCGCGACGGCACCAAGGCGACCGACGCGCTGAAAGACGATCCGACCTATGTGAACACGCGCAACCCCGACACGGGCGAAACCGCGCTGATCATCTCGACCAAGCGGCGCGACATCCAGTGGGTCCGCTGGCTGCTGAGCAAGGACGCCGATCCGTCGATCGCCGACCGGCAGGGTGTGACCCCGCTGATGCACACGGCGCTGCTGAGCTTCACCGAGGGCGCCGACGTCCTGCTCGCCGACAAGGCGCCGGTCGACCAGACCAACCGCCGTGGCGAAACCGCGCTGATTCTGGCCGTGCAGGCCAAAAGCCCGGCGATGGTCCGCCTGCTGATCAAGAGCGGCGCGAACCCCGACAAGGCCGACCATATCGCGGGCATGTCGGCGCGCGACTATGCGAAGCGCGATGACCGCACGGGGACGATCCTTCCCCTGCTCGACGCGAAGGCCGGCGCGCAGCGCGATCTGGGGACGACCTTCGGTCCCAAATGAGCCGAATGTGATCAATTGATTGACAATCACATTATGATGTGAAATAGCGTGGACATGTCCACGCAACTCATCGACCGTATCCGCGCCATCGTCGAAGACGGGACCATGTCCCGGTCGGGGCTGGCGCGCGCTGCGGGCCTGCACGCCAACAGCCTTCGCGACCTCGATTCCGAGGGCTGGAACCCCACCGCCGACACGCTGCGCAAGCTTGAAAACTGGCTCGCGCACGGCAGCGACCTGTCTCCGATGGCAACGCCGGAAGAGATCATCGCCGAGGCGCGCAATGGGCGCATGTTCATCCTCGTCGACGACGAGGACCGCGAGAATGAGGGCGACCTCGTTATTCCCGCGCAAATGGCGACCCCCGACGCGGTCAATTTCATGGCGACGCACGGCCGCGGGCTCATCTGCCTGACGCTGACCCGATCGCGCGTCGAGACGCTGGGGCTCGAACTGATGAGCCGCCAGAACGGCACGCGGCACGAAACCGCCTTCACCACCTCGATCGAGGCGCGCGAGGGCGTCACCACCGGCATTTCGGCCGCCGACCGCGCGCGCACCGTGTCGGTCGCGATCGATGCGGGCAAGGGCCGCGACGACATCGTCACCCCCGGCCATGTCTTTCCGCTGATCGCGCGCGACGGCGGCGTGCTGGTGCGCGCCGGCCATACCGAGGCGTCGGTCGACATCGCCCGGCTCGCGGGGCTCAATCCCTCGGGCGTGATCTGCGAGATCATGAACGACGACGGCACGATGGCGCGCCTCGACGACCTGATCCCCTTCGCGCGCCGCCACGGGATGAAGATCGGCACCATCGCCGACCTGATCGCCTATCGCAGCCGCACCGACCGGCTGGTCGAATGCGTCGCTGACGAGCCGTTCGAATCGGATTATGGCGGCGACTGGCGGCTCAAATCCTATCGCAACAAGGTCGACGGGAGCGTCAATCTGGTGCTCCAGAAGGGGCCGGTCGATCCCGAGGGAACGACGCTCGTCCGCATGCACGCCGTCTCGATCTTCGACGACATCATGGGCCGCCCGGGCCCCAAGAAGCGCCGCCTGCAGCGCTCGATGGACGCGATCGGCGAGGCCGGTTCGGGCGTCATCGTGATGCTGATGCGCCCGCTTCCCGGTTCGGCCGATGCCGACGCGGCGCCGCCCGAAAGCGGCAGCATGGACCTGCGCACCTACGGCATCGGTGCGCAAATCCTTGCCGACCTCGGCGTCCATGCGATGGAACTGCTCACCCCCACCCACAGCAATATCGTCGGCCTCGAAGGCTATGGCCTGTCGGTCGTCGGCGAACGCCCCATTCCCGGAGAAGCCTGATGGCGCATGTCCTGATCGTCGAAGCCCGCTTCTACAGCCACCTCAACGACATGCTGATCGACGGCGTGAAGAGCGCGCTCGAGGCCGAGGGGCACAGCCATGAGGTCGTCACCGTCCCCGGCGCGCTCGAGGTTCCCGCGGCGATTTCGCTCGCCGCCGACAGCGGACGTTACGACGCCTATGTCGCGCTCGGCGTCGTGATCCGCGGCGAAACCTATCATTTCGAGGTCGTGTCGAACGAGAGCGCGCGCGGCATCATGGCGCTGACGCTCGACGGGCTTGCGATCGGCAACGGCATCCTGACCGTCGAGAATGAAGAACAGGCGCTTGCGCGCGCCGACAAGACGCGCAAGGATAAGGGCGGCGAAGCGGCGAAGGCTGCGATCGCCATGCTGGCCCTGAAGGAACAATTCGGCATTGGTTGATCGCCCACCTCCCAGCCGCTTTTCCGTCGTCGAACGCGGCGGGCGGCTGGTGGTCGTCGACAAGGAAACGGGGCAGACCCCGCTGAGCGCCGCCGAGCGCATGGCCGAGCATGACCGGCGGATGGGGCATGAGCGCAGCGCGCCGGTCGAGCGCGAGACAGTTCCCGTTCCCGTTGCCACAGCTGCACCGGCTCCCGCCCGCCGCACCGAAACAGCACCGCCGCGACCGAACGACCGGCTGACGGCCGCGGTCGCCGAAATGAACAAGAAGCGGCCGTGGAAAGATACGCGGCCCGCTGCGAAAGCCGAGCCCGCACGTATCGCGCAACACCCTCAGCCGCAGTCCGGCGGATCGGCGGGCGGCCGCAAGACTGTCGTCACCAGCAAATGGTGGGATTCGAAAGGGCCGCGCACGATCGAGCTCGGCCAGAAGGGTCAGCAGGTTCTGAGCAGCGGCTTCGTGACGCTGTTTTTCGTCGGATTGATCGCCGCGATCGTCGCGCTGTTCATCGCGCCGGTGATCTTCTTCATCGGCGCCTTCCTGCTGTTCCGTTTCGGCGGCAATGTCCTCGGGCCGATCGGCGCCGGGATCGTCGACAAGGCGGTCGCCGAAAGAAACTAGCCGGGCGGATTACTCCGCCCGGCCAATCATTCCTTCCTTACGCCGCGACCAGTGCTGGATAGTCGGTGTAGCCTTCCGGCCCCGCCGAATACCAGGTCTGCGGATTGTCGGCCGCCCAGTCGGCGCCGGTGCGGATGCGCTCGACGAGATCGGGGTTGCCGATGAAGGGCCGGCCGAACGCGATCGCATCGGCGATGCCGTTCTCCAGCGCCGCCTCGGCCTTCGCGACATCATAGTCGCTATTCAGGATCAGCGGGCCTTTGAACGCCTTGCGGATTGCCGGCGACTGTTTCGGCACTTCAGTATTGCCGAACGTGCCGTCGGGACCGGGTTCGCGCAGTTCGAGGAAGCCGATGCCAAGATCGTCCAGTGCCGAAGCAGCTGCCGTGAACAGGGGTTCGGGGTTGCTGTCGTCGACGCCCTGCGAATCGCCATTCGGAGACAGGCGCACCGACACGCGGCCCGCCCCCCAAACACCGATCAGCGCTTCGGTCACTTCGCGGAGCAGCCGGATGCGGTTCTCGATCGGGCCGCCATAATCATCGTCGCGAAGATTGCTGTTGTCGCGCAGGAACTGGTCGATCAGATAGCCGTTCGCGCCATGCAGCTGGACGCCATCGAAGCCCGCCTTTTTGGCGTTCTCGGCCGCTTTCGCATAGTCGCCGATCAGGCGGGGGATCTCGGCCAGTTCGAGCGGGCGCGCCACTTCGAGGTCGCGGCGACCGACCGGCGTATGCGCGCGGCCGGCACCTTGCGTCGCCGACGCCGACACCGGCTGTTTGCCGTCGTTGAAGACCGAATGGACGAGGCGGCCCATATGCCAGAGCTGCGCGACGATGCGCCCGCCGGCTTCGTGGACGGCGTCGGTCACGGGCTTCCAGCCATCGACCTGCGCGTCGGTCCAGAGGCCCGGCGCGCTCGGCCAGCCGAGGCCTTCCTGCGAGATGCCCGTCGCTTCGGAAATGATGAGACCCGCCGAGGCACGCTGGCGATAATAATCGCGCGCGAGTTCGTTGGGCACGAAGCCCGGTCCCGCACGGCCGCGCGTCAGCGGCGCCATGATGATGCGGTTCGGCGCCTCGATGGCGCCCAGCTTGATCGGGTCGAAGAGTGATGTGGCCATGTTTCCACCTTTCGCTTTTTATCCGCGACGCCCTGAACGGTCGCCGCTATGGCCCCCGAAGCTATGGATGCCCCGGCGCCGGCACAATGGTGGGTAGCAAAAGAAAATCTAAATGACAGCCAAGATCGAAAGCCTCGACGATATCGCCGCGCACACGCCGCGCGCCGGCCGCTGGGCGTTCCTTGCGCTGCTCGCGGGCAATATCTCGCTGTCGATCGGCGCGATGCTGGTGCGACTCGCCGACACCGGACCGACCGCCTCGGCCTTCTGGCGGATGACGATCGCGCTGCCCTTCCTGCTGTTTTTCGCCTGGCGCGAGAGCGGCGGCAAGCTGCCGCCACGCCCCGCCATCACCGTTGCGGCGGCGGCGGGCGTGTTTTTCGCGCTCGACCTGGCCGCCTGGCATATCGGCATCCTCCAGACCAAGGTCGCCAATGCGACATTGTTCGGCAATTGCGCCAGTCTGCTGCTTGTGGTCTGGACGATCTTCCTGACCCGCAGCCTGCCGCGCGGGTGGCAAGCGGCGGCGATCCTGCTCGCCTTTGCCGGATCGGCGTTGCTGATGGGGCAAAGCTATGAGCTTTCCCCCGCCTATCTG
>VFQN01005316.1_pt1 | contig 15889 bp, 11 predicted proteins | sample 3512371 | NCBI WGS metagenome assembly VFQN01 (sample SAMN10412370, study PRJNA504923) | tailings metagenome | isolation source: Replicate 2 from Balatoc abandoned mine | place: Philippines: Itogon, Benguet | collected 2017-08-28 | reverse complement strand
GAAGAATACAAGGGCCTTGTGATGGGAATGCCTGATAAAAAAGAGGTAAAAGACCCCAAACCAGCAACGCCCAAACCCGAGCCGCCTTACGTGCTGTCGGGCATGGTGCGCAACGAGCAGACCATCATTGGTCACGGGGGGATTTTTAACGTTCCCGTGGGCAAAGGCCAAGTGGTAGCGTTTACGTTTGACCCGCTGCACCGCTACCTCAACCACCACGATGCGCCAATGCTTTGGAATGCGATTTTGAATTGGAATGCGCTGCGGTAGAAAACATAACGTGGGCGAGGTGCTGAACCTCGCCCGCGTTGTTGATAGATGAATAAAGCTGTAAATTTTGTATTTTTCGCTCATGAGCTTAAAATACAAACCATCGGATTACGAAGTGCTAAGCCAGCGCTGTTTCGAGTAGAAGCAAGCGGGCTGGGCGCAGAAAGCTATACCGCAGGTCAACTACGACCTAACACATTTAGGGTGGCTGTTGAAGAAGCTTGGATGGAGTTTGTAGAAGCCCTCCAGCAGAGCGAAGCCGAAGTTAAGCAGTGGCGGGAAGAAACGATTTTGGAATTAAAAAAAGCCGCTTTCGTTTATAGGTTTTTCAAGTTTCAATATGAGGCCATTTCCAGGCATAATGGATAATTAGACAAAGAATAACGACTTCTACAACGGCGCCAAACACCATATGCATCCAAGCCTCTCCTGCCAAATTAAATAATGTAAAGGGAATATACACCGCGGCAATAATGATATTTGCCCAGCGATTTATTTTAGCTGGCAGGGCAACCGAAAGGAAAATCATTAGTGCTGGAATTGTGACTGAGGCGAGTGCGGCCAAAAGAAATCCTTGCGTAATATCAAATACAAACACTCTCCCTTTCAGAATATCTTCTATCTTGCTTGGCATATATAAGGCGAAATAATCAACATAGATATAGAGAAACATAAAACTTGCCCACAGCGTGGCAAGTTTTAGTTTCACACTGACTTTGGTGTCTTCCAGTGAGTTTTGTGTATTCATGGATTATTAATTAAAAATTAAATCCGAAATGTAACCCAGGTTCAGGTGTCCATTTTGGCCACTTGTCATCTTTCTCTTTAAATCCGTTAGGCATTTCAGTGAAGTAAGGACGACCAGCAATACCAAGAGATGGTTCTATGAAAGCCCTATCCTTAAAGAGCTTAATGTGATAGCCAATTCGATAAGTGTTGAATATAATGAAACCCTTACCCACCTTGTCACCGTTTTCATTCTTATATTTTTGCCACATTGGCGTTACATGTACTGCTGCGTAAAGACCTTTCCAAAAATACCTTTGATAAGCTAAGCCAATTCCATATTCTCTTATATAACCAGGATATTTCTCTTCAGGTGTTCCGTATGCCTCATTATAAAAGGGGTTAATACCAAGTGGCCAAGCATGTTTCCAAGTTATTAGTTCAAGAGAAATAACATCTTTTCCTGTAATACGATAACCTAAATTCAGCTGAGCAAATCCTGGAGGGTTTACTTGATCAAAATTACCCAATAAAAATAAAGTGCTACCAACGAACCACCGTTTGTAAGTGCTGTCTGTTTTAGCATATTGTGCATTCACCTGTAAACTGCTTACCAACACTAAGGCAAGTCCAATCCATAAAATTTTCTTTTGCATGTCTGTTTTAATTGATGTTAAATGATACTGCAAAAGTAGATTGGCAATAGACCTAAAATCGTTCACTTAAGTTAAGAAATGAAGTTGCTCTTTGCTTTTTTTCAAGATTCTTGCTCCTAGTCTGTGGCCTAGTGACGGAGGTTTAATCCCCAAATAGCCCGCTAATTGGTGTTGTGGAGATGTTAAAATTGCAGGTATAAATACTAAAAGTTAAACCCAAAATGAAGCCCAGGTTGAATAAAGTAGTTAGGCCATTTTTTTTCTACTAATTTAAAAGATTCTGGAACATTTGTTCTTACAGGCCAATAACTACATCCAAGAGCTGGTTCAAAGAAGAAACGGTTTTTAAAAAACTTAAACTGGTAACCCAAATGGAAGTTCAGATATAAAGTGTAGCCATTTCCAATCTTTTTTTTATTCTCATCCATATATTTTTCAAAAGCATTCAATGCATGAACGGATGTATAAACCCCTTTCCACCAAAAACGCTGGTATCCTATCGTAGGTGCAAGTATGCGTGCATGGCCAGGATAGTTTAGGCCCGGTGCATCAAATGATGGTCCAAAAGGGATACCTATTGGCCAAGAATAAATAGATCTTTTAAATTCAAAGGAAACAACATCTTTAGGTGTTATTCTATATCCAACATTTAATTGTACATACTCAGGGTTGTTTACTTTGGAAAAATTTCCTAACATCAATAATGAACTCCCAACAAACCACCGTTTGAAAGTGCTGTCTTGTTTGGTATGTTGTGCTTTAACTTGTAGAGTATTTGTCATCATTAAGGTCAAAGCGAACAATAAAATTTTCTTTTGCATATCTGTTTTAATTGATGTTAAACGATAATGCAAAGGTAGATTGAGGTGGGGCCTAATCTCGTTCACTTAAGTTAAGTAATGTACATTACCCCTTATCTTTCTCAGTAATTCTTGCTCTTAACCTACTTAAAGATTGTGGTTTTATACCTAAAAAACTTGCTAATTGGTGTTGAGGCACACGTTGAATAAGGTCTGGTCGTGATTGCAATAAATTCAAATATCGTTGTTCAGGAGAAGAAGTCTTAAACTCGTCAAAGTCAATTCGTTGTTTAGCTAACAATTCTTCCGACAGTATTCTACACATTATTTCAAACTTTGGAAATTTACTATTAACTTCTACTTCCATATCAGAATTTGAAACTGTAAGTATCGTGTCTTCTACACAACTTATATAATATTCGGACGGAGTTTTGTTTATTACACAAGGGGGTGTAAAAGCTTCCATTTCTGTGTAGAAAGCTGTAGTTTTTTCTTCACCATCCAACACATAATATGTTCGAATACAGCCTTTCAGAACAAAGTAGCTTTCTTTCGATTTTTGTCCTTCTTTGAGTAAAGTCGTCCCTTTCTTTACCGAGCGAAATATGTCCAAAGAAACGAGTGCGTTCTGCTCATCTTCTGTCAGTGAAACATATTTTGATATAAAGTTAAATAGTATTTCTTGCATTGTTTTAAATGTTATTATTGCCTTCGTTACATTTGCCACCAACGGTTTTCGGCTTGACTCTAGTTCACTTTCATTACTTGAGCACACAGAAGCATAAAAGTAACGATACTTTTAAAGTAACTCAAAGACACTACTTTATTCATGTGAAAAAGTTATCAAAGGATAGTAACAACGTAAATCTAGTAAAATAGAGTAGTGAGTGAGGGGGAAGCAAATAAAAAAGCCCTAAAATCAATTTTAGGGCTTTTAGAAATTGAAATATTTCTTCTAATTTATTGATAATGAGCCAGTTGGGCAGAGAGGAAGAGATTCGAACTCTATTTTTTTGGTTCCATATGGTTTTATATGAATCTAAAGTGCTTATTTATAGATACTTACAAAATAGGTAAATACACAAGAAATCATAAAAAATCGCAAAATGTTGTACCTATGTTGTACCAATTTTTTGTATCTTTATAAGGTAAACTCAAAATACCTTACTTATGGCTACCGTTAAAGTCGTGCTGCGTAAGAAAGCCAATAAAGAGGGCCGGTTTCCTCTGGCACTTCGCATTACCAAAGATAGAAAAACTTCCTTTATTTATCTCGGTCACAATGTAAAAGAGGATGAATGGAACGAAGCGGAGCAATGCGTTAAATCGTCGCACCCCAATTCCAAGCGCCTGAACAATTTCATTTTGAAGAAGAAAGCCGAGGCAAGCGACAAATCAATCGAGGCGGAAACACAGAACGATGATGTTTCGGTCAAAGCTATTAAACGCAAGGTAAAGCCCGTAACCGGAGCAACCTTTGTTCCTCAGGCGCAACTTTTTCTGGACCGCCTGAAAAAAGCAGGAAATTTTAACGTCTATGCCGCCGAAAAATGCCGCTTAAAGATTTTTAAAGACTTTATGGGCGGTCACGATATTGCGTTTTCAGATATTACTGTCGGGTTGTTGGAGAGATTTAAGAGGTATCTTAAATCGGAAAGAAAAGTGGGTGACAGAACGATAGTGAATTACCTGATCACTATTCGGGCCATTTTCAATCAGGCCATTAAAGAGGGCGTTCTGGATAAAAAACACTATCCTTTCGGTGGTGAAGAGAAAATTAACATCAAGCTTCCCGAAAGTACCAAGATCGGTGTCAGCCTGAACGATGTTATTAAACTGGAAACAGTCATATTGACCAATCCCACCCATGATCATGCCCGTAACTTATGGCTTACCTCCTATTATTTTGCGGGTATGCGCATTTCCGATGTTCTGCGTTTGCGTTGGTCTGATTTCCAAAATGAACGCCTGCATTATACCATGGGAAAAAATAATAAAGTAGGGTCGCTGAAACTGCCTGAGAAAGTGCAACGTATCTTGGAGAAATACGCACCGTTGAAAACCGCTCCCGATGACTTGGTTTTTCCTAACCTGAAAGGCTTGGATTTAAAAAATACCTTTGAGGTCAAAAAGAAGATCTCGTATGCGGTCAATCGCTGTAATAAAATGCTGCAGGAATACATTACTCCAATTGCCAAGATTGAGGGGAAACTGACCACACACGTAGCACGGCATACCTTTGCCACGCTGGCCGGTGATAAAGTGCCGCTTCAAATGCTGCAAAAATTATACAGGCACAGCGATGTAAGGACGACGATGGGCTACCAATCGGCGTTTATCTACAAAGATGCCGATGACGCCTTGGAAGCTGTCATTGGTTCTTAACCGGAAGATCAAATTGAAATGAGTTAATTCATTAGTCGGCGCTTCAATTTTATCAATGAATTATTTAACTCATCAAACGATGGTCAAATCATCCACCAAAGATGAGTCTATCTCTTCATATTAAACTTAATTTGTCTACTGTTAGATTATGACCTGGAGCAGCAGGTTTTTTTGTTGATAAGGCTTGGTTTTGTTGCGTGGCTCTCATAACATGGAAGTTTAATAAGGAATAGTACTAAAAAATGAGACTTAAGGGACCGCTTGATAACTATTTACGATTTTTTTTGCCATTTTCAACGTATCCTTCTAACTTTTCCGGCGTCTAAATGAGTAAACGGTTCACTTCAGCAATAACCGTTTCTCTTTTTTGACGCATCCATCCGTTATCCCTTTTCTATATGCTCCTTCGCACTCTTCTGCTGCTTCTGCTGCCGGGTACTTCCCATTGGCTGAGCGCTCAACAAAAAACATCCATCCCAGTAACCGTTCGCTTATCTACCCACGGCAACGTTGTTTTTAAACCCGCATCCGCGCAGTCCGCTACGGAGGGTAAACAATACGGCTTATTGGATTCCGACCCCATGTTGGTCAGGCAGTTGGAAAACCGTAACGGTCTATTGATCTACACGCCGGAGGCTGCCAAAGGCAAAGACCATTCTTTAATTACAATTGGTCTTCTGCCAACGCATACGCCGGATTTGCAGTTAGCAAAAGGCGAAGTCCGATTTGAAGAAATTGACAACACGGTTACAGGCAGTATCGGGGGCGGAAATGTTATCATCAGAGGCGGCAAAGCCAATGTTTCCCTGCAACTGCAATCGGGGGATATAACGGTGCAGCAAAGCCAATGGCAGGGAACCGTACAAACCGGAAAAGGAAACATCCTGTTGGAAGACAGCCCGCAGCTCAAGGGATATGCGCCGAATGGTACTGTGACCCATCGTTATACGGAGACTGGACTCAAAGACAAAAACCGCCTCATCCAACAATTTGAAAAAGGGAACATAGAGGTCATTGGGGCCGCTCCAATGGTTCACCTCGAATTGTTGGAAGGAGAAATTATGCTGGAAGGCAAAACGGAGGAGGCTTTTTTATTCATTCGGGATAGGGGGAATGTTACAGTGAAACAGGCCGGTAAAAAATTCCATGCCGGTATCACAAAGGGAAAAATGGATATATCTGCTCTTCCCGATTTTGAAACCATGGAAATTGACTGCGAGCGCGGGGAAGTCAATCTTCACATCCCCAAATCATTTAAAGGTACGGTGAAGATTCTCAGTGAAGTCATGGGCGCGGAAAAACCCGAATTTAAATTATCGCACTTTTGGCAGGAGGAGCAGCCCGTGTTTAAAGCGGTGGAAATGGAAGGGAAAGCTGTCGCGGGTTACTTCCGCTATAGTTTCGAGAAAAAAATCGGCGAGGGAACTTCTCTGCTGCTGGTTCATCTCAAAAACACTCATCTTCAGATCAATCCGCTTTAACTGAAGTCTCCCCATGAAAAATATATTGCTGTTTTCCCTCTGTCTGTTTTTTTCAATGACCGTATCCGGGCAGAATTATTGGTTAGGAAATAATTCGAACTGGAACGATTCTTCCAATTGGAGTGCCGGGATTCCTGCCACCTCAAGCTATATCGTGATTCCCGGAGGAAAGTCCTACTACCCTGTATTGGCTCAAAATGTACACGTTCACCGTTGCGATATGAGTTCAGGAAGTATCCTTTCTCTAGCCAACTTTGAGTTTAAAAGTGACACCTGCCTCTTCTTTGAATCCACCATTAACAGTTCATCAGGGAAGTTAGTCACCGATTTTGCGCAGTGGGGCCGTAATCATTTCAACGGAAGTTTGACGGTGGAAGTCAATCGGGGGTTGTTATCCGGCAATACGTTTCATGATCAACTCACCCTCAGCGCTGAGGTGCCTTTTGCCTATGCGTTATACATCAGTTTATATCGCCCCGATACCTTCAAGGGTGAAACCACCTTTATCAACAAAGGGACCCAATACGGCATCACTGTGGGTGTGCAGGCCGATGGCGGTTTTGATACAACGGTTTTTGAGCAAAAATTCACGTTTCGCAACGACTTTGCCACCGGCAGCGCCAACAGCAGCTTCGGCAACGGGGAGTACAGTCCGCCGGGCAAAGTCCTTTTTAAAGGGGAAGTGGTGCTGGAAGGAACCCATTCGGGGATGAATCAACCCGTGATCTCCTTCATCAACGCGGAATTCCGGCAACCGGTTGCGGTAAAAATGACAGGCGGTACGGTGCGTTTCGGGGTCCCTAATTTGAGTGCCCGTGCAGTGGTCTTTAAAGACGACTTAGTATTGGATACCCCCGGCACGAGAATAGAGTTCGGAGATAATGAAACGATGGCCACCATGAATTCTCCCGGCATGATTTCAGTGCCTTCGGGGAAAATGAACCAAGGCAAATTGGTGTTTCACCGTTTTCGTTCTTTGACGGCTTCTGCACAGCAACTTCTCTTGGGGGGGAGCGGTACGGACAGCAGCATCGGCAGTTCCATCCAAACCAATGACAGTACTTACTTTTCAGGTCCGGTTTATTTACGGGCCGATCAGGTGGAAATGAACGGCGGGCGTTTTGCGGGCCATACCACCGTGGAGCAGACCGGAGCGGCTTCTCTCGCCACGGCCCAAAGTTTTACCACGGGTACGGTTTCCAACACCGGAGGTAATCAATTTTTGGACAGCCTGATTGTCATCAACCGTCGTAACGTGTATTGGGATTGGTACAATGACACCTACGCCAAAGGAGTAAAACTCGTACATGCGGCTTTGGGGTGGGGCGAGATCCGTTTCGGCAAGACGCCTGGCATGAACCTGCCTGAACTGACCCTCAGCAGCAGTACAAACGCCTATCAATTCGGAGGGGTCAAGATCGGAAAAGGGGTTCAACCGGATTCTGTCATTTTACCCGCCGGTAAACATATCAACACTCAAAACTTTTCACGGGGTGATGTCGGATTATTCAATCTGGTACAACGTGGGGACACCACAACGCATTCGTTCACATTGACGGACTCGTCATCCCTGTATATCGAAGGCTCAATCTTTAGGGGACGGTTTGCAGCCACCACCCCGGTATTGGGGTTGATGTCCTCGGTGTTTAAACAATTCTCATCCTTTACCAAAACGGGAAATTTACCATACTCCTTTGTCGATGATGTCACCTTTTACGACAGCGTCAGTTTTCAGCATCTGGGAGCCTCCGGCGATTTTCTGTTTGGTCCCCGCGACAGCCAACTGCTCAAAACGGGCGGAAGCGGTACGGATTCGCTGCTTCGATTCATGCCGATCGTTCCTTCCCAAATTTCCATTGATCGCAACCCGGACCGTATTCTTTTAAAATCCAATTTCGAAATCCTGCCCAATGGCCGTTATTCGGCCATTATCAGCACCGGGGCAAGCAGCAGCACCGCAGGCGGAAATCTGCTGCCGCAGGTAACGCCAAAATCGCCTTCGGTAGCGGGAATGGAGCGCTACGGTAATTATCCCGTCAGTATGTACACGGGATTACCCACCATCGAAATTCCGCTCTATACCATTCAGGTGGGCAGTATGACGGTTCCTGTCAAACTTACCTACCACGCTTCGGGCATCAAAGTGACTGACCAATCAGGGTGGGTAGGTTTGGGATGGAGTTTGCAGGCCGGGGGCAGCGTGAGCCGCAGTGTAGTGGGAAAGCGTGATGAGCAATCCGACGGCTGGATGACAACGACTTTTGATGCCGGCCTTGATGCCATTACCGATTGCGGCGACAGACTCGATAAAGCCAAGAATTTCTATTACGGCGCAAAGGATTCGGGAGCGGATCTGTTTTCGTTTCAGTCCCCTTCGGCAGGGGGTAAATTTGTATTTGAAAACGGCAGTACCACCGCCACTAAATTAGTCCCCACCCAAAAAATACCGATTCAATACAGTTTGGGCACCGGTAAGTTCAACCTGACCGACGAGCAGGGCATTGTCCATGAGTTTGCCGAACGGGAAGGCAACGATACATGGCATTTAAGTGTGTTAAAGGGGCACAACCAACAGGAGCGTATCGAATTTAACTACTTTTCCGCAGGCACTTCTACGGTTGGTACGGCTATCAGTGACAATTACACCATTTACGATGCACCTGTAAATTACCCGTATTCGCTTCCCGCACCCTCTCAAAGTTCCAGTATAGGCGGAGAGGTCATCTCTCCCAAACACCTGAGTTCGATTGTATTTCCTTCGGGAAAAATCACCTTTGAAACCAATCCCGGTTTAATCATCAATGACCAATCAGCGGCCAAAGCACTCTCCAAAATCAAAATCTGGGGCTATGACGTCACCGGAAACTATGTACTTATTCGAAGCATAGAGCTGGTACAGGATTATTTCACCAGAAGTTCCGGCGCTGAAAAAGATCTGAAATTGCAGGAAGTAAAAATGCTGGATGCCGGCGATAATCTTGTCGGCAAATATACCCTGGATTACAACACGACCCATGCACTGCCTTCGCGTCAGAGTCGGGCACGGGATGCCTGGGATTATTATAATAATGTCAACAATACTACTTTAATTTCGCCCGTGACGATTGACTATAATCCTTCGGGCATCAGCAGCTCATCGCTTACAATCGGTACCGCCGACCGCAGTGTCAACGAAGAATATGCTCAAACGTGGGTACTTAACAAAATCACTTTCCCGACGGGTGGATACACCGGTTTTGAGTATGAATCCAATCGTTACTTAGATGGAACCGTGAAAAAAGCGGGAGGGTTACGCATCAAACAGATCAGCAGCGGAACTGCTGTCGGGCAGACTGCTTTTGTCAAACAATATCGCTACGGAACAGGAGAATCCGGTTACGGCACATTGAATACGTCATTAGGGGGGAATTGGTACAGGACAGATCAGATCATCAAAGGAACGACCGTGGGGCCGGCTCCTGATAATAACTGTATCTCCTATCAATACCGCATTCGTAACATCAGTTCTACCTCCGCTTATCCGCTGACGCCTTCTGATGGCAGTCCCGTGACGTACCCCGAAGTTACGGAAGTGGAACTCAACGGCAGCGATGCCAACGGCAAAACCATTTATACTTATGAAGACAGTTTTGGCGATGGCTATGTAGGATTAACGGGTACAGCGAAAAATTTTGTCAAAAGTTTTCAGTTCAAACGCGGTCAGCTGCTGGAAAAGAAAATCTATAATGCTGCCAATACCCTGCTTTATAAACAGGTGAATACGTATCAGAATCTGCTGAATACCGAAATTGCCTACATTGGGATTCTGACCCATGAACCAATCATCAGTTCTTATGCGTGCGGAGGATTTTCCTCTATGTGCGGGCCATATCTTACGGGACAATACACGTATAAGTATTATGAGTTTCCATACGGGACCAAAAAACTGACCAACAGTCAGGAATTTTTCTATCACAACGGCAACGAAACGGACTTTCAAAAGAAAGAGATCAGTACCCTCTACGATACGGGCCATTACCAACCCATTGAAATGCAGACCCGGGCCTCCGGCAATGAAGTGATGGTTGAGAAACGCCGTTACGCGCAGGATTATTCGTATGGCAGTTTCGGCTCGGCCGGAGAGTCAAAGGGCTGGAAATTACTGGTGGATCAAAACCGCTACGTCCCCGTTGAAACCGTTATGCTGCGTAAAAGCAGTCCGAGTGATACGGACCCTTTGGTGATTGGCGGTCAACTGACGGCCTACCGTGAAAACAGCGGCTATCCGATGCCGAGCCGGGTGTTGACGCTGGAAACGGGAACGGCGGGTTATCTGAGACAATCGGGATTCAGTTTTGCCGGTTTAAGCGGCAGCAACATTGTTCCCAATACCAATTACCGACTGCGCGTCAACGTCGTCTCTTACGACAGCGATAATAACATCACCTCCGTTTCGGGCAGTGACGGCATCACGCGCGGTTACGTATGGAATACGCTGACGCCTTCGGGCACGCTGCGCTTTTCAGTGCCGACGCAGGAGCACTTTGGCTCGACCACGTCATTGGATCAAACCACCGGATTCGGCTATTCCATTCCGTTGTTGGGAATCAGCCAAAGAACCGATCCTTCGGGACGGATCACCACTTTTGAATACGATGTCTACGGGCGGTTGGCGCGCAGCAAAGACCACGACGGAAAGATCATCGAACAGTACAGTTACCAATACGCCACCTCCGGCGGCAACAACTTCATTCGCACGGAAATGCCCCGCGTTGCCATGACTTCGGTGAGCGGCAATCACACCCAGGTACAGCGCCGACGCGACTATTTTGACGGATTGGGCCGACCGCTGCAAACGCTGACTGAATTGGGAACGCCCGATGCCGGAGCGGACCTATTGACCGCCACGCTTACCTACGATGCGCACGGACGTGACAAACTCACTTATCTTCCGGCCCCGAGCAATCAAAGCAACGGCAGCTACTCCACCGCACACGGCACACAGGCGCAGGCCTTTTACGGGGATACCTATCCCTATTCGGAAATCGTTTATGAAGCGTCTCCGCTCTCAAAAATAACGCAGCGGTTTGGGGCGGGGCAGGCATGGCGTACACCCACGCCTAAACCTGTCAGTACCGGCTACGCCAATGTCAGCGGCATTGTCCGTTTTAAGGTCAGCAGTACGGGGACAGGGATTGATAAGACCGTTTATGCAGATACGGATATTACCACCCGTACCCTCACCAATGAGCAGGGTAATCAGGTGATTGAATACAGTGATTTGGAAGGCAGAATTGTTCGGAAAGACGTGCAGGAAAGCACGGGGAATTTCCTGACGACGGCCTATTGTTACGACGATTTCGGGCGTTTGGCCTACGTCATTCAACCCGAGCTGTTTGTCTGGTTCCAGACCCACAGCAGCCTGAGCGAAAGTGCCTCGGAATACCGGCAATGGGCCTTCGGTTATAAATATGACCTGCGGAGTCGCCTTGTTGAAAAGAAAGTACCGGGGGCCGATCCTGAACTGACGGTGTATGATATTTGGGACCGTCCTGTATGGCAGCGAAATGCCATGCAGGCTCAGGTAGTGCCCGCCAAATGGACATTCTTCAAATACGATGCCCTGAATCGGTTGGTTCTTTCGGGTGAAAAAGACGAAAGCCGCAGCCGTCCGACGCTGCAAAATGAGACCGATTTGCAAAGCGTTCACCATGAAGAACGCAATACGACGTCTCCCGTCTATTATACCTTCACCGGTGCTTATCCCACGGTGAATGAAAGTGATTTGATGAATGTCACTTATTTTGATAATTACGCCGACTGGCCGGCAGCGGGCATTGGTTTTGTGCAGGGCAGCGGGTACGGAGTGAATTTCGGCAACGCCGTCGGACTGACAACCGGCGCAAGAACGCGAAACACGGAAAACGGGAATTGGCTGACTCTGGCTCAATACTACGACCACCGCACCCGCGTGGTGCAAACGGTGGGACAGAATCTATTCGGCCATGTGGAACGCAGTGAGACGGCCTACAGCTTTATCGGTGATATCATCAAGACCCGTCAAACACTCAAGGACCAAAGCGGTACGACCACCACACAACTGACCGAGTCCGATTACGACCATGTCAGCCGAAAGACGGCCGCATATCAGACCATTAACACAGGCAGCCGTGAAAAACTGGCGACCTACAGTTACGATGCCATTGGGCGGCTGCAAAAAAAGAAAATCATGCCGGACGGTACGTATAGCGCAGGGGGAACCCCGGCGACGATCATTCGCTCGGCCGATCCTCCGAATAATACTTCGGATATTGCTTCACAATATGTTTTACTACAGCCCACAACTTCCATTACGGCCACCGGCAGCAACACCTATCTGGCCCAAATCGGCACGGGTGGCGGAACAACGAGCATCAGCGGCCTGCAAACCATTGATTATCGGTACCACATTCGGGGCGGTCTCTTGGGCATTAACCTGGACGGGTCTCTGAATCCGACCCCCAATGGAATCGAAGGTGATTTGTTTTCCTACAAACTCGATTACGAAACCACCGGTCGCTACGACGGAAATATCGGAAAACAGTCGTGGAAGAACGCGCAGGATAATCAGTTACGCAGTTATACGTTCACATATGATCAGTCTGCCCGTTTGAAATCCGCCACTTACGCGGGAACCGGCTCGGAAAATTACAGCCTACCCGCCATCAATTACGACCGCAACGGTAACATTACCGGCTTGCAGCGCAACGGAAAAGTGGGCAGCAGTTTCGGCAGTATGGATGCCTTGAGTTATACCTACAGCGGCAATCGGTTGATGCGGGTGGAAGATGCCGTCAGCGGCGACCATGACGTGGACTTTGTCAATCGTAACAGCGGCAGCGATGACTACGATTATTGGAACGACGGTTCGCTGAAGAAAGACCTCAACAAAGACATCACCCAAATCAACTACCAGACCTTTTTGGGTCTTCCCAAAGAGGTCCAACTGACAGGCGGGCGTTGGATCAAAATGTATTACGACGGCAGCGGGAAACTCTTGAAACGGGAGTTCTCAACGGGTGAGGTGTGGGGCTACACCATGGGGTTGATCGTCAAAAACGGCCAGCCGTATCAGTTGGCAGGCCCCGAGGGACGGGTGGTTTATACCACCGGTACAGGTACATGGAAAAATGAATTTTACCACACCGATCATTTAGGCAACGCCCGCGTAAGTTTTGGGGCTAACGGCAGTGCGCTGGAAACCAAAGATATTACCCATTTTGACCCCACGGGCATAGTTCTCAATGGATTGGGGCAGGAAAACCCCACCGAGAACCGCTTTAAATATCAGGGCAAAGAATCATTGGCGCTGTTTGGCCTGAACGGGATTGCCGATTTTGGGGCTAGGTATTTGGATAAAACCATTGGGGGACGGTTTTGGTCCGTCGATCCTTTGGCCGATGTCGTGCCGGGCATGACTCCTTATCGCTATGCGTTTAACAATCCCATCAATGTCACCGACCCGACGGGTATGCTGGAGGATGATGATAAAAAGACGGATTTTGAATATACCGATGGGTATGGGAGGTATAGTAGTAGAGGAGTAACTTCCAGTATCAATTTCAATGGAGCATATAATGCTGTGGGGGGGGATGGGGATAAAGAAAAGAAGAAAAATGCAGTAGCACCAGTAATACCAAATTTACCAACTCCGGTCATTAATAAACCAAATCCGCCCAAGTTTAATCCTACACCATTGGGAGTGTTTGCATTTTTGGCATCAATCCTACAAGGAGATGATAGTCCAACCGCCCCAAGTCCTGTTCAGTCTGAAAATCAAGAAAAAGGGGAATATATTTACCGAGAAATGGCGTTTAATAGTACAGGTTGGATAAAAAGTCCGCTAACTGGTGCACCTAATGCCCGACAAATGGGAGCAAGAACACCTGAAAGTAGTACTAATCCTGATATAATTACCTATGATGGTATGGTTTTAGGTGGAGCAATAGACCCAAGAACAGGTAGGCCGCAAGGATTAAGTGCTTCTTATCCACCTTCTTGGAGATACGATAAAGGCACTATTCAAGGTAGAGTGAGTATTGCTACAATACGGGCAATGGGATTGGGCGTTATTAACGATCGCCCAACACACTATTCTATTTATCCCCTTAAAACAATGCCTTTTTCAGTATATCAAACACAACTAAATTTAATACCATGGATACCGATGCCAATACCACGTTAAAGATAAAACAGCTAATGGCTGATGAGACTTCTGATGAAGTTTATTTCAAAAACCGTATGCTTAATAGTTCAAGCTGGGATGAAAATCAAAAAGTTATTATGGAACTGGGTAATAAGGGGTGGAATCGAAAAAAGTTCTTCGATATATGTATGTACATAAATTTCAATGAAGAACTTCAAGAAGAAGAATATGATATTTTTGCTGGCATAATGGATGGCTTGACAGGGTTTTGTAGTGGTTCGTATTTTTATCGTTTACCTAATGATCCTATTGATGACCATGAATTTATAGAATATGTTGGTTCTAATGTATGGCAAGAGGATACTTGGTAAAACATATTTTGTCCGACGGAGTGCGTTGGAAACCAAAGATATTACCCATTTTGACCCCACGGGCATTGCCCTGAATGGATTGGGGCAGGAAAATCCCGCCTAGAACCGCTTTAAATATCAGGGCAAAGAATCATTGGCGCTGTTTGGCCTGAACGGGATTGCCGATTTTGGGGCTAGGTATTTGGATAAAACTATTGGGGGGCGGTTTTGGTCGGTTGACCCATTAGCGGATGTGGTGCCGAGCATGACACCTTACCGGTATGCGTTCAACAATCCCGTTAATGTCACCGACCCGACAGGGATGCTGGAAGACGATGATAAAAAGATGGATTTCACCTACACCGATGGGTATGGGACGTATAGTAGCAGAGGATTAACTTCCAGTATCAATTTCAATGGAGCATATAATGCGGTGAGTGGAGGAGATAAGGGGAAAAAAGGGCTTCAAAATGCGCCAAGTATTCCCACACTGCCCAGACCACAACTGGATGTTCAGCCTAATAAACCCACTATAAATCTAAATTCAATAGTAACGATGAGTACTGTTTTTGCAGTACTTAGTCTCATCATGGAGGGAGATGAACCTAATAGGGCAAGAATAGAATTAGGATATATACCTCGTTTGAGTGCTAATGGACATAATATTATTGGTATTTCGCCAAATCAACATACTGTGACAAGTTGGTTTGAACAATATAGAAATGGTAATGTAAAACCAGGAGTGGATTATGATCCATCAATATTTACTCCAATTCTTCCTGAAAAAATGGAAAGATATTTAAAAATGGGGCTTCAAATAGAATCAAAACGTATAACTCAAGAACAATATAGTATGGCAGCAGGAACGATAAGTGTGAAGGTCGGAGCGGGTGTTGCAAACTATAATTTTTTGTACAATAATTGTGTTATTAATTGTGTTCAAGTTTTAAAAAGTGCTGGATATAACCCTCCTAATAATACAGGTTTAACACCATCTCAGCTATTTCAATGGTTCAAAACAAACCCCTAAATCTTATGGTCGTAGGATATACTGTTT
>VFQN01005315.1_pt1 | contig 15890 bp, 9 predicted proteins | sample 3512371 | NCBI WGS metagenome assembly VFQN01 (sample SAMN10412370, study PRJNA504923) | tailings metagenome | isolation source: Replicate 2 from Balatoc abandoned mine | place: Philippines: Itogon, Benguet | collected 2017-08-28 | reverse complement strand
GGAATACGTGCCTTTGCTGCTTCCAAAAACCGGTCACCCAAAGGTTCGATGACTGTGATATTAGCACCAACAAACACATATGTCAAAGGACGAGGTCCTGCTCCTATATCAACTACTTTCTTGTGGTAAAAGTCCTTCTCAACATTGAATCCACCATTATCGAAGAAATACTTCTTGTATTTGAGAAACCAATCTCTTTTTGTACTCGCTTCAACCATTGGATCAAAATGAGACATCCAAAAGTCGAATTCACCCTGTTGAGCTTTATCAGCCCATGACTGCTGACGATCAGCGTGAACCAAGACAAAAAGAATTGATAAGAGAGGAAGAAAACGGAGCATGTTGCCAACTAGAATATCAACCAATGTTGATTGGGTGCAGTATCTTAGATTCCAATTACGCATCATTCGCCCTTTTCTTTTACGCAATTTTCGAGCTTTCGAGTTTTAGTCTTTTCGTTGATTGCACCTTTCTGTGTTGCCAAAAAAGAAAACTCTTTGGGATGGTATTTTTCTCAATTGACTTGACTTCTTTTCGTTCACTTTCATCACTGTTATCAATGCAAATGATGGATAAAGATAAGAAAATGAATATTTAAATCTTGTTAATTGGTTCACTTTTGGATTCCGTCTCTTTCCTTCAAAATTCCGCGACGAGACAAAATTATTGCTTTCGAAATTTTTCTGTGAAAAAAATCAATCAACAATTTTCATTGAGCGGGAAGAATTTCACGAACACGACACAAAAGCTTTAAAAGTATGATTGTTGTTCAGACGGCGCAAATTTTAAATTAAAATCTCAATAAAATACTATGTAGAAATAATTATTTCTAATTTCTCATTTGTATACAGAATTAGAGCAGAGAAAACCTCCTCTGGAGAACATTCTACGAGAACGGAAGAAGAAACATTCTTCTATTCATAATTAATCAATGATCTAGTACTTGGGAAAAAAGGAAAAGAGTTTAGGACTACAATATATGTATTGGTTGTGCCCAGGCAAATGGAGAAAATTTGACTGGCATACTAAGAAATTAGGCAAAAACTAGGGAATCTAGGAATCTTGTGAAACATCACATGCTTCAGATAGTGGGGCGAATGGTCTCGATGGGCTCTTCAGGGAGGTTAAAGGCAGCTTTATAGATTTCACGGCACAATGGAATGACACAAATGACAATGGAAATTGAAACTACAATCGAAGCCCAGGCATCACATAAGGTACCATCTTGATTAAAGGCAGTAGAAATCAATGCAGCCATGAATACAGAAAGTGTACGCAAACTATCTCCTCCAACATGAGTCAAAGCCGACAACATGTTCAAATTAGGAAGCGGGATCAACGGACGCTTTCCCATATCCATACTTCTACGATCCAAACTGAAAGTTCTCAACGGAGCATGATTAGGATTGGTCGCAATAAGGGCATCTTTCCCACGCATGTAGAACATTAACGAGGAAAAGAGATCAACGAAGAAATTGGCGACCGAAAATGCCCAAAGAAAGTAAACATTCACATCGTCGTCACCGCCTCCACCTTGAATAACCCCAATGGCATCAGAAACAATCCAACCAGTCACACCAAGTAAAGCCGTCACAGAAAAGGTTGGGATGTAAACCTCCAAAACACGGCGGGTGGTGTCATCGAGAGTTCCGTACTTCGCCTTCACTCTTTCCGCGTACATGTTGCAAAAATACTAAAAAAAGAATTGAGATCATGATATGATGAAACTTTGAAGGGTTTCTTACCGTGAACACATCGACCATCATTGCGGCAGCATCGCCTAATAATGATAACGAATTGCTCGCTAAAGCACCAACAATTTCAGCCGCAACAAAACCACCAAATAAAATTGTGGTGACAATCAACACTTGCTGATTGGTAAGCTTGTAAGGAGCCGGCTTCGAATCGCTACCAATATCCATTGAATATGATGAAGGATTTTCTTCTGCCATTATTGCTATCTGCGTGTTAAACAGTCTTGTGCAAGATGAACAAGATATTAAAGGTGTCCTATAGTCTAGGAATCCTAGGATCGATGGGGTGTTTTTTGGTGGTGAGTGAGCTTAGGTCCGGTGCTGTTGAATAGTTTAGATTCTTAATCCGCTCTCTACGTAGGTGAAAATCTTTTTTTTTTCTTTTGTGGTGCCATCATTTTTAATTTTTACGAGGCATGGAAGGGTGGAAGTGCACAGTTTCCATATTTTGCACATTTATTCCACCACCTCATCATCTTCCTTCTTATTAGTTAAAGACACTAAATAAAGCCAATGAGTCAATCGTTGAATTCTTCCCTTGATAGAGGGTCACGCCTTTCTGAGTACTCTGTTGTTTATCGTGAGGCAAAATCTTTCCAGAAGTATGCTGCGATTCTTGCTTTACTTTCTGCCTTTGCTGGTTGGATGCTTATCATTGATTGGACGTCCAGATCGCAGAGTGGCCAAAACTATTTAGGTGGATTAAATTTTAATCGTCAATTATTTAATCTGCATCCAGTTTTTATGTATGGAGGTATGGTTTTTGCCTTTACCGCTGCCATTGCCTCGTTCCGTCTTATTCCATTACCAAAGCCATGGGTAAAGTCCATCCATGTTCTTTGTCATACATTAGCGATTATTTGTATCATTTGTGGTTTAATTTGTGTATTTGTAAGTAATAATTATGAAAGTAAAAATGATGAAGGTATTTATTATTCTAATTTATATTCTTTACATTCTTTTATTGGTTTAGCAACGATTATTCTTTATTTTCAAAATTATATTCTTGGAATTTTTCATTTTCTTTCTTCAATAACCCTTGTACCTGCTGAAAAAAGAAAGTTCTACCTTCCTATACATGTTTGTCTTGGAGTTGTTTCGTTTATTTTAGCAATTGTTACCGTTGAAACAGGTATTATGGAACTTTTTGTTGAATTAGGATGTGGTTATAGTGTTACCTCAGCTGATCTGAACCCTGCTGACAATTATCATCTGTTAACATATGGTTGCCAATTAGCGAATGGTGCCGCGATCTTAACGATATTAGTAGCAATAGCTGGATTTATTGCACTTTATCGTTTCCCTGCTGATTTCTTACCAAAGAATGAAATGTCAGAAAATTTATTATTAAATGATTCAGAAATTACAAAGCGAACATCGAGTATACAAATGAATTAAAATCATTATTATTGTTGTTTGTTGATGTTAAGATAATTATAGAATCTTTGCTTTATCTAATAGTTTATTGACCTTTGTATTTTTAGAATTCTTCTCTTTTCTTGATTAAAAAAAATTTTTCCACAAATGAAAATATGATTAGAAAGTTTTTAAAGATGAGTAAACTCATCGATGTCGGTCTTAAGTAATGGAAGTTTAATGATTTAATACATATTAGATTGAATTAAAGAAGTAGTTAAGTAGAAATTAGAGCTACACTCACACACTACGAACCCTTATCACCCTTCACTCATCATTGTATATTGTACGAGAATAGAAGTTGCAGGCTTTGAATTGCCTCTAGTGATGGTTTTTTATGCTTTTTTTTTTACTTGCTTGCATTCTCTCGCTCCTTTTTTTTCCTTCTTCCCATTGCACTCTAAGTTGTCTAGTTTTATTTGCGTTTCTTTCGCGCGAGGAATAGAAATTAAAGTTTTGTCTCTTCCCTTTTTCTCTTCTCTCTTCTTCTTTTTTCTTTTCATGCATTGTATCGAGAAGTATATCCACATCCTTCTCTCTCTTTCTCATTCCCTCTCTCTGCCTCTCTTCCTCGATCAACAACTTTCATTTTTATTGAATTTCATACATAAATCTTAATGTATTTATTATAATCTTCCATCATATGATTTTTATTTAAATATAAATATTCAAATGATTTTGGTTTCAATATAACCATACTATCAATACAATCCATAAAATCATAATAAAGGTAGAGAATATTTGTTGAATGATAATAAATACCATAAAAGTCATGCATTATCACAATCATCGAGGAGAGACGAGATTCGATCTCTTCTCTACTCCTACTATTACTAATAATGTTATTATCATCTAATAGATGAATAAGAAGTTGGAAAAGTATTGCAAACCGTAATTTGCCGTTAATAAAATAAAGATTCGGTTGGAAAGATTGAAATAATTCAAATGATTTGACATAGTTAGACCATAAATCGATTGTTGCATTCATTATATAGGAGTTATATTGACCAAGTTCTCCTAATGTAATGTAGTATGGGAGGAAATGGATTTGCTTTTGGATACAGGCGGTCACATCGACTTGTTGGATGGCAGGGTTCGAAGAGATGATAATGATGGTCTTTAGTGGCACTTGACAGTAAATGGGGACTGTATCACCATCTCCGTATTCTAATAGAACACTTGTTAAGTGCAACATCCGAAGTAACAGGATCTTTTCAGGGAGGGTAAGACTTTTTGTTACTTTATCGACTGCTTTTCTTTCCCCCGTAGTGATATTTGAGAGCTCATGTAACGGGCATTTTGAATGATATCGTTTACTAAAGGAAAAATTGGACGTAATGATGAGAAATGGTAGGAAGAATATCACTAAAATCCGTGTATGAAGTAATTGCATCGAAACGTTTTTTGAGTTTCATTTTTCCTGTTAACGGCAAACAACAAACTGTCGGTAAAACATCTACTAAATTAAAGAGAGTGTTTAAAATTGAAGCAGCCTTTGTTTCAAATCACGCTTTCATGATTGCCTTATTAACGAACAATATTTAACATTTTCCTTTTGCTTACATTTTTATCTTCTGAGCAAATTTAGTTCTTAATGTTCATTCATTCTCTCGTTTCAGTAGATCGTTTCTCGCGATACAGTGGATGCGCTGATGATCTTTCAAGGCTGTTGAGGAAGTTGATGATAAAAAGATAATACCGACAGATTACTCAATTTAAACTCAATGCAAATTCATTTCTTTACTTCTTTTTAATTTTTAAGGTAGATTTTTTACTCTTTTTGTGTGTGTGCGTGTGTCGTGTGAGGTGTGGAGATTGGAAAAACACTCCCTCTACATATATATGATGATGATACTTTCTTTCAATCGTAATTCATTAATCATGAGTTTCATGTTGTATTTACTTTTATTGATTTTTTTACCAATTATTTTTTGTCAAAGAATTATTGAAGCTAACCAATTGGAACTGTTTACCACACGTGGTATGAAGAATGAGCCAGGAAGATCAAACGTCGCAAGCACCGCCATGAAAACATTTCCTATCATGAAAAGCTATACAGCTCAAACTACGACCAATATGATCATTCTGAATCTCGAATTCACCGAGGATGGAGTCGTGTATGGAGGAATTTATACTTCATCAAAGTCTGTTCCTTTTATATCAGCGATTATTGCTCAGAATTATGCTCAAAGTATTGATAGTAACCAAACCACAATTTTCTTTACTGCATTAGAGGCTGCTACAACTTATTATATTTACTTTTACACGGAATCGTCAAGTGGAGTACAAATGACAAATTCTGCGATGCTTGCAAGTAGAGTGAATGTAACAACTGCCTGCTGCCGCTCTTTGCAAATTAATGTAGCTACAACGACTGTTTCTGCGGCAAAGGCCTATGCAAATTTTGTAAATGTATACCTGTCTTCTGCTCCTTCGTCTTCGCTGGTTTTGAAGATTGTTTTGAAGAACATGGCCACGAATGAGACAATTACTACTGCTTTTCCTGATCTATTAGTTGATTCGTTGTCAGAATCGAATTCATTAAATCCTCTTCCGTCAGGAAAATATGCGATGATTCCTGTATTAGTCGGGTCGGATGCTCAAAGTTATAGCGTTGTGTTTACGCTCCAAAGAGGCTCTACTATTTACAAGCAGCTTCCCTTGACGGTGGTAGGATCGCAGCTCCCTGCACCAAATCTCCAACAGGCCATATTTTCGAATGATGGATCATATGTGGCGATTTCCTTCGATGTTGCCACAAATTTTGGAGGATTAGCTCTAAATACAGCTTTTACTTGCTCACAATTGTTCTCCTTTGCCTGTTCATCAAGTTCTTCATGTGTTTGGAAAGATTTGAAGACTGTTTATGCCTATGTAAGAGGATCTGAAGGTTGCGCAGCCCCAAGGAATATGTTGCAGCTCACGGCAGCTGCCGTTGTGAAGGCCGCCTGTGTGAGCGGTTATAATTGCAGTAATTATGACTCCTGGCCAAAGACAAATACTTCGAGCGCCATCTTGACGATTTTGACCGCCTCTTCTGCTGTTGCTCCAACAGTGATAATTTCGATACCAAACGTTCTTGGACAATGCTCTCCTTTGTTGTTGGATTTCACAAGCTCGACAGGAGCTGCAGGAAGAGCATGGAAGAGTTGGGCTGTGACTGTAACAGCTACTAATGTGAGTTCGCAGAGTTTGAACAGTCTGCAAACCTTTTTGAGCCAGAGCTACCAGTGGAATCCACCTTCTACAATCCCTGCCGATTATTTGCGCTCGGAAAGCAGCTATGAATTTACGGTGAGGCTGTGCAACTTCCTTGGTCAATGCAATGAGGCCCAAAAATCAGTGACAATCGTGCCAAAGTCGGTTCCTGTGGTAAAGATCATCGGTTCAAATTCTCTTTCAACGACAAGATCGCAGTCTTTATTGTTGATTTCCTCGGTGAGTTTGTCTGATTGTTCTGGCAAGTCTTCTTCGGTGAATTCCGCGAAGGTCAGTTATGTGTGGTCGGTTTTTATTGGCACAGAAAGACAAAAATCAATCTCATCAAGTTCGAAAGATCCTTCAAGACTTCTACTGGCGCCATACGCTTTGCGGGCCAATCAACGGTACTCGATTGTACTGAATGTGACTGCGACTACCGGCTCATCGTCTGCCTCCTCTTCTGCTGCGGTGCAAGTGAGTGTGACTACAGGGAATGTGGTTGCGGTGATTCAAGGAAACGATCAGCAGAATGTTAGAGTGTCGGAAAGCTTGATTTTGGATGCATCAAAGAGCTATGATGAGGATCAGGCAAGTGTGAAAGGCGTTCAAGCAGGATTGTCGTTTTTGTGGTCTTGTTCTCAGCTCAAGCCTGTTGTAAATGCAAGTTGCGCAGAGATCTTTGATATCGCTTCCCTTTCGAACAATAAATTGACTGTCCCGAGCTTAACTCTGAAGGCTTTAGCTTCTGCTGCGGATAGAGTTGCATTAATTACTGTCATTGTGCAAGATAGTGACCAATCTCGATCTTCGGTTGCCGCGGTTACTGTTACGATTCTGTCTGCATCTTCACCAACCATTAGTATTAAGTCAAATGCGGCATTTTTGGAGGGAACAAAGATGAATGCCGGTCAAAGTTTGCAGTTGGCAGCGACTATTAATATCCCCTCTGCTCCCTCGACTTCAAATTCTCTGTTTAACAGTTCCTGGATGTTGTCTCCATCATCCCAGTTGAACTTAGGAGAAATAGCTTTAACGGCCACTTCCCAGGTCTTCACTGTTATCAGTACATCTCAAACTTTGACGATGTACTTGTCATTACCAGCAAATGCGCTAAATTCTGGAAGTTCATACACGTTTACCTTGAGTTGTCAAGGAGATGCGACGGACTCGAAAGCAACAACTTCCACCATAGCAATCGCTGTAAACGCTCCTCCGAGTGATGGATTGTTCGATGTGCAGCCAAGATCGGGTCAAGAGATTGTGGATCCGTTTACTTTCTCCTGTAGTCAATGGACAGACTCTGACTTGCCCCTTACCTACCAATTTAGTTACATTTCCCTGTCTGGAACAAAGATTGTGGTTCGCTCTGCTTCGATCCTTTCGTATGCCTCATCGATTCTCCCTGGAGGATCAAAGACAGAAAATGGAAGCCTGGTGGTGTTAGCGGATGTGTTCGATGGACTAAACGCAAATTCCACATCTTCCGTGACCATTAATGTAATACCTGCATCCGCCCAAAGCTCTCAAGCTTTAGCAAGTTCATTCATCTCCAATTACTTGAATGTGTCATTTGAAGGTGCTACATCTACGAAAAGTGTAGATGATTTAATGAGCGGCACCGCTATAGCGAGCTACTTGCTGAACCAAGCAAACTGCACTTTGGCCCCAAACTGCACGGCGCTGAATCGGAAAGCTTGTAATACAAAAGCCCATACCTGTGGACCATGCTTGTCTTCGGATCTGGTTGGCCAAAGCGGAGATGGAAATGACATGTGCTACAAAGATGCGTCGGTTTCGATTTCCACAAAGAATAAACAATGTTTGGGAGATTGCTCGGGACGCGGCAAGTGTGTTTTTGCGTCAGTTCATTCTGCTGAGTTAAGCAGTTGTTATGAGGGAGATGTATCGTGCGTAGCTAAGTGTGAATGTAATTCTGGCTTCGAAAACAGCGCCAACTGCGAGTTGAGCAATGAAGAAGTTTCTGAGAAGATGCAATTGCGAGAGCAAGTGGTGAAAGGAATAACCGCGTTTGTTGGGATGCAAGATGCAAGTGAGCAGGCGGTTACCTCGTGGATAAATTCTATTCATGAAGTTGGCCAAGCGAGTAATGAACTTTCAGACGAATCGATAACTGCTTTGCTGGACATTGCAGGATATGCGCTAAATACAGCGGAAGGGAATGGATTTAGTGCCGGTAACACTTTATCATTATTGTTAGAGAGCTTAGATTCGGTCGCCTCTGCAATATCTTCGACGACGTCGTTTTCTAGTGAAGTTTCCTCTCGAAAAAGAAGGCTTACTGGTGCGACGGGGAGCCAAGGTGATGTACTGATGGAAACATTGCAAAATTACACTATTCTAGTTGGTTCGGAGCTCGCCCCTGGTCAGAAAGCTGTGACTTCAGTGCAAAACAACTTTCGCACCTACGTGGAGAGTAAGGAAACCGCAGCTTCTGAAACAAAATCGAATGAGTGTTTGAGTTCGGTCGCTTTACCTGTCTCGGCTTTGGAAAGCTCTCTTAACGTGAAAGCATCAAGTTTGCAGATTCCAGTTTGTACTTCTTCTTCTTCCAGTATTACTGCTGTGACAGTGTCTGTTCTGTCCTTGTCTTCATCAATGTATGAGCAGCTGGATCTGAAGTCTGATGTAACTTCACTCTACTTGTCATTTGTCCCTTGTGCTGGTTCGCCCGATTGCAAGATGAGTGTTGTTTTGCCAACCAGCTACGCTGAAGGAGAGGTTGGGGTCCAAGTTGAAGCTAAGAATGTCACGATAAGCTGCAAAAAAGGCGAATACTCGAATCATACGATCACTTGCGGAGATGGAAGTAATTATACAGTGTCTTGTACTGGAAACGCAGATGTAATTTACGGAAAATGTCCTGAGATAAGGGCGAAGCAGATTTGTGATGGAGGTAGTACTCTTTCCGATCTTGGTTGTGAAGTTCTTTCTTTTACCGAAGACAACGTCACTTGTTCTTGCCCTTTAATCACTTCGCAAGTCGCTTCTAGACGGTTAGCTTCATCATTGAACGATTCGTCAAAAACTTGTGAGGTCAATGTTGCAGCCATGTTGTCATCTGTGGGAGGATCATTTACCAGCACGATTCTAAGCGCGAACAGCTTGAGTGAGGATAAATTGGGCGAGAGTTGGGCAGTTTTTGCGACGTTAGGTGCTCTCGTGGCTGCAATCATTATAGCATTGATTCTCTCTCATTATGCAGATACTTATACAGAAAAGAGAGTCGGAACAGAGTCTAACATGATGATGCATGCCTTGGCGGTGCAGCCCCAACGTGGTCGAAAAACTCAACTTGGTCGAAAGACTGCGAGTATGATCCAACGAGTAGATAAAGGCAGCGAAGAAGGAGAAAATGTCAGTATTCTGCATTTAGCGGAAGAAGCATTACCTGAAATTCTTTCCTCTCAATCATTCGGAAAGAGAGTATGGAAAGAGGTGAAGAGGAACCATCGCTGGCTCGGTGTGGTGTTTTACTTTTCTTCGAAATTCCCTCGAATCCTGAGAGTGGTTTCGTTGGCTACAAACATTATAGTGATGTTGTTTATTCAGTCGTTGACTTATTCCTTCACAAACGGAGATGACGGATCATGTGAAGATATAAAAATGGAGCAAGATTGCTTAGATGAACCCTCGGCGTATGGGATGGGTCAGAGCAAGTGTTATTGGACGGCAGGTGACCAAACATGCCACTATGTCCAGCCAAATGACAGTATGCAGATAATTTTGTTTGTGGCGATTTTCTCTGCTTTGGCATGTAGTCCCATCGCCCTAACTGCAGATTGGGTGATTCAGAACATCTTGGCAGCACCAACAAGAGACGAGAAAGTTCAAGCAGTCAAAGTGATAGCTGCAGAGAAACTCCACGATGAGAAGGATATTCATGTGATGGGACAGTTTGTATCATTCGAAAGAGATGTCCTAAGAAATGAAAGAGTGAAAGCTATTGCAAGAGAAGAGTTTTATGAAATGAAAAAAGAACTCATTAACTACAGAAAAATGTTAACCATTGAGGAAAGAAAAGATTTTAACGGTACGATTGTTCTTATTTGCAGTTATTTTCTCGCTAACATTGTTTTTATTCTTAGAAACATGGGGATTAACAGAGGAAGGAAATTTTCGAAATGAAGAAATTCTAACCCTCTCAGAAGTTAGAGCAAAAGATGAAGAAATAACTTTTCGGAGTGAAGGTAGCTCAAACAGCTTCATGAGGAGATTTAGTACATTTCTTTCGCGAAGAAGAAGTCGTGCCAACAGTTCAACGTCATCTTTCTTAATGGCGAAAGATAAAATGAAATCAGTTGCGGTGTTAATTCAAAGAGAGATGGAAATCTTACATATGAATTTAAAGAAAGAACAGATTCGATTTAACACGAAGAAAAATAATTCAAACACTGAGCGAATGAGAAATAAGCGGTTATTATTCTTATTTCAACGTGATTTGATGCCTGGTATTCAAGGAGAGATCTTAGAGATGAAAGATAAACGTGATAATGAGGTGTTACCCGAGGTTAGTATCCAGTCAAAGTATGCAGCATGGTTGTTTTTAGGAGTATTGAATTGTGGGATGTTGTTTTATGTGTTTTTATTCGCTGCTCAACAAGATGCGGCACGTCAAGCAGCTTGGGGTCGGTCCTTTGCAGTTTGGTTAGTGTTAGAAGTGGGTTTAGTGAGTACAGGGATATGTTTATTCATGCATATTCTTCTTCCTTCGATATTATTGAGGAATGTATTTCAGGTGAAGAGGAAATTGATGGAAAGCATTGCGAAGTATCACGAAAACATTCAGCAGCAGCAGTTTCCACAAAGTCCAAAGTCTTTATACTCAACTGCCTCAACTGCTTCCACTTCTTCGAAATCTCATCGCGCGACTGTTGTTACAACCCCTAAAAGTAAGCGAGATCCAGACTTGCTCCCATTACATGAAGCCGTTGATGACGAAGATACTGAAGAGGAAGAAGAGGAAGAAGGAAAAGAAGAATCCGAAAGTATTCCGACCAAATCTCATGGTAGATCATCATTAATCAGACCATCAGATCTCCTCAAACAGAAAAAGAAAGCAAAAAATTCCGCATCCACCCCAACCTCCTCCTCTTTTACTCTCGCAGCGCCTCCTGTCTTAACAGCTGCTCAGAATGCTGGTTATTTTAATGCAGCACGTTATTTATTTGTTTCTTATCGTCTTGCGAGTATTTATCCTGAATCAAAGGTAGCAAAAATTATATTACAATTTCAAACACCATGGCCACGTCAATCATATCAATATATTAATGATGTATCAAAGAAATATAATAAACGTTTTGCTGCATTTATTCGATCAGGATCATTAATTATTGTTTTTTTATTAACAAATTTTATATCAATGCCATTAAGTATACAAGATTTAGTTATGTCATTATCAATAACATCCATTATCTCTTATTATTTTTATCTTCATATTCAATTATATGAGATTAATCCTTTCTTAGCAGTATTACCTGATGTTTTCTTTGTTGGTTTTCTTTTCTTTTTGTATAAGATGTATCGTCATTATCGCTCAAAGGTCGTGATTGAAACGCCTGAAGAGGTGTTATTAAACGGTCAAAACTCAAGAAATACAACTGAAGTAACGATAACGAAGAATGAGACAAGAATGTCTCGTGTTGAACAAGAAAGAAATATTCGCCGAACTCGCATCAGTCGAGGGCTTCCTACCGCCACGCCAGTGGTCGCACCAGCGCCACTTCCCAATCAGCCTCAAAGACACGTCACTCGTCGTTTGTCTGTCCAGCAAGGAGTTGTCTTACTTCAAGATATGGTTGACGAGGTGGACCAAGATTTTGTGAGAGAGAAGGAAGATTCTGAATTGCCTGTTTTTGAGGAAATGGAGGAGGTAAAAGATGATGATCAAGAACTAGACTTCCTCGAGGAAGAAGAGGATGAATATCAGATGAATATATATGATGATAAGAATTTTGATAACAAAGAAAGATATGCTTACGGAGATGAAAATGAGGATAAGGTGAAGGATAGAGTTTATTACGATGAAGATGACTACGGAAATTATCGTGACAAATATGATGAAAAGGACGATCGTTATGATTTGTTAGATGATGGCCTCGAAGACGAAGAGTTGGAAGATTGGAACCTTTCTGATTTGAATGACGATGAACTTTTAGTAGATCCTGAGGGTGGAGAAGAGGCATCGAAGCTGTCATCAGATGTTGAGATTGAATTCAAACCATGAAATTTAGAGTAGATAGATGGGGATATTAAGTAGTAATTAGTTGATAAGTAATAATAGTTATTCTGAAGAAAGAAGTGATGATGGGAATGAAGTGTTTGTTACATTGGTAGTCTATAATATTATAAGAGTGTTTGTTGGAGTCCGCCCTCTAGATTAGTTTAGTATTTTTATTTTGAAACAAATTATTGCTATTCTCCTGATTGATAAACTCCTTTGACGTTATTGTCTTATTTATTTCCTTCTTTATTTCCACTTGTGTTTTTTTTTTCTCTTTTATTGTTTTGTTTGTGCCTGTTTTATCAGAGTTTTTGTTTTCCTCCACCAAACTCCTTTCTTTTTTCTTTCACCTCATTGCCTCTTTGTTTTTTTTTTCGCATCTCTTTTAATAATTTCCCATCATCACATACTTGCAAAGATCCGAAATCTCGAAACTGTGAAATTCCGAAATTTTGTTCGGGACGCTCGATAGAGAAGAAAGAGTCGACTCTTCTTTCTCTCTTCAAGAAATAAAATCATCCAAAGGCGTAGCAAATACTTAAGGCAATGACATTCGCGATTAAATTTCTTATCTCTGCCACTTTCCTCTGGCAGTTCATTACCGGAAAGAGTTGTTATTATCAAGCAGCAAATTATACTGCATCGAATGATTTTTTCTCTTATTTTCAATTTGAAACCTTTGATGATCCAACCCATGGATATGTTGATTATGTTGATTATTCTACGGCTAAAAATTATGGACTTGTAGAATATCGTAATAATCAAGTATATATTGGTGTGGACCATACAAATGTTGTTCAATGGGGTGAACGTGGTCGTAAATCTGTTCGTCTTAATTCGAACATTGTTATTAATGGCAATAACCTTGTTGTTATTGACTTAGCTCACATGCCTTCGACCTCTGGAGTTACTGGTATGCCTCAAGGTTGCTCTGTTTGGCCTGCCTTTTGGACTTGCGGCTCTAACTGGCCAAATAACGGTGAGATCGATCTGATCGAATACGTGAATACCGACTCCGTTGCTGCCACTACGCTTCACACGAGTGATGGATGTGATCAAAGCAGTGAAAGTACGTCAAGTTTTAGTGGATATTGGTCCAATACGAATGGAAATCCTAATGATAACTGTTATGTTTATGCACCAGGACAATACAGTAATACAGGTTGTTCTATTATCTCTGGAAAGAGTAGTAGTGTTGGCTCATCGTTTAATAATAATGGTGTTAACGGTGGTGTTTATGCATTGGAATGGGATAATACTTCACAAATTCGTGCATGGTATTTTACTAGAGATTCAATTCCCTGGGATTTAGCATCTGGTCAACCAAACCCAGATAGTTGGGGTACACCTTATGCTAGATTTGAGATTGGTTCTTCTTGTTCTGCATCACACTTTGCGAATCATAATATTATTTTTGATACGACTTTCTGTGGTGATTGGGCTGGTGCAGTCTTTGGACAAACATGTGGTTATTCGCAAACGTGTGAATCCTTTGTTCAATATAACCCACAAGAATTTACTGAAGCTTATTGGTTATTAAATTATGTCAGTGTTTATAATTCTTGTTAAACAGTATTACCTGGAGAGAGACCACGCAAAGATATTAGTTACTTGGTTTAGACAATCGTGTAAAGTATTTTGATTAAATTTGTTCTTTTCTTCTTTCTTTCTCCCTTCTTTTAGGTGTTTGTTCTTTTTTTTGTTTAAAGGGGAAATTTTCTCTTTCCTTTTGTTCGTTATCGAAGTATTAGTAATAAAGAAATAGCTATCATAGTTCATCACTATATATCAAATATATCAATGTAAAACCTTATAGATCATAGACATACATATCATTTATGGTGTCAATCATAGTATTAATATAACAAAATAGAATCTTATTACCATCGCTCTCGGAGCTTACGAAATGAAAAGTGAGTTTTGGTGACACGACAAAAATCTATTTTTTCAAATTTTCATATTTTCAAAACTCGCTTTTCTGTTTGAGGTAATTTGTCAATCCGTAAATTTACGTAGCAAATTATCACAATCATATATGATCAACAGTCGATATACCTTTGTACAACTTACAATAATCTTTTTCTGTCTCACCTTGTTGCTGAATACTCATGCTCAAGTGCGATATGTGAGTCAATACGCTGGAATGGTTGTTTCAGCTGACGATCTGATGGGCTATGAAAGTGTGGCTAAAAGTCCAACTGGAATATATGGTGATGTTGATGGAAACATTTTCTTTTCAGATTCAGGAAATTGTGTAATTCGAGTGATTAATGGAGATTCATCTCAGCTATCGACGATCGTTGGTACGAACCTCTGTGGCCATAATGGTGATGGATTCCCAGGAACAAGTACTATGCTAGGAAGAGTAGGGAACATCTTTGTTGATGGAAATGGACAAATATTTTGGCCAGAAACCGATTATGGACTTGTTCGTGTATTTAATATGCTTGGTGTTGTGGAAACACTTGTTGGTTCCCTTAGCACGAGTAGTCCCTCAGACAATGTTCCATGTCAAGATACAGGTCTTAATAACCCGAGAGCTGTGTGGGTTGATAGTTACGGAAATATTTACATCGCTGATACAAATAATTATCGTGTTCGAAGATGTAATCTTCTCGGTGGATCAATAATTACTGTTGCCGGAAGTGCACTCACTTCAAGTGACTCTGGTGACTCAGGACCTGCTACCTCCGCTGGATTATCTTCGCCAAATGACATACATGGCGATACCTCAGGAAATCTGTATATTGCTTGCTCAACCAGCATTCGTTTCGTTGATGGTGGGACAGGTATTATAACAACTCTCATATCAGGTCTATCGAATCCACAAGGAATATATTACCAGATATCAAGTGAGAGTTTATTTATAGCTGAGTCAGATGCTAGTGTAATTAAGAAGAGGTCATCGAGTGGCATTATAACTTCGATAGCAGGGACGAACATTCAAGGAAAATCAACAGATAGTGCCTATGCCACAGCAACAGATTTAGGAGGACCCGCTGATGTTTATATGGAAGCAAATACTGTAATTTACTTTACAGAATCACTTACGGGTTATGTTTCAGCCTTTCTCCAAGGTGGTCGACTCTACCACTTCTTGGGCCCTTCTTCCGTTTATGGGAAATATGTTGGCGATGGCTCTGATGCCAGTTTAGGTATTCTGAGTCAGCCAAATCAAATCTGGGGTGATTCAATAGGCACATTGTATGTGGCTGATGGCGGTAATGGTTTGATTCGAAAGATCACGACATCGAATGCAATTTCATCGTTAGGAAATG
>VFQN01005314.1_pt1 | contig 15890 bp, 18 predicted proteins | sample 3512371 | NCBI WGS metagenome assembly VFQN01 (sample SAMN10412370, study PRJNA504923) | tailings metagenome | isolation source: Replicate 2 from Balatoc abandoned mine | place: Philippines: Itogon, Benguet | collected 2017-08-28 | reverse complement strand
CTCCACCACGCCGTCCTTAGTGTACCGGATCCCTACACCGCCGTGCCACTTGGGGCTCAGCCCCTTGCCCTGCAGCGACTTGAACACCGCCATGCGCTCGCGCCTCAGCTCCATACCCCACGCCGTAAGGTAGGGGGTGATGATGATACCCTCCTCAGCCTGTCACAGCAAGGACGTCATACGGTAGGTTGTGTACTTGTGTTGCCACTTTTTTGCATCCGCGCGCTAGGGTTACACCGTGTTTCGTGGTAGGTATCTTGCAGGGCGCTGGCGCTGTACGCACCATGGCTGTGTGACCGGCATACCCAGCCATACCTGCCCCGAGTGGGCTTGTGCAGCTGTGCGGCCATGAAGGCTTGTCCGAAACCAAAAGGTCACGCCACCGTCCCTGCGCAGAATGTCCCCTGGTCCAACGGTGGCAGGGTGGGAAGTGGCCCTGCCCTGCCCCGGCTGCAAAACATGGCGAAAGAATAGCCCACTGCTCACTTGAGGAAAACACTGTACGCAATGCCTATGCTGGTGCTCACCTCAAGGCTTGCCAGCAGCCCATTTAAGACACACATATGTACATCCACAACACGAGCGCATCTCCCACGGCAAAGTGCAAATGGTCGAGCTAAGGGGGTACGGCAGCAAGGGCTCTGCATGCAGCGAGCCGTCATTGTAAACCTAGCCCCTTCACACCTGCCTTGCCGAGCACAAGCATCGTTTCGCACGCACAAACAAGATGTGCCAGGATGTGACGTCTAATTATGCCCACAGCCGCTGCACCAGTGGAGCTGCACGCATCTGCTCCCTTCCTCACACATGCCGGGGCGTTGTGTTGAAGGCTCTGCCCCTCCCTTCACGCCGCGCAGTGCCATGCCTAAACCCTGCCCCGTCCACCCCTTCAAACCCCGCCCCGCCGCTGCTCTGCCCACACTTACCCAGTTGTGAGGACAACACCAACACACGGCTTTTGCCCAAACAGTAACACTGGGTCACCAACACCAGCACTGCCCTGCACGGGCACCGTGCTCCATCACCAACCATATGCGCCACACCTGCTTGCGGCTTGCCGCCACGCAACAGGTGCAACAAACAAGGCGCCCATCCCTCGGCGCCAACCCAATTTTCCACCAGTATATAAAACCAGCGCCAAAAAAAACCGTTGCGTACTCCAGGTAAGAGGTGGGCGCCCCCATCTACAGTGAGGGGCCGTCGAAGGTCTCCCCTGTCCCACAAGGTGCCACAGACAGAAGGAATCGTAATGGCGGCCGTCCTATGCAGAGCGTGCGCGTTTGAGCGGCCCTGAGCGAAGCACGTACCGTACGGGTAATGGATCCAACGTGGCAGGTCTGTGCTCGCGCGCAATCAACACACAGTTGCACCGTGACACGGGCAGGCAGGCAGGCACGGAACGGCGGGACAGATGGTTCAGCCGAACCGGGCGCAGTACCGATCTAACCAGAACTGAAGACGAGCTTCGAGTCGTACCGTAAGCTACCGTGATAAATAACACAATACCAACGGAACGGCACGGTGTTTCACGACAAGGACGAGCATGAACAGCAACCAACAGCCATTGCACTGCACACGGTACAAGACACGTGGCAGCCCGCACTTTCGCTGCACCCAACCAACACGGACCAGGAACGTGGGTTACCTACAGCCCTGCTTAGGCGCACCGCGCCAGCCCTGGCCAATGGGTGGTGCTGCCCCGTCTCCCACCACTGCGAAAAAGGGTAGGTGTTGTTGAGTGCGGCGCATGACAATGAAGGCCGTGCCGTACGAATGCCTAACATACACTAGATGCTAAATTGCCAAGCAAAAGGACGGCACTAATCAAAAGAACAGCGAGTCGCGTCAAGTGGGGACATTGAGTTTTGGCAGTACAAAACACGGCCCTGCCTCAGCACACAGAACATGGCGTGCTGCTGAACGCGTCGTGGCGTGTGCCTTTACGTTGCGGGCGCCTGGTGGTGACTTGGTGAAGGTCTAGGATGCGCCCTACCATTCACGTAACATCGCGTCAGACAGTTCAGCTTGGCGCACGCGTCAAACCACAGACATCAAACCACTCCTTGAGGTTCACGCCTTCACCACAGGCCAACAACATCGAAATGCTTTGCTTGGTCCAGCACCGAGGTGCAGCAGTACCTAAGCCACTCCAACAACCACTTCATACCCACGTCTCGGCTTTGCAGCGAACCTCGAGTAGTTGCGAGAGGACGGCCCCCAGGACCTGCGCAAGCGGTCCCGGGGAGGTGACATGCGCAATGCCCCGCGCGCCATGTACTTGTCACTGCAACACTGGTGCATGCAGGCAATGAATGGAACGGAAGGAGGGCATACTCTCTACGCCATGACCTGCTATTTCCCAGTCCGCATTTGCAGTGCAACTGTTACTGTTACTGCTGGTGCTGGTGCTGCTGCAGCGGCCGTCCTCGGCCCGTGCACAGGGGCGGCACTCGGGTGGCTCTCCCTCATGCCGCATGCCGAACAGCGGCAGGCGGCCCAAGCCGGCAGGGTCCCCGCGGTGCGTCGGTTGCAGCGGGTGGGGTAAGGGCAGCGACAGCAGCCGTGTCGCTGGTGGGGCCGGGGCTCCTGCAGCCGAGGCCCCTCCTACAAGGCCGTGCACGCCTCCACCCGCACCGCAGCCAGGCTCGCGGCCTAACCCATGTTGCTGGTGGCTGACTTTTGTAATGGTACTACCGCAGCAGCAGCAGCTGCTGCTGTGGCGGTGGCGGCGGTGGCGGCTGCAATGCGGTAACGCCGCCCTGGCCAGCGGCTGAAGCGCGGGTCACATGCGCTCCTACCGCACGGTGATCATTGTCGGACAGTTGGTCCGGATGCTGCTGCGTGCTGCTGCTGGTAGTGGTGGTCAGCATAGCTGTAATGGGCCTGGACGGAAGAGGGAGCGGGCCGGCCGTCACGCACGTGGAAATGGGCGGGTTCGGAGGCCCATGTTCGCATGCTCTCCCCGAGCGCACTCGCAGCTGAAAAAGGGCTGTCGGCGGTGGCTGGGCAGCCTGCGAGCCCCGCCTGCGACCCGCCCCGCGGGGACTGCGTGTGCGCCCACAGCCCGCCGCCTGCCTGGCCACCGCCGCCCGTTGCCATGCTGCCGACAGTCGCCAACACAGGGCTGAGCGCTTCGTGCTGCTGCCGCTCCTGCTGCTGCTGCTGCTGGTACAGATACTCACCCCCGGCTCGGCCCCCGTATCCCCCGCCGCCGCGGCCTCCGAAACTGTGGACCCCCACGTCCGTAGCCCCCATGACACACGCCGCGTCTGCCGCCTCCACCGCCCCAGCTCCCGTCCCACGTGCCGCCTCCTCGCACCCCGCCGGCACCAGCGTCGCCAAGCACCCAGCGCCCACGGGCCCCCCGCCAAACACGAAGGAGCCCCCCTGGCCCAGGCGCAGCGAAACTGCTGCAGGCCGCTCTAACGGGGCAAGGCCTGGGATCGGGGCCGTGCCGGGGTCGCTTGCCCTGCTACCGCAGCAGCAACCATCGCCGCCGCCAGTGTTACGCCCCAGCCCCACGAAGGGGCTGTCGATGTTCGGGCCCTGGGACGTGGCTTCTGGGGTGCAGTCCATGGGGCCGGGCAGCTGCCGCGCCTGAGCATATGGGTGCTGCTGTTGCTGCGGTACCAGCTGGTTGTACGGATCCTGCTGCTGCTGCGGCGGCAACAGCTCATCGCGGAAAAGCTGCTGCTGCCTCGGCAGCAACGGATGCAATATGTTGTTGTTTTGGTTCTGTTCGCCACTTGACTGCGGTGGCTGCTGGCTGGGCTGCATCAGCTGTGCATGGAGAATGCGCTTGCGCTGTTGCACTTGCTCCAGCATCCGCGAGTCAAAGTGCGCAAGCAGCCGCCGCCGCTGCTCCTGCTGCATGGCCCCGGGCTGCGGGACCCCGGGCAACGCTCCGCCGCCATAGCCATCGGCAGCAGCGGGCCAGCCCCCGGGGGCGGACCTGCGGCCGGGGCCGCCCTCGCCCTCGTACGGGCGGCCTGTTGCACCGCATCGCGCCATAGCCGCAGTTTCCGAAGTCAGGTAGGTGCCTACGAACACGCAATCGCAGGGCCAAGAGCATTTAGGCTCTTGTTTACTAGCGTGCTGGTGGGGCTGCTGTTGCACCCCAAGGTGCTGTAACGGACACACGCGTACAGGGAAGCAGTTGGTGATACGCGCTGTGATTCTTCACGAACAAGGAATTGGCGGGGAATAGCCCCACAGCAGTGTCACAGTCCTGTCGAATTGCAGTGGAACGCGCCCTACCTTTCAGGTCTTGCCCGGATGCCACTTCGGGACCAGGCACACGCGCAGGAGGCGTGGGGCCGCAGTGTGGAGCTGGAGGCTGGTGAGAAGCAACGGAGGGCCCGCCCACGGGCGCCTCATGTGAATGCCACATCGGCCGAGGAAGAGGCTGATGCTGCTGCTGCCGCATGACCAGCTCTCGCTGTTGGTGCTGCTGGAACTGCAGGAGGCGCTCCTCCTGCTCCTGCGCCGGGTGTACTACGAGGTGCGGGTGATGCTGTTGCTGCCGCTGCTGGGGCAACGCCAAAGGCACACCGCTGCTCAGCTGTTGGGAGGCACCGCCCAGCACCGGGGTGTCCACCCCACCGCCGTCACCGCCTGCGGTTGTGCTGAAGGGAGCAGCTGCAGGAGCAGCAGCAGCAGCAGCGGGTGTAGCGGAAGAGAAAGAGGTAGCGGTACCCGGGGCACTCCTCCTGGGTGTCCCTGGCCCAGCCACGGCAGAACCTGGCGGGAGATGCCACGCCAGCGGTCGGGCGTTGCGTGGCGATGACAGCTGCGTCGGGAAGACCCCGCCGTCCGAGACGCGGCCATACCCGCCTGGCAGGCCGCTGCCGTACTGCACTTGGGCCGGTCGGTACGGCAGCGGCGCCCCGGTCAGTGGTGACGGCGGCCCGAAGGCAGCCCGGCGGGAGGCGAGGGCATGACTTGGCGACGGGAGGCTTGGAAGGCCGGCAGGGGCGGAGGGTAACCCGTAGGGCGGGGCATGCTGCGGGAAGGGCTTGGGATGTGGGTGGGGACGCGCGTAGGGGTGGTAGGGGTTGGGATGGTACAACCGCGGGTGGCGGGGGTAGGCGTGGGCGGCTGTAAAGTGCCCATGCGGGGCCTGGGTGCGCGGCGAGGCCCAGGCGGGGGAGGCAGGAGGCCAGGGACCGCCGTGGGTCCAGGCGGGGCCGGGGCCGTGGGGCCAGGCAGGGTGGAGGGCGCCGCCCAGCACTGACTGCTGGAGGGCGTTGGCTGCTGCGGTGGGAGCCGACGGTGCCCCTTCCGCGGCTGCCGCTGCGGTGGGGCGGGAGGGCGAAGAGGAGGGAGGCGGGGGCACGCCGTCGTGATGCAGCGGCTCGTGAGGGTTCGCCGCCACGGCCTCCGTAGCTTCACCACGACAGCCGCAGCCCGGCACTTTACCGCCAGCCCACCAGCCGCCAGCACCCTGCTGCTGCTGCTGCTGCTGGTCTTGCTGCGCGGGCGACGTCCATGCTCCACCCATTGCCATGGGTCCACCTGGATCCCGCGGGTCGGTGCCAGCATGCGAAGGATGAAGGTAGTACGCGCCTCCGCCAAGAGCTTCAGGCTCCGCTGCCGCCGGGGGCGTGGCGGCGCCCGCTGGCGAGGCAGACGCCGACACGGAGGCAGGCGAGCGCAGGGCTGTGCAAAGCGGGTCGGCGCCTGCACCGCCCGACCACGCGCCCGCAAACGCAGCGCTGGTCATCCCTGGCGGGCCGCCAGGAGCCGCATCGGCAGCGAAGCTTCGCGGCGGCAGTGCACTGCCGCTGTGTCCGGCGGGGGCAGGGGCGGAAATGCCGGTACGGCCGTGTTGCCAAGCGGCGGCGAGGGGCTGTGCTGGGTAAAAGGATTTCGGCTGTGGCGGCAGCTCCTCGGGTGGCAGCATTGTCATGGCGCTGTGGGTTGCGGGGTAGTGGTGGAGGTGGTGGTGCTGGTGGGGTTGGTGTGGGGTGTCCGCGCTGGGATTGCCGCTAGCCGGGCTCTTGGGGGCGCCCTCGCTGGTCTGTCCTTGCCGGCGGTGGTGCGCGAGACCGCCCCAGTCGGAGGTCCGCTGCATGGGCGTAGGGGAGGGTGCTTGTGGCGGTGGGGGCTGCGGCGGAGCGTGTGGATGCGAGCGCGGAAGTGGTTTAGTTGTGGGCGATGAACCACTGCGAGGGCGTTGGTCGGCGTCGCATGGGGTTAGACCCCATGGCTGATCGTTGCAGTTTTCGGCAAATGCGTGTGAGTGCAGGGTGTGGAAGGAGAAGGTGCGGGCATGGGCTGAGGAGGTGCTGTGTGCGGAGGGCTGCGGACCGTGGGGTACGCCGGCGTGACAGGCCGGGGAACCGACGAAGTCCGACTCGTCCCATGCGGTGTTCAGGAGGACGTCGTCGAGAAAAGGGGATCCAGGAGCGTTGAAGATATCTTCCAAGGCCGCGCGGTCCGGGACGTCCGGCAACGCCCACTGAGGCTGCATCGGTCGGACCAACTGCCGCTCGGGATGCCGAAGCTCTACCCAGGTATGTTTGTCGAGGTCACTCCGATGATCTCCTGCCGTTGCACATGGACGGAAACGGATAAGAGGCGGAGTTGAACTTTAGTCAGTGGCAGTCGGGTTTCTCAGCCGTTTCTCAGGTGGCGAGTCAAGTTTCTGGCAGCACGAATGCCTATCAGTAAGTTCGATGCATTTGCACGAAAATCAATTTACGCTAGGCCATCACTGTGACCTGTGACCACTCGGCCCTGACTCGGCCTGGCTTGGAGGTCTTATGTTAGCCAGCCCATTCAATAGTTTAATATTGTGCAAGTGACATGTTTCCATGCCTCCCCTTCTATGGTAGGACAAGGGGAGGTGGTGTAGGAGCCGTTGGGAGCCTACCTCCGCCGAGCCTACGCTTCTGTCGCCAATCGCCGCTCACACCAGCTTGACAAGCTTTTCCGTGCTTTGGTCCGGAAGTGGGGAGAGAGAGACCAGGCTGTCGCGTGTTGATTTGCCTTGTGCAGGTTAAGGCCGTGTCCGGGTCACAAAGGACGGGAGCGCAATAGATATTGTTGGAATGCTAGCAGTACACATAAGCAGTATGAGCGGTAATGAGTCTATAACTCACGGTATCCCTTGCTGCACTTATGGGACCCTTTTGGCCGAGAAGCAGGAATGCACATGTCGGCTATAATCGACCGTCAGTTACATACTACATAGGCATAAGTACATGTAGCTCAACTTCTCCTACCTTCGGAAGCAGCAGCACTGTGCTGTTCAGCAGCGGCATGCCGTACAGGAGGCTCCGAAATGGCAGTTCACCGCCGCGCCTCCTGCCTGTGTTTGGGGTCCTGTGGAGCCGCATTAAGTCGTACCCAGGACATGGCGTTGAGCGACACCGCTACCAGCATGCCAGAACGACCTTTACGGGTTCGACAGCAAAGCGCCATGCAGCTACGCTTTCTGTCCTTGACTCAGGAATTCTCCTGCCTTAACTGTCCCTGCAACAGCAGTACGGCAGGCGCGTCCGCGCTCACAGGCTCAAGCTGACCGCAGCGCCGGAGGTGAGCAGCAGCGCAGATTGGGCTTACCGTACAACCCTGTACGACCTGAGTGGCCTTAACCAGCGGCCCTCACCTTAGTCAGAAGCCACTGCACCTACAATGACAAACAACGTGCACTGTGAAAGCCATGGCAAGTCCCGTGGTGCGTGCCAGTGTGTCGACCAGCGGCCACTGCATGCAGCCTGTGGGCATGTAAGCCTGTGAGGGCCTGCCTCCCCGGTGCTCAGGCGCAAGGCGACACAGGCCATCCTATTGGCCCCTGGCCCAAGCAAACCCGCACCGAGTGTCACCAACTGTCATATCTGTTTGCTGTTCATGGCCGGGCTGTTGTGGTGGGCACACAGACCCTTTAGGGGAGCATGTTGCGCAGCGAAGGCCTCGGCCGGCGTGCACTGGCACTGGCATCGGTGGGCCGCTGTAGCGAGGAGCCTGTGGTCTGTGTGCCCACCACAACAGCCCGGCCATGAACAGCAAACAGATATGACAGTTGGTGACACTCGGTGCGGGTTTGCTTGGGCCAGGGGCCAATAGGATGGCCTGTGTCGCCTTGCGCCTGAGCACCGGGGAGGCAGGCCCTCACAGGCTTACATGCCCACAGGCTGCATGCAGTGGCCGCTGGTCGACACACTGGCACGCACCACGGGACTTGCCATGGCTTTCACAGTGCACGTTGTTTGTCATTGTAGGTGCAGTGGCTTCTGACTAAGGTGAGGGCCGCTGGTTAAGGCCACTCAGGTCGTACAGGGTTGTACGGTAAGCCCAATCTGCGCTGCTGCTCACCTCCGGCGCTGCGGTCAGCTTGAGCCTGTGAGCGCGGACGCGCCTGCCGTACTGCTGTTGCAGGGACATGCTCCTCCACGTCAAGCCTACCAGGGGAGAACAGCATCGCCTCAGCCACGTGGCACAGGCTGTGCAAAGAATAGCACGAATTCCTAGCCCCTGTTACCTTCTCACGAAGAAAAAAAAATTAGACATCGTCTACTGCCGACAGTACCGGTACGACTTTCAACGTACAGACGTGCCGCCCTTGTTGCATACATCTTAGTGCAACCAGAGTGCAACCCAGGACAGCTCGAGGACTTTCCAGGACAAACCAAAGATGCGTTCCAGCACCAATAAAAAACATCGAGGCAACAGTAATTAACCCACGAGCGCACGCCGATATTCATGTGCAGCTTATACATACCCGACCGCCAGACACCTGTTCGTGAGTTTATTGGTAGCAGGTAGTGCGACGAGTTCTTCAGAGTCTTGGGTAGAGTAGGTCGCGGTGGTTAGTGGAGCGTCCATATCCGCCCACATGTGCTTGCCAAGCACGAATTCCTAGCCCCTGTAACCTTCTCACGAAGAAAAAAATATAAAAACTCCAGCAACCACCGCGCTCCGCCCTAGTGGCACCGGTGTGCGCTGCTCATTAAGCAGGTCGGTAACGCGCATTGCAGCGAGGGTACCATGGTAACAGTACTAGAGCGTATTGCCATCCGTCACCAATGTGCTGGTTGAGCATGTAAGCCACACCACGTAAGTAACCCGAATATCAGCAGCTTGTGGTCTACCATGTGCCCTGGTGCCAGGTTGAACGCCATGGCCTTCGTGAACCAAAGGCAACATACAATTTATCATTGATGCAGTCACTGACGCACGCGCCTCGCAAAGTGAAGCTGTGCGGCGGCTTGCGCTGGAAACGTACGTACGTCTCTTGGTGCTTGCGGATGAGCATCCACCTGACCCACCACCGCCCGCCCCTGCATACAATCACCTTATAGCATACAGGGGACCGCTATTCCCAACCCCCATCACCCACGCCCACCACCTTCCGCTGCAGCCCAGCCTTAACAAACACATAAACATCGGCCCGAAGTCATCCCCCCCAGCTGGGTCCAAGACAATGCCATCCAGTGAAACCCCAACCCTGTGCCGTCAGCAGCGGCCCACCGTGCGTGTGGATCGTCAGCCTGCTGCTGATCTTATTCCTTGCCTTATGGCACATCCTGCTATTCCTGCTCCTACTGGTGCTGCTGCTGTTGCTGCTACTACTTCTACTGCTGCTGCTGCACGCCCACCCAGTACTGGTGGTTGGCCTCGTAGCACGCCAGCACCGTCTGTGCGCCGGGGAAGGCGGAGGCGAAGGCGCGCACCAGCGGCAGCGCCACGAAGTCGAAGAAGCCCACCTGGCTCTTGCTCACGCCCTGCTTGGCGCGGTCGAAGAGCGGGCTGATGGGCAGGCCCAGGGCCCGCTCCTGATCGCCCTGCCGGAAGAACTCCTCCTCCAGCACGCCCAGCCACCTGAAGTACACGTACACGGCACGAGACAAATTCGCCGTACGGTGAAGCAAACAGATACTGTACACAGTCGTTGACATGCAACAATCACACCGTCACACAGGTGGGGTGCAGCACTCCGGTGTGTCACCGCACCAGTGCGGTAATCTAGGTTTGCTTAACCAGGAACAGCCTGGCAGCGAGCACCGTGCTTCTCGTTCTCTTCATTTCTGCAGGCCTGCGCGCAGGCACTGGTGGCGAAGCCCCATGCGACGCACCTCTTGTGCACGGCCAGATCGCCCGCCAGGTGGCCAATGTCCGCCACCTTGAGCGCAACCTGTAGTGGTGACAACACACGGGGCAGCTGGGGTTAGGTACTGCATGCGAGGCCAGGAATGTCTGGCGGGGCACACTGTAGGCACCTGTATGCAGGTTCTTACACATGGCGATAGGTTTAGCAACTTCCCAAAAAAAGCCTTGGTGGCTTACCGGAACGCACCGGGCTCACAAGCTGAGACAGGCCGCATGCGTTCAACCGGGTGGCACCTCAGGACTTCGTATGCCAGCGTAGCATGACCCAGGCGGCAGCCCTTGCAGCATGTGACAGGAGTACTGCGACGGCGGAATGCGCCATGTACGTGACGTGGGTTGTGCACGGGCCTGCGCCGCACCTGCAGGCTGACCAGCCGCTCGGCCTCGTCCACGGGCACCGGCGCCGCGAGGCCGCTGCCGGAGGAGGACCCCCGGTGCCCGCCAAACGCGGCACCGCCACTGCTCTCGCCTGGAGCGTTGCCCTTGGTGCTGCTGGCTTCACTGATCATGTTGCGCAGCGCACTGCGGAGGCGAATACGCACGCTCTCAGTAAGCAGGTATGCGCACGGTTGCAGGGTTCATGGCTTTGGCAACGTGTGGTGGCATGCGTTCTTACCCTTGGCTCTGGTCCTTGGACAGCTGCCGCTGCGCCGGCTGCCCCTCGGCACCTGCCGCCGCCACCCCAGCGGTCCCGCCGCCGTTGCGGGGTGAGGTGTCCGGTGTCCCCTTGCCGCCCTCAGCAGCGCCCGCCGCTGCGGTGGGTGCTGCGGCGCGGCGGTGCGACGTGGCGTTGAATTGGCCCAGCAGCGCGAAGTGCTGCTTCATGTCGGTGGCCAGCACCATCTCGATGACCTGCGCAGGCACCCCAAATCATTGCAGGAGGAATGCCGCAGGACGTTGTTGTGCCGGTGGCATTCGGTGCAATGCTTTGGTCTACTGCACGAAGGACAAAAGAAAAAGCGAGACCAACAAGCTGCAAGCGGTGTACCACAGGGGCTGTGGATGATTGAGTGAGACCCCAACAATCAGCGCCCACCAGCATATGCTCTGCACATCCGCTCACACGTGCCACGCCTGCTCTAGCGTGGACGCACCTGCTTCCTGAAGGCCGCCCGCTGCTCCCTGCTCATGCCCTCCGTGATGTCCAGGTCGGGCCGGGCGGCCAGCAGCTCGAAGGCGGAGGCGGCGTGGTGGGACTCCAGGGGCGAGCGGTCGTTGTAGCGCAGCGCCAGCGGGTGCGAGGTGGCCACCAGGAAGTCGCCCGTCAGCCCGGGGTGGCCGTGGTCGTGGATGATCTGCAGGGATGCATGCAGGGCCACCACGCAGCGAGGCCAATCGACTTGGTGGCCTGCGTCTGGGTTGAGCACTGAACAGTAACGGAGAAGGCCGCTGGCTTACCGGGGCACGGCGAAGAACCTGTCCTGATTGGCGCCCTGCCCTGCATGTAGCCAATCCAGGCTCACCCAGCTGTTTGAGACTGCAGTACCCACCGCTGCAAAGTACGCCGCCATCAGCCCCAGGTGGTCAACGTAGTGCTCGGCCAGCCGCGAGGCGCGCAGCAGCACGTGCAGGCTGCGCAGCACGTCCGCCGCGTGCACCTGGTTGTGGTAGGGGTTGGAGGGGTAGCCGGCCTCCAGCGCGTGCAGCAGCCTGCAGCCACCACGCGCACGGGAACGGTAACCTCAAGCGGTGAGGCTAGCTCAGCGGCAGGCCGGTGGACTCGGCATCCTTACAACTCACAAGTCCTCGCCTGTCGCAAGTGTTGTGGATGACTTCCGCACAGCAGGACAGGAACGCGCACAGACGGCTTCCTGGCGGCCCGGCCGCCTCAGCCCTGCGCCCTTGCGCCCCGCACGCCACCCTCCGCCCACCTGACCAGCTTGACCGGCGGCACGCTAAAGCGCGCCAGCAGCCCCTCCCGCTGCAGCAGGAAGAAGCCCATGGCGCTCAGCGCGTGGCCGCCCGTGGCCGCGTCCAGCGCCCACGTGTCGTACCGCAGGCCGTCCACGTGGCCCAGCAGCCGCTCCACCTGCACGGCACACGGAGCACCGGTACGTTGCGGCTTTAGGCCCACAAGCGCTGCACTCGCATGGTCAGCTACCAAACAACGACCTATCGAGGCTGAGACCAGCGGCACAGCAGCTTGGACACAGACGGCTGTAAGCACACGGTCTGTGCAAGCAGCCAACCACACCCTGTGTTGTACCCGTTGACCCAGGGCTGCTGCACAGACAGCACGACGCGTACCCACCTCGTCCAGCATGGCAGCACTGGGTGGAGCTGCCACCACGGCCTCGTCGGACTCCGTCACATCCACCTCCACTTCATCCTCCTGGGTACCACCCGAGGCGACCGGCCACCCGTCCCCCCGACCAGAGGAGTTGTGGGCGCCCGCCTCCTGCGACTCCGCAGAGGCGCGTGCGGCCATCATGGCGGCGTAGCTGGGCGCCGTCATGAGCAGGCACGCGGCACGGTTGTCGCTGGTCCGCTGCGCGTGGCTTTGGGGTGGGGAGTTATCTGCGCTGGCCCGGGCTTGCAGCAGCAGCAGGCACCCGGAGCCGCTCAGCGGCGCCGCAACCGGTTGATCGCCCTCCACCAGGACCGCCGTTTGGTCCAGGGAGGCGCCGCGCCTCGTCTTGGTGCCCACAGTGGGAGCTTCCGGGCCCAGACCCAGGGTCCTTCCTACCCTCCCATGCAGGACATTTGCATGCCATGCATCGGCGTCGAGGGGCCTGACGCTAGCAGTGCTGGGCCCGTAGCTGCGGCGGCGTGCGGCGCTCTTGGCTACAGGGAGCTGGATGTTGGAGAGGCGGTGCAGCCGTGGGTAGGCGCTGCCGGCAGCTGCCGAGCCGCCGCCTGCCAACCTTGGTGGACCCGAGGCCATGTGCCCGCTGAGGCTGTACCCCATGCGAGTGAGCATACTGTGGTGCCTGTAGTGCTGGAGCTGCTGTTGCGGTGGCACCCGCGGCGCCTTCGCTGCACCTTGCCCCAGCTGCTGCTGCACCAAGTGCGACAGGTCATGAGGACCTTCGCTGCCGCTGGCGGCTGGTGTATCCCGCGGATCAGTGCAGGCGTTGCCGGAACCCTCCGCCGTAGCGGTGGCGTGCATGGGGGAACAGCACGCGGAGGTCGACAGCGGGGAGCAGTGTGCGGCAGGGGCTGGTTCGGGCTCGGGGACCATGATGAAGTGCAGCGCCCCGCGCAGGGTCTGGCAGCGCGCATTGTTGTCCTCCTGCTGCTGCTGCAGCTGCTGTAGCGTTTCTCCCTGGCCATCTCCCGAGGTCATCAGGGGGTCCAGGCAGTCCTCCAGACCAGCGGCGGCTTTCGCAACGGCCGGCCTGTCTGGGCCCATGTGCGCTCCGTCGAAAGAGTTCTTCCCCAGCTGCTGCATTAGAGCTAGAGCGACTTCGGTCTGCAAACATGGCAAGGGGAGCACGGTTCGGGGAAAGGTAAGCACACCGCAGGCGTGCAAAGAGAACTAGCAAGGAAGTTCTGCAGAAGGTAGACCTAGCCGTAGATGGTGGCAGGGTGAGGTAGTGTACCCTCTGCGCAGGCAAGTTGTTGGGCAACTTACGTCCAGGTTTGAGTTTTTGATCTGGTCAGCCGCGTTGACGGGCGCGTACCACGGCGCGCCCTGCATTAGCAGGCTCCTCAGCAGCACCACGTCGCGCAGGTCGGGGCTGGCGCCAGCCAGCAGCCCCGCCAGCAGGCCGTGCAGCAGCTCGGCGGGGGAGTCTGCGATGTAGGTGAATGAGAACCACAAACAGCACCTGAATCCCAAACCGTCAGCTGGAATAATAGCTAATCTGCACTGAAAAGCTACTTGCTGCTGGCCGGCAAGCTCGCCGCTAACAGCAGCGCAGCGTGCACACCGGTGGTAGGTACAGTCATGATGTTGAGTGGCAAGGAGAGGAGCTGTAGTACGGTCATCAGCCGGGCGTCGCTGCCGCCGCTGGTTCAGGCCGGCATTTGCATGAGCACGCACCTGTGACTGCCTGCCGGGCTCCCAGCACGGCCCCGGCGCCGTTCTTGTGCAGGCCGCGGATGAGGTCGCGAGGCAGCAGCGCCTCCAGCAGCTCCTGGTTGCGGCGCCTGAGGGGGCACGGGATCCATGGGTTACTAGGACACAGTGAAATGCGTAGTTGGGCTGCAGCAGCGCCTCCAGCAGCTCCTGGTTGCGGCGCCTGGAGACAATACACAACAGTATGCAGCAGTAGGTGCTTCTGGCTGCATGCTACGAAACCAGGCAGCGCAGCAGGTAGCGCAATGCAGGCAGCACGGTGCAGCGTGGCCTGTGGGGCGCTCACGCACGCAATGACATCATCCTTCCTGGGTGGCAAACCACGCTTGCAAACTTCAAGCTACGCCTTGCCCACCCACGGTTGTGCCATCTCATCTCAGTGCCCACCTGGTCAGCATCACCACGAACAGCAGCGCCGCCGCCGCCGCCGAGCACACCACCACCATCACGAGCACCCCCGGCAGCCACAGCGGCCGCCACTGCCCCGACCCGCTGACCAGCAGCGTCCACTGGCGGGCCGCGGCACAGCAGGCGGCCGACGGAGGGGGGCGGGTGAAGCAGGTAACGCAATGCTACCAGGTGCAATGCGTGGATACATCGCAGCCGGGGGCTGATGCCATGCAACCCGCTCGCGCCCGGGGAGGCGCGCTTTCCCAGTGCATGCGCACGTGTACGGCAAGCGCAAAACCATGCGAGTAATCAGGACATCGTGCCACCCACACTTGACGCGATACCCGCCCGCCCACCTGCGTCCCCGGCAGGCTGACCGGCACCACCACGGGGTTGCACGGCGGCCTGTCGCTGGCCAGCACCACCGCCCCGTGCGCCGCCCGCAGCGTGTAGCGCAGCCCCGCCTCGTGCAGCGCCAGGATGGGGTGCAGCGTCAGCTGCGAGTCCGGGGAGCGGCTGAAGGACGCCATGTTCACCACAGCCGTGGCCTGAGGGGGACGGGGAGCAGCAGGGGGGACGTGACGGCGTGAAGGGTGTGCGAAGTTGGGCCGCGCAGGCCGTTCGTCGAGCGCAAGGTACGTAAGCAGTACCGTATGACAGTTGCTGGCAAGTGCTAGCGCGTCTCCAGTGTGAAAGGGCTCCAGGAATTTGCGAAGCAGTACGACGCAGTTTGACGGCATTGGCACAGGCGTGGACATGCTGAACCCCGCACGTACTCACAAAGCCCCAGAATCGCGTGCCGCTGCTTGCGTTGTAAGCGCACGGTGCGCCGCAGCACGGGTTGACCGTGTCCGGTTGGCCGAAGGTGTCGTTGGGGCCGGACGCGGTGGCGAAGATGGCGCGCCGGATGACGAGGAACTCGCCCCCCGGCGCGCCAGGTTCCGCCGACAGTGGCCCGTCAAGTGCCAGTCCGCCGTGTCTCACCGCGAAGCGGGTGGCCTGGGCGGTGAGCTCGTTGGGGCTGGCAAACGAGTCGATGCCCACCATCCAGCTGGCCGAGCTGGGAGTGACCAAGCGTATAACGCCGGCCGGGGACAGCCGGAGGGCGTCCAGCGTGGGGGCCTGGGTGGGAGTGTGATGATGAGGGGCCGGGGGATGACGGTCAGCAAGCGGTGGGCGGCCAGAGGACGAGTACCGGTATGTGCGCGTAAGGACAGGCGTGTGAGGCCACTCATACGCGTGGTCAGGGGATGGTTTTGCCAACCAATGGTGCTGATATGTGCAAGGACATGCAACCAAGTAAGAACCTTGCTGCGTCCTGGTGTGCACGCAGGCAAGCCAGGGTCGGGCCTGTTGACCAAATGTG